>JAABUN010006848.1_pt1 | contig 12804 bp, 11 predicted proteins | sample 5559311 | NCBI WGS metagenome assembly JAABUN01 (sample SAMN10711877, study PRJNA513370) | rock metagenome | isolation source: Antarctica rocks | place: Antarctica: Victoria Land, Siegfried Peak sud | reverse complement strand
GACCGCTCCCCGCCGCTGTGGCGGCGACCCTCCCCTGAAGAGGGAGGGTGAGGGGGCGTTAGGTTGTGCAGATGAATTCGACTTCGTTGCCGTCGGGGTCATCGACGTAGAGGGTGCGCGAAGGGATAACGGGGTGTTGGCCGCCGCGCCTCGTGAAGCCCTGTTCGTGGAGGTGGGCTTGGAGGTGGTCGAAGTCCTCTGGAGCGACGGTCAGGGCGAGGTGGTGCAGGGTGCGCGGCGGGGTGAAGGGGGCGCTGCCCGGTGGCAGGGGGACCAGCACGGTCATCTGGGGGATACCGGCCTGTGCCGGACCCGCCTGCAGGAAGATCGGGCCGGGGCGATCGGGCGGTGAGATGACGGTCAGGCCCAGGGTGTCGCGATAGAAGGCGAGCGCGGCACCCTGATCGCGCACATTCAGCACGATCTCCGCCAGCCCCTTGATCATCGTCATCCGGGTGCTCCTTTGTCGTGGCAGATCAACGCCGCATGGTTGCTACTGTTGCGGGATCACGATCGGCGTGTCGTCGCGGTTGCCCCATTCGCCCCAGGAGCCGAGGTAGTTACGGACGCGCGGGTAGCCGAGCATCGTCAGGACGAGGTAGGCGTGCGCCGAGCGATAGCCGCCGCCGCAGAACGGGATAATCTCCTTGTCGGGCGTGATGCCGTGCGCGGCGAAGAGCGCACGCAACTCGTCGGCATTGCGGATCATCCCGTCCGCATCGAGGTGGTTGGTCCATTCGAGGTAGACCGAGCCGGGGATTGTGCCACTGCGCTTGGTGCGCTGCTCTTGCCCGAGATATTCGGTGATCCGTCGCGTATCGAGGATGACGGTATCGGTGTTGTCGAGGCGCTCGATGATGTCGCGGTAAGTCGCCAGCTTCGCGCGATCGAACGCCGGGGTGATATTGCCCGGTGCGACCGTGGGCACGTCGGTCGTCAACAGGCCGCCATCCTCGATCCAGGCGGTGAGCCCGCCATCGAGCATCTGCACAGACTGATGACCGAAGTAATCAAGAACCCAGACGCCGCGTGCCGCGTTCGTCAGCGATTGTTCATCGTAGACGACAACAAGCGAGTCGGCGTTGATCCCCGCCGTGCGGAGGGCGGCGATCTGACGGTCTTGCCAATCCTCCACCCCTGTCGGATCGGTATCCTCCGTGCGTAGGGCGGTAAAATCGACGTTGGTCGCGCCCGGCAGATGCCCCTTGGCATACTCGCCCGCCGGTCGTCCGTCGATGATCCGTAAACGGGGATCATCGAGGTGTACCTGGAGCCAGGGGAGATCGATCAGGAACCGCTCGTGCGGGTAGCCTTTATTCGTCATCATTCCTCCAGTTGCCTTCGCTATTCTGCATTCTGCCGCGCATGGTAGCAGAGATCGCGGCGTGGTGTGGGTGGGTCGCGCGGTAAGCGTGAGTGGGCAGGCGGCTGAAGCCGCGCCTGATGGGCCTGCGGGCCACGAAGCCGCCCTGCGGCGGCTGGGTTTTAGGATGAGCGGTGTCACACAATATAGGCGGTGCGCTCATAACGGACCCAGCCCGCGAGGCGCGGCTTCAGCCGCCAGCCAGCGCTCGCGCATAAACCCTAGTGCGCCACTATTGCCGACAGACGCCCCTGGCCGCGCGTGGTACCATGCGCCGGTGATTATTGTGCTGCTAGGTGGAGACGAAGATGAAGATAGGTGTTGTCCTGCCGATCTCGATGAACCCGCAGACAGGGACGATCCCGCCTTACAGCGAGATCCGCGCGTTGGCGCAGAGCGCGGAAGCCTCAGGCTTCGACTCGGCCTGGATCTTCGATCATCTGATCTATCGCTGGCCGGATCGCCCGACTTCCGGCCCGTGGGAGTGCTGGACGCTGATGTCGGCGCTGGCCGAGGCGACGCAGCGGGTGGGAATCGGCTCGATCGTCCTCTGCACGGCGTTCCGCAACCCGGCGGTGCTGGCGAAGATGGCGATCACGCTCGATGAGATCAGCAACGGGCGCTTGATCCTGGGCCTGGGCGCGGGCTGGCATCAGCCGGAGTTCGATGCGTTCGGACTGCCGTTCGACCACAAAGCCGGTCGCTTCGAGGAAGCGATCAAGATTATCGTCCCGCTGGTGAAGGAGGGGAAAGTCGATTTCCAGGGCGAGTATTACAGCGCCTCGGAGTGCGAGATGCACCCGGCCCCGCGTGCCGGTGGCGTGCGCGTCCTGATCGCGTCGAAGGGGCCAAGGATGCTGCGCCTGACGGCGGAGCACGCCGATAGCTGGAACAGCGCCTGGTTCGGCAATCCGACCGATCTGCTGCCGCGCCGCGCCGATCTGGAGACGGCTTGCGCCGAGGTTGGGCGCGACCCACAGACCCTCGAAGTGACGGCGGGCGTGCAGATGGCCTACCCCGATCTCGGCGAGGTGTCGATGCCGGTCGAGGATCCGAAGAAGGTGCTGACCGGCTCGGCCGAAGAGGTCGCGGCGGGGCTGCGCGAGTATGAGACCCTCGGCGTCGGTCACGTCATCATCAACCTCGCGCCGAACAACGCCGCCGCACAGGCGCGGCTCGCGGAGGCGTTGAAGGTCTATCGGGGGGAGTGAAGAATGACGAGTGATAAGTACGAAGTACGAACTACGAAGTGGGGGTGGGGTGGTGAGGCTGGCGGGGATGCGCCCTCCAGCCCCCCCATTCTGTGGGGTACAGCCGCTGCGAGATGGTGGCTTCGCAGAAAACCACGGTGTTCCTAACGGCTGTACCCCACAGAATGGGGGGGGCTGGGGGGCGCCCACCAGTTAAGGAGGGAGTCGATGGCGGCGTATCCTTCGCCTCAGACGTATCGTCCGGCAGTTATCGGTAGCCGGTATATGGCGGCGACCGGGCACGCGCTGGCGACGGCGGCGGCGATGCGTATCCTGGAGATGGGCGGGAACGCGACCGATGCAGGGGTGGCTGCCGGGCTCTGCATCAATGTGTTGCAGCCCGATATGACGAATTTGGGCGGGGTCGCGCCGATCATCGTCTACGATGTCCGTGAGGGCGCGGTGCGAACGATCAGCGGGCTCGGCTCGTGGCCGCAGGCGACCGACCCCGAGTATTTTACGCGCGAGTGCGGCGGCGCGATCCCCGTCGGGGTGCGGCGCTGCGTGATGCCCGCCGCCGCCGATGCCTGGCTGACGGCGCTCGGTCGTTACGGGACGATGCCGCTGTCGGCGGTGGGGGCTCCAGCGATTGCGCTGGCCGAAGGTGGCTTCTCGGCCTACAACTTCCTCTGCCAGAATATCGCCGATGAGGTCGAGGGGTTGGCCCGCTGGCCGTCGAGCGCGGCGGTCTTCCTGCCGGGCGGGCGACCGCCACAACCCGGCGAGCGTTTCGTCCAGTCCGATCTCGGGCGCACATTGCGGATGCTGGTGGAGGCCGAAGATGGGGCGCAAGGCCAGGGACGTGAGGCGGCGATCCGGGCAGCGCGGGACCGTTTTTATCAGGGCGACATCGCGGAGCGGATCGCCGCGTTCCATGCCGAGCAGGATGGCTGGCTGACCCTTGATGATCTGCGCGCGTTCAGCGTGGAGATCGAGTCGCCGGTAGCGGTCAAATATCGCGGGTATGACGTTTATGGCTGCCGCCCGTGGTGTCAGGGTCCGGTCGCGCTGCAAGCGTTGTCGATCCTGGACGGCTACGATCTGGCCGCGCACGGCCCTAACTCGCCCGAGACGCTGCACCTGATCCTGGAAGCGCTGAAGGCCGCGTTCGCCGACCGCGAGCGTTTCTACGGCGACCCGCGCTTCGTTGACGTGCCGATCGACGGATTACTCCATTCCGACTATGCCGCCGCGTGGCGGTCGCGGATCAGTCGCGATCTGGCGACACCGGGGATGCCGGAGGCGGGCGACCCCTGGCGGTATCAGGCGGGCGGCGCGGCGCGTGCGGCAATTGCTTCGCCGCGCTCGTTCGATGCGCCGGTCGAACCGGACACCAGCTTCCTCTGCGTCGTGGACGAGTGGGGCAACACCTTTGCGGCCACGCCGAGCGATGGCGGTGGCGCGTCGCCGATCATTCCCGGCTTGGGTTTCATCGTCTCCGGGCGCGGGATCCAGTCCTGGCTCGATCCCGCGCACCCGAGCGCCATCGCGCCAGGGAAACGACCGCGCCTCACCCCGAACCCCGGCCTGATCATGCGCGCTGGTCGGGTGTTCGCGCCGTATGGCACGCCCGGCCTCGATGTGCAGCCGCAAGCGATGGTGCAACTGGTGACGAATCTGATTGATTTCGGGATGGGGCCGCAAGAGGCGATCGAGGCACCGCGCGTGGCGAGCTTCAGCTTCCCCGCGTCGTCGCACCCGCATCCGTATCAGCCGGGGTTGATACGCGCGGAAGGCCGCCTCCCCGCCGAGACGCTGGCAGAACTGGCGCGGCTCGGGCATCGGGTCGAACGCTGGCCCGACTGGGCGGCGCAGGCTGGCGCGCTCTGTACCGTCGTGGTCGATCACGAGCGCGGCTTCCTCACCGGTGCGGCTGATCCTCGCCGGATGGCCTATGCGATGGGCTGGTAGGGCGGGACGGCCCTCACCCCCGGCTCGCATTCGCTCGCCACCCGTTGCCCAGAGGGTGCCCGCCCATGCGAGGAGAGGGGCTAGCCGTTGCTTATTCTTCTGGCTATTATCCAACCCCCGCTTTTGGGGGAGGGTCGTCGCCCGCAGGTGCTGGACACCCTTGTGGCGGCGGCGGGGGGGCATGGGCGCTGACTTTCACCTCGCGGTTAAGTCGTGTCCTACCGTGCTCTCATTAATACCGGGGTAAAAAATAGCGTTTTGGTTGCTTGCGAGAAGTAGTCCATATTTGCGTGGGCTGCTCATTATTGCTGCGCTGATCTCTGTGCGCCGATGCCCCTCATGTGAGGGGCACCGGCCTGTCTGGTAGCAGTTTTTGCTGGCCCGTTAGCGGAAAGTAGGCAACACTTCCTGCCCGAAGAGTTCGATGTCCGTGGTGTCGGTGAAGCGCGGGAAGACGAACTGGAAGAGGTCGAAGCCGAGTTCGTTGAGTTCTAAGATGCGGTCGCGCAGACCGGCGGGGTCGCCGACGTAGGCAGGGTCTTGTGCGCCGGGGAGGTTGCCATCTACAAGCTTGTCCGCTTTGGCTCGCGTCTTCGCCAGGTGGACGCGCATCTGGTAGGTCTTGCGGATCGTGTTGTAGTCGCGCCCGACCGCCGTGCAATGATCCTTGAGGACCGCGATCTTTTCCTTCAGCAACTCGTCGGTGCGGCTGAACGGCAACCACCAGTCGCCATGCTCGGCCACGGCGCGGAGGAGGAATCGCTCGCCATCGCCGCCGATCAGGATCGGCACGGTCGGCTCCGGTTTCGGTTCGCAGATGGCGTCGTGGAGTTGATAATACTTCCCTTCATAGGAGACAGGCCCGCCGGTCCAGAGGGCACGCATGACCTCGATCCCTTCGACCATCTGCGCGATCCGCACGCGCGCCGAGGGGAACTCGAAGCCATAGGCTTTGTATTCCTCTTCCGCCCAGCCCGCGCCGTAGCCGAGGACGAAGCGCCCGCCGCTGAACTCCTGCAGCGTCGCCGCCATCTTGCCGAGCATCGCCGGGGCGCGATAAGAGTTTGCCATGACGGTGGTGCTGAAGATCTGGTCGGGGTAGCGCGCGGCGAGCCAGGTGAGTTGCGTCCAGCACTCCATCCGAAAGCCGCTGTGCGTCATCAAGTGGTCGGAAACCCAGAACGACGAGAAGTACGGCTTCGCGACATCGAGAACCTGTTGCAGATCCTTCGTAAATGTCGCCGGGTTGATCTTCTCGACGCCGCGATCACCGGTCGGCGGGGTGTAGCCAAAGTCGATCCGTGGTGTGGCAGACATGGATACCCTCCGGGTGAATGACGAATGACGAATGACGAATGCCCTCCATCTCTCCGTGTCTCCTCTTCCCGACTGCTCTCCTACTCGCTGATTTCGAAGATTACTTCCACCTCGACTGGGACGTTGCCGGGCAGTCCGGCCATGCCGACGGCGGAGCGTGCGTGGCGGCCATTCTCGCCGAAGATTTCGACGAAGAGTTCGGAGAAGCCATTGATCACCTGGGGCTGCTCGGAGAAGCCGGGGGCGGAGTTGACCATCCCCAGCACCTTAATTACCCGCTTGATCCGGCTCAACTCGCCGAGCGCCGATTTCGCGGCGCAGAGCTGGCTCCATGCCACCTCACGCGCCGCCTCTTTCCCTTCGGCGGTCGTGTACTCTTTGCCAACTTGCCCGTTCCAGGCTTTGCCCGTCCGGTCAGGGGTGCGCCCGGACATATAGAGCAGGTTGCCGACCTGCACCCACGGCAGCAGCCCCACCGGCCCGACAGCCACCTCTTTTAGTTCGAGACCCAGTTCGGCCATCTTTTGTTCCGGTGACATTTTTCCTCCTGATAATGACGAATAACGAATGACGAATAGGGACGGAACAGGAGACGCGGAGGGGGCGGGCAGAGGGCGACTGACGAGTGGCGAGTGATTTATGCTTTTCAGGGTACGAAAAATAGCCTCGTCCTCCCGTCGTTCTCCGTATCTCCGCGTCTCCCGTTCCCGTCCCCATTTGACATTCGTCATTCGTCATTAGTTACAGCCACTCCAAGAATTCGATCAGGTTGCCATCGGGGTCGCGGTAGAAGACGGTTTGGACATCGCGGTTGACGCTCGGGAAGTGCGTTTTGCCGTAGGGGCGCTCTGGGGTGTACCCGGCGGCCTGAAGGCGATTGTGGACCGCTTCGACATCCTTGAGGGCGATGCCGACGTGATCGAGGATCGCATACGGGTTCTCACCGGGCTCGACTTCGCGCCGCCCGAGTTGTAGACCCGGTAGCCAGACCATGATCGGGTTGTCCCGCTCGCCGGTCCAACGGACGATCGGCAGGCCGACAATGTCGCGGTAGAACGCGAGCGAGGTATCGAGATCGCGCACGCGCAAGGCGACGTGCAGATTCGCGTGGTCGATGTCGGCGATAAACGGCTCGGCCATCCTTTCCCCCTCCAGCACATGTACTCAGCACAAACTATGGGCGCGTCGCCGATTGCGACGCGCCCACTCTCTCACGACCGGCTGATCTCGGCAACCGTCGCCTCGATCGCTTCGAGGGTCTGCGCGAAATCTTCTGCGCTATGCGCGGTCGAGAAACCGGCGTGACCGGGTGCGCCGCTGCTGGTGTAGCCGTGGAAGTAGACGCCCCGCGCGAGGCAGCCGAGGACGAAGCGGCGGTGGAGTTCGTGGTCGTGGTCGAGGGCATCGGTCAGAGTGGTCACCGGCTCGCTGATCCCCATGTAGAGGCCGAAACGGGTGCCGAGCCCTTGTACGCGGGCCGGGAAGGCGTGGCGATCGAAGATCGCCTGGAGGTCGCCGTAGAAGCGTTCGGCGCGAACATTGAGGATATCGTAGAGGCCGGGTTCGCCGAGGATGTCGAGGGTGGCGATCGCGGCCAGGACGCTGAGTAAGTGGCCGGAGTAGGTGCCGCTGTGGACGACCGTGCCGGTAGGCGCAAGTTGGTCCATCAGGTCGGCCCGCCCGGCGACGACCGACAACGGCATCCCGTTCGCCAACGCCTTGGCGAGGGTGGTCAGGTCGGGGGTGACGCCGTAATAGGCTTGCGCCCCGCCGAGCGCCATACGGAAGCCGGAGAGGACTTCATCGAAGATCAGCACGCTGCCGTGCGCGGTCGTGCGCTCGCGCAGCCCTTCGAGGAAGCCGGGGGCGGGCGGGATACAGCCCGCGTTGTACCAGACCGGCTCGGCGATGATCGCCGCGATCTGGCCGGGGTGGCGCTCGAAGGCGGCGTCGACCGCGTCGAGGTCGTTCCAGGGGACCATCACGACATCGGCGGCGGCGGCGGCGGTGACGCCACCGGACGACGGGACGACCGCGTCGCTCTCGGCGCGTGGGTCGGCGCGCTTGAAGAGGAACGGCTCGGAGAGGCCGTGGAAATGACCGTCGAACTTGAGGATCTTCTGCCGCCCGGTCGCCGCCCGCGCGATGCGGATCGCGACCATCGTCACCTCGGTGCCAGTCGAGGCGAAGCGCACGCGCTCGATCGCCGGGATGATTTCTGCCAGCGTTGTCGCCAGTTGGTTGTGATACGGCGTCTCGGCGGCGGCGATGATCCCCATGTCGAGTCCCAGTTGAACCGCTTCGCGGACCTTGGGGTGATTGTGCCCGATCATCGTCGCGCCGTTGGAGATGTTGTAGTCGATGTAGCGCTGCTCATCGAGGTCGTAGATGTACGCGCCATCGCCGCGCACATGGTAAAACGGTCGCCCGAGATAGGGGTGGATCCGCATCGACGCCGAGACGCCGCCAGCGAGGGACCCCCTGGCTTTGGCGAAGAGTTGGTCTGCGGGGGTGGTGACCATAATCGGGTGGGCTCCTTTCTTATGGGGAAGGGCAACCATTTATCGGCTATTGCGAAGGCGGGCGGATGAAACTGCGTCTATCGGTCGTTCATCGCCGAACGTTACCGCTCTGACGCTGTGCTGCGATCATCGCGCCGTATCCGCCCATCGCGATCCAACGCTGCGCGCAACTGGCCGAGCCATTCTATGCCTAGTCGGCGCCCGTTCGGGAGTTGGTCGTCGCGCTCCCAGCGCCACGTTACGATCATCGCGAGCATCAACACCCGGCATTCGCGAAGCAGGTCTTGGTCAACGCCTGGATAGTGCTCGCCGACGTCGTCCGCCGCATGGACGATGTCGAACTCGACGGGTCCGCGGCAACACGTCTCCAGGTCGATGAACAGCAACCCGTGCTTCGTCCTGAGCACGTTGCCGGGGTGCGGCTCGCCGTGCAGCAGCTGCTCGGCGGCGCCGCGGTCGCCGATCGCGCGCCTCAGACTTCGTAACGTGTTGCTGAGAAGCTCCCGGTCAGCTTCAGCGAGCTCCGGCGTGAGGGCACGGTTGCTGACTAGTCGCTGCGCATCCGCGACGCGATCCGTGAAGTGCCGTGCGGGCACATCGATCTGCCGCATGCCGGTATGCAGCCGCTCGAGTGCTTGCGCGTACTCGAGTGGTGCGACTTCTCGAGGTGAGGCAGGCCCGTAGTAGATCCACAGCGTGATTACGAAGCCGTCACACACGTAGGCGCGTGGCTCCACGCGCGGCTCGAGCGCAGCCACCGGGCTAGCGGTTTCGGCGAGCCGTCGCGCGACCTCAACTTCGAACTCTGCGCTTGCCTGACGCGCCACGTATGCGACCCGAGCAAGAACATCACAAGGCAGTAGACGCACAGCGAGCCGGTTCGAGGTGTGCAGGACGACCGCGTCATCGACGCGCAGACCAAGCGCTGCGGCGCTCGACCTGGCGGCAGCCACCGCACGCGGAACATCCGATGCCTGCATCTTCTACCCCTCCTCAGGCCGCCGCTGCTTACCTTCTTGTTGCGGCGGGAGATTTGCCCAGACCATCCGCTCTTTTTCGGGGAGGCGGGGCAATTCTTCGCCGTCGAGCAGGGTGAGGGTGTTGACGAGCAGTTTGGTCCCTTTGCGGGATGCCATCTGGATGTCGTAGAAGGTGTAGTCGCCTTCCTCGATGCGGAAGAGGGCGACGTCGGCGACGCTGCCCGGCTTGATCGTGCCGAGGTCGGGGCGATTCATCGCGGCGGCGGCGCGACCGGTGGCGCGCTCGATCACGTCGGGCAGCGACATTCCGAGGTTAAGGAATTTTGAGAGAGTCACAGGTAGATCGAACATCGGCCCCTGCACGGCGAGTTGGTGGATGTCGCTGCTGATCACGTCGGGCATGAAGCCGTCGGCGAGCGCCGCTTCGGTCGTCGCGTAGCTGAACGAGCCGGTGCCGTGACCGATGTCGAGGATCAAGCCGGCCTCGTGGAGGCGCTTGATGTCGGGGTGGACCGGCTCGCCCGCCTTCGCCACGGCGTTGTCGCCGCCACGGAAGCAGTGGGTCAGGATGTCGCCGGGGCGCGTGAACGGCAGGATCTCATCGAGTGTCGGGGAGCCGTCGCCGAAGTGGATCATCAGCGGCAGCTTGACCCGGTCGGCGAGTTCGCGCGCGCGTTCGAGCGGGGCGATCCCGACGCCGCGCGTCGTGTTGGGGTCGATTCGCGCCTTGATCCCGAGGATGATGTCGCGGTTGTCGTTGACGATCTTCTCGGCCAGATCGACATCCCAATGATTCGGATTTTGGAACTCCCAACTCGGTGCGACCAGGCCGATCGAGGAGAGGTTGAGCAGACAGTAGGTCCGTACGCGATTCGGCTCGGCGATATAGCGGCGGAAGCCGGGGAAGGTGTACGCCCCGGCGCTGCCGACATCGAGCCAGGTGGTGACGCCGGTGCGTGCGGCAACCGGGTCGGCCTCGATCCCCCAATAGGTGACACCCCAGTAGATGTGCGTGTGCAGATCGACCAGGCCGGGGGTGACGATCTGGCCGCTGGCATCGATGACTCGATCGGCGCGGGCGGGGTCGATCGATGGCTCGATCGCCGCGATCCGGCCACCGGCGATGGCGACATCGAATTTGCCATCGAACCCCGCCGCAGGATCGAGCACATCGCCGCCGGTGATGAGGAGGTCGTAGCGCGCAAGTTGGTGGGTCATCGGCGCTCCTTTCTGGTCCGTCTTCGCGAGGAAGTGGATAGTTGATCGTCAGCCGCGCAGTAGCGGTCGGGTCAGGCAGGTTGGCCCGCCGGTGCGGTTGTGCGAGATCTCGTCGCCGGTATAGGTCGTTACCTCGCAGTCAGCCGCGCGGAGACGGCGGATCGTCTCCGTGTTCTCTTTCAGGATGACGCAGCGGCGCGGGCCGAGCGCCAGGATATTCGGCCCCTGCGAGGCAAATTCCTCGTCGGGTACGTCGATCAACTCCCAGCCGCGCGCCGCCAACTCTTCGAGGAATGGGACCGGCAGGAGCGGGCGGTAGACCGCCGCCAGTCGCTCATCGAGCGGGCTGATCATCGACAGCAGATGCAGGCATTCCGCAGGGCCGTGCCAGTGGGGCAACGGCACGACGACGACCGCTATCCCTTGCCCGCTCAGGATCGCGGTGAGTTGGCGGATCCCTTCGGCGTTGGTCCGGTAGCCGTGCCCGACCGCCAGGGTGTGCTGATCGAGCCAGAACGAGTCGCCACCATCGAACGTCCCTGGGAGGGTGATCCGCCCGGTGATCGGGATGCCGAGATCGTTGAGCGTCGCTTCCATTGCGGCAACTTCGCCCTCGCGCAGTGGTTTCCCCGGCCGACCGAGGATCACCCCGGCATCGGTGGTGATGCCGGGATCGTACGGGAAAATCCCGTCTTGCAACCTGGCGTCGTCCAACTCCCCAATGATGACCTCGATCCCCGCATCGCTGAGGATCTGCCGGAACGCGGCGTGTTCCGCGACCGCCTGCTCGTGGTTCAGGGGGCGGAGGTAGCCGAACTCCTCCCACGATACGGACGGATCCGGGGCGACCGGCGGGTAGACCAGGACGCGGCGCAGCGGCGCGGTGTTGGTCTGGCAGCCGTAGGTTTTGGCGTTGGTGCTGGTGGTGGTCACGGGGCTCCTTTCGGGGTAGTGGTAGGCGTAGTTACGATTGCTGCTGGTATATATCAGCGTGGGACGGCGAGCGGGCGTGGGTCGCCGGATGTCGCGGTTGGCGGTGTCCGATGCGTGGGTCGCCGGTTGAAACCGGCGCTAGGTGGCTGCGGCCACGAAGCTTACTGAAGTAGGTTAGGTTCGGTGTCAACGCGGTGGCTTTTCGTCTCACACCAAGTTTAGCAGCGAACTTAGTCCAGTTTACTGGACCGTGGCCCCCTGCCGGGTCAGGGGATGAGTGGCCCGCAGGCCACTTAGCCGGGGATTTCAATCCCCGGTCCTCCGCGTTTGCCGAACGCTACAACGCCGCTCGCCCTCGGTCCTCCGCGTTCGCCGAACGCCACGACGTTGCCCTTCTCTATCCTCCTCCCCGGTACCACCGTGCCTACAAAGCCCTGAGCCCCCTCATCCCAGCGCCTTCTTCAATGCCGCCAGGACGAGCGGCGCTTCGCCCGGTTCGAGGCATTGCGGGTTGACCGCGATCCCATCGGTGCCGATCGGGGAGACCGCGATCCGGGGATTGCCTTCCCAGAGGGCGTCCACGATCTCGTCGCGGGTGTGCGGGCAGGGTGGGGCGAAGTGGAGGATCGCGCGGCCATGCGGTTGCCCGGCCTCGCTCGGGTAACCGCGCTCGGCGGTCACGCCGGGAATGCTGGCAAGCTCGGCGAGCCAGTCGCGCACGACTGTCTCGTACCCGGCGAGGATGTATGACTCCTCCTGATCGAGAGACCAGGAGACGGCGGCGAGCAGCCCGACCATCTCCTCTTTGCCCACTTTCAGGGCGCGGGCGACGCTGTGGTTCGGCGCACCGTTGGCCCGGCAACCCTCGATGATCTCGCGCTTGCCGAGGACGAGGCCGCTCGACTGCGGCCCGCGCATCCCCTTACCGCCGCTGAAGATGGCGATGTCGGCCCCGACCTCGGTGGTGAAGTGCCAGAGATTGCTGATCGGCGGGATCTGCGCGGCGGCATCGACCACGACCGGGATACCATGCTCGTGCGCGACCTTCACCACGAATTCCAGGGGTAGTGCGGCGGCGGCGAAGTTGACCCCAGCGAAGTAGAGGACACAGGCGGTACGCGGCGTGATCGCCGCCGCAAGCTCCCATTCCTGGGTGCCATGTGCCAGACCGATCTCGATCAGCTTCGCGCCGGTCGCCCGCGCGGCGTGATCGTAGCCGTTGCGCTGGGAGCGGTGGACGATCACCTCGTTCTTCAGGCCATCGGTGTTCGGCAGTTGCGCGATGGCGGCGGGGTTGGTACCGGTGATGC
>JAABUN010006847.1_pt1 | contig 12804 bp, 16 predicted proteins | sample 5559311 | NCBI WGS metagenome assembly JAABUN01 (sample SAMN10711877, study PRJNA513370) | rock metagenome | isolation source: Antarctica rocks | place: Antarctica: Victoria Land, Siegfried Peak sud | reverse complement strand
CAAAATCTGGCGTATCCTCAAAGAAACCTACCGCAACAGACGCAAGCGTTTCGCCTTACGCTTCAACCTTATCGCCGGTCTTATCAATGCGGGTCTCGACTTGTGACTTTCGCAAGAGGTCTAATAAAGAACCGGCCCGGATTGATCTAGGCACCCTTTCGGCTGTTTTGGGCGCGCTCGATTCTCTAACAGGCAGCAGGGTAAAAGTAAATGAGGTCTTAGAACGCGGTGACTTGGAGTATGTGGGTTGGGAGCATAAAGCGGGTCAGGACGTAAAGCGTATAGCAGCGCTTCGTCCGGTAGGTCTTAACCGCTAAGAGGCCGGTGAAGACTTTACAGAAAGTACCCGCCTGTTAACGGAAGATACCGATGACTGCCAAATTCCTGTTCATACCCTTGTGCTAAAATCTGTATATGACACGCCAGGATACTTTGCAAACTATCAGCGAATTGCTGCCGCAGCCGCCGCAAGAAAAGCTCGAGGCACTACTCGGTTGGCTCGAGCAAGACGATGACGCTTTTGAATCCCAGCTACGCACCGATGTAGAGGCGGGAAAGTTCGATCATCTCATCGCTGAGGTTATCGCCGAAGATGAAGTGGGCGAAACGATAGACCTCGAGCTTGAATGCAAAGCTTAGAAATTCTGTAAACGTTGAAGCATCGTGCGACTAAAACCTTTTGGAAACGTTATAACCAGTTTTCTCCAGATATTCAGCGTTTAGCGCGCAAGCAGTATGAACTGCTCAAGCAGAATCCGCAACACCCTTCTCTGCGTTTCAAACCGGTAGCCAAGCTTTGGTCAGCAAGAATCAACGACGACTACCGAGCCTTGGCACTCAAGCGCGGAGATGCCTATGTACGGTTCTATATCGGTTCGCACGCCGAATATGACAAGCTCATCTCTCAACGTTAGAGATATCAATACCCGCTGTGCTACCTGCACCACCCCAAAGAAATTTCGACAGTAAAATAGCCCGTGGTACCTTCACACGGGCTGGGGTGGCCTCCCCTTTTTTTACGCCCCGGCATCTGCTTCGGCGTGTCTTAATGATGCTCTGATGAGCTTAAGAAAAGCTTAAGATTTGGCGAAGATTCGTTTATGTAAAAATGACACGTCAGCTAGAGATAACTGATCTGTTCCGGCTCAGTGTGGAAGCTTTGCTTCGGTAGTAGCCTCGAGCCCTGCGCGGCGAGCCAGCTCAGGCGGCAGTTGGGCATCAACCAGAAATCGCACTTGTAGGAACCAAACTCAAACGAACTAAGCTACTCGGAGAACCGGATGGTCGCTCTGCTTGGCGGCAGACTCGAGCACAGCGTCGATATCACCCGCTTCGAGGTAAGGATAATCTTCTAAAATCTCCTCGCGGCTGGCTCCGGCCGCGAGCAAGTCGAGTACGTCTTTAACCCGAACCCTAAGCCCACGGATGCAGGGGCGACCGCCGCACTGTTCGGGGTGGGTCGTAATGTGGTGTAGTTGGCTCATGAGCTAAAGTGTACGCTTTCACACCAGGTCAAGACGTTTTTTCGAGTTGTTCCAACCGCCCCAAAATCCGCGCCAGCGCCCCGAACACCGCCCAACCCGCAGCTTGTGGGATGAAGTAAAAGGAGTTCACCGTTTACGGTGCGGAAGCCATTGGCGAGGGCGTAAGAACCCCAGAACACCCGAGGATGATAGAAGCCAAAGCAAATACACGCAAAACGGTAAGCATGAATGAGCCTTTCCATAAGAAAAAGGCCAGCGGTTAGGCTGGCCCGTTATGAACGTTGCTAAATTAATAATTGAAGGTATATGCCCGGTTGCCTGCTCCAGCGGAAGTGACAGTGACAACGTAGCGGCTTGACCCTGCAGTACCGGCGGCGATTGCGCAGCCGTTAACCGAAGCAGGGGCGGTAGCGGGAGCGCCTTCAGCAGTAAGCTCTGTCTGAGTACAGGAGGAAAAAGTTATCGCGGTATTTGGGTTGCTAGCTTCCGCAGACGCCATCCAGTTCACAACGTTACGCCCGTATGCCTGAGTTGCCGTATCCATAGCGTTACGGCGAGCGTTTAAGAGGTTCGGGATAAGAACCGCTGCAAGGATGCCGATGATAGCGATGACGATGAGAAGCTCGATGAGGGTGAAGCCTTGGTTCGCCTTGCGGTTACGGAGGGTGTTGCGCATGGTATTGCTCCTTTTTTGTGAGCGCCCGGATAATGGGATTTGGGATGGCCGGTTGCTCTTTTTAGTTCTTTGCGAACCGTTCTCGTTCGCTGTAGTTAAGATACTCATTAGTCTCTTACAAAAAACTTACAGAGAAAACTCGTGCAGCACGTGTTGAAAAAGTAACAGGAGATAGGGAGTAAGAAGCAGGAAGTAAAAGATTAAAAAGATTGGCGGCAGTGGCTGAGAGCGGCAGAGAATAGAGAGGGGAAGATATAGACGGTGCTGGTCTGTATTCTTGATGCCGTATTCCTGCTTCTTACTTCTGCCCTTAGCTTCTGCTTTCCGTCTATGCTGTTTTTATGACCGTCGAACTTACCAAAGGACAGGAACGGCTTATTGAGGAACGACTGGCGACCGGGCTTTATAGGTCGCGGGGGGAGGTCGTCGCCGAAGCGCTGGCGCTCCTTAGCGACTATGCCCAGCTTGAACAGCTCAAACTAAGAAGGCTACGTACTGAGATTCAAAAGGGCTTAGACAGCGGCGAAAGCACGCCGCTCGAGATGCAGGCGCTTAAAAGGGAGGCGCGACGAGGCGAACGAGCCTACTAACACCAGAAGAAGTTGAGGACGATGTGTAAAGGCTGTGTTACGCTTATAGGTGTCAGCACTTTCTATTCTCGATATTCCGGTAGACCTTCCAGACACCTCTAATCCGCGTCGGCGGGCGCTCCTCTGTGCGGGGTTGTTGGGTGCGGGGAGGCCGCTTTTGGCGCGTGAACTCGTCGTACTTTTAGGGCTCGAGCACCCGGGCGAGGTCGAGGACGCCGTACAAGATTTGCGTGAAGGGTTGCGCGCGGCGCACCTGGGGCTCGTGTTGGAGGAGGTGGCGGGGGGCTACCGGCTGCTTGTAGACCCGGTGTTGACGCCCGACCTCGCGGCGCTCTTGTCACCGCCGCCCTTGCCGCAACTTTCGGCGGCGGCCTTGGAGACGCTGGCGTTGGTGGCGTATCAGCAGCCGATTACGCGGGGCGAACTCGAGGCGGCCCGTGGCAGTTCGTGCGCTTCGACGCTCGAGACCTTACAAGAGCGTGAACTGCTCAAGGTGGTGGGGCGTAAAGAGGTGGTCGGCAGACCGCTCCTGTACGGGACGACGGGGCGGTTTTTGCTCGAGTTCGGCCTCAAATCGCTCGCTGATTTACCGCCTTTGGAGGACGCGCCGACGGACTTTTTGCGGGGGTAAGGGTGTCGTCGGCCCTCAAAAAGTTCGGGTCGCGGTTCGGGTACGTTGCACAATAAGTCGTATGATAGACACCGTGACGCTCACCGCTTACAAATATGTCGCGCTTACCGACGAGGGTATTCCGGTCATTGACGGCGTGGGTTTTAAGGTCAAACAGCTTATCGGTGAAAGGCGTGCTCACGGCTCGAGTCCCGAAGAGTTGCAGTTTCAGCACCCGCAGCTCAGTCTGGCACAGGTTTACTCGGCGCTCGCTTACTATGAGGATCACCGAGAAGAGATTGACGCCCACCTCCTTGAAGGTGAAGCGCACGCCGAAGCGCTTAGAGCCCAGCTTGACGCCACTGACCTTAAGGCGCGTATCAGGTCAAAGGCGAAACGCTGATCAAGCTCTATATGGATCAGCACGTACCACGGGCGGTAACATCCGGCCTCAGACGGCGTGAGGTAGAAGTCCTGACAGCCTTTGAAGATGGCGCGGGTGAGACCGCCGACCCCGAACTGCTCGACCGCGCAACTGCGTTGGGCCGCGTCCTCTTTACGCAAGACGACGATTTGTTGGTCGAAGCGGCCAGGAGGCAAGCCGTAGGGCGCGCCTTTGCCGGGATTATCTACGCCCACCAGCAGCGTGTCCCTGTCGGTATGTGTGTAGAGCAACTTGGACTTATCGCCAAAACACTCGAGCCCGCTGAGTTGGAGAACCGCGTCATCTATCTGCCGCTTTAGGTCGTGGTCTAAACATTTACTAGAAGGCGGAGCTATGAACGAAGGTAAACCGTTCGCTGCCTGAGCTTCATCATTGGGCCGAGCCCAAAGAGGATTTGACCGAGCTGGGCAAGTAAGACGCGCTCAGTTTAAGAAACCATTTGCGCGCCGGAGTTTTAATGTGACTACAAGAGCAAATCAAGCAAGAGCAGTTTGCGGCGTGGTAGCTGAAGCTTACGCCTGAGGCGATATTTGTAGTATTCCTAGAAGAAATTGTCACCAAAAGTATCTCAGAATGCGCGTGCTATTCAGTAGAATTTAAGGGAAGCGCACCGTACTACTTGATTAAATTCTCATCAAAATTTTTATGGCGTCCGAGCCGGTGAGTAAAGCGCTACAGACACTTTTAGCTGCGGTGCCCTCAGCTGCTTTCTAACTACGTTTGCGCCCGAACCAGCCGAAGCGCCCGGTCTTTTCGCTTATCCGGGTTTCGGGGCCGCGTTTCGGGCCGGTGCGTCCTGCGCGCCCGAGTTGTAACTCGGTTACGGCGTCGCTCGCCGGGAGTCCGGTCGCTCCCGCGAACGCCTTTACAAAGGCTTCGGCGCTCTCAAAGCGTTTTTGCGGGGTGCGCGACATGGCGTTGGCGACGACCCGGTTGACCTCGAGGCTCACTTCGGGCCGGAGTCGCCGCAGCGAAAGCGGCACCCCTGAAGAGTGCGCGAGCATCAGCTCGTCTTCGTTGTCACCGGTAAATGGGCGCGCCCCGGCGATAACCTCATAGGCTAAGATACCGAGGCTGTACACGTCGCTCCAAACCGTAGCACTTTCTCCCTGAAAGACTTCGGGGGCCATATAGAAGGCCGTCCCGACCTTTTCGGCACTTTCAGGTGCGCCGAACACGTCGCTGATATACGCGCCCGTCCCGAAATCACCGAGTTTGGCGCGGCCCCCCAGCAAAAAAACGTTCGCGGGTTTGACGTCGCGGTGTAAAATCTGCCGCTGATGGCTGTGTGAAAGCCCCTGCGCCACATCTAAAACCAGTCGGTACGCGGTTTCCAGCGGCAGGCGGGGCTCGAGGCCCGCATCGAGCGTCCCTTCGCAGAACTCCAAAGCTAAAAACGCCCCTTCACCGGTCGGGTAACCGCTATACGCATTGATCACCCGTGGATGTTTGAGCGGCGTCGTCAGCTGCACTTCGTTTTCAAACATCCGCCGTAAAACCGGGTCGTGCTGCAGCTCGCTTTTCGGAAGCTTAAGCGCGACAAAGCCGAACTCGGCGTGCCGCGCTTCGTAAACGTGCGCGGTGTTACCTGAACCGAGCAGGCGCAGGGGGGTATACCCACCGGGGATAAAAGCAGGCTCGGGCAAGGTTTAGAGTGTCAGCCTTTCTCCCGGATTTAAGATGACGACTTCAGCGTCCGTTTCGTTTTCGACCCGCGCCTTAAATGCTTCGGCGTCTTGTTCGATCATCGGGAAGGTGTTGTAGTGCACCGGGATGACCTGTTTGGGTTTCAGGAGCTTGACGGCCTCTAACGCGTCTTTCGGCCCCATCGTCAAAAGGTCGCCGATGGGCAAGATAGCGAGGTCAAGGCCGCCCCGACCGATCATCGCCATATCGCTAAAGAGCCCGGTGTCGCCCGCGTGATAGATGCGTTTGCCCTCTAGACCCAACAAGATACCGGCGGGCATTCCGGCGTAAGAGCCGTCGGGGAGCGAGTTCGAGTGCCACGCCGGGGTCTGCTTGACGGTCCCGAAAGGCAGCGTGACCTCGCCGCCGATATTGAGCGGTTGCCCCTTGACGTCCTTTTTACCGAGATACGTCACGACTTCGTAACTCGCAACCACGGTCGCGCCGCTCCGCGTGGCAATCGCCTCGGTGTCGCCGTAGTGGTCGCCGTGCGCGTGCGTCAAGATAATGTAAGCCGGTGAAAAATCTCCGGGTTTGTCGGCGGCCGTGTCGTTGCCCGTTAAAAAAGGGTCGATCAAAAACTCATAGTCGCCGGTCTGAACAAAAAAACCCGACTGGCCTAAAAAATGAAAGGTCATTCGTATCCTCTCCGGGCAGCGCCGACGCTGAGGTTCAAGCGTCTAAACGTACGTTGCTGCCTTGCAAAGTGAAGCTTAAAGCTGACTTGGTCTGCACGCGGCGTCCGCTACTACGTTTTGGGTCTCGCTGCGCGCAAGGTGCAAGTTAGGCAGATCGAGACCCCTTGTTATAACGCAGCGCTGCCCGGTAAGGTAATCAAGTATCTCACGTTTTCCCGAAACGGGGTGCCCTAAGCGCATTTTTGGAGCCACAAAAAGTCGGATGAGGCGTACGGAATACCGAAGGCAGAACAAGGTCGGCTGACCTCTCCCTGCTTCATTGCTACTTCTTACTTCCGTTCCAGAACACGAAGTTTGTAAAGCTACCCGCGTTAAGCTGACGCTATGAATTTTGACGACAAACTCTCCAGTTACGCCGCCCTCATCGCTGAAGTCGGGCTCAACGTGCAGGCCGGTCAACAGCTGATGATCGCTGCGCCGCTCGAGGCGTCGCCGCTCCTGGCGCGCGTGGCCGAATTTGCCTACAAACGCGGGGTGCGTTATATCCACCCGTTTTACAGTGACGACGCCGTGACCCTGGCGCGTTACCGTTACGCGCCAGAGGATTCGTTCGACTTTTACCCTGATTGGCTCGCGGCCGGGATGCTCCAAATGCTCAGTGAAAACGGGGCGCGGCTTTCGGTCACGGGTGGCGACCCCGACCTGCTCAAGGGGCAAGACGGCGACGCCATCGCCGCGACGCAAAAGGCGGCGCAAACGGCGCTTAAACCGTTTATGAACAAGGTTATGAACGACGCCGTAAACTGGTGCGTGGTGGCGGTTGCTACCCCGGCGTGGGCCGACAAGGTGTTCCCGGACGCGCCGGAAGGGGAACGCGTCGGTAAGCTCTGGGACGCCATCTTTAAGGCGGTGCGGGCCGACAGCGACGACGCGGTAGAGAAGTGGCGAACGCACTCCGCAGAACTCGAGGCGCGCCGAGGCTACCTAAACGAACGCCGCTACCGGGCGCTGCACTACCGCGCCCCCGGTACCGACCTCTCCCTGGGTCTCGCCGACGGTCATATCTGGCGCGGCGGTTCGTCGGAGAACGACGCCGGAACGACGTTTGTCGCCAACTTGCCGACCGAAGAGGTGTTCTCCGCGCCGCACCGCGCGCGCGTCGAGGGGACGGTCAAGAGCAGCAAACCGCTCTCGTACAGCGGGCAACTCATTGAGGATTTTTCGCTGACTTTCAAGGAGGGGCGCGTTACCGAGGTCAGGGCGGCGCAGGGTCAGGACGCTTTAGAGCGCCTTTTAGCCACCGACGAGGGTGCGACCCGGTTGGGTGAGGTGGCGCTGGTTCCGCACTCGAGCCCCATCTCCCAAAGTGGGCTGCTCTTTTACAACACCCTGTTCGACGAAAACGCCGCCTCGCACCTCGCGCTGGGCCGCGCCTACCGTTTTTGCGCTGAGGGCGGTACCACTATGAGCGACGCTGAAGCGCAGGCGGTCGGCCTCAACGATTCTTTAGCGCACGTAGACTTTATGATCGGCTCCGCCGAGACGGAGATCGCCGGTGTTCGTGACGACGGCGCGGAAGAGCCGGTAATGCAGGGCGGCGAGTGGGCGTTTTAATAGGGTTTATTCGGAAACCTGTACTACTGAGCGTGAGCCCGCACGACGCGGAATGTAGCTGCTTCGCTGCTTACAAAGGTTGTTTACAAAGGTTGTTTACAAGGGTTGTTTACAAAGGTAAGAACCGAGCACTGTAGCTAGGTTCTAGTTAGGGGTTACGCTGCCCAGAGGTTCACGTCCAGATCAGATGCTGAGCAGCAAAAGCAGTTGACAAGCCATTCTGACAAGCCTAATATTTGAATTAGGCAAGGCTAAATCTTACCTAATTCAACAAGCTGTAAGTGAGTGAGTCCAAATGTCAAATGTAAAGCCCGCGAAAAACGAGGGCGCTAAGGGTGGCTGGCGTACCGCGAGTGAAAAGGCTTCGCTTCCCGAGGTTTTCGGTAGTATCCGCGTCCCTGAGGGCGCAGGCTTTTGGCGTAAGCTGCTCGCCTTTACCGGCCCTGGCCTGCTCGTCGCGGTCGGTTACATGGATCCCGGCAACTGGGCGACTGACCTCGCGGGCGGCGCACAATTTGGTTATCTGCTCCTCTCGGTTGTGCTCATCTCCAACCTGATGGCCATTTTGCTGCAACACCTCTCGCTCAAGCTGGGCGTCGCTACCGGACGTGACCTGGCGCAAGCGTGCCGCGACGCCTACTCACGCCCGGTCTCGCTTATACTCTGGATTTTGTGTGAGATTGCGATTGCTGCGACCGACCTTGCGGAGGTGATCGGTTCGGCGATTGCGCTCAATCTGCTGTTCGGCCTGCCGCTCGTCGTTGGCGTTTTGCTCACAGCGATTGATGTGTTGCTGGTCTTGTTTTTGCAGTACCGGGGCTTTCGTTATATCGAAGCGATTGTCGGGGCGCTGATCGGCGTGATCGCCCTGGCGTTTGCCTACGAACTCGTCGTCTCGCACCCGTCGGTTTCGGGAATGCTGGGCGGGCTCTTGCCTAAACTCGAGGTTGTGACGAACCCCACCGCGCTCTATATCGCCATCGGGATTTTGGGCGCGACCGTGATGCCGCACAACTTGTATCTGCACTCGAGCATCGTCCAAACCCGGAACTACGGCAAATCCGACAAGGAAAAAGGCTCGGCGATCCGTTTCGCCACGATTGACTCGACCGTAGCTTTACTCTTTGCTTTTTTTATCAACGGTGCAATTTTGGTGCTAGCTGCCGCCGCCTTTCACGGGACACAATATGCAGGCGTTGCTGAAATCGAAGATGCTTACAAGCTCCTGACGCCGGTGCTCGGCGCAGGTCTCGCCAGTACCCTGTTCGCGGTAGCGCTCCTCGCCTCGGGTCAGAACTCGACCCTGACTGGAACCTTGGCTGGGCAGATTGTCATGGAAGGTTTTCTCAATATCCGTCTGGCCCCGTGGTTGCGGCGGCTGATTACCCGGGCGATTGCGATTGTTCCCGCAGCGATTGTGGCCGGGCTTTACGGCGCTCGGGGCGCGAACGACCTGCTGATTTTAAGTCAGGTCATCTTGTCGCTTCAGCTCTCGTTTGCGGTCGTACCGCTCGTGATGTTTACGGGCTCCAAAGCGAAGATGGGACGGTTTGCCAACAAGCCGTGGCTCGTCATTTTAGCCTGGGTCGTCACCGGAATCATCGTCGTCTTAAACGGGTATTTGTTGGTGCAGACGTTTGCGGGTTGGTTGGCTTAAGGTCGGCTGGGGGCGTTGTTTGGGAAACCGTTTCAGAGCCTGTTTTAGAGCCTGTGAGGGCGTCAAGTTAGCCCTTCGACGCCCCTGATCAGCAGCTCCAACGCCCCCTCAAAATGTTCGTCGGCAGAATCCGGCGGCGGCGGTAAACTCAGCAGAGTAGGGTACGCCTCGGGCGCTTTTACGGCGAGGTCGAAACGTAAACGCAAGTTTTGCGCCGTAAACAGTGTGTTAAATTCAGCCAAGATGTAGCCGGTCAAAAAGGCGACCAAGCTGCGGCTGACGCTGATGACCTGAGCTTTAGGCGCGCCCGCTTCTAAAAGTAGATTAAACAAAACCTTGAAGATCGCGGTGTCACGCGCGACCGGGTCGTGTCTCGCCAAAAAATATGGTGCGACGTTTTGGTGCCGCCCGCAGAGCGCCCGGAAACTGCGTGCAAGCTGCCGCAAATTACTCTGCCAGTCATTATCTTGAGGATCGGGGAGCTCGAGTTCGCCCAGCACCACCTTATAAACTTCGCGCAGCAAAGCGTCTTTGGTCGGGACGTAGTGATACAACGAGCGCGGCGTCACCTAAGCTCAGCGGCGAGTTTACGCATACTGAGCGTGTCTAAACCGGCCTCATCAATGAGCCGCAACGCTGTGGCGTAGATCAAGTCGGAACTTAATAACGCAGCTTCAGGCCATTTCCCAACCCAAACCCGACCGGGTTCCAGGCAACCTCAAAGACATCGACACCCACGCGCTCACCCAAAGCATGATGCACCTCGCCCAAACCTATGGGCCTGTGTTCCAGCTCAGCTTGCCGGGGGCAAAAGGGCGGCGTATCTTCGTCAGCTCACACGAACTCGTGGACGAACTCTGCGACGAATCGTGTTTCGGCAAAAAGGTTCACGCCTCGTTGACGCAGATCTGCGATTTTGCGGGGACGGGCTTTTTACGGCGTACACCGAAGAACCCAATTGGGAGACGGCGCACCGCATCCTGATGCCCGCCTTCGGCCCGCTGCCGATTCGGGAGCTGTTCCCGGAAATGCTCGATGTGGCCGATCAGCTCCTCTTGCGCTGGGAGCGTTTTGGGGAGGACGCCGTAATCGACGCGGCCGACAACATGACGCGCCTGACACTCGACACGATTGCGCTCTGCGCCTTCGACTACCGCTTTAACAGCTTCTACCAAAACGAGATGCACCCCTTTGTCGGCGCGATGGTAGACGCGCTCGCCGAGGCCGGTTCACGGGCGCGGCAGCCTTCGTTTGCGACCCAGGTGATGCTCCGTACCAAACGGCACTACGAAGCTGACGTCCGGCTGATGCACGAGTTTTCCGACCAGCTGATCGCCGAGCGCAAACGCGACCCTGAAACCGGCGAGAAAAAAGACCTGTTGGCCCGGATGCTCGCAGGCCGCGACCCGGAGACCAGCGAAGCGCTGAGCGACGAAAACATCCGCTATCAGATGGTGACGTTTTTGATCGCCGGTCACGAAACGACGAGCGGTTTGCTGTCGTTTGCGCTCTACTTTTTACTACAGAATCCTGAAGCGTTGGAACGGGACAGAGCTGAAGTAGACGACGTATTGGGAGATGAACTGCCGCGTGTTCAAGACCTCGTTAAGCTCAACTACCTCGAGCAAATTCTCAAAGAGACGCTGCACCTCTGGCCCACGGCTCCGGCTACCGGGGTGCGGCCTTTTGCAAAGACCGTCATCGGCGGCAAATACGAAGTCACCCCGGACGATACGGTGATGATTTTGTTGCCGATGCTGCGCCGTGACCCGGCGGTGTAGGGCGACGACGTAGAAGCGTTCGAGGTGCTGCCTGAAAACCCTGGAAACCCTTCGGCAACGGGCAGCGGGCGTGTATCGGGCGGCCATTTGCGCTGCAAGAAGCGCAGCTGGCATTAGCGAGTGTGTTGCAGCGGTTTGATTTGGTACAGGCCGACCCTATCAGCTCGAGATCAAAGAAACCTTGACCCTTAAACCCGCCGACGGTGCCCGAGGGCGTGTGTAGGACGGTTGATCGGCGGCAGGCGCTAGACCTCAGCCGCCGGGGTGCAGTACGCGAACGGTGTCGGCGCTCACCCGCCCGGCGAGGACGTCGGCCCACGCGCTAACAACGGCGTCGCTGCCGCGCCGGTCGTCGGCCCGCAGCCACCCCCCGGCGGTTGCGACGAAGGCGTCTTCCGCCGCGGCCACCGCAGTGTAGTAGGCCTCAGCCCCGACCTGCTCGATCCGCTCGCCCTCGCTGTCGAGCACGGAGAACTGTGTCGGCGCAGGCCCGGGGAGCCCCGCCGCGTCGGGCAGGACGTCGGCGCGCGTCCCGCCGACGAGCACGGACAGAGCGAGGGCGGCGGCGAAGCGCTCGTGGACTGCCTGGAGACCCTCTTGAGCGCCCGCGAAGTCGATGAAGGCTACCGGCGCGGGTAGGTCGGTTTCACCCAGCGTGTCGTAGGTCGTCACGGCGTCGTACAGGCCGGTGCGGCGGACGAAGGCGATGTTCCCGTCGGAGGTGAGCCCGTGCGTTCTTACCCCCTCCCGACCGGCCAAGACGTAGGCGAGGCCGAGGGCCGTTTTGCTCGAGGCGCTGCTGACAAGCGCAGTGACCTGCACGCCTTCGGCGGCCTTGGCGGACACGGCGTCGGCTAAGAGCAGCGAGGTCGAGAAGACGGGGCGCAAAACGGTCCTGATCCCGTCGAGGCTGTGTTCAGGCCCGACGAAGCGGTAGCGGCGGTAAAACGGGTGCATCATCCGGCGGTGCGGGGCGCTGTCGGAAAAGCCGCCGTAGGTGGGCTCGGGCGAAACGGTGAAGCGCGTCGACATCGGCAGAAGTCCGAAAACGCGGGTTCCCTCGGCGTGATCAGAGTGCCGAGAGGCCTCGACGGTCGCAAAGCCCCAAGCGGGGACGCGCACCCACCCGTCGGGGGCCGGGAAGGCGTCGTAAGTGTGAAGTAGCTCGCCGAGTTTGGCATAGGTCACGTTGTTCGACGTGACGCCGAAGCGCTCGACCGACAGCCGCACCTCCCCGGGCTCGAGTTCTGTGCGGGGCGCGTCTCTAACCTCCGTAACGCCGAAGTCGTCGCGGCGCACGAGTACGTTCCAGTCGGATTCGCTCATAAGGACTCCTTTTCGTTGTTGGCGACCGCCTCCAGCTGACGCCGCCACCCCCGCCAGGTGTCGGGAAAGCCGTGTGCGAGCAGGACGGCAGGCCCCTCTCGATGCTCGACTACATGCAGCAAGACGCCGTTGGCTTCGATCTGGTGGTGTTTCATGGATCACCTCTCCTTGGTTGCGTCTGTATAACAAGCTGGGGGTGTTGCTCAGGCTCCGTCAGCCAAATCACTATGGCCATAACTTGATCTGCACACCCTCACTTATGAGTAAGGCGCGGCGCATCGCCGGATACCAGGCTGC
>JAABUN010006846.1_pt1 | contig 12804 bp, 10 predicted proteins | sample 5559311 | NCBI WGS metagenome assembly JAABUN01 (sample SAMN10711877, study PRJNA513370) | rock metagenome | isolation source: Antarctica rocks | place: Antarctica: Victoria Land, Siegfried Peak sud | reverse complement strand
TCACTGCCATCTGGCACATGGCCAGGACTGGGACCCTCTACGACGATCCCGGACCGGACTACTACACCCGCCTGAACCCCGAACGCACCAAGAACAGGGCGATCCACCAACTCGAGGCGATGAGCTACCAAGTGAAGCTCGACAACGCATCGTGATACGCAAAGGGCCCTGACGCGACACCGGTGAATCTTCGCGTCAGGGACATTTTCCGGTCATCGACACCCAGCCGCCGCGGCCCGTCATGATCTCTCCGGGTTAGGACGCCAGACATCATCGACGTGGCGCATTCGCCGGGCCCAGATGCTCGCGAGTAGCGCCATGGTTCCGTAGGCCGCAATGGACGCAATTGCCGCGCCAGAGGCGCCAAGGTGAGGGATGAGGACCAAGCAGCCAACTGCAAGGATGACTGCGCCCACCATCGACGCGGTGGCGGGCTCGGTGAGCCGTCCACTTCCATTGAGAACCGCCGCGTCGAACAGGTACATGGACATGAGTCCGGCCGCGCCGAGGAGGTACCAGATGAGGGGAACGGCTGCCGCGTAGGCTGGCCCCAGCAGGAGGTCAACAACCGGTCGGGCGAGCAGGGCCCCGATCACGATCGTACCAAGTGTGCCGACCTGACAGTATCGGCGCAGCTGGCGGACCTTGGCTTGGTGCCGTTGACTTGATTCGCGGAATGCGACCTGGCTCAGCGCCAGGCTGACCAGCCAAACAGCCTCCCCAAAGGTAGCCGCGGTGCCGTACAAGCCGACGCTTGTCGTGTCCGACATAGCACCGAGGAGTAGCCGATCGCCACGGATCACGAACGCCTGGGCGAAAGAGGCAACCGCCGCGGGCAGGCTCAGCCGTACGAGGGAGCTCCAACTGATCGGATTCGTCGGAGTCGGTCGCTTCCCGGCTTCGCGTTTCGCCACGAGGAGCAGGAACGACAACTCCGCGGCGGCAGTGACAGAAAGCAGGGCCACCGCGGTCGTGAGGGTGAACAACCCCAGGCCGTTCATCACCAAGGCTCCGATGACGAGCAGGCCAGCCATGAGCAGGTCGGCATTGACAGCGACCAGGTGGTGACCGGTGCCGTGCAGTGCCTCGCGCAGGAGGTAGATCCCCACCAAGGCACCGCCATACATCACAAAGCAGGCGCTGACGGCCCATCCACGCCATCCGGCGATGGCCCACAGGAGGGGACAGCCAAGGACCGCGGTACTGAGGAGTTGAAGGGCGGTGAGCCGCACGGCGAATCTGCGGCTCCGGTCCAGGCCGAAGCGGGGGTCCGCTCGCGACAGCAGCATCCGGCCACCGGTCGCGGTGCCTAATGAACCGGCGAGCATGAAGAGGGATCCGAAGGTGCTCACGAGCACCACGACGCCTCTATCCGAGGGGCCGAGCCACCGGGCGGAGAGCACCGCGAACGCTGACGCGCAGGCAGCCTGCGCCACGGTGAGTCCGACAAGACGCGCCGAACGGCTTCGAATCTTTGCGAGAATGCTCACGGTCACGACGTTAACGTTAACGCGGGCGGGTCGGGATCTGAGCCGCGGAAAGCCATGCATCGGACCACGATGCGAAGGAGTAATGCTCTTGCACGGCCGCAACAGCCGAAAGCGCCCCGTTTCCCCGGGTGCTTTCGCTCCCTGTGATCAGACTGATGAGTGCATCCGTCCATTCATCAATGGTGGTCGCGGCCAGGCCAGCGAATCGCTTGATGGCCAAGTCGTTTGACCCGACTGGCGAGGCCACCATGGGAAGCCCTGTCGCAGCATACTGGAGCAGTTTGTAGGCGCACTTGCCCCTCGTGAATGTGGTGTCGGGGAGTGGCCCGATGGCGACGTCGGCTCGCGCCAACTCACGAGAGACGGTGGTCTCGGTCCAGCGGATGCGTCGGAGCATCGGTCCGAGAAGGCCAAGTTTCCCGTTGTGAGTCGGCCCACTGATGAGGTGAAGAAGGGCCCCCGTTCGGCGATGGACCTCGATGAGCGCCGGTGCGATCTGAGCCACATATTGTTCCGTTGCAGGTGAGCCCAACCACACCAATCGCGGGGCTGCTCGATCGATTGTCCACCTTGACTTCGGATGGTATTTGCGCGGTTCGACACAAGAGGGGATCATCCGCACATCCGCGTTGAACTGAGACGCCCAGTCGGCAAGGTACTCGTTGCCGGCCAGGACGACCCCAGCGGAAGCAACCGATCGACGGAGCTTGGTAGCCGGCCGCAGGGCAGCCCTCGCGCGGAGCGTGACGATGAACATGGCATCGTCGAAGTCAAAGACGGAATGGCTGGCACGCCGAAGAAGGCGCTGCTCGGTGGCTCCTGTGCTGAGAGGCGAGGCCTCCTTGCTCATCACGACCGTCCGGCCTCTGGTGTCGAGACGTCTCAGCCGCCACTCTGCTCGACCGACACCGCGCAGGTCCTTCGCCATTTCGCGTGCGCTATTATTCTTGGCGCCTCGGTAGTCAATATACGTCGGATCTAAGCCAAGATGATCAAACCAGTCGCGGAGGCGGACTCGGGAACTGGCGCCCTCTCGACCATATGGGGAGATCGCAAAGATGGACGACGACATCATTTGCCAAGGGATCGACGGAGCCAGAGCTCGAGGACGAGCAGTGCATACTGCAGGTAAGGAACATTTCGGTCAGCAAGTGTGTTGCCGGCAAGAACTCCGTCCACCAAGGCTGCGTCGAGGTAGTTCTTCACCTCGGCGTCGCGCGCCCCGACCGTCTCCATGATCAATGGACGTAGATCCGAAGCCAGCCAGCCAGCGAGTGGTATCTCAAACCCTCGCTTTCGACCGATGAGCACCTCGCGGGGGAGCACGTCGGCGTAGGCCCTCCTGAGAAGGTACTTTGTCTGCGTGCCGTGGACTTTGAGCGAGTCTGGAAGTCGGAAGGCATACTCCGCGAGGACGTGGTCGAGCAATGGAGACCGAGCTTCCAGAGAAGAGGCCATACAGGCGATGTCCATCTTGACGAGCAGGTCGGACGAGAGATTCAGCCCATGGTCGAGGGCCATCATCCGATCCAATACCGAGGTGGTGGGCGCCACGAGGCTCGAAACGAGAGCCTCTGTCGGCGTAACAACACCCCCCCGCCAATAGAGGCTCTTGTCCCCCTGTCGCAACATATCGCACGTCCACGCGAGGTATCTCTCTGACTCATCGAGCGTCAAACCGGCCGTCAGGCGCGCCGCGAAGCCAAGGGTGCTGCGTCTGGCTACCCGGCCGCCGACACGGGATCCAACAGCAGCAAGAACTCGGCCCAAAGTGGCTGGCATCCGGTCGTACGGTCGGGCAGCAAGATACCGACGATATCCGCCAAACAATTCGTCCCCCCCGTCGCCGTTGAGCACCACGGTGACGTGCTCCCGGGCAGCGGCTGCCACCTGCAGGCTGGGAATCGCGCTGGAATCGGCAAACGGCTGGTCATACGCATCGAGAACCGCGTGAAGACCCTTGAGTGGATCGAGACTCACCGGAAGGACGGTGTTCTGGATGCCAAGAGCCTTCGCGGTTCGTTTCGCGACCGGCGATTCGTCGAAACCATCCGCCATGGCGATCGTGTAGGACTGCACGGATGACCCCAGCACGGCGGCGGCCTCATAGGCCACGATGGAACTGTCAACCCCTCCAGATAGGAACAGGCCGAGCGGCACATCACTGCGCAGCCGCAAGTCGACCGACTCGCGGATGAGACGCCTGACGTCCTCCACGGCGGTTGCCGGGTCAACATTATGCTTAGGTTCGAACCCGGGGCTCCAGTAGCGCGAGATCTCCATCCCGCGGTCACTCAAAGTCGCGACGTGCGCGGCAGGGAGGCTCTCCACTTCTCGGTAGATCGTTTGTGGTTGCGGCACGACACCCAAGGACAGGTAGTCGGCGACGGCTTGCTGACTAACCTCGGTGGTCATGCCCAATCGATCGAGAAACACCTGAACAGCCTTGATCTCACTGCCGAAAACGAACCCGTCCTTGACCCGGGCGAGGTATAGCGGCTTCTTTCCGAATCGATCTCGGGCCAGCAGTACCTTCCGCTGTCGCGCGTCGTGGACGGCAAACGCAAACATGCCGCGCAGCGGGAGGACCATCGCAGCACCGAGCTCCTCGTAGAGATGCACCAACACTTCTGTGTCGCCCTTGGACGTGAACCGATGACCCTTGGCAATGAGATCCCGGCGGAGTTCCTTGTAGTTGTAGATCTCACCGTTGAAGACAACGGCGATGGTCTTGTCCTCGTTGAACATCGGTTGGTCGCCAGTGTCCAGGTCGATCACGGCCAGGCGTGTCATGCCCATCGCGACGTCCTGGGTCACGTGTCGCCCCTGTCCATCTGGCCCCCGGTGACGGATGGCGTCAAGGGCAGCGCTCAGTGCTTGTCCTATTCGGGGGTCAGGCCCGACGTAGCCCGCAATGCCACACACGGTGTTGGTCTTCCTTTGGTTAACGGCAGTTGACGGATCGTGCCAAGCCCACTGCGGAGTCTGTCGGCAACCGAGCGACCCCGAGTGCTGTTAAGAGTTTCGAGTTGTCGATCACGTGGTCCTCGGTGAGCTTGTCGAGCCGTTCGGTAGTGAGTGGTAGCCGAAGCCTCGTCCCGAGCCTTGCGGCGAGCCGAACTAGCCGAATCGACGGACTCAGAAGCCGAGGTGAGCGACCGCGTGCGGCTGCGATGGTCTTGACCATGTCGACAGCAGACAGAGGATCGTCGTCCGCGACGAGATACCGGCCTTCGGGGACCGGCCGGCGAAGGATGCTGTGAAGGCAGAACACAAGATTGTCGATGCTCAGGACGGATCGTTGGTTGTGAAACGCCGCCAGAGGGTACGGCAAGCCGGACTGGACGAACCGCATCAACAGTCTCACGTTTCCTTTGGCTCCTGGCCCTTGGACGACGCACGGTTGCAGGATGTAGACGAGCTGGCCCGGTCGCGCAGGGTGTGCGGTCACATAACGCTCTGCCTTGAGTTTGGATCTTCCGTACGCCGTTTTGGGTTCGGCTGGAGTGTCTTCGTTGACCGGGCTCGCTGGGTTGTCCGTGACAGCTTTGACAGAGCTCACAAAGACAAAGATGCGGGCGTTGGAGGCGCGGAACGCGTCATAGAGAGACCGAGTGAGAACGTAGTTTGCGGCATCGTACTCAGCTTCGTCCGGCACGGAGTGCAGGTCGTGGGCCTTGCCTGCAAGATGGATTATCGCTGAGTCGTCTGCCAACTTGTGCGACAACAGGTCGTCATAGTGAGTGAGACCGGCGGACCTGCCGACCCCGATCACTACCTCCGTCTCGGAGCCCTGGAACGAAGCCAGGACATGTTTCCCGATGAACCCAGACGCCCCCGTCACATAGGTAACTGTCGGTGTCGTCACACGTCACCCAGATCATGAGATTCGTACGTCGGGGACCATCCCAAACCGAGGTCAACCACTGCGCGAGCGACGTCCGCGGGCTGGAAGTCGGTTGTCACCCTGGCCAAGGCTGCAGCTCCCATTCTGGTCCTGAGGGACTCATCGCTGATCAGGCTAATGATTGCCCGACCAAGCGCGCCGACGTCGTCGACCGGCACGATGATTCCAGTGACGCCGTCAATGACCGAGTCGATGGCTCCAGTCGCGTCTGTCGTGATCGCAGGCTTGCCCATCGCGGCGGCTTCCAGCACCGCATTTGGCATTCCCTCTCGTCGGGTTGGCAACACCAGGACGTCAGTTGCACCGAGGCAGGGGCGAACGTCCTGGATGTGGTCCAGCACCGTCACCGGCGTCTGACTTCGGCGAAACTCATTGACGTGGAACGACGAGTCGCCTTCGTCCTGCGCGCCGAGCACGAGCAACTGCACTTCTGTCCCTGATTCCCTGACCAGGTTGAGCGCTCCGAGCAGGGCCTTTGGCCCTTTGTCCGCGGTGAGTCGCCCCATGAATGTCACCACGGGCGTGTCGGGTTGGAGCCCCAGGTCGGCTCTTGAATCGATCGGTTTAGGGAGAGGGACGAAGTAGTCCATGTCGACGCCGTGACTGCTTCCGTTGTGCGGCACGACGACCGACCGACCGGCCGCCAAGCCCAACTGCTCGTACCTGGAGGCTAGGGACGGTGAGACCGCGATGACGACTTGACTGCATCTGCTGGTGAGCCACTCCATCCTGCCGAGAACCACAGATTGAAGGCCCTCGACGCCCTCAAGTCGCAGACCTTGCAGGAAGTAGGCGCGGCGCGGTGTGCGGGTCAGCCGCGCGGCGACCATCCCCAACAACCCTGCCTTCGGCGTGCCGGCCAAGACAAAACCGGGTCGGAGATCTCCAAGGGTCCGAATCCAGAGTGCAAGGGCACGGATGTCCTTCACCAAACTGACTTGTCGAGCCATGGGAATGATGTGGACCTCATCGGCTCGACGTCTCAACCGTGGGACTTCTGGTCCGTCAGACGTGATGACGTGCACCTGGAAGCCGTCGGCTCGGAGCACGTCGATGATCTCCCCGTAGAAGCCGTCGACTGTCCTGGGGATCGTCGTGCTCACGACCACCCGGCGCCCCTCACGCCTTTTCTGGGTCCGTGTCACGAAACTGCCCTCCTGGGCAGCCGATACGGCGACATGAGGTATGCCGCGCACACGACCATTGTCGTGGCTACTGATATCCACGTGGACGTGAGAAACCAGACCATGGTCAATAGAGTCGAGAGGCCGAGGATGATCGACGCCACCGCGAGATGGGGTGTGCCGCATCGGTCTGTCAGTTGCTGGTAGACGTGTTCGCGGTGGGCCGTGAGGAGGGACTCTCGGCGCAGTCCACGTCGGATGAGTGCCGTGCTCGTGTCGGCAGCGTAGATCGCCAACGGCGCGAGTAAGGGCAGGATCGGAGCTCCGCCGGCCCAGCCGATCATGAGGCCGGCGGTGACAAGACCCCCGAAGAGGTAGCTACCGATATCGCCAAGGAACAATCGTGCCGTCCCCGTATTCCACGGCAGGAATCCGAGCGAGCACCCGATCACCGTTGCTCCGACCAGCGTCAATGCGGTCAGGCTGTGTCGTTGGCCCACGATGCACGCGGCGACGCCCCACACCGTCATGCTGAGGCTGGTGATGCCGTTGATGCCGTCCATGAAGTTGACCATATTGACAACGGCCGGGGCGAGGACCGCCGCCATGAGGACGAGCCAACCGGCGCCAGCGGCGACTCCCATCGTCGCGCCCATGAGAGCTTGAGCCCCCAATCGCGAGAGGGCCGGAAGACCCTCTTTGTCGTCCGCGAAGCCGACAAGGCTGAGAACGGTTGCCGCCGCGAAATGCAGCCACGGAATGTCTCGCCCTGCCAGCGCACTGAAGGTCGCGGCGGCCCAAAGGCCCACCAGGCAGGCCAACCCCCCACCGCGCGGTGTCGGCGTCGAGTGCGACGAACGGTGGTTCGGGATGTCCAACACCCCCTGTCGCACCATGAGCAGGCGTATCAAGGGGGCCGCACACACGGTCACAGCAAAACTCACCACGAAGCCCGACACGCTACCCGCTGACACTCGTGCTCGAAGCGTGGTGAATGCTCTCTCTCCGCATCCAACGCGATGCGGAGACGTGGGACATGTGGGGGAAGTCGTGGATCACCATCGCATCAAGCCCGGGGACCTCGACGGTTGAGACGAGGTCATGCGACGTAGTCTGGCGAGTCTCGTTGGTTGAGAAGAGTTCCTCCCTCCGTTTCTCGCCGGGGCGCAGCCCGGTGTAGATGATGTCGATGTCGGCGCGACCCGACATCCGGATCAGGGTCTGGGCCACTTCGAGGATTTTCACCTGCTCGCCCATGTCGAGGACGAGGACCTCGCCGTTGCCGCCAATCGACGCGGCCTCGAGGACGAGCTGGCACGCCTCGGGGATGAGCATGAAGTAGCGCTCGACCTCCGGATGCGTCACGGTGACCGGACCCCCCATGTCGATCTGCGCCGTGAACGCGTGTACAACGGAGCCTCGAGATCCGAGAACGTTGCCGAACCGCACCGAGACGTAGCGGCCCGCTTGGTCACGCGCGAAGCCCGCGGTCAGGCGCTCGGCAACCCGCTTGCTGTAGCCGAGGACGCACGTCGGGTCCGCAGCCTTGTCGGTGGAGATGTTGACGAACGTCTCCACTCCGGCCTCCGAGGCGGCGGTGAGCACATTGAGCGTTCCCACCACGTTGCTCTTCCAGGCCTCCAACGGGTAGGTCTCGAGCAGGGGCAGGTGCTTGAGGGCCGCGGCGTGGAAGACGATCTCGGGGGCTGCCTTCTGGAAGACGGTGCGCAGCGACTCGAGGTCGCGGATGTCCGCCAGCACGATGTCGTCGGTGTCGAGCAGGCCGGATCCGCTCAGGCTCAGCTGCGTTGCCTGCAGACCCGACTCGTCCCGGTCGAGCAGGTAGAGCTTGCTCGGCCCGAACCGGATGATCTGGCGACACAGCTCGGAGCCGATGGACCCCCCCGCGCCAGTGACGAGGATGACCTTGCCGGCGATCTGCTCCGAAATGACCCCCGTGTCCATGCTGACGGCTCGGCGGCCGAGCAGGTCGTTGAGGTCGACGTCGCGCAGGTCTGCGGGCTTTGGGCGACCGCCGAAGATCTCGGAGATCGGGGGCAGCACGAGCACCTTCAGTCCCGCCCTGTCGGCGCGGTCACGAAGGTCGCGGATGAGTGCCGCCTCCGCGGACGGCACGGCAATGGCCAGGGTCTCAGCCCCTGAGGTCACGGCCACCCTGTCCAGCGACAGCCGGTCCCCCCGAACACGGACGCCGTCGACATGCAGGCGTGCCTTGCGCGGATCGTCGTCGAGGATGGCGACGGGCAGGAAGCCGGCGCTGGGGTTGCGGACCATGGTCCGGACCAGCTGGCGTCCGCCTTCGCCGGCGCCGAAGACGATCACCCGTTGCTGGCCAGTGGCCAGGAACGCGCGACGATTCCGCCAGGTGCGCACGACGAACCGCACTGCGAGCATCAGGCCGAGAGCGATGGCCCCGCTGATCAGGGGCACCGTTCGGGGCACGGGGTACGGATGGATTACGACGGCCATGACGGTGAAGCCGATGAGCGTCGTGATGACGACGGCCCGGCCGATGTCGACGATCTCCTCGAACGAGCCCCGGGCGTGCCCGATGGCATACGGGCCGATCACCGCTCCGAGGCACACGTGCAAGAGGGCCGCAGAAACCGCGTACCAGAGCGTGCCCACGCTCAAAGTAACCAGGACGTCGAAGTCGAGACGCAAAGCCGTCGCTGCGTACACTGACGCAAACCAACAGGCCGTGTCGATGAGCGCCCAGTACCAACGAAAGAGTGTCTCATTCCGTCGGAACGAGACCCCCATGCTGACTCCTTCGCGTTCGCGCCGTTTTGTACACATCTAGACCACGCAAGTGAACTATAGCGTGTGATAGGTACGCCAGGCGAGGCGCCGATGGCCGGTATGAGACCCTGCCCACGTGACGACTGCCATCCCAAGAAGATACGACGGTGGGGTACTGGCGGTATGCACGGGCAACGTGTGCCGATCTCCCTTCATCGAACGGTTACTGGCGCTGACCCTGCCGCCCAGCTTCGCCGTGAGCAGCGCCGGCACAGCGGCCCTGGTCGGTGAGCAGATGGACCCTGGGGCCGCGGCCCAGCTGCGCCTTCACGGCGGCGAGCCTGAGGGGTTCGTCGCGCGGCAGCTGACGACAGAGATGGTCGCCGAGGCGGACCTGGTGTTGACCGCCACCCGGGCTCACCGGGCCGAGGTGGTCTCGTTGTGGCCGCGAGCCATGTCCTACGCGTTCACGCTGGGCGACCTCGGCGACCTCACGCAGGGCCTCCCCGCCGCCGCCCGCAGGGACGTCGATGCTCCGCTCGCACGTGAGGCCGCACGGACACTGGCCGGTCGTCGCGGTCTGGTGCCGCCCCGGAGGCCTAAAGAGGTCGACATCACTGACCCCTACGGTCGGGAGGACCGCGTGTTCGCCGCCATGGCAGACCAGATCGTGCGTGCGTTGCCGCCGGTTGTCAGGCTGTTGTCCCGATGAGGCGCCGGCCACGCTCCGCCTCGCTGGCCCCGGCCTCAGGGGTGGTCGCACTCCTGATCGCCGACATCGTCCTGGTGACCCTTGCAGTGCGTTATACGGCTCCGCTCGCGCCGGGGGCCCTCCCTAAGACCACGGCGACGAGCACCCCGAAGCAGGCGCCGTCCACCTCTTCACCACCCACGGGCTCTGCGTCGCCGACGAGCAGCGGCGGCCCGTCGGCGAAGCCGGTGGAGCCCCTGCCGCTGCGCAACAGCATCGTGGCCCTGAGCGGCGCCGTGGCCTGGCGGACATCAAGCGGGTCGTGTGACGGCGGTGGTGGCTCCGTCTCGGTGACGTCCGACGGCGGCAAGACATGGAGCAGGAGCGCCGTGCCCGCTCAGGTGGTCATCCGCGTCCGGCCCAAGAGCGCGAACGGTGCCACCGTGATCGCCACAGAGCGCGACTGTCAGCCCGGGGTCAGGCTGACGGCCGACGGTGGAAGCACGTGGAGCCCGCCCACGAGTGCCGACGGGACGTGGTTCCGCGATGCCAAGGATCCCTTGGTCGTTCACTCACCTGCTCCGCGCAGCGACCGCCCGTGTGGCGACGCCGCGGTGCTCGACCTCGCACCGTTGACGATGTCGACTGCCCATGTGCTGTGCGGCGACGGCTTCGTCCGGGTGAGCGACGACACGGGCGCCTCCTGGAGGGCGGTCGGTGTCGTGCCGCAGGCGCTGGCGCTCGACTCACGCGTCGAGAAGGCAGCCGACACGGCATACCTGGTGCGGGTGGGTGACGGCTGCGCCGGCCTGCAGGTGGTCCGGGTGGAGCCGACCTCCGCCAGCGCCCAGCCGCTCGGCTGTGTCGACGTGTCGGGGGGGCCCGTGGAGCCCGGAACGATCACCCTGTCGGTCAACGGACCCCACGGCTGGCTCGGGGTGGGCGAGCGGGTCTGGCGCTCCACCGACGACCTACGCACCTGGGCGTCTGGCTAGACCCTCGTCTTGTCGTTCGAGGCGCGCTGGGCCGCGCTGTCCGGAGTCTCCTGATCGGCCTGCTGACGAGGAGAGTCGGCGGAGTACTCGTACTTGTATCCGTAGCCATAGCCGCCGGCTTCCTTGCGCGGAAGCCGGTTGAGCACCAGGCCGAGCGTGTTGCCGTTGACGGCCTGGAGCGTCTCCAGAGCACGGCGCAAATTGTCCTTGTTGATCACACCGGCCCCGACGACGACGAGGGCGCCGCCGACGTGGGTGCTCAGGACGGCGGCGTCGGTGACCGGGAGCAATGGCGGCGCATCGATGAGGACGTAGTCGAAACGCGCCTCCAGCGCCTTCACGGTCTGCGCCATGACGGACGAACCGAGCAGCTCGCTGGGGTTGGGAGGGATGCCCCCGGCGCCGAGGATCCACAGGGTCGACTCACCGAACTGCTGGAGGACGTCAGTCAGGTCGGCGCGTCCGATGAGCACGTCGGTGAGACCCACGGCACCCTCGAAACCGAGGTAGTCGAGCAGCCGCGGTCGGCGCAGGTCGCCCTCCACCACGCAGACGCGAGAGCCGCCGGCTGAGAGCGTCAGCGCCAGGTTGGCGGTCGTCGTCGTCTTTCCCTCACCGGGTAAGGACGACGTGACGACGATGGAGCGCGGGTGGTTGGCGACGTCGACGAACTGGAGGTTGGTCCGCAGGGAGCGGAAGGCCTCGGCGCGTTGCGACTTGGGGTCGACCTGCACGATGAGCGGGTGTGCGGACGCGTCGGAGTCGAAGCTGATCGTCCCGATCACCGTCTCGTCGGTGACCCCCTCGAGATCCCGCGGCGACTTGATCGTCGTGTCGAGCATGTCACGCAGCAGCGCCGCCCCCAGGCCGAGGAGCAGGCCGAGGACCAGGCCGAGGGCGAGGTTGCGGCGGGGCTGGGGGCTGATCGGGGTGGTGCTCGCTTGCGGCTCGCGGACGAGGGTCACCTTGACCGGGCTCGGCTGACCCGGGGCGACCTTCTCGAGGTCCTCGACGGTGGCGGGGAACTGCTCGCCGAGCGTCTTCGCGATGAGCGCGGCCTGCTGGGGGCTGTGGTCGGTGACCGTCACCTCGATGAGCACGGTGTCGAGGGGGACCGTCGCGCTCACCTGGCCGGCGAGCTGGTCGGGAGTGGACTGGAGCTTGAGCTTGTCGACGACCGGCCCGAGCACCTTGGGCGTCTCGATCAGCTGGGAGTAGGACTTGACCCGCTGCTGGGTGAACGTGCTGCCCTGGAGCAGCTGGGTGGAGTTGTCGCCGCCCGAGGTCGAGACGAAGAACTGCGTCTGCGCGGAGTAGACCTTCGGGGTCAGCACTGTTGCCAGGGCCGCAGCGGCGAGGGTGAGGAGGGCGACCACGCTGATCAGCAGCCAGCGCTTCCGGAGCACCCGCAGGTAGTCCTGCAGTTCCACAGACCTCTCGCTTTCGTCGGTGAATCGTGGAGTAGTGGGTCGTTTTGTCGTGAATGCTAGCGGTCGCGCTGGCTTAGGGCGCGCCGGCTCAGCCGGAGTAGCCGTCGAGCTGGTCGGTCGCAATGGCCTGCCCCAGGGCCTTCATCTTGGCCTCGTCGACGACGTCGATGGACGCCCCGGCCGCCGTCGTGGCGAAGCCGGTGAAGGGGGCGGTGATGAAGCGGATGTCGTCACCGCGCAGGTCCTTGAGGTCGAAGGCCTCGGTCCGCAGCTGACCGACGTCGAGGCTCTGGTCGACGACGAGGTTGGCGGTGGCGGCCTGGATGAGCCGGCTGAGCTGGGCCGGGTTGGTCAGCGTGTCGCTGCTCAGCCCCTTGAGCATCAGGGCCTTGAGGAAGGCCTGC
>JAABUN010006845.1_pt1 | contig 12807 bp, 13 predicted proteins | sample 5559311 | NCBI WGS metagenome assembly JAABUN01 (sample SAMN10711877, study PRJNA513370) | rock metagenome | isolation source: Antarctica rocks | place: Antarctica: Victoria Land, Siegfried Peak sud | reverse complement strand
GGGCCGCCTGGCCCGCGGTCTCCTGAGCCTGCCCTGCAGCTTGCCCTGCAGCTTCCTGGGCCTGACCCGCAGCCTGCTGCCCCTGTTGGGCAGCCTGCCCGGCGGTGTCCTGCGCCTGCTCGGCCGCCTGTCCTGCGGTGTCCTGCGCCTGGCCCGCAACCTGCCCGGCCTGTTCGGCCTGTTCGGTAGCCTGACCCGCTGCTTCCTGTCCCTGTTGGGCAGCCTGCCCGGCGGTGTCCTGCGCCTGCTCGGCCGCCTGTCCTGCGGTGTCCTGCGCCTGCTGGGCCGTTTCTTGTGCGAACTCCTGCATCTGCTGATTGGTCTGCTCAGCGGCCTCGTTCATCGAGTCCTGCACCCCGGCGTCCTGAGCGGCCTGATCTATCGAGTTCTCGAGCTCCGTGTAGGAGTCGATCATCTCCTGGACTTGGGCCTGTGCGTCGCCCTCGGGGAGCTGCTGAGAATACTGCTCCAACTGGGAGCGGTAATTCTGGAGCTGGCTCTTGAGGCTGCCTATTGATTGCCCGTAGAAGTTCTGTGTGCTCTCCGTGGCCTGCTGCTGCATCTGCTGCTGAAGATTCTGTCCCTGTTGTGCCACTTCGTCTCCTTTGTCCTCTTGGACTTGCACTTTCGGTGGGCGGTGGGGCTGACCGGGATCAGCCCCACCGACTCCTTTACTTATACGGGCAGCCCCCCGGTGAGACCCCCGAGGGCCCCCCCGCCCTCTTCCTCATCGTCGTCTCCTCCTCCAACAACGGGCAGGCCTTCGGTCACGCCGCCTACAGTGTCCTGGACCTGATCGACAGGTCCTCCGCCTTCACCATCTCCTCCGACAACGGGCAGGCCCTCGGTCACGCCGCCTACAGTGTCCTGGACCTGATCGACGGGTCCGCCTCCACCGCCTTCTTCTTGCTCTCCTCCGCCTTGCTGGGCCTCACCTTGCTGGGCCTCACCTTGCTGGGCCTCACCTTGCTGGGCCTCACCTTGCTGGGCTTCGCCTCCCCCGCCTTCTCCGTCCCCTGGTCCGTAGTAATCCTCGGAGTCGCCGGACTCCACGGTGGTCGTTGTGCTCTCCTGGGGCGGGAGGAGGTCCAGGCTGAGAAGGCCACCGCCCAGGAGACCGTCCTCGCCTTTTGATTCCTCGACTGTCGTCGTATTACTGTCGCTGGAGGAGGAGTCCTCGATGGGCTGCTCCCCCGCCTCTTCGGAGCCGTTCTCCACTGGAGCCTGGCTCATCAGGTTGCCCTGCGGATCGTAGGTGGAGTCAACGAGGTTGCCCTGCTCGTCCGGGGCGCGCTGAACGGTCGCGGTGTTTCCCTGCTCGTCCTGGCCCTGCAGGACGGTGTTGCCCTGCTCGTCGGTGGTCGGCTCGCCCACCGCCTCGAAGCCTTCGGGCAGGTTCTCAGCCATCTGGCTGGCCTCGTCTCCCTCCTCCTCGTCTCCCTCTTCCTCGGGCACGACCTCGTCCATCAGGTTGCCCTGCTGGTCGTAGATGGAGTCCACGACGTTGCCCTCATCGTCCTCGACGCGCTGGACGGTGATGGTGTTGCCCTGCTCGTCCTGACCCTGCAGGATCGTGTTGCCCTGCTGGTCGGTGAACGGCTGTCCCACCGCCTCGTAGCCCTCGGGCAGGCTGTCGGCCAGTTCGCCGGCCGTGTCCTGCGCCTGCTCGGCTGCTCCTCCGGCGGCTTCCTGGGCCTGGTCGGCGACCTGCCCTGCCTGATCCGTGGCTTGCCCCGCAGTGTCCTGGGCCTGCTCGGCTGCTCCTCCGGCGGCTTCCTGGGCCTGCCCGGCCATTTCCTGCGCCTGGTCGGCGGCTTGCTCGGCGGGTTCCTGGCCCTGGCTCGTGGCTTCGTCGGCGTTCTGCCTCGCCTCCTGGGCCGCTTCGTCCATCGAATCCTGTACTCCAGCATCCTGGGCCGCCTGGTCCATGACGCCCTCGAATTGGCCGTAGGAGTCGGTCATCTCCTGGATCTGGGCCTGCGACTCCTCGGGGAGCTGCTGCATCATGCCTTCGAGCTGGGCGCTGTCGCTCTGCATCCGGCCCTTTATCCTGCCCATCGACTGTGCGAAAAAGTCCTGGGCCTCTTGCAGGTACTGATCCTCCTGCGACTGCTGCTGAACGTTCTGCGTTCCTTCGCTCACTTTTTCTCCTTCTCTACTCTGCTCTCGGGTTCTTGCTCTGTGGTCTTTGATTCTGGATTCTCCGAGTTTGTGTTTGCCCTCCTTACCCTTTGTTTGTCGGAACCATTCCGAAAGCCGGGATCGCTATCAACTATCTCGCTGGCGATCCACAACCGGACTCTGGCGTCGCGATAGACGACGCCCTCCCCGACCTCGTCCGGCAGGTTCTCGCGCCTGCTCCCCCACACGGAGTTGCGACTCGTGTTCCCCCGGAAACGCACCTCCGGGTCCGGCGCCTCTTCGAAGTGCAGCTCGCGCATCCTCACGTCGGCGTCGAGCACGATGTCCGGGTTCTGTGGCCTGCCTGTTCCTTCTTTCTTCATGGCTTCAGGGTTCCTCCACATCCTTGATGGTTATGAGCCCCCCGGAGCCCGAGCCTTCGATCGTGGAGAGGTCTACACCCATTTTCTCCGCTTTACGCTTGGCGGCGTTCGTGGCTTTCGGCTCCTCGGCTCCGTCCCCCCCGGTGGCCTGCCCTGCCGCCTGTCCGGCGGCTTGCTGGGCCTGTCCGGTTGCCTGACCGGCGGCATCCTGGGCCTGCTGGGCCGCTCCTCCGGCGGTGTCCTGCACGCCTTGCGCGGCCTGCCCGACTTGGTCGGTCACTTCTCCCAGCGGGCCCCCGCTTCCCTGGCCTTCTTCGTCACCGCCACCGGTGAGACTGCCGACAGCATCCTGCGCCTGCCCGGTCGCCTGACCGGCAGTGTGCTGAGCCTGCTGGGCCGCCCCCCCGACCGCCCCCTGGGCCTGGCCCGCCACCTGTCCGGCTTGGTCGGTGGCCTGTCCTGCGGCTTCCTGTGCCTGTCCTGCAGCCTGGCTTGCGGCATCCTGCGCTTGCTGGGCCGCTTGTCCGGCAGGATCGGCGCCACCTTCCGCTTCAGAGGCGGGATCCACCACGTCCCAATAGACGATACGCCCGTCGGCTCCCGTACCTTCGACCTTCGAGAGGTCTATGCCCCGTGCTTTGGCCTCACGTTTGGCGGCATCCGAAGCGTCTATCGGAGCATCCATCTCTTCAGCCGCTCCGCCGGCCTGATCCGTGATCTGGCCTACCTGCCCGGCGGCTTGACCGAAGGCAGCTTGTACTCCCTGAGCTACCTGTCCGGCTTGATCGGTGGCCTGTCCTGCGGCTTGCTGCACCTGTTCGGCAGTGTCTTGCGCCTGTTGGGCAGCTCCACCGGAGTCTCCATCTTCCATCGCCTCGGCAGCCTCCACCACGTCGCTAACGATGATGCGTTCATCGGCGCCCGTGCCTTCGATCTCGGTGAGGTCTATGCCCAGCTCTTGCGCCTGGCGACGGGCCGCGTCCGTGGCATCGACCTCTCCCTGACGCCTGATCTGATCCGTATCCAGGTCGGCGACGTTTTCCCGTGCCTCATTGATGCACTCTTCCATGGCCGAGTAGTTGTCCATCAACTCCTGAAACAGCCCCTGGAAGGCTTCTTCTCGCCCCCCCGGAATCTGATCCGGCAGGTCCTTCAGCGTGGCGCGATTCTCTTGTATCTGCTGCTTGAGTGAATCGGCCGAGTCATCGAAGTAGTCCTGAGCCAGGTTCATTGTCCGTTTCTGGACCTCCTGCCTGGACTCCTGGATGCCCCGGTTCAGCTTCTCCAAAGCCTCCGTCTGTTTGTCAGTCACCTATCTCTCCTCTCTGGCAGTCTTCTCGACTTTGCTTCCCTCTCAAACAACCCTTATGCCGACCATGATACCTTCATCGTCGAATACCCGCTCGATGGCATTTCCAGACTCGTCCCTCACCCGACTCACGACCCGGCCCTCGTCGTCCACGTACTCCTCCTCCACCGGCAGACTGCCAACGTTGCCAACTACTTCTTCGCCCACTATCTCGCCATTTTCGTTCAGGGTAATCTCGATGATGTCTCCGGTCTGGTCCACCGCACGCCGCAGGGCACCGCGATCTCCGTTGGCGTTCTTGTCGGCCTCGCCGTCGGGTTGGGTCTGGTCTCCATTGGCACTTCCGGCTCCGTCGGCGGTCTGACCCGCGGCTTCTCCCACGGGTTGAGAGGCCTTGCCGGTTTGATCGGCGGCCTGTCCGGTAGCGTCCTGTACCTGCTGGGCCGCGCCTCCAGCGGTCTCCTGGGCCTGACCCGCGGCGTCCTGCGTTTGGTCAGTCGCCTGTCCAGCGATGTCCTGTACTCCTTGCGTAGCCTGGGCCTGGCCGGCCTCGCCCGTCGTCTGCTCCGGCGGGCCACCGGTTTCTTCTGTGGCCTGGTCGGCCACGCCGCCTGCCTGGTCCGCCGCATCCTCGGCCTGATCCGCGACTTGCCCTGACTGGTCCGTAGCCTGACCGGCAGCGTCTTGGGCCTCCTGCGCTGCTTCGCCGGTCTGTTCCGTGGCCTGCCCGGCAGCGTCACCCACACCTTCGGCCGCCTGGCCCGCCGTGTCTCCAACCCCCTGGGCCGCCTCGCTCGCACCCTCAGCGGCCTGTTCGACCCCTTCGCCGGCTTCCTGAGCCGCCTGTCCCGCACCCTCTCCTACCTGTTGCGCGGCCTGTCCGGCGCCCTGCCCCGCCTCTTGGACAGCCTGTCCAGCTCCTTCACTGACCTGCTCCGTAGCCTGTCCGGCACTTTCAGCAGCTTCGCCTGCACCTTCACCGACTTCCTGGGCGGCTTGTCCTGCGCCCTTGCCTACCTCTCCCGCCGCTTGCCCGGCGCCCTGGCCAACTTCGCCAGCGGCCTGTCCCGCGCCTTCGCCGACTTGCTGGGTGGCCTCACCGGCACCCTCACCAACATCTTCCACCGCCGACTGAGCACCAGAGCCAACATCCTCGACGGCCTCGCCCGTGCTCTCGACGGCTTCGCCAGCACCTTCGCCAACGTCTTCCACGGCGGAGCCCGCGCCAGAACCAACGTCCTCAACCGCCGATTGGGCACCTTCGCCAACATCTTCCACGGCGGAACCGGCGCCTTCGCCTACGTCTTCGACCGCTGAACCCGCGCCTTCTCCTACGTCCTCTACAGCTGAACCGGCACCCTCGCCTACGTCTTCGACCGCTGAACCCGCGCCTTCTCCGATGTCTTCTACGGCGGAGTTAAGGCCATCTCCGACGAGTTCTCCAGCACCTTCGCCTACGTCCTCCACGGCGGATCCAGCACCTTCGCCGACATCTTCCAGAGCTGAGCCCGCGCCCTCGCCTACATCTTCGACGGCAGAGCCTACGCTATCGACCAGCTTTTCGATGATCTGCGGGTTTCGGTCGATGGTGGTTAGGACGCGGTCGATTATTGCGGTTACATTGTCGAGGCGCACCTTAAGGAGTGCCTGAGCTTCGACGCCCTTTATTACCAGCTTGACCCTGCCCAGGTACAGGTCTACGCCCACGGACAGTTCCACGAGGTCCAGGACTTTCGCGAAGAGGTTGACCTTCGCTCGCAGGTCGTTGAGTTCGAAGTTGATCTCATCTACCTTCACGACCGGCACGTCCAACAGTACGTCCGGGATCTTGCCATTCATGGCGGCGTCGTCTTCGTCGTACTCCAGCGTGTAATCCGCATAAGCTTTTTCGGGGATTGTCTGATCTCCGGGGATATTGTTAGCGAAGCGGTACTCCTCGGTCTTCTGAACCGACGTTCGGGGATCATTTTTGCGAACCGGAGCGTTGTCTTTTATCTCTTCCGTGGAATTATCTTGCCCTTGCTGACCTTGCTCTTCATCCTGTTCCTGTTGGTTGTTCTGAGCCTGCGATTGGTCTTCCTGGTTTGACTGTTCTTCGTGCGACTGCTCGCCGCCTGATTGCTGAGTGTTTGATTTTCGTTGTGATTTTTCGGATGCCAACTTGCGATTCCTCCATCCGCCGATCGATCTATAACGTGTGTCTCTTGTCTCTCCCACCGTTTATTCCACACTCCAGTAATTAACAAACTACCCAAGTGATCCAAAAGGTGTCCCAAGACGTAAAGCCTCCTCTTGGCTTACTCTAGATGAATTTCTTGTACACGCCGATGTTGGTTGTGTCCCGGACACCGAGCGCGTCCTTGAGTTCGTTGAGGCTCGCTCCTTCTCTGAGGAGTCTCATGGCGAAGGTGTGTCGTAGGTTCATCGGTGAGACGCGCCACATCCCGACTTGTTCGCAGCGCTTCCAGATGGCGTTCTGGAGGGATTTGGAGGTAGTCACCGGACGAGCGGCGCGGCCCACGATCAGCTCGGGGGTCTCGTCTTCGCGGGCTTGTAGATAGTTTCGGACGGCCTGTACCGAGGTTTCGGGTAGTTTTATCGCCCGTGGAGCCAAGTGTGAGCCGGGACCACCGAGTTGTATCTGCGCCGCTTCAAGGTCCGCGTCGCTCTTCAAGATACTCCGGATCTCACCGACCGTCACTCCCGTCTCCAGCATGAGCCTTATAACAACGGTGTCGCGCAGGGCGTCGCGGTTGTTGGTGGGGAATGAGAGTAGCTGTTCCGCTTCCTCCGCTTCAAGGAAGACTATCTTCTGGTCTAGTGGCTGGTGCATAGGCTCTATGGGATCGAAGTCCAGATCCGCGTCCGTGGCGGTCCTTACCCAGTCGAGGAATCGACGCACCGCCGCGTCCTTGCGATATACAGTGAAGCGCTTACGTTTCTCCTCCAGAAGGTGATTACGAAAATCCATCACGCCGCCTACTCCGATGTCCTGGATGTCGGTGATGTCTTTGGCGGCCAGGAAACGTCCGAATTCGCGCAGGTCCGCTTCGTAGAATTCCGCTGTTCGGGGGCTCGTGTGCTCGTCTTCGGACAGTTGCTCGGCGAAGGATGTGATCAGGGCTTCTATCTCCATGCCCCTTATTCTAGCCATAAACGCGACTGATACGCAGGCTGCTGCTGTATAATTCGTCGCATGGTCATTGATTTCCGATCCCCGCTCCTCCTGATACCACTCGTCACGCTCGTACTGGCGATACTAGTGTTAGCCTTTGCGCCGGTCGTGCCGCTGGCCCAGACAGCCTCGGCGGACTTGAGGCCCGTACCCACGGAGGAGAGTGCGCCGAAGCTCCTGGATCAAGGCTCCGAGAAAGTCCAAACGACTCCCGACGAGGCTAACACGACCACGGACTCGGAATCCCTCTCCATCACGATCCCCCGTCTAAACCTCAAGGATGTCTCGGTGCCCGCCGGTTCGTCGCAGGCGGAGTTGGACCAAGAAGGCATTATCCGACTCAAAGAGACCGGAGTACCGTGGCAAAAGGGCTCCAACACCTTCGTGGTCGGTCATGCTCTGGGCTTCGAGCAGACGCGAGTCCCCTACGTCTTCTACAAGCTAGACAAGATAAAGCCGGGGGATGAGATCTTTGTGAAGAGCACGTCGGGCGAGGAGTACACTTTCCGAGTCTACGACTACCTTACCGTTCGCCCCGCCGACTACTGGGTAACCTACCCGGTCGAAGGAAAGACCATAATCTCGCTGCAGACCTGCACTCCCATACCGTCCTTCGAGAACCGCCTGATAGTACGCGCCGAACTTGTCAGCTAGCGAGTAGCGTGGCGAGAGATTATGTCGTGGGCGGAGTTGATCTCCGCCGTCACTCGCTCGGCTTTGGTTCGTTTTTCGGGGTCGCTGAAGCGGTCGGGATGGTATTTTTTCACTAGTTCTCGACGTTTTTTGTGAACTTCTTCGAGGGGTACGCCGGGACCGAGATCCAACCTCGCATATGCCCGCAGAACCTCTGCCGGATATCGTCGCGGCACAAACCTGGTAGCTCGTCGACCGCTCTTAGGCGACTCCGAAGCCGTTTTGTCTTCCACAACTCGTTCTTCGGCGTACTCGGCCTCCTCCGCGAGCCGCCGGGCCTCGGCTGCTTTCCACTCCTCGGACGCGCCACGCCAGGCGGCTCCAAGAGCGTCACGGAGTACCTCGCCACGCATCCGGCTGCTGCGGATTCTATCCTGAAAACGCTCGTCTTCGCCGAGGTTCGAGGCGAGGCCGCGCGCTAAACGTCCCAGGCGGCGCGGGATGCTCACGACTGGCGGTATCCTCCGTAGCCTTCTCTCGTATCTTGATGCGTGTCGGCTTCGTTCGGGTCTTCGGCGAGCGGCCCGGTGCGCCTAATTACCTGAGTATCATCGACATCGGAGCGTTGTATGACTTGCGTGTCGTCGCTGTTCAGCGGCACGCCCGAGGACGGTGTATCGTTCGATGAGTTGTCGTTTGAGGCTGCGTCCGGGTCGAAGGGGCGCCGGATCCCTTCGCCAGGCAAGCCAAAGAACTCCCTCACCAACTCTACGTCTTTCAGACCCGTGCGGGAAGAGGAGATCTTCTCTTCCTCTTCCCGCACGCCAAAGTCCCGCGCTTCGCGGGCCTTCCGGATCTGCTCTTCAAGACCTTGCACTACTTCGTCGGTCCTGTCCTTGAGATCGTCGATGCGCTCGTAGCTAAGGTCGATCTCGGAGTTGAGCTTCGACTCCCGGATGCGACTGGAACGGCCCAGCTCGTCGATATCTATGCCGGCGGCCAGAAGGGTTCCGCGCACGATCCTCACGGCGCTGGCCTGAGGTACATCGGACGGTAGATCCTTGATGATCTCCGCCGCTCGTTCTACGGTGAAGCCGCCTCCTCTTAATTCCGCAGCCCCGCTCTCCACGTCCGACTGTTCCCGAGACTCGTCCATCCCAACCTCCTCGGGAGTGTATATTGTGGTCTCCTCGTTGCCCTCGGGGACGGTGAACATACGCGAGAAGAAGCCTTTCTGTGAACCGCGCTCGTCGCTCATATAGTCTCCGCTCGCCCATTCATCGACGCGGTATGTATCGGCTCGACGGCTCGGGTCACCTCGTCGAGACTGCTACGAAAGTATCCGACCCGACTCTTGAGGCTTGCGAGATCCGGCTCCAAAGAATGGGCTGGTATCCTTGTATCTAGCGCGAGCAACTCACCGCGCAAATTGCCAAGCAAACTCTCCATCCCCTCCAACTGAGCGTTTATTGCACTGATCCCACCGAGTATGTCGTCGCAGCGATCCAACTCCTCCCGCCGTCCGGCTAGAGCACTCTCGAACGACGCCAAAAGCGGCGACCCCGGTGGCAGATCCTCGATGTCGCGCTCCAGGCTCCGTATGCGCCCGGAGATGGCCCGCCGATCCACACTCTCCAGATGCTTCCGCAACGCTGACCGCCGCCGCGCCAGAAACGCCGAAGCCTCGACCTCGCCCAGCACCGTGAAAACATCCTCATCCAACAGCGGTCGGTAATCCTCCGGCAGAAGCTCCCAACTTTCGAGCAGCCCGTGCTGAAGCTTTATGAGACGCTTCATCTGCGGCGCAGCGATCCGATCTTCCCAAGCCACCATGCGCAAATCCCGCACGTTCTCCCGAGTCCATCGCGCCAACTCCTTGCGCTGATTGCGCTCGCGATCCAGAAGCCGAGAACCCGCGTACGCGGCGCCCGCGCCAAGAACACCAGCTAGAAAGAAGTTGGCATCGAGGGCCGCAATGGCCCCAAGTCCAGCCAGGGAACCTGTGGGTATGAATCTCGCGAGGCTCCCCGAAACGCTTCGCTTTCGGCGGGCTAGGCTACCCACCGGGACTCTCCTCGCGGTGGTTGTCCTGGGTCTCGTCTTGATCCTCGACGGGATCTACGGCGTGGAGTTCCTGGGTTGTTTCGACGGGTTCGGGCTCCCGGAGTCCCATCTGGACTTCCATCATTTCGAGTTCGTGTTCGGCATCCAGGCGTTTCACGTCTATCTCGGCGGCGGCGATCTGACGCTCCGTATCGCTGCTGCCCAACTCGCGAACTGCCTGGGCTTCGTAGGACGACTGCCGGATAGACTGTCGAGCCTTGTCGAGATCCCGCGACGAATCCGAAAGGGATATGTTGGATCTCGCCTCGTTCGCCGTTCGCAAAGCGCGGGACCGCTGATGCTCCTCCATGAGCGCGGATCGCTCACGCACCACGTCGTTGTAGCGGCGCTCTTGATCCCGAAACGCCTGCTCCATCTCCACGGAGTTATTTCGAGCTTCCTCCAGGCGACCTTCGATCTCCACAAGCGCGGCTTCGGCCTCCTGCTTCTGCTGAACGACCTCGATAGCCGCATCGCGCTGTCCGCGGGCGGCCAACTCGCGAGCCTGGCGTTCTTTCGCCGCGAGTACCTTCTGCTTGGAGGCCGCGTCGCTGGTCAGCATTTTCTCGTAGGCCATAGTCCGGGCGGCGGCGACCTGGAGTTTCTTCAGGTTCTCTAGCTCGTCCTGCACCGCGTTCTCAAGCAGTATCTCGGGGTTACGTTGCTCGACCCCCGACAGGTACTTGCCGAAGAAGCCTCGAATCGCTCTAGTGAATCTTCCCATTCTTATGCTTACCTCCGGCGAAATAGCCATCAGAGTATCCGTCAATTATATCATCGGTACGTTCGAGCCCCGACTAGGTTTCGCGGGGGTTGCGTGATGTTTGTACTATCGGGCGGCGCGGTAGGGGTTCTCGGCGGGGGTGGTGCCGCGTCCGGCGAGGACGATGGCGCTCGGGGATTCTATCTCGAAGGCCGCTTCCAGGGCTTGTCCGGCGGCTACCAGAAGATCCTCTGCTGAGCGAGCATCACGGGGGTAGATCGCCGCTCCCGCCCGAGTTTCGGCCGCTCCCAAAGAACTCGCCGCCGCCAACGCCCGACGGGCGGCGCTCTCGACGGCCCGGTCATCCACACCGGAGAGCACGACGCCAAAGACCGCTCCCTCGCCCAGAAGGATGGGGTCTCCGATCCGAGACCGCACCCGGTCGAGAAGTAAGTCCATATCTTCTATCTCGCGACCTGGATCCACGAGTATGACCGCCACCGGCACGCCCCGACGAGCGCTCAAATGATCCGAAGCCCTATCTAGTAACACAGCACTACCCTCTTCCGGCGCGGCTTCTTCCTCTTCCTCCTCTTCCACGGAAGAACCTTGGGCCACTGTCACGAAGACTCCGATAAGGGCGAAGAGCACCAGACGGAACATCGTGAGTCCTGGAGCTTCGGTGTCGCCGCTCAAGAGGTCCGGCATCATAGCCAAAAAGTAGAAAACCAGGACGAAGATCAGGGCCGCCATACCGATTAGACGAGAGCGATGCAGAAGACCAGCGATCAGCAGCGGGAAGCACAGCCCGTACAATTCGCTCGAAACTCCACCGGAGAAGAAGATCATCATAGCCACGATGGCCGCCAGCAACGCGTACAGCCCGATGCAGAATCCCATCGTGAACTGACCGGTCGGCAGCAGCAGCAAGGCTACCGCGCCCGTGACTCCAACGGTTACCGCGAAGTACAGCGGGACCAGCGCTACCGCTGGCTCGTAGCTTGTTCCGTGGACCAACAGCAGGGACGCTAACGTGAGCGCGAGGTACAGCAGAGCCAGGGTCTTTACAGCCCGCGCGTTCCTCCGGTTGCTAGTCTCTCCATCCACGTTCGGATAATCATACGCATTTATAGCTAGTCTCGCCACCGGCCCGAGCGAATTCGGCTACGATCTAGTTCAGCTAGCGGGGACTTTCTGCTCCACGCGCTCCTCGCCTTGAGTCGTCGAGAAGATCCAGACCGGAGACTCACTCGAAAACGAGTCCAGTCCCGCCGTGACCTGGGCATCTTCTTTCTGCGCCAAAACGTCGCGCACTTTTCCGGCATCCTCTATCGCCTCGTTACTGTCCTTGAGCTTGGACGGCGGCGGCAGGGTGTTAGAGGAGATCTCGCGAACTTGATCCTCCGGCAATTCTTGCTCGGGCGCTATCTCAGCCTCGCCATCCGCCACGGTCACGCTCGCCACCGTCCCGGCGGACTTGGAAACGTAAGTGTAGAGCCAAGCCGGTGAACGACCAGCCTTGTCGACCTGCGGCGCGGGGCTCGCTATGGCGTAGAGTTTGGCGTCGTCCTGCCACTTGGATGCGGACTTGTCCGCTTTGTCGACCCCGGAGAACGCTGCTACCGGGTCGCCACCTTTCGGCGGTGCGGTTACTTTCTCACTCTCGGGCTCCGATGAACAGGCTACAAAGGTCAGCGAAACCGTGAAGACCAGGAGCAGGAATCTCAAGTGAGGCGTGGTAGTTTTCGCTTTGCTACGCACTTGCGGCCGAATAGCGGGCGCGTTTCAGGAGGTCGGGGACAGCGTCTCCAGTGTAGTGTGGAGTCATGCCCAGGCGGGCTTCCGGGACGGCTTCGCGCAGCCGGCGAGCGACGATTAGGGCATCCTCGGTGCGGGTGTTCGGGAGTGCGATGGATATTTCTTCGGGGGTTGTGGCGGTTACGAGGTCCGCGACCCGCAATGCTCCGAGGGCCAGGCGGGTTGAGTCTTCGTCCCAGCCGTCGTCTCGTTGCACGACGAGGACGCTCAGGGAGAGATCGAAGTCCGTGGTCATTGAGATCTCCTCTTCCAGGCTCTTCTCGAAGTCCTCTACGGTCTGCAACTCTTTTTTGACCTTGCGGTTCGGCATCGGTCGGTCAGTATAACGCCAACGTCATCGAATTTTGGAAGGTGCGGCGACCACACGTATAATGCCCGCGTGAGCGAGACATCCAACACCCGCGAAAGAGTCGAAGCCCTGCGCGAGCAACTGCGATATCACAACCGTCGGTATTACATCGAAGACTCGCCGGAGATCCCCGACTCAGAGTACGACGCTCTCTACAAGGAACTGGAGTCTATCGAGCTGGATCATCCAGAGTTAGTCACCCCGGATTCGCCC
>JAABUN010006844.1_pt1 | contig 12808 bp, 11 predicted proteins | sample 5559311 | NCBI WGS metagenome assembly JAABUN01 (sample SAMN10711877, study PRJNA513370) | rock metagenome | isolation source: Antarctica rocks | place: Antarctica: Victoria Land, Siegfried Peak sud | reverse complement strand
GACGGTGATCCGTTTCCTCCTGGCAGCCACCAAGGCAGCTGCCACCACCTCGGCCGCCAGACCCCGCCCGCGGTACGCCGGGTCGGTGAATGTGTGGCTGAAGTCCCAACTGTCGTCCATATCGGCATAGTCCAGGACAGAAACCGCCCGGCCGTCCAGCACGACGCGGAACTGCTCCCCCACATGCTCGACGCGCTTGCTTGTGTCCACCCGACGATGGTGGCACAGCCGACGGTCGCGGCAGCGCCCCCAGTGCCCTGACCCGGCCGCGTCCGCCGGGTCGGTCACCTCCGTATGCTCTTCGCGACGGACAGATCCGTCGACAACCACCCGCATCCGACCCGGGAGCCGTGATGGCCGACCGTCGCCTCGTTCTTCGATCCGCTGCCCGCACCAGCATTGCCGTCACCGCCGGTGTCGCGATGCTCGTGGTGGCGGCGTGCGGCTCGAACGCGCCCACTGCCGCCGCACCGGTTACGCCGGCAGCCGGGTCCTCGGGCTCGGCGGGCGGCACCGACGTGTCCGGGCCGGCATCGTCGGACGCTACGTTGTCGGCGCCCGCATCGTCGACCGCTGCGTCATCGGCATCCGCGTCACCTGGATCCGCGTCGGCAGGATCCGCGTCCGCGGGATCCGGGACGGCAGGAGGCGGATCGTCAGGATCCACGCCGGGCTCCTCGTCGGCCGGTCCGGCCGGCAGTCTGGGCACCGAGTGCTCGCCGGCTCAGCTGAAGACCACGACGCCGAAAGTGCTGACGATCGCCACCTCCGAACCTGCGTACGAGCCGTGGATGGTCGACAACGACCCGACCAACGGGAAGGGCTTCGAATCTGCCGTCGCCTACGCGGTGGCGGACCGCCTGGGTTACCCGAAGGACAAGGTCAGCTGGAAGCGAGTCGGTTTCGACGAGGCGATCGCCAAGCAGGGGGGCTGGGATTTCGACATCAACCAGTTCTCCATCGACGACAAGCGCAAGAAGGTCGTGGACTTCTCGTCCGGCTACTACGACGTCGGCCAGACGGTGATCACCGTCAAGGGCTCGGCGGTGGACGGCGTCACCACCGTCGCGGCACTGAAGAGGGCCAAACTTGGGGCGATGAACGGAACCACGAGTCTGGACGCCGTCAACGATGTCATCCAGCCGGCCGACAAGCCGAGCGTCTTCGACGACAATGCACTGGCCGCGCAAGCTCTGCAGAGCGGCCAGATCGACGGTCTGGTGGTCGACCTACCGACGGGATTCTACATCGCCAACGCCCAGCTGAAGGACGGCGTGATCGTCGGCCAGCTGCCGGGGACCGCCGACAAGAAGGAACAGTTCGGTCTGTTGCTGGCCAAGGGTTCACCGGTCACCGCGTGCACCACCAAGGCTGTGGATGCGCTCCGGGCCGACGGCACCCTGGGCAAGCTCACGAAGCAGTGGCTGGGCGGCAAGGACGCCGCGCCGGTGCTGAAGTAGCGTACAACGCCGTGGCACGGCCCGAGCGGTCCGGCCGGCAGCAACCGACGGCGGACCACTGGACGCCGTCGCCGAACCAGTTGCAGCGGATGGCTTTCCGGCGGGCCCGGACCCGCCGTTCCATTCTGATCGCCGGCGCTTCGACGGTGGTGGTACTGGCGACGCTGGTACTTCTGGTGATCAACACACCCGGTTGGCCGCGGGTGCGCTCGACCTTCTTCGACCTGGCGTACGGCTGGCAGGTGCTACCCGACGTCGCCGAAGGCCTGTGGCTGAACGTCAGGCTGATGGTGGTGTGCGAGATCGGCATCCTGCTGCTTGCGATGATCGTTGCGCTGCTGCGGACCCTCCGCGGGCCGGTGTGGTTTCCGTTGCGCGCCTTGGCAATCGCATACACCGACCTGTTCCGCGGGCTGCCGCTGATCCTGGTGCTGTTGCTGCTGGGCTTCGGGATGCCGTCGCTGCGTTTGCAGTGGCTGCCGAGGTCGGCGCTGTTCTGGGGTTGCGCCGCGCTGATCCTCACCTACGGCGCCTATGTCTCCGAGGTGCTGCGGGCCGGCATCGAATCCGTACACCCCTCCCAGCGAGCCGCTGCCCGTTCGCTCGGGCTCAACCATGCCAAGACGATGCGGTTCGTCGTGGTCCCGCAGGCGGTGCGTCGGGTGATGCCGCCGCTGTTGAACGACCTGGTGGCCCTGACCAAGGATACCGGGCTGATCTCCATTCTCGGCGTGGTCTACGACGCGGTGCTGAACGCGAAGATCCAGACAGCGCAGACGTACAACTACACGCCGTATGTGGTGGCCGGGTTGCTGTTCGTCATCATCACCATCCCGCTCACCCGGCTCACCGACTGGGTGGCTCGTCGGCAGGGCTGGACCGCAGCCGGAGGGACCGTGTGACTCAAGGGAAAGGGCAGCAGCCGCACCGTTTCTCGCCGGACGAGGCGGTGGGAAACACCGCGCTGCTGGAGGTCTCGGGGCTGCGCAAGGCGTTCGCCGGAAATGTCGTGCTCAGGGACCTGAGCCTGTCGGTGCCGGAACATCGCTGCCTGGCTCTGATCGGCGCGTCCGGATCTGGCAAGTCGACACTGCTGCGCTGCGTGAACCTGCTCGAGGAAGTCGACGACGGGACGATCCGGTTGCAGGGCAAGGACATCACCGACCCAAGGGTGAACGCCGACGCTGTCCGCAGCCGGGTCGGCATCGTCTTCCAGGCGTTCAACCTGTTCCCGCACATGACGGTGCTGGACAACATCACCCTTGCGCCGCGGCGGGTGCACGGCGTCACCCGCGGTGTTGCGCGGGCCCGGGCGCTCGACATGCTGGACCGGGTGGGTCTGGCGGACCGGGCGACGGCCCGCCCCGACGAGCTGTCCGGCGGCCAGCAGCAGCGGGTGGCCATCGCCAGGGCGCTGGTGAATACGCCGGTGCTGATGCTGTTCGACGAGGTAACCTCTGCCCTGGATCCCGAGCTCGTCGGTGAGGTTCTGTCGCTGCTCGCCGAGCTGAAATCCGACGGGATGACAATGCTGGTGGCCACCCACGAGATGGGATTCGCCCGGCAGGTCGCCGACGAGGTGGTGTTCCTGGCCGACGGGGTGGTGGCGGAGTCCGGCCCACCGGCCCAGGTGCTGGGTGATCCGGTGGATCCCCGTACCCAGAAGTTCCTCCGCCGGATCATCGACGCCGGCCGCCTCTGACCCGGCGAGGTGACAAACGCCGACGGGTCAGGGCTTGCTGGGGCCGGCGTAGAGGGTGGCGGCGGCGTAGTCGTCCAGGGTGGCGTCGTAGTCGACGGCGGCTTCGGCGGTCATCGCACCGGCTTCAACCTGTAACCGGCCGGCCGACGGCAGCGACTTCCGGTCGACACGACTTTCCGGGTCCCACAGCTTCGAGCGCCGGATCGCCCGCTGGCACTGGAAGTAGATCCGGTCAACCGTCACCACCAGCACGGTGACGGGAAGCACATCCGCCACTTCGACCCTGCCCAGCAGGTCCGGGTCGGTGGAGATCGCTGCCGTGCCGCGCACCCGGACGGCCTCACCGACTCCCGGGATCATGAAGATCATGCCGATCACGTTGCACTGCAACAGGTTCTTCAACGTGTCCAGCCGATTGTTGCCGCGCCGGTCGGGGACCAACAGAGTCCGGGCATCGGCCACCTGAACGAAGCCGGGGGCGTCGCCGCGGGGCGTGCAGTCGATCCCACTCGTCCCCAGGGTGGCCAGCACGCAGAACGGGGCCGCGGCAATCAGCTCCGCATACAACGGGGTGATGGTCGCGCTCTCCTTGGCCAAGGCCCGGGGTTGCGGCGGCGGGTACAGCGCCGCCAGATCCTCGGCCGAGGTCACGACATGATCGCTCACCAGGCCAGGCTAGCCAGCGGCTCAGGAGCGCCGGCTCACAGTTCGGTATCCGGGTTACCGCTCCAGCGGTGATCCGTGCGACACTTGTCAACGGTCAATCCCCTCGGCGACGAGGGGAGCGTCGATGTCCAGCGGGTCTCGGTTCCCTGAGAAGTCGTTTGAGGTTGGCGGACCCGGGCCCCGCATACGGCAGGGACCGCCTCATCGCACGCACCAGGAGAAGTTGCATGGCACAGGGAACCGTCAAGTGGTTCAACGCCGAGAAGGGCTATGGGTTCATCACTCCCGATGACAACGGCCCGGACGTTTTCGTCCACTACTCGGAGATCCAATCCTCCGGATACCGGTCGCTGGAAGAAAACCAGCGCGTGGAGTTCGAGGTGACCCAGGGCAACAAGGGCCCGCAGGCCACCGCTGTCAATCCGGTCTGACCGCACTCACATACCGAGGGCGTCGCTCATCCGAGCGGCGCCCTCGGTGCGTTCGGTATCGAAGCAACTGTCACGCCCATTCAACGCCAGTTGATCGGTGTCGGTGGGCGCCAGATGATGAGCAGCAGGACAACCCTGCCTGTCCCGCCCCGATCACCAGGACGTCCGTCCGACGCACCCGCCAGGGCTGAGGCTGCTGGCCGGAGCAGGACGCGCCGGCGATCGAGCAGCCCGCACCCCCGCTCAGCAGCGTCGATCGCCGGTCCACCGGATATGCCATGCTCGGCACCGGATGAGTGGAGAACCCGATGAGCCGACCCACCGACAGCATCGACACCGATGTACTGGTGATCGGCGCCGGGCTGTCCGGCCTGGTCGCCGCCGCGGAGGCCGCCGACGCGGGCAAGTGGGTGACGATCGTCGACCAAGAACCCGGAGCCTCGCTCGGCGGGCAGGCGTTCTGGTCGTTCGGCGGTCTGTTCCTGGTCGATTCGCCCGAGCAGCGCCGGATGGGGATCAGGGACACCGCGGAACTCGCGCTGGCCGACTGGCTCGACTCGGCGGCCTTCGATCGGCCCGAGGACTATTGGCCGGAGAAGTGGGCCCGCTCGTTCGTGGATTTCGCAGCCGGCGAGATGCGCGGGTGGATCAAACAACAAGGGGTCAAGCTGTTCCCGATCGTCCAGTGGGCTGAACGCGGCGGCTATCAGGTCGGCGGGCACGGCAACTCGGTGCCCCGGTTCCACGTCACCTGGGGGACCGGGCCCGGCATTGTCACACCGTTCGTCCGACGGGTGAACGAGCACGTCCGCACCGGCCGGATCAAGTTGCGCTTCCGCTTCCGGGTCACCGCCCTCAGCACCGGTGACGGGGGGGTGACGGGCGCCACCGGCGAGGTACTGCAACCGTCAGCGGCCGGGCGCGGCCAGCCCTCTGGCCGGGAACTGTTGGGGGACTTCACGATCGCCGCCGGCTGCACCGTCGTGGCCTCGGGCGGGATCGGCGCGAACCACGATCTGGTGCGAGCGCAGTGGCCGGTGGATTACGGCGACCCACCGCGGCAGATGCTGTCCGGGGTGCCGGATTCGACGGACGGGCTGATGCTCGGCATCACCGCGCGAGCCGGTGGCCGGATGATCAATGCCGACCGGATGTGGCACTACCCGGAGGGCGTGGTGAACCATTCTCCGGTGTGGACCGATCACGGCATCCGAATCCTGCCCGGACCCTCCTCGCTGTGGCTGGACGCCCGCGGCCGCCGGCTGCCCACACCACTGTTCCCCGGCTTCGACGCTCTCGGGGCGCTCCGCCACATCACCGCGACCGGCTTCGACCACAGCTGGTTCCTGTTGAACCGCAGCATATTCGGCCCGGAGTTCGCGCTGTCCGGATCGGAGCAGAACCCGGACCTCACCGGCAGGTCGATCTGGCAGCTGGCGCGCAGCCGTCTGGGCTCCGGACCCGCCCCGGCTTCGCAGGCGTTCCTGGACCGGGGGATCGATTTCGTCCAGGCGGACAAATTGCCCGAGCTGGTGACGAAAATGAACGCGCTGGCCGGTGCTGAGCTGATCGACGCGGCCGACCTCACCGAACTGGTGCGCCGCCGGGACCAGCAGGTGCGATCCGGCCTCGGCAAGGACCCGCAGCAGACGGCGGTGGCGGCCGCCCGTCGCTTCCGCGGCGATCGAATGATGCGGATCGCCGACGACTGCGAGATTCTCGATCCGCAGCACGGGCCACTGATCGCCGTCCGGCTGCACATCCTCACCCGCAAGACGCTGGGAGGACTGGAGACCGACCTCTCCGGTGAGGTGCTCGATATCGCCGGGACACCCGTCGGCCGGTTGTATGCGGTGGGTGAGGCGGCGGGTTTCGGCGGCGGCGGCCTGCACGGCAATCGAGCGCTGGAGGGTACTTTCCTGGGCGGCTGCCTGTTCTCCGGGCGGACCGCCGGCCGGGCGGCGGGCGGCCGATGAACAGCGGGCGGCCGCTGAACCAGCGGGCGGCCGCACCAGCGGGTGGCCGCACCGGCGGGTGGCCGCACCGGCCGCTGAACAAGCGGCAATGCCGGTTCTCACGCTGAGGGATCCAAGGGCGTCCTCGGGACCCGGCTGCCCCGCTGCGCTCTCGGGCGGCCAAGATGGTGTCGTCCGCCACCGGCTTCGCCCGACCCCAGGAGCGCCCGATGCCTCGACCGATCAGAATCGGCGTGCAGCTGCAACCACAACACGCCACCTATGCCGCGATCCGGGAAGCGGTGCTGCGCGCCGAGGACCTGGGTGCGGACGCGGTGTTCAACTGGGATCACTTCTATCCGCTCAGCGGAGATCCCGACGGCCTGCACTTCGAATGCTGGACGATGCTGGGCGCCTGGGCGCAGCAGACCGAACGGGTGCAGATCGGCGCGCTGGTCAGCGGGGGCGGTTACCGCAACCCGGATCTGCTCGCCGACATGGCCCGCACCGTCGACCACATCTGCGATGGCCGGCTGATCCTGGGCATCGGCGCGGGCTGGTTCGAGAAGGACTATCAGGAGTACGGCTACGAATTCGGCACTCCGGGTACTCGGCTCAAGCTGCTGGGGGACTACCTGCCGCGCGTCACCGAGCGGCTGACCAAGCTCAACCCGCAACCCGTGCGGAAGATCCCGATGTTGATCGGCGGCGGCGGCGAACGCAAGACCCTGCGCTACGTCGCGCAGTACGCCGACATCTGGCACGCCTTCGGCGACCCTGAGACGCTGCACCGCAAGTCCGAAATCCTGGCCGGGCACTGCACGGCGGTGGGACGAGACGTCACCGAGATCGAGAAGTCGACGGCGCTACCGAAGCACGACGAAGCCACTGCCGATGCGCTCGCGGACGACGGATTCACCCTGCTGACCATCAGCGCATCCGGGCCCGACTACGACCTGGACATCGTTGCGGACGCCATCCGATGGCGGGATTTGCGAAACGCCCGCCGCCAGAGTTGACCGATCTCCGTCACCGATCTCCGGCACCACCGAACCGCTCCCGGAGTTGCTGATCCCGGGTCGTCGACCGGCACGTCCGACGACGGCTCGCCGCATCGTCCGCGTTCACCCGGAAAGTCCACCCGTTCGGGTCATTCCGGCTGAGCGCAGTGCATTCACTGACCCTCTGCAATACCCCAACACGCAACACGCCGGCCATTCGTGGCATGCGCCCTACCATTGGCCGCACTGAAGCGGTCGTATCGTTGCGCTGAGGTGCCCACCGCGACGCGCGGAAGGGGCAGCAGATCACGGATCGATAAACCGTGGTGATCGCAGCACTTCCGGCGCCTCTATACCTGACAGGGACGGCGTCCGGAAAAGATCGTGGCGTCGCATGGAGCATTTAGTCAACGAAGGTCGTCATGTCGCTTGCAGTGATCTCACCCGGTGCGGGCTTCCACGACGACGAAGAGCCGTTGATCTCCTCGACCACCCCATCGACGAGTTATTCCGGTACCAGGTTGCCAGATGGTCGCACGCTCGCCTGGCGTGAGTACGGGAACCCGCGCGGCGTGCCGTGCATCCTGGTGCCCGATGTCCGCTCGTCCCGGTTCGCGCCTGACTGGCTGCTGCACGACACCGCCCTGCCGCAGGGAGTCCGGTTGATCGCTGTCGATCGGCCCGGCACCGGCGCCTCGGATCCGATCGGATTCGGCGGCGTCGACGATCCCGCCGACGACCTGGCACGGATGGTGCAGACGCTTGCCGTCGGCAAGGTGGCGTTGATCGGTATCGGCTTCGGCGCCGATGCGGTGCTCGCGCTCGCTGATCATCGGCCCGCTCTGGTGGCTTCGGTGATGGCGGTGTCTGTCCGTACCGAGGTCGACATGCCGGAGACCCGATGGCTGCGCAAACCGTTCGCCCGGCGCGCGGCGTCCTGGTCGGGGCCGCTCGACTCGTGGGCCCGGGCCGCCGGCCGGGCAAGCCTGGCCGAGGAGCAGACCTGGGACAAAGCCCGGAAACGGATGGAGCCGCTGGCTGCCAGCGCCCTGGGCAACCGTTGGCGGGACGCAGATTTCCGGGCCGCCGTCGCTGCCGATCTGGCGCAGACCCCCGGCGAGTGGATCCATCCGGAACGTCGGGAACGGCCGGTCTGGGTCGAGCAATGGTCCAGTGGCGTTCCGGTGCGGTGCTGGCATGGGCGGGAAGAGTCGATCACCCACGTGTCGACGGTCCGGGCCATCGCCAAGTCGCGGCCGAACTGGATGGTCACCGCTGTTCCCGGCAACGGCGCGCTGCTCGGTGCCTGGCGGGAGATCCTGTCCACCGCTGAAGACGACTACCTGCGTACCCTGGTCCGCTAAGCGTCGTGATGGATGGTCCGGGCCGAACGGCATCCGACGCTGCGCATCGCGAGCGCTGACCAGCAGCAGGAGGGCAACGGATGCCGCCCGCCGGTGTCAACTTCTGGTGGTTGGGTCTCGGGAAGCCGACCGGTGTGACGGCCGCCTGGCGATCATCACGCCGAACAGCGACAGCGCGCCGCCCAGCACCGCGAGCAGTGGCGGCCCCTCACTCAGGAACAGCCAGCCGAGCAGCACGGTGATCGGCGGTACCAGGTACGTGGTGACGCCGAGCGAGGACGCCGTCATCGCGGTCAGCGCGTATGCCCACGTGTAGAACGCGATCGCGGTCGGGAACACGCCGAGGTAGGCGATCCACCACAGCGAGTCGGCCGGGCCATCCAGGATCACCCGCAGCAGCCCGCCGGCGAACGGCAGGCAGCAGACGGTTCCGATGAGGCATCCGAAGAATGTCACCTCCAGCGCCGGAACCCTTGCCAGCACCGACTTCTGGGCAATCACGCTGATCGAGTAGGTGATGGCGGCCAGCAGCACCAGCAGCACACCGAGCAGATCGCCGCCACCACCGGTAGCCGCGGAGTTCGACGTCGCCAGCGCGATCAGCGCCACGCCGCCGAAAGCCACGACCAGGCCGATCACCAAGAAGCGGCTCGGTCGTTCGCGCAGGAAGAGCACGGCCAGCACGGCGATCACGATCGGCGACAACTGGACCAGCATGCTCGCGGTTCCGGCGTCCAGCTGCTGTTCGGCGGCATTCAGCGCCACCATGTAGACCCCGAACCAGAGCACGCCCATGGTGGCGATCGCCAGCCAATCCCGGCCGGCCGGCATCGTCAGCCGCGGTGGGGTAGCCGGCTGGGAGCGCCGGAAACGCTTGTACAGCAACAGCAACCCCAGCATCACCGTGCCGATCAGCAGCCGGCCGAGTGCCATCGCACCGGGTGGCACGGAGTGCAGGTACCGGATCGCGACGAAGGCCGAGGACCACAACGTCAGGGTGATGCCGACCGCCAGCAACGGGAGGAGGCCGCTCCGCCGTGATGTCGCGATCACGGTTCCCGTGCCTGTGCTCATCGGCCCACCGTAGAGCCCCGATCCGACAACCTCCGGCGGAAGGCGGCCGCGCTGGCGACTTGTACCGTCAGCTGGCGATATTTCACCAGCGTCCGGTCCACTTCGCCAGCGAGTGCGGCACTTCGCCAGCGGCGCGGCACGTCGCCAGCGGGGGTGGCACTTCCCGGCATGGGGATGCACGTCCTCGCCCGCGGTGCACCGCCGCCGGCGGCAAGGGCACCAAACCGGTGCTCCGAAACGGGCGTCGGGACTATCCCGGGGCCTGCCGATGTTGCCCAGACCTGAGAGACATCGCGCCCGGTGACGTCGTCGATCCCGCTACGAAGGAAACGTTCAATGGCATCGAAGATCTGGTTCATCACCGGCACATCCCGCGGCTTCGGCCGGGAGTGGGCCACCGCGGCATTGGATCGCGGCGACAGCGTTGCGGCCACCGCTCGGGACACCTCGACACTCGCGGACCTTGTGCAGACGTACGGAGATCGGGTGCTGCCGTTGCAGCTCGACGTCACCGACCGGGACGCAGATTTCGCCGCGGTACGACAGGCGCACGACACCTTCGGACGACTCGACGTGGTGGTGAACAATGCCGGCTACGGACAGTTCGGTCTGGTCGAGGAGATCAGCGAGTCCGAGGCTCGGGCGCAAATCGAGACGAATCTGTTCGGCGCACTCTGGATCACCCAGGCGGCGCTCCCGTACCTGCGTGAGCAAGGTTCCGGCCACATCCTGCAGGTGTCTTCGATCGGTGGCATCTCCGCGTTCCCGAACGTCGGCATGTACCACGCCAGCAAGTGGGCGCTGGAAGGAATCAGTCAGTCGCTGGCGCAGGAGGTCGCCGGATTCGGCATCAAGGTCACGATCATCGAGCCGGGTGGCTTCTCCACGGACTGGGGCGGCCCGTCGGCCAAGCACGCACAAGAGTTGCCGGCGTACGAGGAGTTCCGTCAGGAGGCGCAGCGGCAGCGCGCATCCCGGACCTCCAACCAGGGCGACCCGGCCGCCAGCGCCGCGGCCGTACTGAAGGTGGTCGAAGCCGAGAACCCGCCGCTACGCATCTTCTTCGGCGAGGGACCGCTGGCCATTGCGACCAAGGACTACGAGTCCAGGTTGGCCACCTGGAACGAGTGGCAGCCGGTGTCAGTGCAGGCTCAGGGCGGGAAGTAGCCGGACGGGCGTCCGCTGGACGCGGCGTCCGCCCGAGAGTACGTCGCCGGGCGGGCGTCGCCGGTCGAGCACGGCGGTGTCGCGGCGGCGCGCCCTGTCACAGTCCCTGCGCACTGTCACAGTCCCCGCGGCAGTGGTGTCAGAGTGACCATGCGCATAGGCATCGAGCGTTCGGTCCTCGTCGTGCTCGGCCTGGTGGCCGCGGCGATCGGAGCCTGGGCGACACTGGCACCGGAGTCGTTCTATCTCGATTTCCCGAGTTTCGGCCGGCACTGGGTATCCGCCGACGGCCCGTACAACGAGCATCTGGTGCGCGACTTCGGCGAGCTGAACCTGGCCCTTCTGGTGCTGACCGGCGCGGCGTTGCTACGGCCGTCTGCCCGCCTGACGACTATCACCGGGCTGGCATGGTTGGTCTACTCGGCGCCGCACCTAGTGAACCACGCCCTCCATCTCGACCAGTTCCAGGCTCTGGACCGGGTACTCAACGCCTGCGTTCTGGGCGCCAACGTCGTCTTGGCCGTGATTCTCCTCATCGGTGCCGGGGGCCGTCTTCAGCGTCCTACGCGATGACGGAGCGGGCCCGCGATGCGGGCGTGTCCGGTCCCGCACGGGCGCAAGGCGTACATGGTGGCCCGATCGGGTTGCTCGGTGAAGTGGCAGCGGCTAGCCCGAACTCGCGACAGGCAGCTGCCTCGACCGGATCAACTGCGCGTACCAGCGGGACGAATCTTTCGGGATGCGTTGCTGCGTCGAGTAATCGACGTAGGTGATGCCGAACCGCTTGCTGTAGCCGTAGGCCCACTCGAAGTTGTCGAGCAGGGACCAGACGAAATATCCGGTGACGTTGGCGCCGGCGTCCACGGCGTCCAGCACCGCCCCGAGATGGGCGCGCAGGTAGTCGACCCGGTCCTGGTCGTGCACCGCCCCGTCCGCACTCAGCACGTCGTCGAACGCGGCGCCGTTCTCGGTGATCATCAGCGGGAGATCGGGATAGCGGGACGACATGCCGGTGAGCAGATCCGTCAGCCCCTGCGGTTCGATGTTCCAGCCCATCGCGGTATGCGGGCCGGGTTGCGGCAGGAAGGTCACCGTGTCGGCGCCCACCCACGGTGACGGGCCGCCGCCGTGGCCGTCCTCCCGGCCGGCTCGGCCATTCTCTGTCGCCCCGGCGACCCGCATGGTCGAGTAGTAGTTGATGCCGAGCACCTCCAGCGGCACCTGCGCGATCTCGGTGTCGCCGTCCTGCACGAAACTCCAGTCGCTGACGGCCGCGGTATCGGCGATCAGATCGTCCGGATAGGCGCCGTCGAGCATCGGCCCGGTGAAGGCACGGTTGCCGACGGCCTCGATCTGCCGGACCGCGTCGAGATCCTCTGCGCTGTCGGAGTTGTTGGGCCGGGCAACGTGCAGGTTCAACGTGACCGACAGCTTCGCGTCGTCCCCGAGGGCCGCCTTGATTGCCCGGCCGGCCAACCCATGAGCCAGATTCAGGTGATGCACAGCGGCGAGCGATGCGGTCGGCTCGGTGATGCCCGGGGCGTGCACGCCGCTGGCATAGCCAAGGTAGGCAGCACACCACGGCTCGTTCAGGGTGGTCCAGACACTGATCCGATCTCCGAGCGCCTTGACCATGACCTCGGCGTACTCGCCGAACCGCAGCGCGGTGTCCCGTAACGGCCAGCCGCCGGCGTACTGCAGCGGTTGCGGCAGATCCCAGTGGTACAGCGTCGCCACCGGCGATACGCCTTCGGCCAGCAAGCCGTCGACCAGTCGCGAGTAGAAGTCGACTCCGGCCTGGTTCACCGCTCCACTGCCGAGGGGCTGGATCCGCGGCCAGGCGATCGAGAACCGGTACGCATCCAGGCCGAGATCGCGCATCAGGCCGATGTCGCGCTGCCAGCGGTGGTAGTGATCGTCCGCGACGTCGCCCGTGTCGCCGTCCTGCACCTTGCCGGGCGTCCGGCAGAAGGTGTCCCAGATGGACG
>JAABUN010006843.1_pt1 | contig 12808 bp, 9 predicted proteins | sample 5559311 | NCBI WGS metagenome assembly JAABUN01 (sample SAMN10711877, study PRJNA513370) | rock metagenome | isolation source: Antarctica rocks | place: Antarctica: Victoria Land, Siegfried Peak sud | reverse complement strand
ACCGATCCAAGGATGCGCCATGAGGATGCGCCGTCGCACCATCGCCCCACAGCAAGCCTCGCCGGCCCGCCCCTTGATGGCAGCCGGACTGGCTGCCGGCCTGCTGCTCGCCGGCTGCGCTGGCGACACCGCCCGCACCTTCGGCTTCACCCGCGACGCCCCGGATGAATTCCAGGTCACCACCCGTGCGCCGCTGTCCCTGCCGCCCTCGCTCGGCGATCTGCCGAGGCCGCGCCCCGGCGCCTCCCGGCCGCAGGAACTCACGGTGCGCCAGCAGGCCGAGGCCACCCTGGTGCCCAGCAGCGCGCTGACCCAGGCGCCGGCCGGCCGGCCGAGTTCCGGCGAAAGCGCGCTGCTGTCGCAGGCCGGCCGCCCCGTGGGACAGGACATCCGCAGCCGGGTGGATCAGGAAAGCCTGCGGCTGGACCAGTCGAATCGCGGCCTGACCGACCGGCTGATGTTCTGGCAGGCCGCGGAACCGCTCGGCGTGCCGGTGGACCCGCGCCGGGAAGCCCAGCGTCTGCGTGAGAATTCGGCGCTCGGCCGCGATGCCACCGAAGGCGAGACCCCGGTCATCCAGCGCGCCCGCAGCAGCAACCCGTTGACCAGCCTGTGGGAAAGCATCTTCTGACGCGGCGGGTTCCGCCCGGCGGCCTGGCCTGGCCCTGACCGCCAGGATCGGGCGTGGGGCGCGCCATGGTGCCCGGTTTCGCTCCGGCCGGGGCAAGTTCCACCCCATCTCATCGGGTTCGCGCTGCCAGGCTTTGCGTAGGCGCCGCCATGCCTCACATGTCATGACATGCCCTTCCTGACCCGCCGCACCGCCATCCGCTCGGCCGCCGTCCTGCCCGCGGCGTTCGCCACCCCGGCCCCCGCCGCGACGCCGCCCGGCTCGGCAGCCGCTGCGCTGGCTGCACCCGTAGGCGCCCTCGGCATCGACCGCCCGCTGTTCGGCGCCGTCGCCTGGACCCTGCCCAACGGCCTCCGCGTGGTACTGGCCGAAAGCCGCCGGGTGCCGGTGGTGACGCACCACCTGTTCTACGCCGCCGGCGGCGGCGAGGACCCGGCAGGCCGCTCCGGCACCGCGCACTTCCTGGAACACATGATGTTCAAGGGCAGCCGCAACGTGGCCCCCGGCGCGCTGTCGCTGGCGGTGGCGCGCGAAGGCGGCCAGGACAACGCCTTCACCTCACGCGACGTGACGGCCTATCACCAGACGGTGGAGGCCTCGCGCCTGGCCCTGGTGATGCGGCTCGAGGCCGACCGCTTCGCCGGTCCGCTGCTGCCGCCCGACACCGTGGAGCCGGAACGGGCGGTGATCCTGGAGGAACGGCGCCTCCGCACCGACAGCAACCCGCGCTCCCGTTTCTGGGAAGCCTTCGAGGCGGCGATGTGGGGGCCGCAGCATTGGCACGGCCAACCGATCATCGGCTGGGAAGACGAGATCCGCGCCATCACCCGCGACGACATGCTGGCCTTCTACGGCCGCCGCTACGCCCCGGAGAACGCCGTGCTGATCGTCACCGGCGATGTCCGCGAGGCCGAGTGCCGCCGCCTGGTGGACGACTTCTACGGCCCGGTCCCACCCCGTGCCTTCGCCGCCCGCGACCGCGCCGCGCCGCCGGCCGTGCCACCCGAGCCACGCCTGGTCCGCCACGACCCGGCGGTGCGCGAGGCGACCTTCATGCGCGCCGTCCTGGCGCCCAGCCTCACTTGGCCCAGCCTTGTCGGGCCTAGCCTAGCCGGGCCAAGCCTCGCCGGCCTCGGCTTGGCCCATCCGGCCGACCTCGGCAGCGCGCAGCAGGCCTGGGCGCTGGAGGTGCTGTCCCACCTGCTGGGCGGCGGCCCCGGCAGCCGGCTGCACCAGGCGCTGGTGGAGACCGGCCTCGCCACCACCGCCAGCGCCTCCTACGATGGCGAGGTGCTTGGCCCCGGCACCTTCGGCGTCTCCGCCACGCCCCGCCCCGGCGTCGCGCCCGAACGGCTGGAGGCGGCGGTGGACGCCACCCTGGCGCGGCTGCTGCAGGACGGCCCGACCGAGGCCGAACGCGCCCGTTCGGTCCGCCAGCTCACCTTCGGGGCGGTGCTGGCGCTGGACAGCGTCGGCGCCGCGCCGCGGATGCTGGGCGGCGCCCTGGCGATCGGCCTGCCGCTCGAACTGGTGGAATTCTGGCCGGCGCACCTGCGGGCGGTGACGCTGCCGCAATTGACCACGGCCGCACGGGTGGTGCTGGGCGGCGGCTCCGCCGCGGCGCAGGCCACCGGCTGGCTGCTGCCTGGCGCCGCCCCGGCGCGGGCGTCGGTCCCCTCGGCCGGGGCCCCGTCCAGCGCTCAACCCGGCCCGCAGGACCCGCCGTCATGAGCGGCTCCGCCCCTGGCCATCCGGCGCCGGACCGGGCCGCCGCCGTCGCGCCCACCGGCTTCACCCTGCCGATCCAGTTGGTCGAGGCGTGGCTCGGCGACGCTCCGCTGACCGCCTGGCTGGTCGAGGACCACAGCGTGCCGGTGGTGTCCATCGCCTGGGCCTGGGCGGGCGGCGCCGCGCTCGACCCGCCGGGGGAGGAGGGCGCCGCCGCCCTCGCCGCCGCCCTGCTGACCGAAGGCGCCGGCCCGCTGCGCGCCACGGAGTTCGCCGACGCGCTGCGCAACGAGGCGATCGGCCTGTCGTTCTCGGCCGACCGCGACAGCTTCGAGGGCAGCCTCCGGGCGCTCACCGACAGCCTGCCCGAGGCGCTGCGGCTGGCCCAGTCGGCGATGGCCACGCCACGGCTCGATGCCGACGCGCTGGACCGGGTGCGCGCCCGCGCGGTCGCCGGCGCCCGGCGCATGTTGGAAACCCCGCGCGGCCAGGCCAGCCGGGCCTTCTGGGCCGCGGCCTATCCCGGCCACCCGGCTGGCCGGCCCTCCGGCGGCACCGCGGAAAGCCTGGCCGCCTTGCCGCCCGAGGCGATCCGCGCCGCGCTGGCCCGCCAGCTCCGCACCGGCGGGCTGCTGGTCGCCGCCAGCGGCGCGATCGGCCCGGCGGCGCTGGCGGCGGTGCTGCCGGCGCTGTTCGACGGGCTGCCCGGCGGCACCCCCGCGGCGCTGCCCGGATTGCCGCCGTTCCAGCGGTTTGGCCAGCAGGTGGTGCCGGTGGAGGGGCCGCAATCCGCGGTGGTGTTCGGCCAGGACGGCCTCGCCTCGGCCGATCCGGACTGGGAGGCGGCGCAGGTGGTGCTGCGCATCCTGGCCGGCGGCGGCTTCTCCTCGCGCCTGATGCAGGCGGTGCGCGAGGAGCGCGGCCTGGCCTACGGCATCGGCGGCGGGCTGGATCTGCTGTTCCGCCGCGGCGTCATCGTCGGCAGCGTCGCTACCGAGAACGCCCGGGTGGCGGAAACCCTGGCGGTGACCCGCGCGGAATGGGCCCGGATGGCGGCAGCCGGCCCGACCGCCGTTGAACTGGCCGACGCGGTGGCCTTCCTGACGGGATCGCTGCCGCTGGCCTTCACCGACAGCCGGCGGGTCGCCGGCACCCTGCTGAGCCTGCGGCAGAACGACCGGCCGCGCGACTGGCTGGCCGGCCGCCCGGCCCGGCTGGCGGCACTGGAGCGGGGCCGACTGGCGACGGTGGCGGCGCGGCTGCTGGCACCGGCGGGGCTTTCGGTGGTGGTCGCCGGGCAGCCGGCAGGGCTGTGAGGCCGACTGGCGGCTTGCCGCCGTGGACGGATTCCGGCGCCGCCTGCTGCCTGGCATCCTCCCGCGCCTCGCCGGCCCTGGTCAAAGCCCCGCCGCGTGGTTCGCAACGCCGGCCGGGTGGCACCGCGCCGCCCTGCGCCAAAGCCTTTCGCCGCTGGCATGAGTGCCGGCGCGCAGCACGGAGCGCGGCATGATGGGCGGCACGGCGATCCCCTCTCCGGATGAGTTGACGGCGGCCTGGGCCGCGGTCGAGGCCATGGCCCGGCGGACGCGGCCGGATGGCAGCCTGCCCGGCACCATCCGGCCGCTGTTCGCCGCCGACCCCGGACGGTTCGGGCGAATGTCCTTCTCCCTCGATGGCGCCGCCCAGGGCCTGTTGCTGGACCTGTCCAAGACCTCGCTGACCGGCCCGGTGCTGGCGGCGCTGTTCGCCCTGGCCCGTGCCGCGCGGCTGGAGGACCAGCGCGCCGCCATGGCCGCCGGCGCGCCGGTGAACGAAACCGAAGGCCGCGCCGTGCTGCACCTGGCGCTGCGGGCGCCGCGCGATGCCGGGTTTCGCGCAGGGGGCGGGGCCGGGACCGAGGACGCCTCGGCCGAGGTGCACGCCACGCTCGACCGGATGCGCGAATTCTGCGCCGCGGTGCATGACGGCACCTTGCGCGCGGCGTCCGGCGAGCGCTTCACCGACGTGCTGAACATCGGCATCGGCGGCTCCGACCTCGGCCCCGCCATGGTGGCGCGGGCGCTGTGGACTCCCGCGGCGCCGCTGCGCGCGCACTACCTGGGGAATGTCGACGCCCATGCCTGGGAGGCGCTGCGGCCCGGCCTCGACCCGCGGCGGACCCTGGTGCTGGTTGCCTCCAAGACCTTCACCACGCAGGAGACGATGACCAACGCGGCGCTGGTGCGGGATTGGCTGGGGCCTGAAGCCGCCGCCACCCAATTCGCCGCGTTGTCGACCAACCTGACGGCCACCGCCGCCTTCGGCATCCCGGCCGGGCGGGTCTTCCCGTTCCGCGATTGGGTCGGCGGGCGGTTTTCGCTGTGGTCGGCGATCGGCCTGTCGCTGGCGCTGGCGCTGGGCTGGGACGCCTTCGCCAAGCTGCTGGAGGGCGCCCGTTCGATGGACCAGCACTTCCTGGCGGCGCCGCTGGAGCGCAACCTGCCGGTGCTGCTGGCGCTGGCCGAGGTGTGGCACGTCAACGGCCTCGGCTACCCGGCCCGCGCCGTGCTGCCCTATGACGAGCGCCTCGCCCGGCTGCCGGCCCACCTGCAGCAGGTGGAAATGGAAAGCCTCGGCAAGCGGGTGACGATGGCGGGCCGGCCGGTGCCGCGCGCCACCGGCCCGGTGATGTTCGGCGAGCCGGGCACCAACGCGCAGCACAGCTTCATCCAATTGCTGCACCAGGGCACCACGCCGGTCCCGGCCGACCTGATCCTGGTGGCCAACCCGGACCACCCGCACGCCGACAGCCACCGCAAGCTGCTGGCCAACGGCCTGGCGCAGGCGGCGGCGCTGCTGCAGGGCCGCAGCGCGGCGGAGGTGACGACCGAAATGAAGGCCGCCGGTGCCGACGCGGCGACGATCGCCCGCCTGCTGCCGCACCGGGTCTTCCCCGGCGATCGGCCGACCACCACCATCCTGCTGCCGCGGCTGGAGGCCTTCACCCTTGGGCAGTTGGTGGCGCTGTACGAGCACAAGGTGTTCTGCCTCGGCGCCCTGTGGGGGATTGACGCCTTCGACCAGTGGGGGGTGGAACTGGGGAAGCAATTGGCCGGGCCGATCCTGGCGGCGCTGGAGGCCGGGGTGGCACGGCCAGGCGGGCAGGACGGCTCGACCGAGGGGCTGCTGAGTGCGGTCGGCCGGTTGCAGGGCGCCCCCTAGAGCGTGATCGTTTTAGGCTGGATCAGCCGAAAACGTGAATCACGCTCCCTACAAGGAAGCGACGAGCGTGGGTGCTTCAACTTGAAGCAAACACGCTCTAGCGTTTGCGGCCGCCGAACGTGCCGCTTGCAGACTGACATATCTGCTGTAGGATGTACCTTGAAAGGTACTCCTTGGCCACCCAGATCAAGCTCATCCAGGTGGTCTTCTATCGCTCATTGAGCGGCTCGGAGCCCGTCCGGAACGGGTTGAAGGCGCTGCCGGCAGACGACCGCCGGATCATCGGCTACGACATCGCGACCGCCGAGTTCGGCTGGCCCATCGGCATGTCGCTCTGCCGCCCGCTGGGTCACGGCCTGTGGGAGGTCCGCAGCAGGCTGACCCAGGGCCGCATCGTCCGGGTGCTGTTCTGCGCCGCCGCTGGCCGTTTGGTGCTGCTGCATGGCTTTGTGAAGAAGACTCAAAAGACCCCGCCGGCGGAATTGGACTTGGCCCGCAAGCGACAGAAGGACCTCGCAGGATGACCGCCCCAACCCCGCATCTCGGCACCACCTTCCAGGACTTCCTGCACGAGGAGGGCCTGCAACCCGAGGCGGCCGTGCAGGCCGTCAAGCGCGTCCTCGCCTGGCAGATCGCCGAGGCGATGCAGGCGCAGGGCCTGACCAAGGCCGCGATGGCGCGGCGCATGGGCACCAGCCGCGCCCACCTCGCCCGGCTGCTCGACCCCGACAACGCCAGCGTCCAGCTCGACACCGTGCAGCGGGCCGCCGCCGCGGTCGGCCGTAGGTTGCGCCTCGAACTGGCCTGACGCGGCGCCCTGACCTGAAGGAGCACCGGCCGCCGCCATGCCCATCCGTATCCTCCCCGAGACCACCGCCAACCGCATCGCCGCCGGCGAGGTGGTCGAGCGCCCGGCCGCGGTGGTGAAGGAACTGGTCGAGAACGCGCTGGATGCCGGCGCCACCCGCATCGCCGTCACGCTGGAGGAGGGCGGCATCGGCCGTGTCGTGGTCGAGGATGACGGCAGCGGCATGGCACCCGCCGACCTCGGCCTCGCGGTCGAGCGCCACGCGACCTCCAAGCTGGATGACGAGGCGCTGCTGTTCCGTATCGTCACGCTCGGCTTCCGCGGCGAGGCCTTGCCCAGCATCGGCGCCGTCTCGCGCCTCACGCTCACCAGCCGGCGGCATGATGGCGAGGCCCATGCGCTGGCCGTGGAGGGCGGCCGCAAGGGCGCCGTCACCCCCGCCGCCGGGCCGCCCGGCACCCGCGTCGAGGTGCGCGACCTGTTCTACGCCGTCCCCGCCCGGCGCAAATTCCTCCGCTCGCCGCGCGCCGAGGCGGAGGCCGCGGTGGAGGCCGTCCGCCGCCTGGCGCTGGCCTGGCCGGAGGTCGCCTTCCGGGTCGCCAGCGACGGGCGGGAGGTGCTGTCGCTGACCGCCGCGAATGGCCCGCTTGGCCGCGACCGCCGCATCCACGACCTGCTCGGCGCGGATTTCGCCGCCGCCGGGTTGCCGGTGGCTGGATTGCCGGTGGCCGGGGTGCCGGTGGAAAATGCGGGAGGGACGGCGGAGGCGGCCGGGACCGGCAGCCTCACGCTGTCCGGCCTGGCCGCACAGCCGGCCTATACCCGCGCGACCGGCCGCGACCAGCATCTGGTGGTCAACCGCCGCCCGGTGCGGGACAAGCTGCTGCGCACCGCGCTGGCGGTCGCCTATCGCGGCCTGATCGTCGCCGGCCGGCATCCCGCCGCCGCGCTGTTCCTCGACCTGCCGCCCGAGGCGGTCGACGTGAACGTCCACCCGATGAAGACCGAACTCCGTTTCCGCGACGAGGCGGCTGTACGCTCGCTGATGATCGCGGCGCTGCGGCGGGCGCTGTCGGCCGGCGCTGGCGTCGCGGCACCGGCGGCGCTGGCCGGCCATGCGCCCCGCCCCGGCGGCGGCCGGATCGGCTGGAGCCGCCCCGCCCCGGCGCCGCTGCCCGCCTCGGCGGCGGGCCTGGCGGAGATGCAGTTGGCGCTCGTCGCCCCCACCGCCGCGGCGGCGGGCCATCCCGCCCTGCCGCTCGGCTTCGCGCCGCCGCGGCAGCCGCCGCCGCCGGAGGCCGTGGCCCCGCACCACCCGCTCGGCCGGGCGCTCGGCCAATTGCTCGAGACCTACATCCTGGCGGAGGCGCCGGATGGCGCGCTGGTGCTGGTCGACCAGCACGCCGCGCATGAGCGGCTGACCCACGAGGCGCTGCATGCCCAGTTGGTGGAGGGCGGCGTCCGCGCCCAGCCGCTGCTGCTGCCCGCGGTGGTGGACCTGCCCGCCGCCGAGGCCGCCCGGCTGCTGGACAGCGCCGCGGACCTCGCCCGGCTCGGCCTGGAGATCGAGGGCTTCGGCCCCGGCGCGGTGCTGGTGCGCGCCCTGCCGGCGCTGCTCGGCCCGGCCGACCCGGCGCCGCTGCTGCGCGACCTGGCCGAGGAACTGGCGGCGCTGGGCGAGGCGCCTGGGCCCCTGCCCGAGGGAACACCCGGAAGCGCCGCCGGAGAAGCCATGGCGCTTGGCCGCAAGCTGGATGCCGCGGTGGCCCGGCTGGCCTGCCACGGCTCGATCCGCGCCGGCCGCCGCCTGGCGCCACCCGAAATGGACGCGCTGCTGCGGCAGATGGAGGCGACCCCGCGCGCTGCCACCTGCAGCCACGGCCGTCCCACCTTCCTCCGCCTCGGCCCGGCGGAGCTGGGGCGGCTGTTCGGCCGGCGTTGAGCCGGGTGCCGGCCGGGCCAGGCAACGGGCCGGACAATCAGGGACAGGAGGCCGCACCGGGCTGCCGTTGCGCGGGTCGCCATCCGGCGCGACGAACCGCTCCCGCGGCCGCGCCGCGTCATGAGGCAGCGGCGGCAGGCAGCGGCGGACCCAGCCGCAGGCCCGACAATTCGGTCCACTCCACCCGCAGCAAACCCCCGGCGGCCGCACCGGCATTGCGCAGGACCAGCACCACGCAGGCCACGTCGGGAGCATCCAACGGCCTCTCCAGCGTGAGGCGCGCGAAGCCGCCAGCCGGATCGGCCCGGCGCCAGCCGGACCAGCAGGCTCCCGGCAGCGCCAGCGAAAGCCCCGCCGCACTTGGTCCGGCCCTGGTTTCCGCAGCGGCTCCGGCCGCCGACCGCCCGGCGCCGACCGGCTGCAGCCACAATGCCGTCTCCAGCCACAATGCCGTCTCCAGCCGGCCGGCCTCGCCGGACTCCACCCGCAGCACCGCCTGCAGCAGGTCGAGCCCGCCCAGCGGCACCGCCGGCAGCAGGACCGCGACCTCCTCCCCACCGGCTAGGCTGGCGAGCAGCCGCGGCGGCTCGGCTCCCAGCGCCACCAATTCGATCCCGCCGCCCGCCCCATCGCCGGGCAACAGCCGCGCCGTCCGCCACAGCGCCGCCGGCAGCCGCACCGGCACGCCGGGCGGCGGCAGCGGCAATTCCAGCTCGGCCCAATTCCAGTGCAACGGCCGCACGAAGCGCCGGCCGAAGGGCGCGCTCCACAGCCGGACCGCGAGCGCCCGCCCCGCGACGCCCCCCCCGGTGGGCGCCTGCCCCAGGAATGTCGCCCCCCCGGCCGCCGGTTCCGGCGCGGCGTCGCCCCGCCATGCCGCCTCGCGTTCCACGCCTTGGCCGGGCGGCGCCAGCCGGGCTTCCAGCGGCAGGGCGAACCGGTCGCCCGCCGCCAGTTCGGCCCGCACTTCGAGCCAGGCGGTCTCCCGCACCGGCCCGACCGGCCCTGGCAGGTCGAGTTGCAGCCAGCCCGGCGCCAGGGCGTCCCCCGGCACGGTCCAGGAGCCGAAGATCCGGCCGCTCTCGAGGCCGCAGAGCCGCAGCCGCAGCCGTGCCGCCGGCCCCGCCACGGCCTCGTTCAGATGCACGGCCAGCGCCGCCAGGCCCTGCAACGAAACCCCGAGGAGCTGGCCAAGCGACTGCTCCGCCGCGGCGGCCAGCAGGATGGCATGGCCGGCCGCGGCAGGTTCGGTGGCCAGCAGCAATTCCGGGTCGGGCGGCGGCGCGCGATGGTCGCTGGCCTGCAGCAGCGCCGCCATGGCCAGCCGGGTTTCCTCAGCCTCCTCGCGCGCCACCGCCAGGGCGCGGCGCAGGCCGCCGGCCGCCACCGCCTGCGCCGCCAGCCGGGCCACCGCCTGCGCCGCCAGCCGGGCCACCGCCAGCCGGGCCAGTCCGGGCCAGGCGGCGGCGGCGTCCGCTGCCTCGACGAGGGGCGGCACCTCGGGCGCGGCGGCGGCCCAGGCCGCCAGCAACGCCCTGGCGCCGGCGCAGGGCGGCGGGGCGTCCAACCGCGCACCTGGCGGTGTCCCCTCCCGCGCACCTGGCGGTGCGACGATGGCCAGCACGCCCGCCGGCATCGCCGTCAGCGGCAGGACCGCTAACGCCGGATCCTCGCCAGGCCGGAACAGCCGGCCGCCTGCCGCATCGGTCCGCACCAGCCACAGATCGAGGCCGGGCAGCCACAGCTCGGCCGCCGCCGCCACCGCCTCAAGCACCAGCAGGAGCGGTTGGCCGGCGTGCAGCGCCATCAGTCCGGCGGGATCGACGCGTAGGGACATCGCCACGAGGCCGGGCGGTGCCTGGTCGTCGCCCAGCCCGGAATCGGTCTCCGTCGGGCGCGCCGGTCCGTCATCCGCGGGCGACGGTGGAGCAGCGGCGCGGCAGGGCGCGGCAGCGGAATTCCGCGGGGCGCCCGCGCCGAGAGAGGCGGCGCCGTCGCCCGCCGGGGGGATGCTCCGCAAGGGCATCGCGCTGCCGGGCTGCGGTCCGGCCCAGGCAGGTGCGCCGGGCGCCTCGGTGGCCGTCATGCCGCCCGCCCCGGCGCCGCATCCCCTGGACACGCCGCATCCAGGTGCTCCAGGAACGCCCGCATCGTCGTCGGCCATCCGGCGCCCTCCAGCCGGGTGGCGGCCGCGGTGCCGATCGCCGCCAGCAGGCCGCGGTCCCGGTCCAGCCGGTCGAGCGCCGCGACCATGGCATCGATGATCGCCGGCTCCGGCTGGCGGTGCGGCACCAGGATGCCATCCACCCCGTCGGTGACGATCTCGGCCACCGCGCCGACCTCGGTGGAGATCACCGCGCAGCCCATCCGCTGCGCCTCCAGCACGGTCAGCGGCACGCCCTCGAAGCGCGACGGCAGCAGCACCACGTCGGCCCAGCCATACAGCGCATCGAGCGCCGCGGCGGTCAGCGCCGGCGGTTCGACTGGGACGCCGAAGCCGCCGGCAGTCTGGCTGGCCGGGCCTTCCAGCACCGCCCGGCCGCAACCCGCCAGGCCACCCGGCCGCGGGTGCGGGCGATCACCGCGGCCAGCCGGTCGAGGCCCTTCTGGGCATCCAGCCGGCCGAGGAACAGCGCCCGCAGCCGGTCGTCCCTTGAATTGTCCTTAAAGGCAACACCGTTCACTTAGGGCAGAATTGTGTTCACCTAAGCTTCATGGCTGGCCTCAACACATTGAAAATTCGGCTTTTTGGAAAGTTCTGGTAGCGGCTTGATCCTCTTGAGTGAACAGCATTGTCCTTAAAGGAGGTTCCAGGGGCAGCACCAGCGGCAGTCCCGGCGCCCGCCGCCGCACCACCCCGGGCCGCTTCCCGCGCCGAGCGCACGGCCGTGACCCGCGCCGCATCCGCCGGATAGCCCGGCGCGTTGCGCAGCAGGTGCAGCTTCGCCGCCGGCACCCCCTGCGCCAGGCACCAATCGCGCAACTGCGCCGAGACCACGGTTAAGCCGTCATAGGCATGTTCGTAGGCCAGTGCGGTGTGCGGCGTGCCGAGCGGGTTGCCGAAGCCGCCGCGCTCCACCAGGTGTAGTCCGCAGAAGGTGCGGACGCCGCAGGCCCGCAGCCGCGCCATCAGCGCGTGGCCTCCCAGGCTGTGGGTGTTCAGCACCGCATCCATGCCCGCCAGCAGGCCGAGCTCGTCGGCCACGCCGGGACCTCCCCTGGGGCCTCCCTCGGGGCCGCCCTCGGAACCGGCAACGCCGAAGCCGCTGATCTCGGCGCCGAGGTAGGGCTTGTGCCAGTCGGCCGCGGCCTCGCCGAGGCCGGCCGCCAGAGTCACGTCCTCGAACGCCGCGCGGACCGCGTCCGGCAGGCTGGCGCGGCCGGCGCCGAGCACGAACAGGTGGGTTCGCCAGCCGTGCTGCCGCAGCAGCAGCGCCTGGTTGGTCACCACCCGCTCGACGCCGCCGAAGGCGAAGATCGGCAGGATGAAGCCGAAGCTGCGGCGCCCTGGGACCGGCGGGCAGGGCAGCACGGTGCCGAGGCCGGACAGCGCCTGGGCGCGCGCCGCCGCGGCGTCGCGCCGGTGGCGGAAGTCCCGCCGCCAGGGGGCCGGCCGGTCGGCGTGGCGCAGCCTGGCATGGCGCAGCATCGTGGCTACCAGCAGCAGGAGGCGGCAGGGGCCGGCATCGCCGAGGTCGTGCCCGCCGGCGCCTGGGTCGTCGGCGCCAGGGTCGCCGGGCGGCTGATCCGACGGGCCGGCAGCCTCCGCCGCCTCGCATGGCAGCGTCACCCGCAGCAGCCGCACGGCCGGGTGCGGCCGGTCTTCGGACAGGCTCTGCAGCCAATCAATTCCGGGCGCGGTCCCCGCGGCGGCCCAGGGTTCGGCCAGCCAGGCGGCCAGGGCGCGGCTGGCGACGAAGATCACCGGCGTGGTCGCCAGGCCGCCCGCCGCCGGCCCCTCCACCACCAGGTCGTCGCCGCTGCCCCGGAACAGTTCCAGCCCGACCGCCGCGGCCTCGCGCAGCAGGACCTCCGCCCGCCAGAACAGCCCGCGGATCAGGCCGAGGCGCCGCAGCAGCGCCAGCGCCGGCTCGGCCGCGAAGACCAGCACCGGCGGCTGGAAGCATTCGGCCGGCGCCGTCGCGGCCGCCACGAAACGTTGCCGCGCCGTGGCCTCCGGCACATCCTCCCCGGCGGACCCGGCCGGGTCGAGCAGCCAGCGCGTGCCGGGACGCGCCGGCGTCTGCAGCGCGTAGCGGGGCGCCTCGGCGGCCTCCAGCGCCAGCAGCCGCCGTGGCCGCAGCGCCGCGGCGTGCCTGCGGTGCAGGTCGGCGACCAGCGCGGGGCGGGCGCGCTCGGCCGCCGCCAACATGCTTTCGGGCCGGCGGCGGTACCGGAAGCCGGCATTCGGCATGTGCTGCCCGACGAAGCCGGCGGCGGCGGCCTGCAGCCAGAAGTCCCAGTCCTCGAAGCCCTGGCGCAGCGTTTCGTCGAACCG
>JAABUN010006842.1_pt1 | contig 12810 bp, 11 predicted proteins | sample 5559311 | NCBI WGS metagenome assembly JAABUN01 (sample SAMN10711877, study PRJNA513370) | rock metagenome | isolation source: Antarctica rocks | place: Antarctica: Victoria Land, Siegfried Peak sud | reverse complement strand
GGTGCGGCCGCGCGGGGCGCCCGCGCCGCTGGCCGGCAAGGGGGTAGTAGCGGCGGCGCTCATTATGGGGAGCTGGGGCGGGCTGCTGGCTTTTTTGCTGGCCGGCTACCGGCCCGACTGGCACTCGCCGGCGCCCTACCTGCTGGCGCTGCTCCAAACGCACTTATACACGGGCCTTTTCATCACGGCGCACGATGCCATGCACGGCGTGGTGAGCCCCAACAAGCGCCTGAATAATGCCATCGGTACGGCGTGCGCGCTGCTGTTTGCCTACAACTGGTTCCCCAGGCAGCTGCCCAAGCACCACGACCACCACCGCCACGTGGGCACCGAGGCCGACCCCGATTTTCACCCCGCCGACCACCCCGGCTTCCTGCCCTGGCTGCTGCGCTTCGCCTGGAACTACGTGACCTGGTGGCAGGTGCTGCTGATGGCCGCCACGTATAACGTGCTCAAAATCTGGTTTCCGCAGGCCAATGTCATCGCGTTCTGGATGGTGCCGGCGGTGCTGGCCACGCTGCAATTATTCATCTTCGGCACCTACCTGCCGCACCGCGGCGAGCACGAAGCAGGCAACCAGCACAAGTCGCGCAGCCAGCTGCGGCACCACGTCTGGGCCTTCGTGAGCTGCTACTTTTTCGGCTACCACTACGAGCACCACGACCAGCCCTACCTGCCCTGGTGGCGCCTCTGGCGCACCAAATAGGGTTAGAGCGATTTCCAAGTCAGTGTACGTGTTTTAAGGAAGTTAAAAGTTAAAAGTGAAGAGTTAAAAGACAGTCCGAAAGGGTTTTAACTCCTCACTTTTAACTTTTAACTAAGTAAGCCCGCCCAGCGCGTGGCGCGCCAGGTTTCCTGCTCTTCTTCGCTGAGAAAAGTCCAGGCCACGAAGCGGCTTTTCTTCTGGCCCTGCGCCATTTCGACGGTGCGTACCTCCACGGCCTCGGCTTGCCGGAGGAAGTAGTAAATGCTGGGCAGCGTCAGCTTTTTGGAGATAAGCGTGGTAAACCAGTAGCAGCGGTGGGCAAACTGCCGGCTTTCGGCCACGAGCCGGCGCACGAATTCTTCCTCGCCGCCGGGGTACCACAGCTCATTGCTCTGGCCCCCGAAGTTGCGCGGGGGGGTAGGGCGCCGGGTGTGGCCCAGGTTGGCAACTTTGCGCTGGGTGCTGGCCGCCGCCTCGGCCGCCGAGGCGTGAAAGGGCGGGTTGCAGATAGTGGCGTCGAACCCCTCGCCGGGGTTGATAATGCCCGTCAGCACGTGCGCCGGGTCGGGTTGCAGGCGGCAGTCGATGGTGCCGGCCAGGCCGGGATTGGCAGCCACCAGCTGGCGCGCGGCGCGCAGGGCCACGGCGTCGGTGTCGGCGCCCACGAAGCGCCAGCCGTACTCGCGGTGCCCGATGATGGGATAGATGCAATTGGCGCCCACGCCAATATCCAGCACCCGCACGGCCCTACCCTTCGGAATAATTCCAAGGTTGCTACTGGCCAGTAAATCAGCCAGGTAATGCACGTAGTCGGCCCGGCCCGGAATGGGTGGGCACAGGTAGCCGGCCGGAATATCCCAGTGCGCCACGCCATAAAAGTGCCGCAGCAGCGCCTGGTTCAGCGCCTTCACGGCGGCCGGGTCGGCAAAATCGAGCGCGGCCTCCGCCTGCTCATTGACCCGCACGAACGCGGCCAGCGCGGGGCTGCCGTGCACGAGCTGGGCAAAATCGTAGCGGTCGCGGTGGCGGCTGCGCGGGTGCAGCTGGTCTTTGCCGGCCGGCGGGGGGGTAGGGGAGCGCTTCATAGGGCAAAATAAAGCCGGCCACCCGGTAACGGGCGGCCGGCGCGAGGCCGGGGCCAGGGGCTAGTGGGTGGCGGCCGTCTTCTTGCAGCAGTCGGGCAGGCGGTCGTAGGCGCGGGCGTCGGCGGTGGTTTGGTCGGCGTCGTAGCCGGTTTTCTGCACGGCGGTGCGCAGGGCGTCGGCGTTGGTTTTGGCCGGGTTGTAGGTCACGGTCAGCACCTTGCTGGGCACGTCGAGGTTGGCGGCCTGCACGCCTTTTTCGTAGGCCAGGCTCTTTTCGAGGCGGGCCTTGCACATGTCGCACACGGCCGAAGTCCTGAACTGCACCATCTCGGTGCCTTTTTTGTCGGTAGTGGCGGCCAACGGGGTAGTTTGGGCCGCGGCGGCGGTGCTCAGCAGCGTGAGCAGGGAAAATGCGATAGCTTTCATTGGAATTAAAAGAAATTAAGCAGGAAATAAGTTGCGTACGGTAGCGCGAAGCTTCCGCTTCGCGCTACTACTCAATGCGGTAGCGCAGGTCGGCGTAAGTCAGCCGGCCATAAACAGGACCCCAGACCATCGCCGCGTCGAAGCCGCTGCTGAAGGGGGTAGCGTCGTTCTGGATGGGGTCGGGCTGGCGGAAATTGGTGAGGTTTTCGACGCCCGCGTACACCTCCAGGCGCTTGAAGGCACGGGTAATCTGGGCGTTGAGCAGGGCGTAGCGGGGGGCGTAGGCCAGGCCGCTGGTGCCGGTGCCGTGGGCGTGGCCGAGGTTGCTGCCGTCTTCGGGCAGGTGGGCCAGCGGGCGCTCGCCGTACCACTGCACCGTGAGGTCGGCGCGCCACTTATCGAAGGCCGAGGCGTAGCCCAGGTTCAGGAAAGCGCGGTTTCGGGGCGTGAGCGGCTTGGGCAAGAACTGGCCGTCGTAGGTACCGCGCACGTCGAGCCACTTGTAGGCGGCCTTCACTCGCAGGCCTTTTGCACCTCGGCCTGCGCGCTGCGGGCGAAGGAGCGCGCGCCGGGCTCCAGGTTATCGAGGATAATAAACTGCGGGCTGGTGTACATGTCGGCCGCCAGCTGATTCTTAAACCCCGTGTCGTAGTAATCAAGCACCAGCGTGGCCGGCCGGCCCAGCACCTGGACGTACCGCGTGAGCGAGCCGCCCAGGTTCCAGGCCGTTTCGGGGCGCAGCTTGGGGCCAATGTAAAACTCGCGGGCGCTGGCCAGCAGGGCCGCGTTGCCGGCAATCGGATTGGGCACCCGGAAGCCCCGGCCCACCGACACGCGCAGCGCGGTGGCCGGTGCCACGTCGTACCTCAGGTTGAAGCGCGGCGTCACCTGCCAGCCGTAGAGGTTGTGGTAGTCGGTGCGCAGGCCCAGCGCGGCGGTCAGGTTGTGGGCGTTGTTGTAGGTGTACTCGGCAAAGGCGCCGGGCACGCGCTCGGTGCGGCGGCGGTTTTCGCGCGCATCCACGATGGCGGGCGTGTCGGTGAGGTACGAGCGGCCGTCGCCGAGGTGCTCGCGGTAATCATCATACAAGAAGCTCAGGCCCGGGCGGTAGGTATGGCGCGTATCGCCGATTACGCTCTGAAACAGCAGGGTAGCCTGGCCGGTATTCTGGTGGCCGTCGTACTGGCGCGGCCCGCTGTCCTGCCGAAACGAATACGTCGAGGTAAAATCGTGGCTGGTGCCGTTCACCAGCAGGCCCAGGCTCTGGAACGGCCGGCCCGGCCAGGTGTACGAAGTGCGCGCCTGGGCTGTGTAGCGGTGGGTGGTCTGGCTGGTGCCGTAGGCGGCGCGGTAGGCGTCGGTCACGCCTTCCCGAAAGCCCAGCTGCCCGCCCTGCCGCGTTTCCCGAATGGCCCCTACCCCCAGCCCGGCCACCAGGCCGGTACCCGACTTGTACTTCACCTTGTCGTAGGCGTTGAGCTGGTTGGCCAGCGGCAGGTCCAGGAAGCCGTCGCCGTTGCGGTCCACGCGGTTGCCGAGGTAGTCATGGTGCGGCGGCAGCACGTTGCTCCACTTCTTAGTAAAGCGCTGCGAGGCCACCGCGTTCAGGTCAAATTTGCCCAGGTCGTTCACGTAGGCATTCAGCAAAAGCTGGTCGGTGAGGTCGGGTTTCGTGAGCTGAATATTGACCTGGCCCGAAATGCCCTCGTAGCCATTCACCACCGAGCTAGTGCCCTTGATGATATCGATGCTGCCAATCCAGGGCCCCGCCAGGTAGCCCAGGCGGTAGGGCGCCGACAGCCCGCGCAGGGCCGGCTGGTTGTCGATGGTCAGCAGCGAATACGCCCCGTCGAGGCCCAGCAGCTGAACCTGCCTGGCGCCGCTCACGGCGTCGGCGGTGCTCACCTCCACGGCGGCGTTGGTTTCAAAGCTCTCGGCCAGGTTGCAGCAGGCCGACTTGGTGAGGTCGCGGGCGCTGATGGTTTGCAAGCTGCTCACCGACCTGGCCGAGTAGGCCAGCGCCCGCGCCGTCACGGTTACTTCGCTCAGGGCCGCGCCGCCGCGCAGGCTGAGGCGCAGGTAGGGGGCAGTAGTGGTGCACGGCCACCGTATCGGCGGTGTAGCCCAGCGCGCTCACGATAACGCGGTGGCCCGCCTGCGCCGAAAACGGCAGCACGAACGCGCCGGCCCCGTCGGTAGCGGTGGTGGGGCCGCTGGCTCCGGCCGGCAGCAGCCAGCGCACCGCCGCGCCGGGCAGCGGGGCCGCGCCGCCGGCCTCGTGCACCTCGCCGCGCGCGGCCGCGCCGCTTTGGGCGCGGGCCAGCAGCGGCAGGCCGCCGAGCATTAGCAGAAGCAAACGCGGGCGAAGGCCGCTGGCAATAATCATTTTTTCCAGAAGGTGGCGGTTAGGGCGCAAAACATACGGCTCGTCGGGGCTGGCCGGACTGCCTCGCCCCGCAATTGCGGGGCCACGGGCCCTCACGCCGCCACGAGGCCGGTAGCCGGGGGTAGCAAAAAGGCCGGCCAGGCGGCATAGCCTGGTAAAGATACGGCTGCCTACCCCACTAAAACAGATGGCTTTACTATTGCTAGTCAAGCACTTGCTTCCGGTGCCAGGCGGCAGGTGAAGGCCGTGCGCCCGCTGCCCAGCGTCTCCAGCCGAAAGGCGAAGCCGTGGGCCCGCAGGATGTCGCGCACCAGCAGCAGGCCGATGCCTTGCCCGTCGCGCTTGGTGCTAAAAAACGGCGTGAACAGCCGCTGGCTCACTTCGGACGTGAGCGGCAGTCCGTCGTTCTCCAGCGTGAGGGTAGGGGGCGCGGCGGTGGTGCGCACCCACACGTTGCCGCCGGCCGGCCCAATGGCTTCGAGCGCGTTTTTGGCCACGTTGAGCAGCGCCTGGGTCAGCTGCTGCGAGTCGGCCACGACGGGCAGCGGGCCGGCATCCGCCAGCTCCCAGTGCCAGCGCACGCCCTGGGCCGCGCTCTGGGCGGCCAGCAGGTGGCCGAGGTCGCGCAGCAGCTGGTGCAGGTCGAGGAGATGCGGGGCAGGCGGCGGCAGGCGCACCAGCCGCGCGTAGCTGGCCACGAAGTCGGCGAGCTGGGTATTGCGCGTGATGCTCACCTCCAGGGCCTGGGTAAAGTCGGGCTGGTCGGTGGCCGCCAGCTGCGGCGCGTAGTGCCGAAAGCTGCCCAGCAGCGAGTTCACCGCCCCGATGGAGTTGTTGACCTCATGCGCCATCAGCCGGATGAGCTGCTCGTAGGCCTGCTTTTCCTGGGCCAGAATCTCCTGCGTCAACTCCTCCAGCACCACGAAGCGCCGCTGAAAGCCCCGGTCGAGGAAGTGCGCCGCCGCCGCCCGGTAGGTGTGGCCGGTGGGCAGGCGCAGGGTGGCCGGCTGGCCGGCGGCCAGGCTGGCCAGCGCCGGGCCCCAGGGCGGGGGTAGGGCCGCCACCGGCTGCCCGCCCAGCGCGGCGGCCGGCTGGCCCAGCGCGCGCGCCGCCGCCGCGTTGGCACTGGTAATATTTCCGTCAAAATCGAGCAGCAGAATCCCCGCCGGCGACGCCCCGATGAGGCGCTCCAGCAGCACGCTCTGCTCGTGCTGCCCAATGCGCTCCTGCCGCAGCGCGTCGAGCATCTGATTGTACACCCCAATGAGCCGGTCCAGCTCAGGCTGGCCCACGGGCGTGAATTTCAGGCTGAAATCCTGGGCCGCCAGCGCCGCCGTGCCCGCCTCGATGAGCCGCACCGGCTGCACCAGCCCCCGGTAGAGCCGCCACGTGAGCCCCGCACTGACGAGGATAGTCACCTCACAGGCCACGAATAAAAGGGGGTTGCTCAGGCGCACCTGCGCCGCCAGCGCCACCAGCACGGCGTAGAGCGGCAGCAGGAAGAGCAGGAGCCGAAGGCGCATTCTATCAGGTAATAAAGTTCGGGTAGTCGCCCTCCGCGGGGCACCTCACCCCCTGGCCCCCTCTCCAAAAGAGAGGGGGAGCCACGGCGGCGTAGCTAATGACTTGCATCAGAAAATCGTCAGGCTCCCCTCTCTTTTGGAGAGGGGGCCAGGGGGTGAGGTGCCCCGCCAGAACGACCTACTCATTATACGGAATCCCAAACTTATCCAGCCTCCTGTACAATGCTCCCCGGCTCAGCCCCAGCGCCCGCGCTACGCGGCTCAAATTACCCTGGTAGTGCGCCACGCTCTGGCGTATCATCTGCTCCTCCAGCGCCTCCAGGGTCATGGTGCCGGGGGCGGGCAGCTCGGCCGGCGCGGGGGGGGTAGGGCGGGCGGCGGGCGCCTGGAAGTCGCTGGGCGTCAGCTCGTCGTGGGGGGTGGTGAGGGCGGCGCGCTCCACCAGGTTTTTCAATTCGCGGATGTTGCCGGGCAGCGGCTGCGCTTGCAGCCAGTGGGCGGCGGCCGGGCTCAGGCGCAGGCCGGGGCGCTGGTAGGTGGCCTGCGAGTGGGCCACGAAGTGCCGGGCCAGGGCCGGAATATCGGGGGCCCGCTCGCGCAGCGGGGGTAGGCGCAGGGTGATGAGGTTGAGGCGGTAAAACAGGTCCTCGCGGAAGCGGCCCTGGGCCACCAGCTCGGCCAGGTTCTTATTGGTGGCGGCCACCACGCGCAGGTCGAGGCGGCGGGGCCGCGAGTCGCCGAGCACCTCGTAGGTGCGGTCTTGCAGTACGCGCAGCAGCTTCACCTGGCTGGCCAGCTCCAGCTCGCCGATTTCATCCAGAAAAATGGTGCCGCCGTTGGCCAGCTCGAAGCGGCCCACCCGGTCGGCGCGGGCGTCGGTGAAGGCCCCGCGCCGGTGCCCAAATAGCTCGCTCTCAAACAAGCTCGACGAGATGCCGCCCAGGTTCACCTTCACGAAGGGCCCGCCGCGCCGGCGGCTGTTCTGGTGCAGCGCCTCGGCAATGAGCTCCTTGCCGGTGCCGCTCTCGCCCTCAATCAGCACCGAGGCATCGGTGGCGGCCACCTGGCCCACCTGCCGCAGCACGGCCAGCAGCTGCGGGTCGTCACCGATAATACGTTGAAAATCAAACTGCTTACTCAGTGCCTGGCGGCCCGGCAGGGGGGTAGGGCCGGCCGGCGCGGCCAGCTGCAAGGTGGTGGCGATGGTCTGGAGCAGTGCCTCGTTCTGCCAGGGCTTGGTCACGAATTCGGCGGCGCCGGCCTTCATGCCCGCCACCGCCAGCGCGATGCTACCCCAGCCGGTGAGCACCACCACCGGCACCTGCGGCGCCAGCGCCTTCAACTGGGCCAGCAGCGCCAAGCCATCCGCCCCGGTGGTAGTGGCCGAAAAATTCAGGTCGAGCAGCACCAAATCGGGCACCGCCGCCCGCACGGCGGCCACTGCCCCGGCAGGGCCGGCTACGGCCGTGGTGGCGTAGCCGGCCTGCTTGAGCAGCAGCCGCAAGGAAGTGCGAATGGCTAAGTCGTCGTCAACGATAAGGAGCATGCTTTTTAGGTATAGCCTTCGCGGAGTAGACAGCGAAAGAGAACGTCATTCCGAGCTTGTCGAGGAATCTCGCGCGCATCGTGGGACGACATCCGGACGACCACTAGCGAGATTCCTCGGCAAGCTCGGAATGACGTTCTCTTTCGCAACTCACTTCGTGACCAGTATAAAACTCAACTCTCTACCGGCCGCTCACGCCGCCGCCGCTGCTGGTGTGCTTGGTAAGCTGGGGGTTGCCGCGGTAGCTGATGCTGCCGCCGCTGCTGGCCTGGGCCACGAGGTCGTCTTTCACGGCCACCGTGATGGAGCTGCCGCTGCTGGCCTCGGCGCGGCAGCGGTCGGTTTGCAGGTCTTTGGCATCGAAGGAAGCGCCGCTGCTGCTGCGCACGTCGAGGCTGGTAGCGTGGCCGCGCACGTCGGCGGTGCTGCCGCTGCTCTGGCGCACGGTGAGGCTGGTGGTGGCCAGGTCGGTTTTCACGCTGGCCCCCGACGAGATATCGAGCTTGAACTCGGCCGCGTCGAAGTCGCCCGCCGTGCGCACCTCCGAGCCGCTGTGGGCCGAGAGGGCGGTAAGCTCGTCGGCCGTCACGGCCACGCGCAGGTGCTTGTTGGTGCGGTCGCGGCTGAAGCGGTCGTCGGGGTTTTGGTAGCGCAGCGTAAGCACGCCATCGCTTACGGTGGTTTCAATGCGGTCGCGGTACTCGGTAGTGGCGGCGCTCACCTCCACGCGCTGGCCGCGGCCGGCCGTGAGGTCCAGCTCAATGCCGGTGCCCACGTTAATGGCGTGGAAGGTGGGCACTGCGCGCGTTTGGGCGCTTTGGGCAAAAGCGGGCGCCAGCGAAGCAACGCTGAGCAGAGCGGAAAGCAGGAGGTTTTTCATGGAAGAACGGTGAAATGGTGAGGTAATAATTCGGTGCTTTAGCACTAGCTGCCCGTGATGGTACTCCCGCCATTGGCCTGCTTCGTTACCTGCGGCGAGCCGTGATACTTGATGGTAGAGCCGCCGTCGGCGGTGGCCGTCAGGCTGTCTTTGGTGTTGAGCCGCACGATGCTGCCGCCGTTGGCCTGCGCCTGGCAGGTGGTAGTTGCCAGGTCGCTGCCGCTGAAGACGGAGCCGCCGTTTACGTCCAGCAGCAATTTGGCCGCCTGGCCGTTGAGGGTCACGACGCTGCCGCCGTGCTGGCGCACCGTCAGGTCGCTGGTGGTCAGGTCGGCGCGCACGGCGGCCCCCGACGATACGTCGAGCGCAAGCGTGGGCGTGGCAAACGCCCCGCGGGCCGTGACGGCCGCGCCGCCGCCCGCGGTGAGGGCCGTGAGCTGGTCGGCGGTGACGGCCACGCGCAGGTGCTGCCTCCGCGCGTTGCCGTGCGGGTACTCGAAGCGCAGCACGAGCGTGCCCTCCTCCACGGTGGTGGTTAGGTACTGGGCCAGCTCGGCCGGCTCGGTGCTCACCGCCACCCGCTGGGGAGCGCCCGCCGTGAGGGTCAGCTCGATGCCGCCGCTGAGCTTAATGGCGTGAAACGCCGGTACGGCCCGCGTTTGGGCCAGCGCCGACCCCAGGGCCAGCGCCGACCCCAGGGCCAGCAATGAAAGAAGGGCGGAAAGCAGGACGTTTTTCATAAGGTGCAGGAGTGAGTCGGTGAGAGTTTGGATGGGGTACCGGGGTGGTTGGGCGTTCGTTACGGGGGTAGGAAAAAATAAATCGGGCCGGTAAGCGGCTGACTGGCTGACGGGTGAGATGCGGCAAAGATGCCGCCCGTTGCCCGGCTGGTTCAAGAAGATTATCCCAACCCGCCCAAACCTTACCCCAACGCCCGCCCTACCCCCTCATTCCTCGCGCAAGGCCACGGCGGGCTGAATGCCCGCCGCCAGCCGGCTCGGGTACAGCGCGCAGCCCGCCGCCAGCAGGTAGAGGCCAGCGGCGGCCAGCGCCATCGCCGTGAGGTACACGCCGGCCTTCACATTAAACACGCCCAGCAGCGGAAACTGCATGGCCACCAGCAGCCCCAGCACCAGTCCGAAGGTGGTCAAAACCAGAATCTCGCCCAGCACCTGCTGGCTGATGGCGGCCCCGGTGGCCCCCATTGCCCGGCGCACGCCCAGCTCGCCCCGCCGCTGGTTGATATTGAGCCACAGCACGCCGAAGAGGCCCAGGGCCACATTCACAATAAGGAACACGCACACCACTCCCAGAATGGCGGGTGGCGTCAATTTTATCTTTAACTTCGCAATTCGCATTTCGGTTAGGTAATCAATACTGCTGTGCCAAAGCGGGTTGATAGTCCGGATATCGTCGCCGATTTTCTTCTCCAGTAATGCGCCGGACCCTGGCCGGACCCGCATCACCAACTTAAACCAAGCTCGCGTAGTATCCTGCGGGCCTACATAACGGAATAGGCCCGGCTTAGGCTCGTCTAGCTCGCCGTCGGCCCGGTAGGGGCCGCTTACGCCCACGATGCGCCAGCGCTCGTCGCCGCTGCGCACTACCTGCCCTAGGGCCGCCTGACCTGGCTCAAAAAGCTGCTCGCGCAATTGCTCGTTGATGACGATGGGAATAGGATTGGCTACTTCATCGCGGCGGTCAAACCAGCGGCCTTCGCGCAGCTGCACATCCATTATATCACGTAGCTCGGGGCCAGCACTGTAAATATTTATGTCGCTTGCCGACCGCTTGGCGGGGCCTTCGCCGTATTCCAGTCCAGTAGTGTTATTGCTGAAGGCGAACGGCACGTTGTCGTCGCTGCGCGATACGCCCACTACGCCCGGTGTGCTGCGCAGTTGCGCCAGCACTTGCTGTAAGGTGCCAAATTGTTCGGCGCGGGGCTGAGTACCGGGGCTAAGGCCAATTTGCCACACGTTTTTATAGGTAAAGCCCATCGGCGCCCGGTAATTGCTCCAATAGTACACGCCCATGCTTCCTACTGCAAAGAGCACTATGAAAGCCAGAAAAATCTCCAGGGTTAGTAAAGCATTAGCCCGCTTGCGGTTCCATATTAGGGTAAACAGGTGGCGTATCATGCGGCAAGGTCTCCTTTTAAAGCCTTTATGGCGTGCAACTTCGACATTTTATAAGCCGGGTAAGCGCCCGACAGGACTCCGAAAAACAGGGCTATGACTAGCGCCGTCCCAAACACCCGTCCATTTAACCCAAATGAGGCGTAGGGCACCAGGTGGCTGCCATTGAGCAGCGCCAGTACCCCGGCCGCCAGCACCAGACCCAGCCCAGCCCCCAGCAGCGTCAGGGAGATGTTTTCGACCAGAAACTGCCCCACGAGTTGCCTACCCGTGGCTCCGAAGGCCTTGCGCACGCCAATCTCAGAGGAGCGCTCCAGCGTGCGGCTCACGTTGATGTTAATCAGGTTGAGGGCTGGCAGCAGCAAAAACAGCAGTCCTAGCCCCACCACCACCCGCAGAAACGGCCCGGCCGCGCCCTCCACTTCGGTAGCATTTTCATTGCTGCCCAGCGACGACGCCAGTAGCGTTTGGGCCCGCGAGTTTACTTTGCTATAGCGCTTGGGGTCGGGCAACGGTACGTGGTTGATGACCTGCAAGTACTCGTCCTTAATGAGTGGTATGTCAGCTGGGTAGCGTGCTAGTACGATGGCTTGATACTGCCCTAAGTACTCAGAGTCGCGTAAGTTGTCGGCGGTGGCCGAAATGGGCTGCCACAGCTCGGCGTAGCTATGCAGGCGCACCAACGATACGTCGCGTACCACGCCTACTACCCGATAGGGCACCGCATCGAGTACCATCTCGCGGCCCGCTACACCCGCCGCAGTGCCGAAGTAGCGCCGGGCCGTAGTTTCACTCACTACCGCTACGTGGGCCCCATCCTGCACTTCGCGCTGGTTGTAGGGGCGGCCCTCCAGAAAGTCGAAATCCAGCACTTGCCAAAATGCGCCATCTGTGCGCTTACGGTCAAGTTTCAGCACTTGCTGCCCCGCGTAGGCCACAGCCGTACCCCAGTTGCCTTGGCTGATAGATACTTTTTCGGGCGTGCGCAGCGGGCTGGCGTACCGGTCTAGAAAGGCATAGCCCAGGCCGCTGTTACTGGTGCCGCCGTCGCGATACAGCAGCTGTATTCGGTTGATAAACAATAGCCGGTCGCTACGCAGCTCAGGCCGGTGCGGCCCAGCGGCAAAATCTATCAATGCATACACCACCAGCAGAATCATCAGCGTGAAGCTGATGCCAAACAGGCTGATGGCGGTGAAGAACTTGCGCCGCAGCAAGACTTTCCAGGCAATTTTGAGGTAGGAGAATAGCATGGTTTTTTCAATTATCAGTCATCAATTATCAGTTATCAGCCAAGCGTTTATCAAGTGTAGTGGTCCGCGCATAAGCGGACTGATAATTGATTTTTACGCCACTTGCCTTCCGTCGAAAAACCGGATGAGGCGCTGGGTTTTGAGGGCCTGCTGCTCGTCGTGGGTCACCATGACGAGGGTAGTGCCCTGGTCGCGGTTGAGGCCCAGCAGCAGGTCCAGGATTTCCTCGCCCATCACCGAGTCGAGGTTGCCGGTGGGCTCGTCGGCCAGGATAATTTCGGGTGCGCCGGCCAGGGCGCGGGCAATGGCCACCCGCTGCCGCTGCCCCCCCGAAAGCTGCGCCGGGAAGTGGCCGGTGCGCGCATTGAGCCCCACCTGGTCGAGGGCGGCCAGGGCGCGGCGGCGGCGCTCCGCGCCGCCTACCCCCGGCCGGTAGAGCAAGGGCAGCTCCACGTTGTCGCGCACTGAGAGGTCGTTAATGAGGTGGTAGCTCTGGAAAACGAAACCGATTTTATGGTTGCGCAGGCCGGCCAACTCCTTGTCGGAGTACGAAGTCACGGCCCGGCCGTCAATCTCGATGGTGCCGCTGCTGGGCTCATCGAGCAGGCCCATGAGGCTGAGCAAAGTCGATTTGCCGCAGCCGCTAGGCCCCATCACCGACACAAACTCGCCGCGCTGGATGGAGAGGTTTACCTGGCTCAGGGCCACGGTTTCGATGGTTTTGGTCTGGTAGACCTTCTCGATATTGGCCAGCCGGATAACGGGCGGGGCGGAGGGGGTAGGGAGTGGCATGGGAAGAAGATAAAAAGGAGTGGCAAGGGAAGTAGCGCGAAGTTTCCACATCGTGCGCGAGCGCAGCGAGCAGGTGGG
>JAABUN010006841.1_pt1 | contig 12810 bp, 7 predicted proteins | sample 5559311 | NCBI WGS metagenome assembly JAABUN01 (sample SAMN10711877, study PRJNA513370) | rock metagenome | isolation source: Antarctica rocks | place: Antarctica: Victoria Land, Siegfried Peak sud | reverse complement strand
GCACTCGCGGACGTCGTGGTCGCGGCCGGGACGCTGACCCCGTCGTCACCCGCCAGCAGGGGCTGGAGGATCAGGAAGGCGATGGCGGCCAGGGCCAGCAGGAGCAGCACGATGAGCGGGATCAACCAGGGGCTGCGGCGGTTCTCCTCCTCGCGGCGGTACGGCTGCGCGGGCTCGACCGGATCGACATCCTGCTCGGACCAGTCCCGCGACGCGGCGATGCCGGCCCCTGCACCGGCCGCGGCAACCACCGGCAATGCCGACGTCTTCGGTGCGGGCACCGTCGTCGTCGCCTGGGTGTCCTGGCGCGGGACGGCCGTCGTCGCCGTGTCTGATCCCGTGGCGAAGGCGAGCATGCCAGGGACGGCTAGCTCGGCGGCATGGCTGTCACCTGCACGGATGGCATCCACCGCCTGGGCGAGGGACTCGGCGTCACGAGGCCGGTCCGCCGGATCCTTCGCCAACATGGACCCGATCAGGGCGCGTACCGGGCGCGGGATGGATTCCGGTAGGGGCGGCGGGGCGTCATTGACCTGGGCGAGGGCGATCGCGATCTGCGATTCGCCGGAGAAGGGTCGCCGTCCTGCCAGTAACTCGTACCCGATGACGCCCAGCGCGTAGATGTCAGAGGAGCCGGTGGCGGGTTGGCCGGTGGCCTGCTCGGGTGCGAGGTACTGCGCCGTGCCCATGACCTGGCCGGTAGCGGTCAGCGGTACCTGGTCGGCGAGCCGTGCGATACCGAAATCGGTGATCTTCACCCGGCCGTCGGGCATCACGAGGATGTTGCCGGGCTTCACGTCACGGTGCACGAGTCCCTGCCGGTGCGCGACGGCGAGAGCCGTGGCGGTCTGTCCCACGATGGACAGCGTCCGATCAGGTGAGAGCACCTGCTCCTTCTCGATCACGGCGGACAGGGGCTGCCCGGGCACGAGCTCCATGACGAGGTAGGCGGAACCGCCCTCCTCGCCGTAGTCGAAGACGTTGGCGATCCCCTCGTGGTTCAACAGAGCGGTGTGTCGTGCCTCAGCGCGGAACCGGTTGAGGAACGCGGGATCACCCGAGTACTCCTCCTTGAGGATCTTGATCGCGACGACGCGGCCCAGGATCTGGTCCCGTGCTTTCCAGACCTCGCCCATGCCGCCGATGGCGATGCGTTCGGTTAGTTGGAACCTGCCGCCCAGGGTTATCCCTGACGTGGGCCTCATCTGTTCAACACCGCCTCTATGAGTCTCTTGGCACTGGGTGAGGTCAATTGCTGACCGGTGGGGATGTCCACGTTCTCCATCACGATCGATACCGCCACCTGTGGGTCGTCTGCGGGCGCGAAGCCCGTGAACCAGGCGTTGTCACCGGTCTCCGGGACCTCCGCTGTTCCTGTCTTACCGGCCACCTGGACCCCTGGGACCTGCGCTCCGGTCGCCGTGCCGTTGTCCACCACGTTCACCATCCAGTCCGTCAGCTGGTCCGCCGTCTCCTGGCTGACCGACTGGCGCAGCATCACCGGCTGGGGGGACTCGATGAGCGCGAGGTCCGCCGCGCGGATCGACTTGATGAGCTGCGGCTTCATCTGCTGTCCGTCATTGGCGATGGCCGAGGCCACCATGGCCATCTGGAGGGGCGTGACGCGGGTGTCGAACTGCCCGACGGCGGACTGCGCCAGTTCTGGATCCGTCAGGTCCGAGGGGAAGGAGCTGGCGACGACCGGCGTCGGGATGGTCAGTTCCTCGCCGAAGCCGAACTTCGCGGCCTGCTCCCGGATGGCGTCCTCCCCGAGGTCGAGCGCGATCTGCGCGAAGGCCGTGTTGCAGGACTGCTCGAGCGCGAACTTCAGGTCCGCCGTCGTCCTGTCCGCACAATTGCCCGTGACGAAGTTCGGCAGTGCGTACTCGATACCGGGGAACTCCAGCGCAGGCGGATTCGGGATCTGGGACTCGGCGTCGTACTCGCCGGATTCGAGCGCGGCTGCCGCGTCGATCAGCTTGAAGACGGAGCCGGGCGACACGAGCGACTGGGTCGCCGGATTCGTGTAGATCGACAGACCGGGCTGCTCGGACAGTAATGCTGCGTTCTCCGCGATCACCGCCGTGTCGTGGCCCGAGAGCAGGTTGGGGTCGTAGCTCGGCTTGGAGACCATCGCGAGGATATTGCCGGTGGAGGGCTCCATGACCACGATCGAGCCCCGCTGCCCGGCGGGGATGAGATCGTAGGCGAGCCGCTGTATCTCCGGATCGATGGTCAGTTCCACGGAGGCGCCCTGGGAGTCCACGCCCGAGAACAGGCGGACCACGCGATCGTAGAACAGGGAGCTGCTGGTGCCGGAGAGGACCTCCGATTCCGCCGCCTCGAGTTGTGTGGAGGAGAGAGACAGCGAGTAGTAGCCCGTCAGCTGGGCGTACAACTCGGGTTCGTTGTAGACGCGCTGGTAGTTGAACTGATCGTTCGACGGCACGGACTCGGCGATAGCACGCCCGTCCACGAGAATGGGGCCGCGCTGGCGGCCGAAGTCCTGGTACAGCTGGCGGTTGTTCAACGGGTTGTCGTTCAGTACCCCCGCTTGGAAGAACTGGACGTAGGTGAGGGAGCCGAGCACGAGGGCGAACATGCCCATCGCCACGATCCACGCGCTGCGGATTGCCTGGTTCATGGGGCGACCTCCCTCCCGGACTTCTTCAGGGGATTCCCCTTGATTCCGAGTGCCGCAGGGAACGAGTCCTTCATGGGAGCCGTGGGCGCCGGGCGACGTGCCGTCTCGGAGATGAGCAGGATCAACGCCACAATCAACCAGTTTGCCAGCAGCGAGGATCCGCCCGCGGACATGAACGGCGTGGTGAGACCGGTGAGTGGGATCAGGCGGGTGATTCCGCCGATCACCACGAAGCACTGCAGGGCGATCGTGAAGGACAGGCCGCAGGCGAGGAGTTTCCCGAAACCGTCCTTGGTGCCGAGGGCGGCCCGGATGCCGCGCGAGACCAGGAGGACGTAGAGCATCACGATGGCCACGACACCGATGAGTCCGAGCTCCTCGCCGAGCGCCGCGATGATCATGTCGCTGTTGGCGTACGTGACGAGATCCGGCCGTCCGGCTCCGAGACCCGTGCCGATCAGACCACCGTTGGCGAGACCGAACAGGCCCTGCACCACCTGAGCGCTGCCTCCGGGCGCCCGGTCGTAGACCTCCGGGGCGAAGGCGTTGATCCAGGAGTCGAAGCGCAGCGCGACGTGGCTGAACAGTTCGAGGGCCACGAACACTCCGAGGGCGATCATCGCCAGCCCGATCAGCACCCAGCTCACGCGGCTCGTCGCCACATAGATCATGACCATGAACAGGCCGAAGAACAGGATGGACGAACCGAGGTCCCGCTGAAAGATCAGGACGCCGATACTGACGAGCCAGGCTGCCGCCATCGGCGCGAGGTCCCGGAAACGCGGGAGCTGGAGTGGGCCGATCTTCTTGCCTGCGAGCAGGATGAGATCGCGATTGGTGGAAAGATACCCAGCGAAGAATATTGCGAGGGTGATCTTGGCGATCTCGCCCGGCTGGAAGGTACCGAAGCCGACCGAGATCCAGATCCTCGCACCGTTGATCTCGAGACCGAGGGGGGTGAGGGGCAGCAGGAGCAGGATGGCGCTGACGATGAGCGAGATATAGGTGAATCGTCGCAGGATCCGGTGATCGCGCAGCAGGATCAGCAGGACGGCGGCCGATCCGATCGCGACCGCCGTCCACAGCACCTGTTGTGGCGCAACCGGGGCGAACTCCGGATTCAGCTGTACCGCCGAGAGATCGAGGCGGTGGATCATCGCCAGGCCGATCCCGTTCAGCGCAATGACGATCGGAAGAATCACCGGGTCAGCATATTTAGCACGAAACCGGAGGATGAGGTGGACGAAGAGCCCCATGATGCCGAGCGTCAGTGCCTGGGACCAGAAGTACTCGCCGAACGGCTCCTCCCGATCGATCCCGGCGAGGTAGCTGGCCCCGACCGCAACGAGCAGGGCGAGGAACAGCAGGAGCAGTTCCACGTTACGCCGCGACATGGGCACGGTCAGGACGTCACTCATCGGCTGCACCTCCACATTCGATGGCCGAGGACGAGGGGGCGGCCTGTGGTGAGGCGGCATCCGGCGTCGGGCTGGTGTTCGGGCTCGACGAGACCGACGGGGACGGGTTCGGGGATGGGCTTTCGGAAGGAGTGAACGACGGCGACGGTGGGCTGGGCGTGTCCGTCCCGCTCGCAGGCCCGCTCTCTTCCCCGTTCGGTGACGGGGAGGCGCTGGCAGAGGGATCCGTTGACGCCGAAGCCGTGCCGGTCGCACCCGGATCGCAGTTGACGGCCCTCAACTCGCTCCTCAGGTCACCGACGATCCGTTCCGCCTCGTCCAGGCTTGCCGCAGGCAGCGTGTTCGACAGCTGCGATCGCTGGTACTCGGGCAGGTTCGACACGGGGATGTCGGTCGTGTCGTAGAGCTCGCTGAGGGTGATCGGCCCGACCCGCTGGGGGACGCCGGTGTAGATCGCCACCCGGTTGTCTGCTTCGGCGACGTAGTAGCGGGTCTGGGTCCAGGTGTACCCGAAGCCGAGGACCGCGATCAGGATGAGGGTCATGAGCGAGAGGAACGCGGGCACGAGCCAGCGCCGCTTCCGCGAGGAGGCGTCATCCTCGGTGTCGTCCGGGGCGTCCTCCTCCGTCCGGTGCGTGAGCATCATCGCGGCACGCCGCTCGGTCGAGCGCTGCGTGACGATCGGGATCTGGCCCGTCTCGGTTGCGAGGGCTGCCGATCCGACGAGCATGTGGGGTCTCGTCAGCAGGTCCTGGCGGATGACGTCGGCGCGGATCGCCGTACCCGGGAGGTCCCCATTTTGGTCGATCCCGCGGGAGGCCCCATGGGCCACGGGTTCGTCGCGTTCTCCCGCAGCCTGGCGGGCCGGTGGAATCGACGCCACCGGTGCCTCGCCGTCGTCCGCCTCGATGACCTCGACGACGGCGATGGTGATGTTGTCCGGGGATCCGCCCGCGAGTGTCATCTCGACGAGCGTGCTCACGCATTCGCGGATATCCTCGGTCCCGCGCATGACCTGCTCCACCGCGCGGTCGTTGAGAACGGCGTTCAGCCCGTCCGAGCAGAGCAGCCAGCGCTCACCGGGCTCGGCGTCGAATTCCTCGAGGTCCAGTTCCGGACTCGCGTCGACGTCTCCGAGCACACGCATCAGGACGTTCTTGTGAGGGTGGATCTCGGCCTCTTCAGGCCTGAGCCGGCCCTCGTCGATCAGGCGCTGCACGAAGGTGTGGTCGATGGTGATCTGCTCGAAGATGTCGTTCTTGAGCCGGTAGGCGCGTGAGTCGCCGATGTGTGCCAGCTGCAGCGTCGAGTCTTCGAGCAGGATCGCCGTTACGGTGGTCCCCATGCCCGCGAGCTGCGGATTGGTGGCGACGAGTTCGGAGAGCAGCGAGTTCGCGGTCTGGATCTCGTCGGCGAGGTGCATCCCGGCGTCGCCGTCGTGCTCGCCGTGGTCCAGGTGGATCAGGTCGAGGACAGTGGAGGCCGAGGCCACGTTGCCGCCGGCATGACCGCCCATCCCATCGGCGACGACGGCGAGGTACCGCCCCACATAGGCGGAATCGTCATTCTTCGTGCGCACCATACCCACGTCGGAGCGGGCGGCGAATCTCAGGGCGAGCCGCACGCCTACGGCCTCAATTCGATGACCGTCTTACCGATCCGGATGGGAACGTCCGGCTCGACGGGCAGTGCACGCGTGAGCTGGGTGCCTGCGAGGTAGGTGCCGTTGGTGGAGCCGAGATCCTCGATGAACCAGCGGCTGCCCTGCGGGAACAGGCGGGCGTGCCGGCCGGACGCGTAGTCGTCCTCGAGGACGAGGGTCGCTTCCTGGGCTCGCCCGAGGAGGATCGGGCTGGCCGCGAGGTCCAGCACCGTCCCGGTGAGCGGACCTTCGGTGACGACCAGCCGGCGCGGTGGCATGCGCACCGGAGTTGGTTCCTCGACGAGTTCGGGGTTCCTGCGGATCTCGCGGGCGGTCGGTGTGCCGACCTTGTTGCGGCGGCCCACGACGAGGTCGCGGCGCAGCGCCCCGACCGTGCTGAGCACGAGGATCCACAGCAGGATCAGGAATCCGAAGCGCAGGAGCGTGACGGTCAGCTCCCCGGCGTCGCTCATCGCTGGGCGCCCCCGTTCTGTACGGGCACGAGGCGGAAGGTCAGGCGTGAGCGTCCCATGCTGATGGTCGAGCCGTCCGTGAGCTCTGCCTGCCCGTTCACGCGCTGTCCGTTGACGTAGCTCCCGTTGGTCGAGCCGAGGTCGACGGCGTAGGTCCGGCCGTCCTGGGCACGAATTTCGAGGTGCCGCCGCGACACACCCGTGTCGTCGACGAGGATGTCCGCTTCCGATGAGCGGCCGAGCACGATGGAACCGGAGTTGATGGAGTACCGCTGGCCGTCGACCTCGAGGATCGGCTGGTAGCGCGTCGGCCGGCGACGCGGCGCTGCCGGGGCGGTCGGACCGGCGGGCCTGCGCGCGGCGGTCTGCTTCTCGATCGAGGAGTCGATCTCGAAGACACCCGCCCTGAGCTCGGGATCGTGCTCGAACGAGACGCGGACCGGTCCCTGCAGGCTGTACTGCTGGCTGTTGACGTGGGCGATCACGACGTCGCAGAGTTCCTCGGCGAGGGCGGAACCCCACTGCTGCGCGAGGTCGAAGTCGGAGTCGGAGAGGCGGGCGGTGAAGACGTTGGGAGCCAGCGTGCGACCCTGCGACAGGACGAGCGAGCGGTTGTCGAGTTCCTTGCGGAGGGCGCTGGCGATCTCGAGAGGCTGGACCTGTGAGCGGGAACCCTTGCTGAAGGCTCCGCGGACAAGCTTTTCGAGCCCGCGCTCCACGTTGTCGAGCATCCCCATCTTTCGCCTCCTCCCCTTGCCGCTGTGGTTTCGGGCCCTGTCAGCAGTGTGCTGAGGGGCTCGGCCCGGTCCTGCTGACGGCAGTGTCCAGCCGGGCATGTTCCATCCGATACTACTGGGAGCCTCTGGTGGTGAGCTCCAAGCGGGCACCCGCAGGATTACTATGTCCTAACGATCGCCGATCGCGGTCGGGGGCCTGGAGATCCCGACCGGCCTGCGGCCGGGGCTGTTTAGGTAATTGCGGAAACCCTCCGCTATGCTTACTTCTGCTGTTCACAACACCTGCGCCCCGCGTGCGGAGTTGGAATCTCGAATTGCGCGAGTGGCGGAACGGCAGACGCGCTGGCTTCAGGTGCCAGTATCCGAAAGGGTGTGGGGGTTCAAATCCCCCCTCGCGCACTATCTCTCATCTGGAAGGGCTCCCGTTCTGCGGGAGTCCTTTCTTGTACCCCGGACTGCGGCGCTGCCCGCCGCCGCCGTCGGGGACGGCTCGAACTAGGGCGGGAACGAGACGATCAACACCCGATCCTGCACGCCTACGACGAACTGGTCGCCGATGGGTACGAGGCCCGTCAGCGGAAGTCGCGTGACTTGGTCGTGGCCCTGAGCTGCAGGACTTCGATGCGATCGGCCACGACGTTGACAATCCCTTCGGAGGACCGCTCGAGGACACCCCTCACGATCACGCTGCTGGCCTCCCGTGCCACGCGGCGGTAGCGCTGCCACACTCCTACCGAGCAGATGACATTCACGAGCCCCGTCTCGTCCTCGAGGTTCATGAAGGTGATGCCGCTCGCCGTCGCCGGCCTCTGCCGGTGCGTCACGACCCCCGCCACCTCGATGCGCCGGCCGGACTCCGATGTCTTCAGCTCGAGCGCCGTCAGGGCTCCACGACGTTTCAGCCGGGCCCTGACGTGGCGCACGGGATGATCGTCCGGCGTGATGCCCGTGGACCACAGGTCGGATCCGATCTTGTCGATGTCCGACAGCTCCGGCATCAACGGGGGCTGGATGTAGACGGCGGTCCCCTTGATCTGGCCTTCGCGCTCCGAGGATGCAGGCCCGGCGTTCCACAGTGCCTCACGCCGGCTCAGGCCCATCGAGTCGAAGGCTCCCGCAGCGGCGAGGGCTTCGAGTTGGCCCGCATCGACACCGGTTCGCCGGGCCAGGTCAGGCATGTCCTCGTAGCGACCGTTCCCCTCACGTTCCGCGACGATCCTCTCCGCGAGCTTCACCCCGAGGGTCTCCACGCCGGCTAGTCCGAGCCGTACTGCGTAGTTGCCGTCACGGCGGTGGATCGTCGAGTCGAACGGGATATCCCGGTCGAAGTAGCCGACCGGCGGCTGTTCGTCCTCGGTGCAGCAATCCATCCCGGTGGTGCGTTCGCGGGGATCCTCGGCCGGTTCGAAGCCCTCGAGTGGCTCGAGGTCGGCATGCACGCCGGAGTGCAGGATATCGGGCCGCAGGACGACGGCGCCGTGCCGGCGGGCATCCGCCACGAGTGTCTGCGGCGAGTAGAACCCCATCGGCTGGGCACGCAGGAGGGCGGCGAGGAATGCCCCCGGGTAATGCAGCCGCAGCCAGGCGCTGACGTAGACCAGCAGTGCGAAGCTGATGGAGTGGCTCTCTGCGAACCCGAAGTTCGCGAAGGCATGGATCTTGTTGTAGATGGTATCGGCGACAGCACCGGTGATCCCATTGGACTCCATGCCCTCGTAGAGCTTGGCCTTGAGGGAGTCGATCCTTTCCTCGCCCCGCTTGGATCCCATGGCTCGCCGCAGGAGGTCGGCGTCCGCTCCGGTGCAGCCGCCCACCACCATCGCCATCTGCATCAGTTGCTCCTGGAAGAGCGGTACGCCGAGGGTCCGCTCGAGGACGGGCTTGAGGTCGGGGTGGATGTACCGGACCTCCTCCTCGCCCATCTTCCGCTTGATGTAGGGGTGGACGGCACCGCCCTGGATGGGCCCGGGCCGCACGAGGGCCACCTCGATGACGAGGTCGTAGAACTGGCGCGGCTGCAGGCGCGGGAGCATGCCCATCTGCGCGCGGCTCTCCACCTGGAAGACCCCCACCGAGTCCGCGAAGCACAGCATGTCGTAGACGCCCTGCTCCTCCTTGGGGATGGTGTGCAGCCTCCACGTCTCTCCGAAGTGCCGTTCCACGAGGTCGAAGTTGTACTGGATGGCAGCGAGGATACCGAGGCCCAGCAGGTCGAACTTCACCAGTCCCATCCAGGCGCAGTCGTCCTTGTCCCACTGGAGGACGGTCCTACCGTCCATTCGTCCATGCTCTATAGGGCATATTTCTCCGACCGGCCGGTCCGTCAGCACCATGCCGCCCGAGTGGATGCCCAGGTGGCGCGGGAACTTCAGGACCTCCTGGGCCAGGCCGACCACCGACTCGGGGATGTCGTGATCGCTGCTGGAAACGAGCCCGCCCCACCGCTCGATCTGCTTGGACCAGGCATCCTGCTGGCCCGGGCTGTGGCCGAGGGCCTTCGCCATGTCCCGAACGGCGAACTTGGGCCGGTAGGTGATGACGTTGGCCACCTGGGCGGCGTTGAAGCGCCCGTACTTCCGGTAGACGTACTGGATGACCTCCTCGCGGCGGTCCGAGTCGAAGTCCACATCGATATCCGGTTCCTCGTCGCGCATGCTCGAGAGGAACCGCTCGAACGGGAGGTGGTACTTGATGGAGTCCACCGCGGTGATCTCCAGCAGGTAGCAGACCGCCGAGTTGGCCGCTGATCCCCGTCCTTGGCACAGGATGCCGTTGCGGCGTGCGTGGTGCACGAGGTCATGGACGATCAGGAAGTACCCCGGGAAGTTCTTGTCCTCGATGACCTCCAGTTCGCGTTCGATCCGCTCGCGGACATCGGTCCGGCTCCCGTAAAGCTTGTCGGCTCCCCGCCGGACGAGCTCACGAAGGTAGCTCATCTGGGTGTGGCCCTCCGGCAGGTCGATGTTCGGCAGCCCGGGCTTGACGCTGCGCAGGGTGAACGAGAGATCCGCGGCGATGTCCACGGTGCGCTCCACCGCTCCGGGGTAGTCCCTGAACCGCCGCGCCATCTCGGCTCCGCTACGCAGATGGGCGGCGCCGCCGGCGGGCAGCCAGCCGTCCATCTGGTCCAGGCTCCGGCGGGCCCGGACCGCGGCCAGGGCTGAGGCGAGCCTGTGCTGCTTCGGGGTGGCGTAGTGCACGTTGTTGGTGGCCACGGTGGGCAGTTTCAGGTGTCGCGCGACCGTTGCAAGGGCGTCGTTGTGGGCGGTGTCCAGGGGATTGCCCTGGTTGATGAGCTCGACGGCGACCGACTCGGGGCCGAACAGCTCCACGAGCTTCCGGAGTTCGGCCTCGGCTGCTGCCTCACCCTCCGCGAGCAGTGCCGAGCGCACCGCCCCCTTCCTGCAGCCCGTGAGGATCATCCATTGACCGTCGGCGTGCCCGGCGAGGTTCTCCAGGCTGTAGCGGGGCTTTCCCTTCTCGGCATCGGCATCGAGCTGGGCTTCGGTGATAGCCGTGGACAGGCGGTGGTAACCGGCCGATCCGCGAGCCAGGACCAGCAGGTGCTGCCCTTCCGGGTCGGTCTCCCCGTTCTGCGGCCTGGACAGGTTGAGGGAGAGCTCCGTGCCGTACATCGTGGAGAACCCGGGGTACTTCTCGGCCGCTTCCGCGAAGTGCACCGCCCCGTACAGGCCGTCATGATCGGTGAGGGCCATGCCGGTGAGCCCGAGCCGCCGGGCTTCCTCGGCGAGGTGCTCGGGGCTGGATGCGCCGTCGAGGAAGCTGAAGTTGGAATGGACGTGCAGCTCTGCATACGGCACCACGGGACCTTCGGGGGCCGGGACCTCCACCGGGGCTGTATAGGGCTGGCGCTTCCGCGACCAGGCGGGGCTGTCGCCGCCGTCGGCCCCGAGAGGCGGCGCACCCGGGCGCGTGATGTCGGAGAGGTTCCGCTCGAAGTCCGACCACGGGATAGGTGGGTTGTTCCAGCCCATGGCGTCCCTTCCTGTCCTGGATGTCCTGCTGTCGTCAATGGTGCGTCATGCACAAAAGGTGCGGTCGTGCTGGATACGGCGGTCAGTCGTAGCTGGCCTCGACCCACCACGCGTGGTCCTCGAGCAGCAGCAGCCAGGCCGACCCGGACTGGTCCACCAGCTGGAAACGGTTGAGCACACGCCCCTTCGGGTCCCACCAGCGCTCGTTGATCGGCCAGGGGCCGGCCCAGGAGTGCACGGGCCGCCGGCCGTCGTCGGGCCCTGCGCTGAAGAAGGCGGGATCGGCACTCAGGAGGCCGCGGGGGTCCACGTCCACGGGGTTGCCGCGGGCATCGACGACGACGGCGGGTACGGGATCGGTGAACACGGTGGCAGGGCCCGGGCCGGGCAGGCGACCGGGCCACGGCTGGTTCCTGTCCTTCACCGGCGCCCCGGCGGACTGCTGTTGGCTGACTGCGGTGTCTCCCCACGGGATGAAGACGCGGCGGTCCGCCAGGAGCCGACCGCCGGCGATGATCGCGGTGAGCACGGCGCCGTGGCCCAGCATGCTCTGCACGCGGGCGAGGCCGTGGTGGACGCCCTCGTCCGGTCCCGTCCCCCACAGGCCGTCCGCATGGTCGCCGAGATCCTCGACGATGTCCGGCACGATGTGGACGCGGGTGATCCCGGAGGTCAGTCCATGGTCGGAGGCGTTGGTGCCCTGGAGCTGCCAGCGCACACGGTCCACGACGTCGTCGGCGTCGAACCAGCGCGGGTGCTGCCACCGGCGCTCGGATGCCTCACCCGCTTCCGTGTGCAGCGAGACGTACAGTGCTGTGCAGACCAGTCCTGCCTGGCGGAGCGTGTCGACGAACTCGCCGGCACGGGTGCGGAAGGCGAACGCGAGCTGGTCGATGCGAGCCAGGGGCGGCTCGAAGTCGGTGATCGTGTCGAAGTGGGGCGGAGGCTTCCGGGCGACGACGTTCCGGTGGTCGAGCCCGCTCGCCTGGCGGTGCGCGAGTGCGCCCTCGATGCCGAAGCGGTTGCGGACGTCCGAGGCCTTGAGAGCCGCGAAGTCACCGAGTGAGCGAATGCCGAGGCGCTTGAGCAGCACGGTGAGCCTCGGTTGTTCGAGTACGTCCAGGGGATAGCTGCCGAGGAACCAGGGCGAGTCGCCGGACGGGATGATGACCAGTTGCTCGACGTCGTCGTCCGGCTGGTCGGTGGCCCTGGCCGCCTGCTCGGCGGCGAACGGACCGTCGGCGATACCGATCCGCACGTCGGTGAGGTCGATGGCCGCGAGGGTCTGGAACACGACGCCGGCAGCCTTCTCCTCGCTGCCGTAGTAGCGCGAGGGTCCCTTGATCCTGACGGCGCACAGCCCGGGACGGATGACCTGGACGCCGGGCATGATCGTCTCCACGGCCGCGGTCACGGGTTCGAAGGTGCGTTCATCCAGCGACGGGTCATAGGGGAGGGACACGAGTCCCGTGCTCCGGGCCTGGGCTTCCCTGATCCGCAGTCCCCTCTTCACGCCGTCCTGCCGGGCTGCCGGAGAGCAGGCGAAGACCTCCCCGCGGTCCACGAGGACGAGCGCCGCATCGGCGGGCAGCGCGTGCTCGCGCAGGGCTGCCGTGATGGGCCAGTCGGGGCACCAGAGCATCAGGGTCCGGGTGGTGGGAGCAGTTCCGGCAGACGGTGCGGGCACTGCGGGCAGCGTGAAGGTCATGAGGACTTCATCAGCCGGGGTTCGAACAGTGTGCTCGAGGGGGAGGTGTCCGCGCCCCCCTGGGACTGGAAAGCCGGTCCGTCCGTGGTGGCGCTCCGCAGGTCCGCCAAGCCGACATAGGCATGGCGGAGACGCCCCGAGGGCTGCGTCGCGGTGATCTTCATACGCCGTGCCCTCAGGTGACCCGTTCCCG
>JAABUN010006840.1_pt1 | contig 12810 bp, 18 predicted proteins | sample 5559311 | NCBI WGS metagenome assembly JAABUN01 (sample SAMN10711877, study PRJNA513370) | rock metagenome | isolation source: Antarctica rocks | place: Antarctica: Victoria Land, Siegfried Peak sud | reverse complement strand
GGCAAAATGGTCCAACATCTGGCCCGGCGGCACGAGGCGCCTTCGGCAGAACCCTCGCCAGGTCTTGCTGCCGTTGCGCCGCCACTCCTGGCCTGGCGACGGCTCCTTGGGCGCCGTTGGGGCTTCGGCGGCCGGCTGTAGCGTCGCGGTCAGGTCGGCCCACGCCAGGCCACGCTTGGCAACGAAGGCGCTTGCGAGCAGCCCACGGCGGCGCGTTCGCCGTCGTAAGGCGAGGCCAGCCGCGCCAGGATGCTGCTGAGCCTGGCCCTTTCGCGCGGCGTTAACGCCTGGTGCCCGGCGCAGGCGTGATCAGGGTGTTTTGACAAGTTCGCTTCTGTCCGTTGCTGCGTAGCATGGCCCGGTCCACCGAACCCTGCACGGTGGCAACAAAGTTTCACTGAGGCCGTGCCGTCGGTCTGCCCACAAGGGGCCACCTTACGATTTGTTCAAAGCTGCACGTATGGGGGCTGCCTTTCTCGTTCCCGCTCGCCTGTCGGGATGCGAGAAAGGCTGGCCCCCAATCCCCCCTAAGCGGCGCTGCGAGCGGCGCGGCGCCGGAACAGGCCGACGCCGGCGAGGCCGGTCCCGAGCAGGGCGAGCGACACGGGCTCGGGAACGTTGCTGACCGACGCATCCAGGCTCAGCCGCGTGTTGCCCGTCGTCGTGATGGTGATCACCTCGGTCAAGGCGAACGAACCATCGGTGACGGCGGATGCGGTGGCGCTGCTGCCCAGGCTGACGTTGCTCAGCAGCGTGCAGCCAACCGCGCACCCTGGGTTGTTCAGGGTGTCGGAGTTGTCCAGGTACGACTGGGCGGTCACGGTGGCTGTGCCGTTGGCCACGTTGCCCGTGAACTGCGTAAGCCAGTTCGACGCCCCGAACGGCGAGGTGAAGCCTGCGCCGGTCAAGGTGATGACGAGGGTGCCCCCTGCGTTGCTCGAAAGGTCGAAGGTCGCGAGGTCGATGTAGTCCGGGGAGAACAGCTGGGTGCCGATGTTGTTGGCGGTGAAGTTGCCGACCGTGACGGCGGCGAAGTTGTACGACCCGCCATCGGAGCCGAGTGCCACCGACTGGAAGGAGGACTGGCCACCCGACTGCACGGTGAGGCCGAGCATCGGCGCGGCCTCAGCCCCGCTTGCGATCGGGAGGGCGGCGGCGAGGGCCACGGCTGAGGCCAAGAGGAACTGACGCATGGAGGCTCCGGGGTTGGGGATCACTGGCGATCCGCAGGCCACCTCGCAAGTTTGATGCCACATAGCAACATCAACGACTTATAAATCTTGAGATTGATATGTGTCAAATATAGCAACAAAATGTAATAATTAGCTTAACATCTGTGCTAGCCTTGACGTGCTGCTTGCCGTCCAGGCGCCCGCACGGGGACAGGCCCATGCTGCATCGCAGCATCCGAGAAGGTGCGATTATGGAGGGAGTGTGCCGGTTTGCACCCCGGGCATGGGCAGCACGATCCCAGGCTAAACTGCAAGTGGTCAGCCCTTCAACCGTATGCTATCGTACACTCATTGCTTGCCGAGACCCTCGGGCGCAAGCGGCCGAGAAACGCTTCTGCGCTCCCACCTCCCTTCGAGGAGTGCGTCGTCCATGAACTTCACCACACCGGTATCCAGCCACAACGAACTGCTGTCCATGCTGCCACCGGCCGAGCTGGGGCAGCTCCGTCCGCTTCTGACGCGCGTGCAGCTGGTCAACGGCCAGACCCTGCACGAGGCCGGCGAGCGCATCGGGCAGGTGTTCTTCGTCGAGCAGGGCTTTGTCTCGATGGTCGCCGAAGCCGACAGCGGCAATGCCGGCACCGAGGTCGGCCTGATCGGGCGCGAGGGCATGGTCGGCCTGCCTGCCTTGCTGGGTTCCCAGGTAGCGTCCTTCAACCGGGCCATGGTGCAGATGCCAGGGAGCGCGCTCCGCATGTCGGCCTCGGCGCTGCGCGACAGCCTCGACGCCCTGCCCATACTGCGCCGGCTGCTGTTCCAGGCGCTGGAGGTGTCCATGGCGCAGGTAGCGCAGACGGCGGCCTGCAACAGCCAACACACCGTCGCGCAACGCCTGGCCCGCTGGCTGCTGATGGCGCACGACCGGGTGGACGGGGACGAGCTGCTGCTGAGGCAGGACTTCCTGGCCAAGATGCTCGGGGTCCGGAGGGCTGGCGTGGCCGGGGCGCTCGCGTCGCTGCAAGCAACAGGCGTCATCAGCCGGAGGCGGGGCCGCATCCTCGTGTGCGACCGGGTGGGCTTGGAGGCCGCCGCGTGCGGCTGCTACGGGCGCGTCCAGGCGTTCGCCGCCGCGGTGGCGGTCCGGGCCCTGGACCCGGTGGGCCTCGCCGCATGACCCTGCTGCCATCCTGCTTGTGCCGGTGGCCCGTCACCATCTAACCAAGTGCAAATGCTGCACCGCAGCAACGCCGAATATCCATTATGGAAACAGGGGGGAAGTCGCGGCGGAGTTGCCGGGCAGTCCTGGTACCCCGCCCGGCGCGGGGCGGGCGCGGGGACTTGGCCGGGGGCAGTATCCAGCCCTGCCAGAAGCCGCCCAGGGCTATGCGAGGACTTGCCAGGGTCGTTGCGCCCGGCGATGGACCTGGCCCCGCCAGCCGCCGCCTAAGCCGTCCGGCGCGTCATGCGGCGGCGTAGCTCGGCCAACTCGGCGCAGGTGGCCTTCGCAACCTCGGGGCTTGTCGCCGGGTATGGCTCTGTGTCGGCCGGGTTCGGCTTGCCCACGCGGCTCGGGTCAAAGCGGCCCCGGTTGGGGTCAGACTGGTCAACGGTCACGGTGCGCTCATCGGTCATGCCACAGGTCCCTGTCCACGGGGTCGGCAACCCAGGCCGTGATGAGGCGGCAGGCCCGGCCCCTCCGAGTGTGGATGACCACGTACACCTCGCCCAGCAACTCTCCAATCACTTTGAAGCGCGGCTCGGGGTAGGGCCGGGTGTCCTGGGCTTCCAGCACGTAGCCCGGGAAAATGCGGCTGACATACCCCAGGTCGAAGCCGCGCGCCTCGAACACCTCGTCGCTTTTGGCCGGGTCGAACTCCACTGCGTCGAAGGCGCGATACACTAGGCGGAATGGCGGCGGCGGGGTCACTTCGCCCCCTGTGGCCCGCCGCCGGCCTTCTGCACGGCCAGGGCGTCCACCAGGTCAAGCTGCTGGGCTGGCAGGGCGGGCGGCTTGGCCCGGGTTCTCTTGGGCACAGGTGGCACGGGCGCTGCCGCAGCCTGCAACCGCGCTCGCCGACCAAGCTTCGGCTCCTGCATCTCCCGTTGCGTTGCTCGGAAGGCGTCACCCTCCTTGCGCCACCAGGCCAAGGTCACAGCCGTAATCGGGGCCTTGGGGTGCTTACGTACCACCTGAACCTGCACGCTGTAATCGGATAAGCCGTTGACCTCTAGAGCCGCGGCATCAAGAACACGAACAAAGTCTTTGCCTGCTGGATAAGCCCCTTTGGGTACGCTCAGCAATTCGCGGAAGCGGCCTACCGGGAACGTCTCAACACACCGGTTCATACCGCCGCGAAGCTGGACCATCTCGTAAAGCGCAATGGCATATTTGCTGGTCATGGCGCAGACGGTCGCGGCCTTGATGCGCCCCCACCGTCCCGATACCGCCAGAACGGGGCCAAGCTCTTCGGGAATGCCGAAGCGCACCATGCCAGTGCCTTTGGCAGAGCGGTCGAAAAACCGGAACAGGTGCGTTGAAAGAATTCGAGCATCCCCCGTCGCCTGATCGGCATAGGGCACTTGGACGACGACCTGCATCAGCCGCAGCAATGTGTCCTGTAGGCGGTCGTTGCTCTCGTGCCGGGACGTGCGGAGCGCCGTGGCCGGGATCTCCCACTTTGCTCCCGGCTTGGTCAGGTGTCCGCTGTCATGGGCGTGCTGGTAGAGAACGTTCAGCACGGCCCGGTCCTGGGCTTCCAGGGCGGAGGCGCCTGTGATCTCGATAAGCTCGGCCGGCTTTGGGAAGCCGGCAGCATTGGTGGTCTGGCTCATGGTCGAAGACACACCACAACGCTATCAGGATAGGAGTTCTGGTCAACGCCTATCCTAACAAGCGGTTCTCTGGCCAACCCCATGCCCGCCCGTTTAGCCACATCTACCCCATCCATCCATCCATGTTGCACCCGCCCGTTTACTCCTATCAACCCGCCCGTTTACTCCTATCAACCCGCCCGTTTACTCCTATCAACCCGCCCGTTTACTCCTATCTGACCTTGTTTTCATGAACAATGTCAATACGTTACAAGGCCCTGAATCTGAACTTAAGAAGAAATTGAACTTTCCGCTGTGGACAACTTTCCCCTGTGGACAACTCGCGCTCCCGGCACCCAGCACAGGTGCCCCGGTGCTCGCTGCGGGCAAGGGGTGGGTCCTCCCCGTGCTCGCCATGCTCGGCCCAAGGGGGCCTGCGCGTGGCTGCGCGCGAGTCCGGTCCCGGCGCCAAGAGGCACCGCCCTTGCCCTCCGCTGCGCGCCGCGCTGCGCCGTGGGGAAGGTGTCGGGACGAAGGGGCGTCCCGCCACAGCGACGCCCCAAGAGGCCCTGCCGGGCCGGGCATCGAACAAAGGGCTGACGGGAAGGTGCGAACCGGGCGGGCCTGCTCCCCATGGCCTACCCCGTCATCAGGCATGGGCCAGAAAACCGCAGGGAAGGGGCAGAAGGGCAGTCCAGGGAGCCGAGAGGTAGGGATGTAGCCGCCAAAGCCTGCAAGGCCGTCAGCGGGCTTCTTAGCGGGTTTGCAGGGCTGACGGGGCAGGCGCCCCGCTTCCAGGTCCCGCTGGCCCCGTGCCAGTGGGCCGCACCGGGCCGGGAACGCGGGCCGGGCAGGTGCGACGGCACCTGCGACACCCTCCGCTGAGCGGTGACTTAATCTGCAGGAGACCATTGCGCTTTCCTAACTGGACAAAGGCCGGACGGAAGCCGGACAAAAGCCGGACAGGAATGCGACAAAGCCGCGACGGATGCTAAGCTGGGCGCGGGCAGCAAGGGGACATGTGGGACCGATGGCAGGGAATGGCGAGACGGATGTGGACCTGGACAGCATCATCGTCGCGGCCCGCCAAAGGTCTCTGGGGCAGCGGGGCGGGCGCTCCCCGGTGTATGATCTCATGTGGGACCATCACGCCCGCCTGGCGCCGGAGCTGGGCCGCCCGCGCCGGCCGAACCGGGCAGCGGTGGCCCAGGCGCTCGGCAACCAGGGCGTGCTGGACGGTGCCGGCCAAGCACTGGCTGCCGCGTCGGCCGAAACCGTCCGCAAGACCTGGTGGAAGGTGTGCCGCGACAAGGAGGCCGTGGCGGCCGTCACCACCGGGCGGCGGCGGGCCAAGCAGGGGCAGGCCGCCCCCTTGCCGCCGTTGCCGGCCAGTACCGGTCCAACTGGTGGAAACGGACCGCTCCCGCCCGGCATTGAGCCGGCGGAGCCGGACCCGCCCGAAGGCCGGTATCAGTTCCGGTTTGCCGGTGGCCCCAAGATTTGGACCAAAGACGAACCCAAGCCCGAATAGGAGGGGGTTCCGGTCCAGACCACCTCGGTACGTCTGGGAATATCGTCGGCTGTTCCGGCCCGAGGTTCTGCACCAGCCTGCGTCAGCGGGCGGAAGCGTGCAGACGCAATATGCGTTGCCGTTGGCAACGCAGCTGCGGGCGTCAGTCCGAGGTGGGAACAGCTTTCCTTGTTCGGACCTGCCATGCGTCGAAGGCCACCTTCGCCTCATCCGCCATCTGCTGCACCATGGGCAGGGCGCGATCCTCGACCGGCAATGCGATCTCCCGGTAGAGGCGGGCGTCGTCGAAGCCGGCTTCTGCTGCGGTGGCGCGGTCGTTTGCGTAGTAGACTCTGCTGATGCCCGCCCAATGGATGGCACCAAGGCACATCGGGCAGGGTTCCGAGCTGGAATAGATCACGCAGCCTTTCAGGAAGCGGCTGCCGACCGCCTGGCAGGCCCGGCGGATCGCGACGATCTCGGCATGTGCGGTGGGGTCGTTGGTGGTGAACGAGTTGTTGGAAGCTTCTGCGACAACCTGGCCATCACGGACGATGACCGCGCCGAATGGTGGGCCGGTCCCTTCATCCATCGCCTTGTGCGAAAGCTCGATGGCACGCCGCATGAAGGCGGCCTCGGCTTCTCTGGATTGGTGTTGGGCGGCTCCAATGGGGTGTTCGCCTGGTTGCATCATGGTTCCTTGCCTGCTTGGTGGGAGGTGTCAGTTTCGGAGCGCAGCGGAGAAAATGGCGCTTATACGCTGGCTGCCGCCAACGCCCGCCGGCACCTTCGCGCCCGCCCCGGCACTTGGCGCCAGGCACGGCGAGGATCTGACCAGGCCTCCCCGGCTTCGCACCGTGCAAGTCCGTGGAAGGTCCGCAGCCGCGCCTTCACCCCTCTCCCTCCTGCCCCTCCACCGCAGCCAGCACCAGCCCATGGCCCGTTCCTAGACACGGGCACGAGGGAGGCAAAACAAGGCGATTAGGGACTAGGGCGGGATATGTTTGATGGTAGCAGGGTATTACAGCTGACCCCCCCTGCCGCTCCCACAATACGCGCACGGAGGGGGCCAGCCGCATGATGATGGCCGCCAAGGTCAGCTCTCCTACTTGCCTAGCCCCCGCTGGCGATTGTCGTATTCGAGCATCTGGCGGTCCAGGTCCTCCAGCCGTCAGCTCGGCGGCGATCTCGCGCCAGGGTGGCTTCTGGGCGGCGAAGCCGGGGGCCAGCTTGGCATGGTGCTCGCGCAACCAGCGATAGGCCGCTGAGTGGCGCTTGTGGGCCTGCTTGCGTGCCCGGGCCGCGACCCGGTCGAGAAGGGGATCGGTCATGCCCGCAGGCTCCGCCAGCGTGGCGCGAACGGCGACACCGCCCGCCGCAGCGGTGCGCGCAGCGCATCAGCGAAGCATGGAGAAGTGGCCTATGCACCATTGCACCGATGGTGCGGCTGCCGATGATCCAGAACACGGGTCGAAGCCGGTGATGCCCAAACGTAGGGGGTCACGCTGCCCCGTGTCCCCTGCACAACACGTGACCTCTCACGACATTTGGCGTGACCTCTCACCCTGTCGGGCGTGACCGCTCATGCCGTAGGGTGTGACTGATCACGTTGGCCAGAGAGGGGGAAGCTGTGAGCGATCACGCCGGAATTGCACGGTCAGATGTGACTGGTCACGGGTCCGAGGCGGGCGACCGTGCCGAGCAGCGTGTGGCAGACCGGCGCCGGGCGGCCAAGCTGCGGGAACGGCGCGAGCAGGCCGGCCAGGTCCGCATCCAGGCCTGGGTGCCGCGGGAGCGGGCGGCATACGCCCGCCAGGTCCTGCATGCGGCAGCAGCGGGGGCCAACACGCTGCCGCCCGACCCGGAACACCAAGCCACCCTGGATGCCGCAAGGGCCGAGGCTACCGCGGCGCGGACGGAGCTGGAAGCGGCCCAGGACACCGGCCACCGGGCCGAGCAGGCCAGGGCTGCCGAAGCCACCGCGGCGCTGGCCCGGGCGGAAGCGGCCGAGCGGGGCCGGGAGGAGGCTGCGCGCGAACTGGCGGCGGCGCGGGCGGAGGCTGAGGCGGCGCAGGGGCGCGAGCGGGCCGCCCAGGAGGCCGCGGACGCTTTTCGGGGCGAGCTGGCGGGGATCAGGGGCCGGGGTGGCTGGCGGGGCGTGCTGCTGCGGCTGGCGGGCGCGGGAGGGCGTTCCGACCGGTTGCCGCCCGGTCAATCTGCGGCTTCCGGGTAGGCCGATGCACGTCCACTTCCTGTTCACTGTACCGGTTTGGCTCGGATTGATCCTGCTGATCATCAAGATCGCAGCCGCCGGAAGCGCCTCGAAAGCGTCCATGGTTCGGCGGCAGATCACTGCCCCGGACGGGCGCAAGGCGACTTTCGTAGTGCCTGCCGACGAGCCGCCGTCCGTGTCCATCGCCCGGATGTACCCGGGCGGCGTGATCCCGGCCGAAGCCGCCCAAGGGACTGCTCAGGAGGTCGCGAACCAGCGCAGGCCGCGGCTCGCTGCGTTGAGCAGCGAGCCCCAAGCGCAGGGGATGAGCCCTGCCCAGTTCTGGTTCTGCGTGGGCCTTGCTGCCTTCGTGGCGGTCGCTTTCACATTCGGGATTGTCGGCAGTCAGTCCGGCAACGGCTCAGGCGTAACCGCGCCGAGCTACCAAGCTGCCAGCACGCCGCCTGCCCCTGTGCAGGCGTTGGTTCCGGTTCTGCCCCGCGTTCAACTCAAGACGGGAGCGAACGTCCGCAACGGCCCGTCGCGGAGCGCCGCCGTCTTGCGGGTAGGTCAGCAGGGTGAGGTGTTCACCAAGTTCGGCGAAGCGAATGGCTGGCTGCACGTCGGGGCGGCCCAGCCTGAGGGTTGGGTGGCGCAGAGCGTTGTAACTTCGGTCCCATAACGACTATTATGGTTACGTCTGCGCCGGACTTTATCACATGAAAGCAGGACGCCGTCGAAAGCTCCTCCATTTACTCCTGATCTTCTGTATTTGGATAAATAGTTTGTCGCATACGTTTCTTCAAGCCTTCGATCAAGGCTTCTATCCGTGCATGATCGTCAGGTGAAAGGTTAGCTGCTTGGCGATGATCCCGTGCGGCTGAAAGCAAAGTCGCTTCATCGAGTAAGTCATGTTCTGCATCGGCTTGATATGTGTACTCTCGGGAGAGTTGACCGACGGTATATCCCAAAAACCCACGGCTTACAGTGATAAGGAAGTGCGGGCTATTGTGCACTCCAGACCTTAGCCAAGCCTGTACAGGCTCAGCGCCACCCAGATAGGCCCAAGCACGTGTAATATGGTAGTAAAGTGGTGCCTTGGCCAATTCGCCGCACCGCGCGAGGTTCTCAATCATCGCGAGTAGTCGCTCTCCTAAACGCAATAGATCGACCTTAGAGATAAGCGGCTGATCCACTCTACCGGTAGTTGGCAATTCACCTAGTGATCGCGCTTGGTCAGTCCAGATTTCAGCCGAGAGAGTTGGTGCGTTGTGCCGGGTGAACATCTCTTCGAGCGCTGTGGCAGACTCTACTGGTCCCCACTTTTCAAGCATTTCATGAACAAGGGAGATTTGCTGCATACGCGGACTAGCAAGAAACCCTTCCTGCTTCAAATCCACTGCTATAATCTCCTCGCTTACCTCGAAAAGAGCACTCAATAGTGCAATAGTTGGGCGGACGGCACCTACACCAATCAAGCGATAGTTGAGCTCCTGAAGATAGTCTCCAATCAACGGCGCACCTTGCTGATCTGTTCGGCTCAATATATTTTGCAATTGTAATAGTTGGGCTGAGTAGTTATCAATCTGAGTGATAGCAGTGTCTATCATAGTTTTGGGTACAGCATTTGGAGAGGGATGTAGACTGAAATATGCATCATAGCCAGCTTTGGAGGCAATCCCTCGGCGTTTAACTATTTCATAGTATGGCTCGGAACTATCCCAGCGCTTTTCACCGCGTAGCGCGGCCGTCCTTTGAGGAAAGAGCGCACAGAGTAGCTGCAGTTTATCCTGCAAGGTCCCGGCGGATAAGCTAGAGCGAAGCGCTTCACCCACAACTGAAAGCTGGTCCTCAGTTTCTATCCGGTAATGGCCTTCGCTTAGTAGGAAGTTCCGATTTTGCCGCACCCACTCGAAGATGTCTGTATCGAAGAGGCGCATGCCTTCCATTGCAAGTAGATCTTGTGGGTCCATCTCGCCTTCAAGTGCAGGCCAAGCAAATTTGAGAGCATTAGCAAGCCGAAAAACATCACGTGGATAGCGAATCCATCGATAGATTCCTGCTCGTACTATGTATTGCCAACGCAAGTTACTTGATGTTGATCCTATTATAAAGTCTACTTCCTGATGAAAGATTGTCAATAGTGAGTGGCCTTGTGGACTGGGCAGCTCAATTTCCTGTTGAACAATCTTCTCTCCGTAACTGGGCTGCCCTTTTTCCTGGGGCATATCAGCATCGAGGGCATTCCAAACGATGGTACGATCATACGCAAGAAGGTAAATGACATTGGGTAAGCGACCTACTGACTTGACCATCTGCATGACGACACGGATTTCACTTTTATCTAACCGATCAATGTCATCAATGAGCACCAGAAAACGGCTATTTTGGTCTGCCAGTCTGTCTCGCAAGTTGTCATAGGCTGTCTGTAAAGAAGGTTCTTTGAGCCAGCGATCAACAGCTGCATTTGTGGCTTTGCCAGCAATAGCCGCTCCAGCTTTGGTAACCATACCCACAGTTGGATTAAGCGCCAGCCCTAACGTTGCAGTGGCACCTATAACTGGATCGGCACCTGTACGCACCATCCCCAAAATTCGTCTTCTGAGCTTTCTGCGACTCTCGACTTTATCCTTCATAGCTTCGGATAGAACTTTGAAGAAGCCGCTGACTAAGTCTTGATGTCCGGATATTATCCAGGGTCGGAACTCGATGATTTGTAGTGAGCGGTCGTCGATTGAGCGTTCTTCGTGATATTTTTTTAGGAACGCCTGAACGAAATTCAACGCTGTTGACTTGCCAGAACCCCATGGGCCATGTAAACCAATGACGTAACCATTAGGTGCATCTAAACCTACGATGGCCTTTGCCAGTCGCTCAGCAAACGGCCGATATCCCAAGCGGTCATCCTGCCACGGATTAGTCTTAGGTGTGTCGTCAGAGAAGGGCTGGGATGTCATGATAAAGACTCTTCACCCGCGTGCACTGACCTGATCAGCGGCCTACAACGCTTGGTTGACTGTAGCAGATCATACTCATACAATTTCAGAGACATCTGTTCCCTACGCTTCCGTTTGCCGGTCCTGAAACTCGGCCCAGTAGAAATTCATAAAGAGATTATCGAGACAAACATTTAACTATGTTTGTTGGAGGTCATGGCGTCTCAAAGGGAAAGGAACTAAGGACAGCATTCGCCAACGAATATAAGGATATGAAGTCATAAGTCTTTCCAAGGTTCTGATCCCAATATCTACCATGAGCAATCCAGTGTCTAAATCTTAGCGCTCCAATGATATCCCCCACCAAGTACCTTGGAGCAGTTGTGTTCTCTTTCCATGCCTCTAGTATGTCATCCTCTAATGAAGCTTTCTCCTTCTTCTTTCTATATAGCAACCTTAGATTAAGAGATAGACTGTCCTTCTTCTTCTTTCGGCATCTAAGAAGGTAATCTACTCTAAACGTGGCCTCGACAGAAGCTAATAAACTCAATGAACAATTCAAATCAAGTTCTCGTTGTCTCTCTTTGTAGAGGCCTTCAATTTCCTCAAGGGTGTTAGCAAGAAACCGGTTAGGATTTGGACATGCTGCGCTACAATAGAACAGGAGAGAGTCACTCAAATCGACAAAGTGGTCATAAAGGTAATCTACATTCTTGGCATCAGCGATGGCGACATTAGCCATTAGAAATTTCCATCAAAGTGTTTAAAAAAGCATCCTGAGTAAGGGTATTATACAACGGTGCTGCTGAATTGGAAACGATTTTCCACTCCCAGTTTATGGGTTTTGTCTCTTCCTCTACAACGGGCGTGCTGGAGTTGCGGATGCGAACGACAAACTTCATACCTTGACTATCCCTGTCTGCCAGTATGAAACGCTTAGTGCCTCTTGGGCCGGTCATATCAACTCGACCCTTTGTTCCGATAAGCAACGTTCCAATAGGCGTGAGCACGATCCTATTCAAACCCAACAAGATCGTCATACGCCTGACGGCATAGGTTCCAATATTTTCCTCGGTCAGCGTAAGATTATCATATGAGATTGAGATGCGTCCACCTTCGGCGAAGCTACGCAAAAAACCTTCGATGTTGGTATAGAGCAAAGCTACAAAGTCCAGCCACTCCCGTCGCTGTAAGTCCCAATCCACAGGCAGCTCTTCTTTAGGAAGTCTTTGGCGACTTAGAAACTGTTCAAAATCTTTTATAGACATTATGCAATCCATCCTTGTTCGAGCGCCACAGCAGACCAGATTACTTGATGTTAACCTTACGCGGGTAGCAAAGACAGGTAAAAGGCTGCGAGCCGGTCTCAATAGATCATCAACGGCGGCGCCTTGCTGTTGTCCAACCCCAACCTCGGTAAGGTATCGGCTTGCTTGTATCGGCAGGCGATAGCGGCGCTGCTGCTGAGGATGGCGCAGGCGACGATGGCATAGGGTGGGGATCGCTCCATGTATGATGACAAGGTGAGCACCCCTATTTCATAAGGAACTCTTGTCAAGTTCTGAGATTCGCAGAGCGTGCAGTTATGGCAACTAGCGGGCAGTCCTGGGCAAGCATTCTGGCATCTGTGGCATTCCACACCTCATCGCTCCGGTGTAGGTGTGCCGCTTGCGCAGCGCCCAGTCATCCACGCCCAGCGTCGTCGGCGTGGTGTCCGGCGGCAAGGGCGCCCGCCGGACCAACCGCAGCAGGGTGTTCCGGCTCGCGGCCAGGCTCATGCTGTGGCCAAGACGTGCGCCGGCCGCGCCGCCAAGCGCGACACCTATGGCCGTCAGCCGCTCGGACAGCCGCGCCGTCTTGCGTGCCCAGGGCGCTGCGACGCCGGGCAGGCGTTCGGTGAAGATGCGGCGCTTGCACCTCGCGTTGTCGCAGAAGAGTTTCCGTACGCGGAGATGGACGGCAACGGCGTGCTCGCGCCCCAGGGCAGGTCGGCCAGGGCGCGCTCGTACCAGCTGTGGGTCCGCCTGGCCCGCCGGCGGCATAGCGGGCACGATGCCGGACGAGAGCGGGAGTCAAGGTCAGGGTGATCGTCGGCGGGGCGTGCTCGGTGCCCCAGGTTTCGAGCCGGACCACGGCAGGGTCCGGCAGCAAGCAGGAGATCAGGTTCAC
>JAABUN010006839.1_pt1 | contig 12811 bp, 12 predicted proteins | sample 5559311 | NCBI WGS metagenome assembly JAABUN01 (sample SAMN10711877, study PRJNA513370) | rock metagenome | isolation source: Antarctica rocks | place: Antarctica: Victoria Land, Siegfried Peak sud | reverse complement strand
AGTGGATTAGCTTTTCGTGAACCTATGGCATCTGCTAAGGGCTGCCGAAGTGGCCTGGTTTTACTCCGCCCGGTGGCCTGAAATTGGACCGCCCTATACAAAGTGGGTGCGGCCGAGCGATTGGAACCACCGCGGACCCTGGGGGCCGAGGATGCGATGGTCGGCCCGGTAGCGGCCGTCGCCGGCCGGGTCGAGGGCGCCGGCGATGGCCGTGAGCAAGGGCGGCAGGTCGGCGGGGTGGACGATGCGGGCCAGCGATTCCCGGTAGTCGAGGGTGCCGTCAGGCCAACTAGCGCCGCGCTGGCGGGGTCCCAGGTGGACAGGCCGGTGGCGGGGTCGATCTCCCAGGCGCAGGCATCGGCGGCGTCGAGGGCCAGGCGAAGGCGGTTCTCGCTGACCGCCAACATGCTGGCCGGCGCCGCACGCCTCGGCACCGCCGGTTCCGGCGTTGACGGTTGTGGCGCCGGCTGTCCTGGTGCCGGCTGATCTGGCGTTGGCGGCTTCCGCAACAGATGTCCCAACATGCCTGCGCTTTCCCTTGCGCGGGAACGTTACGCGAAACCACAACTTCTGGATGCATGAACCGCATACACTAAACCGTGAGAATTGATTACTTCAGACATTTGGCAGGGTCCTTGGCCTCAAAGGCCGCGCTCCCGCCGGGTTTCCTGCAGGTCGTCGTCGATGAAGCCCTGGACCAGTTGCTCCAGCGGTTCCTGCTCGGAGAAGCCCAGCAGGTGGCGGGCGCGATGGGCGGTGAAGGCGGCGGGCCAGCCACCGATGATGGCCGCTATGGCCGGGTCCGGCGCGGCGCGGACCAGGGCGCGGGAGGCCGGGCCGGCCACCGTCTCCAGCGCGCCGAGCAGCTTGGCGACGGTGGCGCTGCGCCCCGGCGGGTTGATGCCGCGGTCGCCCCGCAGCGGTGCCGTGTCCATCGCCATGGCGTGGAGCAGCCAGTCCACGGCGCGGCGGGGAGAACAGATCCAGACGGCGAAGTCCTCGCCGACGGGGAGGTCCGCGGGCAGTCCCAGCAGCGGCTCGCGCAGGATCGAGGAGACGAAGCTCGAGGCCGCCAGGTTGGGCCGGCCGGGGCGGACCACTACGGTCGGCAGGCGGAGCGAGACGGCGTCGATCAGGCCGCGGCGGCTGGCATCCTGCAGCAGCATCTCGCCGATGGCCTTCTGGGCGCCGTAGCTGTTGGCGGGGAACTGGCGGGCATCGTCGGGTAGCACCGCGTCCTGGCCGCCGCCGAAGCTGGCGACCGAGGAGGTGAAGACCACCCTGGGCGGGTCCGGCAACGCGCGGCAGGCGTGCAGTACGGCGAGGGTGCCCTGAAGGTTGACCCGAAGGCCGAGATCGAAATCGGCCTCGGCCGCGGCGCTGACCACGGCGGCCAAGTGGACCACGATGCGGGTGCCGGGGGGGATGGCGGCGGCAAGCTGCGCCGGGTCGGCCACGTCGCCGGCCAGGCAGCGCACCGGGAAGGCCCCCGGCGGCGGCTGTGGCGCGGCAAGGTCGAACAGCGTGAGGCCCCGGATCGGCTGGCCGCCGACCGAGCCTTCCTCGGCCAGGCGCCGCGCCAGCTTGCGGCCGAGGAACCCGCCGCCGCCGAGGATCGTGATGGTCATGGCATCCTCCCTGTTCGTCGCCGCCACCGCTACGCTGGATCGGCGGCAACGGGAACCGGGCCGGCGCAAACCACGCCTGGCGGCAGCCGGACCAGGCGGCGGCGACGGCAGCGGTTCCCGTGGGCCGGCCGTGCGGGCATCATGGCGGGATGATCCGCAACCGCCGCTTCCGCCTGCTGCTCAACCGCCATGCCGGCACCCCCGGCGTGGTCGTGCTGCCCGAGGGCGGCTGGCGCCGGGCGCGGGAGGAGATCACCGGCTGGCCCGGCCATGCGCCGACGCCGCTGGTCTCGGTGCCGGAGGTGGCGGCGGCGGCGCGGGTGGCAGCGGTGTACTGGAAGGACGAGGGCGGGCGGTTCGGCCTCGGCAGCTTCAAGGCGCTGGGCGGCGCCTATGCGGTGCTGCGGGTGCTGCAGGCGGAGCTGTCGCGGCGCGGCGTGGCGAATGCGGCGACCTCGGCGGAACTGGCGGAGGGGCGCCACCGCGAGGCCGTGCAGGGCCTCACCGTGACCAGCGCGACCGACGGCAACCATGGCCGCAGCGTGGCCTGGGGCGCGCAGCGGTTCGGCGCGCGCTGCGTGATCTTCGTGCATGAGGGGGTCAGCCAGGGGCGGCGCGACGCCATCGCTCGGTACGGCGCCGAGATCCGGGTGGTGCCCGGCACCTACGACGACGCGGTGCGGACGGCGCAACGGGCGGCGGCGGCGGAGCGAGACTGGTTCGTGGTCTCCGACACCGCCCATGCCGGCTACATGGAAGTGCCGCGGGACGTGATGCAGGGCTACCGGCTGGTGGCCGAGGAAGCCGCCGCGGCGCTGCCGGCGGCGCCGAGCCACGTGTTCGTGCAGGGCGGCGTCGGCGGCTTCGCGGCGGCGGTGTCGGTGCAATTGCGGGCGCGGTACGGCGCGGCGGCGCCACGGCTGGTGGTGGCGGAACCCAGCCGCGCGGCCTGCCTGCTGGAGAGCACCGAGGCGGGCGAGCCGGTGGCGCTGGAGGGTCCGCTGGACACGCTGATGGCCGGCCTCGCCTGCGGCGAGCCGAGCCTGCTGGCCTGGCAGGAGCTGGAACGGGCGGCCTTCGCCTACGTGGCCGTGCCGGACGAGGCAGCGGTGGACTGCATGCGCGTGCTGGCGCGGCGCGAGCACCGGCTGGTGGCCGGCGAAAGCGCGGTGGCCGGCCTGGCGGCGCTGCTGCTGGCGGCGCGGGAGCCGTTCGCACGGGCGGCGCTGGGGCTGGACGAGGCCAGCCAGGTGCTGCTGTTCGGCACCGAGGGGGCGACCGACCCGGCGGTATACGCGCAACTGGTCGAGGCGGCGGCGTGAGACGACTTGCCGGCGGCGCCATGCTTCATCACTCTGTGATAGACTTGGCACGAAGCTGCAACGCAGGGCTGTCAAACCGGCGCCCGCGTCAACGACCCTCGGGAGGGACCATGCCATGAAGCGCCGATTCCTGGCTGTCGCCGCACTTTGGCTGGCGATCCTCGCCCCTCGCCCCGTGCTGGCCCAGCAGACGGAAATCCAGTTCTGGCACGGGCTGCCGCAGCCGCTCGGCGGGCAGCTCGAGCAGGTGGTGGCGGAGTTCAACTCCAGCCAGCCACGCTACCGGGTGGTGGCGTCCTTTCGCGGCGCCTACCCGGAGACGATGGTCGCGGCGATCGCCGCCTTCCGGGCCAACTCGGCACCGCACCTGGTGCAGATGTTCGAGGTCGGCACCGGCACCATGATGGCCGCCGGGCGCGCGGTGAAGCCGGTGCACGAACTGCTGGCCGAAGCCGGCGTGGCGATCGACTTCAACGACTACCTGCCCGCGGTGCGCGGCTACTATCAAGCGGCGGACGGCCGGCAGATGAGCATGCCGTTCAACAGCTCGACCGCGGTGATGTTCTGGAACAAGGACCATTTCCGCCGGGCGGGGCTCGACCCCGACGCGCCGCCGAAGACCTGGGACGAGGTGGCGGAGGCCGCGCGCAAGCTGAAGGCGGCGGGGTTGGCGTGTCCGCTGACCAGCTCCTGGCCCGGCTGGATCCAGGTGGAGCAGGTGAGCGCGCTGCACGATATCCCGCTGGCGACCTTGGGCAACGGCTTCGGCGGGTTGGGCGCGGAACTGCGGGTGAATAATCCGCTGATCGTCCGCCACATGAACAACCTGATCGAGTGGCAGAAGGCCGGGCTGTTCCGCTACGGCGGGCGGGATGCCGCGGCCGATGCGCTGTTCCCGAACGGCGAGTGCAGCATCGCGCTGGTGTCTTCCGGGGCGCGCAGCCGGATCGGCCGCGAGGCGAAGTTCGAGTGGGGCACGGCGATGCTGCCGCACTACGCCGACGTGGCCGGTGCGCCGCGCAACTCGATCATCGGCGGCGCCAGCTTCTGGGCGCTAAACCGTGGCCTCCAGGGGGCGCGCACGGCGGAGGAGTGGAAGGGCGTGGCGGAGTTCTTCCGCTACATCAGCCAGCCGCAGGTCGACGCCAAGTGGCACATGGAGACCGGCTACGTGCCGGTGCGCCGGGCCAGCTACGAGGTGGCGCGCGCCGCCGGCTACTACGCGCGGAACCCCGGCGCCGACATCCCGATCGAGCAATTGCTGCGCGGCGGCGAGACCACGGACAACACTCGCGGCATCCGGCTCGGCGGCTACGTGGAAATCCGCAACATCATCCAGGAGGAGATGGAGAAGGCGTTCCAAGGCCAGCAGAACGGCCAGCAGGCGATGGACGCCGTGGTGGCGCGCGGCAACGTCGTGCTGCGGAATTTCGAGCGGCAGCACCGCCAGTAGGAACGGGGTAGCAGCGGGTGCGGAAGGTCGGCTTCGGCGGCACGCTGCTGCCGCTGCTATTGCTGGCGCCGCAGTTGGCGGTGACCGGCGTGTTCTTCCTGTGGCCGGCGGGTGCGGCGGTGTGGCAGTCGGTCTTGCAGCAGGACCCGTGGGGGATGCGGAGCGAGTTCGTCGGCCTGCGGAACTTCGCCGAGGTGCTGGCGCAGCCCGAATGGCGCGATTCGGCGTGGCGGACGCTGTTCTTCGCCGTCGCCGTCGCGGGCAGCGCGATGTCGGCGGCGCTGTTCCTGGCGGTGCAGGCGGACAAGGCGATCCGCGGCGCCGATGCGTACAAGGCCATGCTGATCTGGCCGTACGCCGTGGCGCCGGCGGTGGCGGCGGTGCTGTGGCTGTTCGTGTTCCATCCCTCCATCGGCATCGTCGGGCGGGCGCTGAACGGCGCCGGCGTGGCCTGGGACTACAAGCTGAACGGCGGCCAGGCGATGCTGCTCGTGATCATCGCTTCCGCCTGGAAGCAGGTGAGCTACAACTTCATCTTCTTCCTGGCCGGATTGCAGGGCATCCCGCGCAGCGTGCTGGAGGCGGCGGCGATCGACGGCGCGCGGCCGGCGCGGCGGTTCTGGACCATCGTGTGGCCGCTGCTGTCGCCGACCACCTTCTTCCTGCTGGTGGTGAACCTGGTCTACGCGTTCTTCGACACCTTCGGCGTGATCCACGCGCTGACCGGCGGCGGCCCCGGCAAGGCGACCGAGACGCTGATCTACAAGGTCTACGTGGAGGGCGTGCAGAACGTGAACCTCGGCGGCTCGGCGGCGCAGTCGGTGATCCTGATGGTGCTGGTGGCGGCGCTGACGGTGGTGCAGTTCCGCTTCATCGAACGAAGGGTGCATTACTGATGGCGGCGGACGGCACCAGCGGCATCGCCGGTCCGTCGGACCGGCTGCCGGGCGCGCCGGTGACGGACCCGGACGCCATGCTGGCCGCTCGCGCCGCGTGGCGGCAACGGCGCGGGCGGTGGCTGGCGCATGGCGTGCTGCTGGCGGGCGTGCTGGTCTTCGCCCTGCCGATCTGGATCACGCTAGTTGGCTCGACGCACGACGCCAACACCATCGGCCGTGGCGATGTGCCGCTGCTGCCGGGCGGGCACGCGCTGGAGAATTATGCGGCGGCGTACTCGACCGGCGGCAGCGGGCGGTTCCGCGCCTCGCCGGCCGGGCTGATGCTGTGGAACAGCGCGCTGATGGCGGTGCTGATCGCGGTGGGCAAGATCAGCATCTCGCTGGTCTCGGCGTATGCGGTGGTGTTCTTCCGCTTCCCTGGACGGATGCTGGCGTTCTGGATCATCTTCATGACGCTGATGCTGCCGGTCGAGGTGCGGATCATCCCGACCTACCAGGTCATCGTCGACCTCGACCTGTTTAATTCCATGGCCGGGCTGACGGTGCCGCTGATCGCCAGCGCGACGGCGACCTTGCTGTTCCGGCAGTTCTTCCTGACCGTGCCGGACGAATACGTCGAGGCCGCGAAGATGGACGGCGCCGGGCCGCTGCGGTTCTTCCGCGACATCCTGCTGCCGCTGTCGGTCACCAACATCGCGGCGTTGTTCGTGATTCTGTTCATTTACGGCTGGAACCAGTATCTGTGGCCGCTGCTGGTGGTGAACGACCGTTCGCTGGAGACCATCGTGGTGGGGCTGGCCAAAATGATCGGCACCGGCGACGCGCAGAACGAGTGGAACGTCATCATGGCGATGGCGGTGCTGGCGCTGCTGCCGCCGGTCGCGGTGGTGGTGCTGATGCAGCGCTGGTTCGTGCGCGGGCTGACAGAGACGGAGAAGTAAGTGGCGGCGCTCGACCTGCTCGGCGTGCGGAAGTCGTTCGGCGCGACGCAGGTGCTGCACGGCATCGACCTGACGGTGGCGGAGGGCGAGATGATCGTCATCGTCGGCGCCTCGGGCTGCGGCAAGTCCACGTTGCTGCGGATCGTGGCGGGGCTGGAGACGCCCACCGCCGGCACCGTGCGGATCGGCGGGCGGGACGTGACGGGTCTGGAACCGGCGGACCGCGACATCGCCATGGTGTTCCAGAACTACGCGCTGTACCCGCACATGAGCGTGTTCGGGAACATGGCCTACGGCTTGAAAATCCGTGGCATCGCCAAGGCCGAGATCACGCGCCGCGTCGGCGAGGCGGCGGAACTGCTGGGCATCGGCGCGCTGCTGGAGCGGCGGCCGCGGCAACTCTCCGGCGGCCAGCGGCAGCGGGTGGCGATGGGCCGGGCCATCGTGCGATTGCCGAAGCTGTTCCTGTTCGATGAGCCGTTGTCGAACCTCGACGCCAAGCTGCGGGTGCAGATGCGGGCGGAAATCCGGCGGCTGCAGCGGCGGCTCGGCGTCACCAGCCTGTTCGTGACGCACGACCAGACCGAGGCGATGACGCTCGGCGACCGGCTGGTGGTGATGAACGCCGGCGTGGCCTCGCAGGTGGCGACGCCGATGGAGATCTGGTCGCGTCCGGCCGATGCCTATGTGGCCGGCTTCATCGGCAGCCCCTCGATGAATTTCCTGGAGGGCGCGCTGGCCGAGGGCGGCACCGCGGTGGTGCTGCGGGCCGGGCCGGTGCTGCGCTTCACAGACGGCGCGCGGCCGGGGGCGGATGGCCGGCGGGTAACGCTGGGCATCCGGCCGGAGCACGTGCTGCGGGATGCCGGCGGCGGGGCTGGCGGCATCAACTTGGCGCTCGACCTGGTGGAGCCGTTGGGGTCGGAGACGGTGCTGCACGGCCGGCTGCCAGGGGGCGAGGCGCTGACGGCGAAGCTGCCCGGCACGGTGCCGGCGGTGGGCGGCGTCATCCGCGTGCTGCTGTCGGCCACGGAGGCGCACGTATTCGACCCGGACACCGGCCGGCGGATCGAGGGCGTTGCCAAAGCGGCTTCCTGACAATTAGAGAAAGGAGGGGGCTCGGGGGAGTTCCCTCCCCCGCCTTGCTGGCTTCCCCGCAATCCGAAAAGGGTCCGCCCATGCGCCGTCGCAGTCTACTCGTTGCCACCGCCGCCACGACGCTCGCCCAGCCCGCGCTGGCCCAAGCCCCGTGGCCCAGCCAGCCGATACGGCTGATCGTGCCGTTCGCCGCCGGCGGGCCGACCGACATCCCGGCGCGGCTGTTCGCCGACGAGATGTCGAAGGCGCTACCGCAGCGGGTGGTGGTGGAAAACCGCACCGGCGCCGGCGTGGTGGTCGGCACCGATGTCGTCGCCAAGGCACCGAAGGACGGCCACACGCTGCTGTACACCACCATCGCGCATTCGGTGCTGCGGGCGCTGTTCCCGCGGCTGCCGTTCGACCCGCTGGGGGACTTCCAGCCGGTGGCGCTGATGGGCGTGATCCCGATGCTGCTGCTGGTGAACAAGGACGTGCCCGCCCGGACGCTGCCGGAGTTCGTGGCGTTGCTGCGCGCCAATCCAGGGAAGTTCGACTACGGCAGCAGCGGCAACGGCGGCGCCGTGCACCTGGCGACGGAGCTGTTCCTGGAGCGCGCCGGGAAGCTGCGCGTGAACCACATTACCTATCGCGGTTCTTCGGCGGGGCTGCCGGACCTGCTTTCGGGGCGGCTGGCGATGTTCCTCGATGTCGCGGCCGGCGGGCTGGCATACACGCAGCGGGGCGACCTGCGGGCGCTCGGCGTCTCGGCCGACCGGCGGCTGCCGCAATTGCCGGAGGTGCTTACCTTCGCGGAGAGCGGCGTGGCGAACGCGGAATCCTACACCTGGCACATGGTGCTGGCGCCATCCGGCACGCCGGCCGCGGCGGTGCAGGCGGTGAACGCCGCACTCAACCGGGCGGCGGCGATGGAGGGAGTGCGCACGCGGCTGACCGACCTGACGATGACGGTGCGCAGCGACACCACGCCGGAGACGGCGACGCGGTGGATGATGGACGAGGTCGGAAAGTGGGATCCGATCATCCGGGACGCCGGCATCCGGATCGAATGATCGTCGGTCGCCAGCCTTGAGCGGCGCAGGACCGGGCGGGGCGGTTGCGGCCTGCTGCCCGTGATGCAAAACCCCGTCCCGCAGACAGAACCTGGAGGACCCATCATGCACAACTTCCCCTGCCGTTGCTGCAACGGCATTCTCCACCGCTCAACCGCAGGCCGGCGGGCGTTCGTCGGTGGGGCGCTGGCTGCCGCGGCGCTGCTGCCCGGCGCGGCACGGGCGGCCGACCCGATCGTCAAGACGACGCTCACGCCGGACCAGGCCTTGCGGCTTCTGAAGGAAGGCAACGACCACTTCGTGACCGAGGCGCCGTTTCGCGCCGGCCAGGGCCGCGAGCGCCGTATCGAGCTGGCACGCGGGCAGGCGCCGTTCTGCGTGCTGGTCGGCTGTTCCGACAGCCGGGTGCCGCCTGAACTGCTGTTCGGCCGCGGCCTCGGCGAGCTGTTCATCATCCGCAACGCCGGCAACACGATCGACACCGCGGCGCTCGGCAGCGTGGAGTACGGGGTCGCCGCGTTGGGCTGCCCGCTGGTCGTCGTGCTGGGGCACGAGGCTTGCGGCGCGGTTGCCGCCGCGGTCGACGTGGTGGAGAAGAACACGACCTTCCCTGGGGTGATCGGCGAGATGGTGCAGCCGATCATTCCCGCCGTGCTCGCAGCCCGCGGCCAGCCGGGCGAGCTGCTCGACAACGCCGTGCGGATGAACGCTCGGCGGGTGGCCGCGCGGCTGGCGACGCAAAGCTTGGTGCTGCAAGGGGCGGTGCAGTCGGGGAAGCTGAGGATCGTGGCGGCGCGTTATGATCTCAATGACGGCGACGTGGACTGGTTCGAGGCGGCCTGACACGCGCCAGTTCCAGGCGCGTGCCGCACGGGGGCCTGTCCGGTTGCCGTCGCGGCGGTCCCTGCCGCGGATGCCCGGTGCCAAGCGGCCGCGAGCTGCGCGATGCGGGCGCGGTCCCGCACGGCCGTGCTTTAGCCGATCCCGCCGAGCCGTGGCCGAAGTTGCGCGACCGCGGCCTCGGGCGGGAAGACCGTGACTTGGCGAGCGCCCTGCCATTGCAGCAGGAACGGCCGGGCCCGCAGGTTCTGGCCGCGCTCGTCGAAGCGGGCGCCCCAGCCGTTGGGCGTGGTGCCCTCGGCGATGTCGGTTGCCAGCACGGCGGCGCGGATGCGGTCGCGGTCGGTGGCGCCGGCGCGGTGGAGGGCGTCGAAGGCGATGCGGGCACCGCAGTAATTCGCCAGGCTGTGGCCCGAGCGTGGCACGCTGCCGTATTTCCTGGTGTAGAGTTCGACGAATTGGCGGACTCCGGGGGCCATCCGTTCGGCCACCTCGTACTGGGTGAAGTCGACGTTCATGGTGCCGTCGAAATCGGCGCCGATGGCGCGGGCGGTGTCGCCGAGGCTGTAGCCGGCGCCGGCGCCGATCACCATGCGCGGCTGCCACGCGGCCTCGCGCATGGCGCGGTAGAGCAGCACGATGTCGTTCTGGTAGCCGGTGTGCAGCACGACGTCGGCGGCGCCGGATCGCAGCCGCTGGACGATGGCGGACAGGTCGATGGTGCGGGCGGAATAGGCCAGCTTGTCGAGCAGGGTCAGGCCGCGGGCCTTCACCTGCTGTTCCTGGAAGCCGGAGACGGTCTGGCCGTACAGCGCGTCCTCGTGCAGGATCGCGACCTTCAGCGCGTCCTGGGGCAATCCCCATTCCGGGGCCAGGGCGTCGGCGATGGCGTTGACCGATTCGCGGGCGAAGTCGCTGGCGCGCGGGCAGGTGCGGAAGACGAAGCGGAAGCCGCGCTCGGTGATCGGGTCGCTGATGGCGCCGAGCTCGAAATACGGAGTGCCCTGAAGCTCGGCCGCCTGGGTGGCGGCGAAGGCCAGCGGCGAGGCGTAGGTGCCGAGCACCGCGGCCACGCGTTCCTCCTTCATCAGCCGGCGGATTTCGGCGACGGCCTGGGCCTGGTCGGCGGCGTCGCCGCGGAGCAGGCGGATGGGCCGCCCCAGGACGCCGCCGGCGGCGTTGCGCTCCTCGGTGGCAAGGTCGAGGCCGCGGAAGCTTTCGTCGCCCAGCAGGGCGAAGCCGCCGGAGAAGGGATAGAGGGCGCCGAGCCGAAGTTCGGCCGGCTGGGCGGAAGCGGGGCGGGGGAGGATGGCGCCGCCGGTGCCGGCCAGGGTGCCGGCCAGCACGCCGAGCACGCGGCGGCGGCGGAGTTCGGTCATGTCCAGCCCCCTCGACAGCCTTCGCGCTCCCCGTTGAGGCGGCCGTATGGCGGCGATACTCACTGGCGGGACGGGTGCTGGCAAGCCTGCGCGCGCCGGCCGCTGCGGGCGGGCGGCGGGCGGGTTCCGCCGCCGCCCCGGTTCGAGCCGCCCGGTCCGGGCCACCCCGGTTCGGGCCACCCCGGTTCGGGCCGTCCCGGCAAGTCCGCACGCCGCCGGCGGCTTGACGGGGGGCAGACCGGCGCCGAACCTGCGCCGCCCGATCCGGAGGGGACAGACATGGCCACGCTGCCCGAAAGCATGAAGTATGTGGCGCATGGCGAGGGCGGCGGACCGGAGGTGCTAGTGCCGGCCCGCGGCCCGGTGCCGCAATGCGGCCCGGACGAGGTGCTGATCCGCGTGCTGGCGGCCGGGGTGAACCGGCCGGATGTCTCGCAGCGCAAGGGCGAGTACCCGCCGCCGCCGGGCGCCAGCCGGATCATCGGGCTGGAGGTGGCGGGGGAGGTTGTCGCGGCGGGGCCGCAGGCGGGGCCGTGGTCGGTGGGCGACCAAGTCTGCGCGCTGACCAACGGCGGCGCCTACGCCGAGTACTGCGCCGCGCCGGCCGCGCAGTGCCTGCCCTGGCCCAAGGGCTACGACGCCATCCGCGCCGCGGCGCTGCCGGAGACCGCCTTCACCGTCTGGGCCAACCTGTTCGGCCACGGCAGGCTGACGGCTGGCGAGACGGTGCTGATCCATGGCGGCAGTTCGGGCATCGGCACCACGGCGATCCAGTATGCCAAGGCGTTCGGCGCGCGGGTGCTGGTCACCGCGGGCAGTGCCGAGAAGTGCCGGGCGTGCGTGGAACTCGGCGCCGACGCGGCGATCGACTACCGCACGCAGGACTTCGTCGACGAGGTGAAGCGCCTCACCGAGGGGGCGTTGGCCGACGTGGTGCTGGACATGGTCGGCGGCGCCTACTTCGCGCGCAACCTGCGCTGCCTGCGGATGGACGGGCGGCTGGTGCTGATCGCCATGCTGGGCGGCCACGAGGCCGAGCGCGTGGACCTGCGGCCGATCATGGTGCGGCGGCTGACGGTGACCGGCAGCACGATGCGGCCGCGGACCACGGCGCAGAAGGGCGCGATCGCCGCGGCGCTGCGGGAGAAGGTGTGGCCGCTGCTGGACCAGGGGCGCTGCGCGCCGCTGATATTCAAGGTGTTCCCGCTGGAGCAGGCGGCGGCGGCGCATGCGCTGATGGAAAGCAGCGAGCACATCGGCAAGATCATCCTGCGGGTGGCCGACTGAACCGCGGCACGCGGCACCCGGCGTTGGTTCCGGCGTGGGAGGGGCTGCGCTACCTGGCGGCCTCGGTCGTGCTGTTCGGCGGCATCTGGCCGATCACCAAGGTGGCGCTTGCGGAGGCAACGCCGCTGTGGTTCGCGGTGAGCCGGGCGGGGCTGGCGATGGTGGTCTCGGCCGTGCTGCTGGCGGCGCTGGGGCGGCTGCGGCTGCCGGGGCGGGCGGACCTGCCGTGCGTGGCGGCAATCGGGCTGCTGCAATTGGGCAGCTTCTTCGCGCTGACGCATGTGGCGCTGGAATTCGTGCCCGCCGGGCGCACCGCGATCCTGTCCAACGTGACGGTGTTCTGGCTGGTGCCGCTGTCGCTGCTGGTGCTGCACGAGGCGGTGTCGCCGCGGCAATGGGCGGCGGTGGGGCTGGGGCTGCTGGGGGTGGTGGTGCTGATCGCGCCGTGGTCGGCGGCGGGCGGCGCCGCTGGGATGCTGGCGGGCTACGGGCTGCTGCTGGGGGCCAGCCTGGCGTGGAGCCTCGCCATCCTGGTGACCCGGCGGCTGCCGCCGCAGCGGCCGGTGCTGGAGCTGCTGCCGTGGTGCTTCGGGCTTGGCACGCTTCTGCTGCTGCCGCTGGCCTGGTGGCGTGAGCCGGCGGGGGGAGTGGGACTGGGCGCCTGGCCGCACGCTGCGTTCATCGGGGGCGTGGCGGCGCCGATCGGCACCTGGGCGACCATCGAGGCGGGGCGGCGGCTGTCCGGCACGCTGGCCTCGCTGGGGTTCCTGATGATCCCGACGCTAGGCGTGCTGCTGTCGAACCTGTGGCTGCAGGAGCCGCTGGGGTGGGAGGTACTGCTGGGCGGCGCGCTGGTTGTCGGCAGCGTCGCGCTGGTGGCGCGCGGGTAGGGGTGCGCTGGTGGCGCGCGGG
>JAABUN010006838.1_pt1 | contig 12811 bp, 11 predicted proteins | sample 5559311 | NCBI WGS metagenome assembly JAABUN01 (sample SAMN10711877, study PRJNA513370) | rock metagenome | isolation source: Antarctica rocks | place: Antarctica: Victoria Land, Siegfried Peak sud | reverse complement strand
GCCGCATAGCAAAGGTGAAGTTCAAGGGGGTACACGCCTTGAGACATGCGGCGGGAACCAGGCTCAGAGATGAAACCGGAGACTTGGCTTTAGTTGCCGACCACCTTAGACACTCGAGCCTCGATACGGCTAGAGGCTACGCCAAAGCTAGTCAGGGACAGCTTAAAAAGGCTCTGGGGGAGTGGTGAAGGCTTAGGCAGAGTAGACGAGAAACACAGATCAATTCCTATGGGCATTGCGCCAGAGTAAATAACTACCAATTGCCGCAAAACTAAAAAAGACATGCCAATCTTGGTACACCCATCTATTCATGTCGCTCCTTGAACAAGAAGCTGTGAGGGAGCGGTGAGCGTTTATACTCACCGTTCCTTTTTACCCAAACAAGTTCCTCTAACGGCTTGCTGACTCTCAATTTACGAAAACTGTCGTATGCGCGGGCAAATCGAGGTCTCCCCCATTGCTTAGCGTGCCGCAAATGTTTTTCTACTCGAAAAGCGAAGCCTCGCACGATACAAGTAAAAGAAATTATTCACAACGCCTCCGCTCGTGAAAATTTTGTTTCCGGTGCGACTGCTTTACTTAAAGACTTCTGGCCAGACACCGCTAAGAACAGTGCGGAACTGCCGCCGTTATTCCGACACTCCCGCACCGCCCAGGCAGAACAGCATTTATTCCGGTAGAGATTCGACCTCGAGCACGCCTGAAATAAGGAGTAGCGAACCCGCCCAGAAAAGGGCGCGGTCGGGCAGGGAGCGAATCGCCGCCAGAACCCGAATGGACCGTACTGAGCGGGACGTCGTACGTTCTGTGAACAAGCGATCTTCTTGGGTGAGGGCTTTCATGGTCTGACCTCCGTAAGGCTATAACAGCACGCCGGGGTTGCGGTCAACTTGCGGGATGCAGGCGCTACGTACATGAGAGTTCACAGCTTCAGAAGAGCGTGTCCGGCAGTTCGAGAACCCCCAGGAGCTGCGCCGCTACCGCGATGGCGACCGCCTGCGGGCTTTTGCCCGGTACACCGGGCAGACCGATGGGCGTCGTTACCCTCTTCAGATCGGCCTCATTCAAAGCGTGCGCCAGCAGGTGGCGACGAAAATGCGTCCATTTGCTCGCCGACCCGATCAGGCCGATAAAGCCGAAACCGGGCTCTCGCAAGGCGCGCTCGAGCACCGCCAGGTCCTCCGCGTGGTCGTGAGTCAGGATAAGCAGGTGCGCGCCCTCCGGTAGCGTCTCCAGGACGCTTTCCGGCACGGGGGCGTGGTGCGTAGTGACGGTAGCGGTGAGCGGACTCGGATGTGGGCCGGTCAGTTGAGCGGACCTCGAGTCGATCAGGTGAAGCTGAAGCGGCAACGTCCCTAAAACTTGCACCAGCGCCCAACCGACGTGTCCCGCGCCGAAGATGGCGACCGTCGGTCGCTCACTTAGATAAGGCTCGAGAAAGAGCGTTACCTCCCCACCACAACACTGGACGCCGAACTCGCCACCCTTTAAGTCGAGCGTGTGGGTAGTAAGTTCGGGTGTGGTGATGCGCTCTGTGAGCAGGCTGCGGGCTCTGGTCGTGGAGTGGGCCTCGAGGTTGCCCCCGCCGATACTGCCCCACGTGTCAGCTATACTTACCACCATTTTGCTGCCTGCCCCACGGGGGGCGTGACCCCGAACGCGGGCAACCGTCACCACGACGAACGGCGTTCCGGCCTCACGAAGCTGAGTGACCGTGGAGAACCAGCCGTCAGTCACCCGGAACCGGCTCGAGCAGGGGTTGCCGCACCGCGTCGATGGCCCGGAGGATGGCCTCCGGCGTCGCGGGAGAGGCGAGTTCGACACGCTTGGGCGCTTCAGGGGCAAACGCCGCCACCGCCTCACGGATCGCTTCACGGACGCTTAGGGCGAGCATCAGCGGCGGTTCACCAACCGCCTTGCTGCCGTAGATCACACCATCCTGGGCCGCGCGCGGCAAGAACGTGACGTAAAAGGCTTCGGGTACGTCGGCGATGGTCGGGATTTTGTAGACGCTCGGCGCGTTCGTAAGGAAGCGTCCGGCATCGTCCCAGAGCGTTTCTTCCATCGTCAGCCAGCCCAAGCCTTGTACAAACCCGCCTTCGATCTGGCCCCTGTCGACGAGCGGGTTGAGGGACGTTCCGGCGTCCTGAACAATATCGACGCGGCGCAGCCGAAACTGTCCGGTAAAACCGTCAAGCTCGACCTCACTGACCGCTGCACCGTAGGCGAAATAGTGAAAGGGTCGGCCCTTGCCCGTTTTGGGGTCGAAGTGCAGGTTCGGCGTTCGGTAGTAGCCGGTGGCGAACAGCGGAACTTGGGCGAGGTAGGCTTGCCGCACCACGTCGGTAAACAAGAGGCGGACGCTCGGCTGGAAACGGCAGTAGATATCGCCGTCCCCGAACTCGAGGTCTTCAGTGGTGAGGTGGAGCAGCTCCGCCGCGACCCCGGCAAGTCGCAGCTTGAGCGTTTCACACGCTGCCCGCACCGCCTGACCGTTAAGGTCGCTGCCACTGCTCGCCGCCGTCGGTGAGGTGTTGGGAACCTTGTCGGTCGCCGTCGGCGTGGCACGAAGCCGGGTCATCGGCACGCCGAGCGTCGTGGCCGCGACCTGTAGCATCTTGGTAAACAGCCCCTGCCCCATCTCGGTACCGCCGTGGTTGAGGCCCACGCTGCCGTCCTGATAGATCAGCACGAGCGCCCCGGCCTGGTTCATGGGAGTGTTCGTAAACGAAACGCCGAACTTGACGGGCGTCACGGCTAAACCGCGTTTGTTGTGAGGATGGGCAGCGTTAAAGGCGGCGATAGCGGTTTTGCGTTCGGTAAAGCTCGAGCTCTCCAGCACGTCGTTCCAGACTCGCCCCAGGCGGTTGTCCAGAATCTCCTGAGCGTAGTGGGTAGTGGCGGTCTCGCCCGACCCACGGTAAAAGTTGCGCTCACGGACCTGTTCCGGCGGCAGCGCCAGCTGGCGGGCAACCCTGGCGAGGATCTCTTCGCAAAGGAGCATCCCCTGTGGCCCACCGAACCCGCGAAAGGCCGTCTGTGAAACCTTGTGGGTTTTGCATACCCGACCTGTGACGTGCAGGTTGGGAATAAAGTAGGCGTTGTCGACGTGAAACAAGGCGCGGCCCAGCACCGGCAGCGACAGGTCGGACGAAAAACCGCCGTCGCTGTGCAGCTCGAGCCTCACCCCCTGAACGAGTCCGTCACCGGAAAAACCCACCTCGTAACGGCCCCGGAACGGATGACGCTTGCCGGTGAGCGCCATGTCGTGTTCACGGCGAAGCCGTATCCGGACAGGTCGCCCGGTTTTGCGCGCGGCGAGAGCGGCGAGGGCGGCGTAGGGCGCAGCTTGCGACTCTTTACCGCCGAACCCGCCGCCCATCCGCAAACACGTGACCGTCACCTGATGGGCGGGAACGCCTAATACGTTCGCCACCACACCCTGCGTCTCGCTAGGGTGCTGCGTCGAACTGGTAATGTGAACGCCCCCGTCCGGTTCGGGGACGGCCCAGCTGACCTGGGTTTCCAGGTAAAAATGATCCTGCCCACCGATAAAAAGCTCACCGCTGAGACGGTGCTCAGCGTGCGTCAGCGCCGCGTCCACGTCGCCGCGCGACAGGGTTTGCGCGGGGCCGTGAAAACTCTCTTGAAGGGCCGCCTCTTCGATGCTGAGGATCGGAGGCAGTGGTTCGTAAGTGACCACCACGAGCGCAGCCCCGGCGCGCGCGGCTGCGTCGGTTTCGGCGAGCACCCAGACGACGGCCTGGTCATGGAACATGATTTCGGCGTGTGGCAACAGGATTTCATCGCCCTTGTGGGCGCTCGAGTCATTTTCGCCCGGAACATCGGCGTGGGTGAGGACGCTTACGACGCCGGGTACGGTGAGGGCGGGGTCGGTCTCGAGGCCTGTGATGCGGGCGTGCGCGTGCGGAGCCAGGACGGGCCACGCCGAGAGCATCCCGGCAAAACGTGGCTGGTCGTCGGTGTAGCGGGCCGTTCCCTGCACGTGCGCGCTAGCGCTCTCGTGCGGGAGGGGTTTACCGACGCTCACGCGGCCTCGGCAGCTTGGGCAGCGTGTTCGTAGAAAAACTTCTCGAACAAGTTGCCGACCAAGGCGCGGCGGTACGCAGCGCTGCCGCGCAGGTCGCTGAGCGGCTTGAAGGTGGTGCGGAGGCGGGTCGCAGCGCCCGCCGCGGTAGAGGCGTCCCAGGGTTTGCCGAGCAGATACGCTTCAACGTCGGCGGCGCGTACAGGGGTCGCCGCCACGCCACCGTACGCGAGCCGCGCAGCGGTGATGGTGCCGTCCGGCGCGAGGCCCACGCTAAACGCCGCCGCCACGGTCGAGATATCGTCCGCACCACGTTTACCGACTTTATAGACGGCCTCCACACGCCCCGGTTCGGGTTCGGGTACCGTCACCGTTTTGATCAGTTCGCCCGGTCGCTGCACCGTCGTGCGGTAGCCGGTAAAAAAGTTGTGCAGGGCCACCGTGCGCTCGCCTTCAGGTGAGACAAGCGTCACCGAAGCGTCGCACGCGAGCAGAACCGGCGCGAGGTCGCCGACGGGTGAGGCCGTCGCCAGATTACCCCCCAGCGTGGCGCGGTTGCGGATAGGCCGCGCCGCAAAGCTGCGGAGCATCATCTCCAACAGGGGCAGTCGACCCTGAAACCGAGTCTCGAGTTCGGTAAGGGTAAGCGCCGCGCCCAGCTCGAGACTCGCCTCGGTCTCGTCGAAACGCCGGAGTTCGGGCACATGCATAAGTGAAACCAACACCGGGTAGTCCTGCCCGAGTTTGTTGATCTCGACGCCCACATCAGTCCCACCCGCGATGAGTTTGGCGTCGGGGTGCGCGCCGAGCAGCTCCAAGGCTTCACACAGAGTCTTTGGATGAAAGAAATGCGCGCCGCTCGAGCTGTAGCTTTCGGGTTCGGCAGGCGCGCTGCGGGCCAGAAAACGGTCGTCGGCAGCGGGCGCGCCCAAGCTGCGAGCCGCGTCGCGGATGGGTCGGTAGCCGGTGCAGCGGCAGAGATTGCCCTCCAAAACCGCGTCGCCGCGTTCGCCCGAATAGGTCGAGGAAAAAAGGCTCATCACGAACCCCGGCGTGCAGTAACCGCACTGCGAGCCGCCCGCACGGGCCATAGCGTCCTGAACGGGATGCAACGTATCCCCGTCGGCGAGACCTTCGGCGGTGACTATCTCCTGATTGGAAACCGCGCCGAGCGGCACGATGCAGCTGTTGACCGCCTTGAACCCATCGCCGTGACGCACCGCCACCGTACACGCCCCGCAATCACCTTCGGCGCACCCCTCTTTGGTTCCGACGCGGCCCGACGTGCGAAGATACTCCAAAAGCGTCAGGGTAGGCGAAACCCCGACGAGACGCTCTGTCAGGCCGTTGATCCGAATTGTCAGGCTTTCCCCCATCACGCCCTCCTGTCGGCGTACACCGCTTGCAGCGCTCTTTTACAGTTACCTTGCAAAATGTTGCGCCGGTACTTCACGCCTGTCGTCTATAGTTGAGTCGCAGACTAGTGCTTGATCGACCCAACACCAAGCGAACCGGACGACCTCTGCTATCAATTGTGCGGCATGGGGCAGCTATCGCGCAAGAAACCGGCACACAGTCACTATTTGATGATAGGTATATAATTTATTTCACAATGTCTTAGCTCGTGAAATTTTTGTTTGCTTACCGTTTGAGGGGTCTGTCGCTATGTTTACTTCCGATGATAAACCGGACACCCCTAAACGGAAACTTGCTATTTGGACAGTGTGCCTCACGAAGTAACTACCCACACTTATCGAAGATGTGACCTAAAAGGTTTTGTCAAAGGAAAGCTCACCGGCGCTCCCTAACGCATGTTACGAACGCTTATCCGAAGGTGAGTATTCAGGAACCGTTGCAGACGCAAGCTTTGGTCTCGAGCTTGCTGACACCTAAAAATAGAGTTACTCAGCAGTTGATGGCAAGTCATGTAAACCTTGCAAAAGCAGCGTGAAGCGGAAGAAAAGCTCATCAGGACAGACATTCTAAAATTTCTCACTGACCAAGACCTGGCTCTGAAGTTCGGCCCCTAAGATGACAACGCCACCAGCGTCCGCGCCAGCACCCGCACACCCTGAGCGATCTCGTCGGGGCTGCTGTATTCGTCGGGGCGATGGCTGAGACCGCCCTGTGAGGGAATAAAGATCATCCCTACTGGACATACGCGCGCCATAAAGAGCGTGTCGTGATACGCGCGGCTGACGAGCGTTTGAGCGACGAGACCTTCGGCTTCGGCGGCAGTACGGATAGTGGCGATAATTTCCGGCGCGCAGGTCGCGGGCGGGTCGGCGTTGACGACTACGACTTGGGCCTCGAGCTGCCGTTTAGCGGTGATAGCCTCTAGGTCGTTCCGAATCCGCGTCACTATACCGTCGCGGCGCTCCAGGTCGGTATCACGCACATCTATAGTCAAAAAGACGCGGCTCGGGATGCTGTTGACGGCGCGCGGGTACACGTCGAACACGCCGACCGTCGTCACCGAATCGGGCGCGCCGGTCCCTAGCGCCGCCGCCTCGACTGCCAGGGCAAGCTCGGCTCCGGCTGCTAGCGCGTCGCGGCGTTCGCGCATCAGCACCGCCCCCGCATGACCTCCTGCGCCCGTCAGCGTCACGTGCAAGGTGGCGGGGGCGGCTACAGCGCTCACCACCCCGATAGGCGCGCCCGCCGCCTCGAGCCTCGGCCCCTGTTCGATATGGAGTTCGGCGAAGGCGTGATAGTGACCGGGTACCAGCGCCACGTCCGCCGCGTCGCCGGTAAAGCCTGCCCCCTGCGCCGCCTCGAGCACGTTTAGGCCGTCGTCCCCTCGAAGATCGGCGAGCGCGCCCGGCGTCAGGGTTCCAGCTAGCGCCCGGCTGCCGAAACACCCGACGCCGAAACGCGTCGGCTCTTCGGCGGTAAACAAGATGAGTTCCAGACTTCGGCGTGGTCTAAAACCCGACGCCTTGAGCGCGCGGATAGCTTCCAAGCCGCCCAGCACCCCGACCGTCCCGTCGAAACGTCCCGAAAACGGAATCGCGTCGATGTGCGAGCCGGTCGCCACCGCCGGAAGCGACGGGTCAGCACCCTCCCAGCGGGCAAAAAGGTTGCCGAGGGCGTCCTCACGGACCGAAAGGCCGACCTCAGTTAGCAGTGTTTTGAGGTAGGTTCTGGCCTTCAGGTCGGTGTCGGTGTAGACGACGCGGGTGACAGCCGGGGCAGGGGCGTCGGAAAAGGTGGCGAGGGTCTCGAGGTGCCCGGTCAGGCGGGCCGCGTCGACCCTCACCCTGCTGCCAGCGCGAACGGGTCACGAAACGAATCTTTATAGAGCAGATATTTCGCCTCGGTATCGCCGAGCGCCCCGAACCACTGCGGGCAGTACGGAGCCATATAGATGGCGTCGCCTTCGGTGACGGGATACCAGGCGTCGGAGAGCCGGTAGATACCGCCGCCCGAGAGCATCAGCAGACCGTGCTCCATCACGTGTGTCTCGGCGAACGGCAGACTTCGACCCGGTGCAAAGGTCATCGTGCTCAGCATCAGGTCGTAACTCGGCTGCTCGGGCAAGAGTTTGCGAACCGTCACGCCCGTGTCGCCCAAAAACGCCTCTCCGGGTACGTCACGTTCGTTGCCAAAAACGGGTTCGGGGGCGGGAACATCCGGCAGCGGTAGGTAGCGCCGCTCAAACACGCACAGGGTTGCCGGGGCGTCGGCGTGGAGCGTGGCGGGTGAAGCGGCGGGCAGATAGGCGTAGTCGTGTTCGGTGAGGTTACGGGGGCCGCCGGATTTCGTGCTCCCCTCGAGCCTCACCTCACCCGACAGCACGAAGACGAAACGCTCGTGCTCGGTGCTCGCACCCTCTCCGCCCGCCTCCAGATACGCCAGGTACTGGGTAAAGCGCGCGCCGACTTGCGCCGACACGAGCACCACGACCGCCGTTTTCGTCCAACCCGGCAGGAGCGTGCGGACGTGTCCGTCGGGAGCGAAAAGTGCGTGTGTGGGGGTGAGGCGGGTACGGGTTTCGCCGAGGGCGGTAAAGGTTTGGGAGAGGTTCACAACATCCTTTCGGGAGTTACGAGTTGACCTGAAGGCGAAGCGACAACCGCGCCGTCGGCGACGACGACGCGGCCGCGCAAGTAGGTGGCCCGGATGCGGCCCCCAAAGGTGTGTCCGTGATACGCACCGTCTTTGTAGCGGGTGAGGAGGGTAGTTCCGTCCAGCGTGGTGGTACCGCCGAGGTCGACCAAAGCAAAATCGGCGTCGTAACCGGGCTCGAGCTTCCCTTTACGCGCCAGCCGGAACCGCTCCGCCGGACGCTGCGCCGTCAGCGCCGCAATACGCTCAGGTGACGCGCCGAGGCTAAGCAGAACGCCCAGCGTCGCCTGAACCCCGGAGATACCCCCCCAGACCTCGAAAAAGTCGGGGGCGGTTTTGAGTTCGGGTGGGGCGGGCGAATGGTCCGAAGCGATCAGGTCGACGTGTTCCAGAGCGTTCAGCAGAGCCGTACGCTCGCTCTCGGAACGGAGCGGCGGGGCACATTTGAGTGCTGCACCCTCTCGCAAAACATCGTCTTCGGAGAAATACAGGTAGTGCGGACACGTTTCACAGGTCGCCCGGACGCTACGCGCCGCCGCTGCACGCACGAGTTGAACCCCCCGAACCGTACTTACGTGGACGACGTGCAAGTCGGCCCCGGTGTCTTCGGCGAACAGCAGGGCTTTTTGGATGGCCTCGAGTTCGGCGACCATGGGCCTCGAGGCCAAATAGTCCGCCACGCCGCGCCCCCCGGCAGCCCGGATGGTGGCGCTCAAGCCTCTCGTCAGGGCTTCACTCTCCGCGTGAACCGCGACCGGCACCCCGAGCGCCGCCGCCCGCCGCATCCCCTCGAGCAGCGTAAGGTCGTCGGCAGCGCGAAACTCAGGGATACCGCTGTCCGCCATAAACGCCTTAAAGCCCACCACACCACAAGCTGCGAGAGGCTCAAGTTGCTCCAAATTGTCCGGCGTGAGCCCACCCCAGAGGGCAAAATCGGTCAGTGACGCCCGCTCAGCCGCCGCGCATTTGGCGTGAAAATCGTTCGGCGTCAGGAGCGGCGGGTCGGCGTTTAGGGGCATTTCGCAAAAGAGGGTACCCCCTCCCGCCGCCAGCGCCGCACTACCCGACGCGAAGCCCTCCCAACGTGTCCGGCCCGGTTCGTTGAAATGCACGTGCGCGTCGATCAGACCCGGAAAAACATGCAGGCCGTCAGCGTTTATCTCAGCGCGGGCCGCGCCGACCTCACCCACCGCCACGACGCCGCCGTTTTCGACCGCCAGGTCAGCCGCCAGCACCCCCGCAGGCGTAACCAGCAGGCCGCCCCGAACGGCGAGCTCCAGCGTCACCAGGAAACGGGCATCACGAGCCCCGGTAGGTGCTGTAACCGTAAGGTGACAACAAAAGCGGTACGTGATACGTGGCGTCCGCGTCCGCGACGACGAAACGCACCACGACTTCGTCCAAAAAGGCGGGTTCGGACAGGAGCGCGTCGGCGCGAGAATGAGCGCGGAAATAGCTCCCGGCGAAAAAGACGAGGTCGTAGACCCCCACCTGAAGCGCGTCGCCGCTCAGCAGCGGCGCGTCGGTACGCCCGTCGTGATTAGTGGTGACGGTCTGGAGAAGTTCGCGGCGTCCCCCCACAGCCCAGAGCTGCACGGTAACGCCCGCAGCTGGTAAACCGCGCGCGGTGTCGAGGACGTGGGTGCTAAGCCGTCCCACTAGCTCTCGGCGTCGATGCCGGTCGGGTTGTCTGGGTTCGTATCATCCGGGGCGGTGCCGGTCGGTGCGGAGTCGTCGGCGCTTAATGTCAGGCCGATTCGACCGTACGGCGGGCGCGGGTCGGTACGGACCTGCACCGCCGGGTCGTCCCCCGCAAAAGCTGGGTCCCAAAGCCGGTTTTGCGCCTCGAAACGGACCTCGGCGAGTTGGGGAAAACGCGCCAGCAGTCGCCCGCCCATTTCATAAACAAGGTGTTGGATCGACCTGCTGTTGAACTCGTGAAAGGTCACGGCTAACAGGTCACGGACCTGTTCGGCGGCGACGTAGTGGGTGGGTTTGTCGGCGATCATCTGCGCGGGGTCACGGTAACGCCAGAACACATCCAAATAGATAAAAAGAGGACGGTCCTGAACCTCGGGCAAGGTGGTGTGGCGGTCGCGGGCAAAAGCGGCGAACGAGCTGCCAGTGGTTTTGACGAGCTGAAGCTCGAGCCGTCCGCACTCGTGGTCGGTCAGCGCGACGCCGCTGCTGCTGCGTTCCAAAATCAGCTCCGCCGCCGCGTAATCGCCCCGCGTCCGCGAAAAAAGCACCGAGCTCGGTGAAAACCCGTCCCCATCCGGGATGAGCGCCGCCTGAAACGGCAATTCGCGCCCAGTCACGTGGAGCGCCCCCATATCCGAATAGGTCGCCAGAAACGCCCGGCCCAAAAAGTCCAAAAACGCCTCGAGGGTGCTGCCTTCAAACTCCGCAGCGCGTTTCAACACAAAGTTTTTCATAGTGTCGGTCGCCACGACGTTGTGGTTGTCGCCGTCCGTATAGGCTGCCGCAAACGGACCGCCCAAGACCTGCACGTCGACCTCGACGCCGAAGAGTTCGTTTCCACGACCCACAAAGGGGGATTCCGGAATCTTGGAAACGACGAGCGGTGCGGCGGCGAAGCGGTAGCTGCTGATCCCCGCCTTGCCGTAATCGACCGACGCAAGCTGCGTTTTGGTGGTGCGTGTCATCTGGCCCCCTCGAGTGCTTCCAAACGAAAGCGGGCGATCTGATAGATTTCAGCGAGCGCCGCCCTGCGCTCGGCGTCCGGGCTGTGAGTCAAGCGGGTCTCGAAGGCGGCTAAAATGCTCGTTTTGGTGTGGCCTTTGACCGCCAGCACGAAAGGAAATCCAAAACGTGCCCGGTACGCGTCGTTAAGGGCGTGAAACCGCCTGTATTCGGTTTCCGTCAAACGGCCCAAACCGGCACCGGCTTGTTCGCGGCTCGAGGCTGCCGTCAGCTCGCCCCCGAGCGCCGCTTTACCCGCCAGGTCGGGATGGGCGCGGATGAGCGCAAGTTGGGCGTCTCGGTCTGCCGCCGCAACCACCTCACACATCGCCCGGTGAAGGGCGTCAAATGACGCGAACGGACGTTTTTCAAACGCTCTTTCGGCGACCCATGGTGAGTTCTCGAAGGTGTCGCCCAGGGCGACGACAAAATCGGTTTTGGAGGGCGCGCCTAGTACAGCAGGTAAAAGCATCGGTCTCCTGTCGGGTGTCCGGGCAGGCGTTCACAACGCGCGGAAACCGTGGGCTGATTATATGTTCGGTGTCTAGACGCGTCAAACGGGACGGTCTCGACGAGGGTGTTACGAAAAGTCGGTTGAGCGAATACGTTCCTTCGAGCTACCTTTGAAGAACGTGCGGCGACCTTAACGCTTGCCGCCGTACGGAACGGGTTTCTCTGTACATACACTCGAGAGTTGTAACGTCGATGCTTGGTCTGAAAGCTTGACTCAACCGACTTTCGGGGTATCTCGTCTCGGAAGGTTTCGATCACAAGTTCTAAAAGTTCAACTTAAACGAGAAACTGACGGTCGTTAAAGGTGCGAGCTGAGGTAGTTACACGACGCTCTGGGGTAACGCTTACGGGCTCTCGAGGGGCATTTTCCAGAACGCACGACACCCGGTACGCTAACTCGACTCGGACCACGCCCGCGTCCCCCCCGCCAGATGAAACACGTGCGTGAACCCCCCCGCCTCGAGGTACAAACCCGCCAGTTCGGACACCTGACCGCGTTCGCAGACCAGAAAAACAGGTGTGTCCGGCGGCAGCACAGGCAGAACGCCACGCCCCACCGCCTCGAGGCTAAGGGGCCGGGGCAGGAGGCCGAACACCGTTTTAGGCTGCGGCCTCGTGTCGAACAGCACGCCGCCCGCCGCAACGCCTGCAACGAGGTCGTCCTTAGACACCGCTACGACCAAAACATCACCAGTAGTCCCTAAGACGGTACCGACGGGCCTTCGACCGCCGACAGCTCCCGCGCCGCTACCGCCGCCGCGCCGATCACCCCGGCGTCGGTCCCCAGTTCCGCCAGGTAAAGCTTGACACTGGGAAACCCCTGCGTAAAGGTGTCGGCGGCAGCTTGCACTTTATCCAGGTAAAAGTCGCCGGAGCGCATCATCCCGCCGCCCAGCACAAAACCGTCCGGGTCGAGCGTTTTAAGCAAGTTGGCGAGGCCCAGGCCCGTATACATCGCCGCCTGATCGACGACCTGAAGCGCCAGCCGCTCCCCGGCCTGCGCCCGCGCAAAGACCTGTTCGGTCGTTACCGAGACGCCGTACGCGTGCGAAGCGTCGCGGGCGAGCGCCCGACCCGCCGCCACCGCCTCCCAGCAGCCGTAATGACCACAACCGCAGAGGGGACCACCGGCCTGAAGCGTCACATGTCCAACTTCTCCAGCGACCCCGTACGCGCCCCGTACCACCCGGTCGCCCACGAAAATACCTCCGCCGATACCCGTCGAGATCGTAATGTAGACACTGCTCTGCAAGCTTTTCGCCGCGCCGTAGAGGTGTTCGGCGTAGCCCGCGGCGTTGGCGTCGTTCTCGAGCGTTACGCTGAGGCCCAGTCGCCCGCTCAGGTCGGCGGCAACAGGTACGTCTTCCATCCCCGGAATATTGGGAGCAAAAACCACCTTACCCGCACGGATGTCGAGCGGCCCCGGCGACCCGAGCCCGACGCGAGTCACCTCCGGGGAGTCTTTTAGCAGCGTCTGGG
>JAABUN010006837.1_pt1 | contig 12812 bp, 12 predicted proteins | sample 5559311 | NCBI WGS metagenome assembly JAABUN01 (sample SAMN10711877, study PRJNA513370) | rock metagenome | isolation source: Antarctica rocks | place: Antarctica: Victoria Land, Siegfried Peak sud | reverse complement strand
CACCCCCGGAGCCCTTCACCCAGAGCAGCTCCACGTCCTCACCGGTGACCGGGTCGGTCTCGATCCCCTTCGCCGAGGTGTTGCCCCCGGCGTAGTTGGTGTTCTTCGGGTCGGACCCGAGCCGGTTCGACCGCTCGATCAGCTCGGACACTGTCTGGCTCATGATCACGCGCCCCATCCGGCCTGCTGGCCACCCACTCTGTCGTGGTTGATCTTGGTCTGGTAGCCGGATGCGGCGTAGGCCCGTACGGGGTCGGCCGGCAACCCGCGGGTCTCCCGCCAGGCGGCGAGATTGGGGCGTACGTCGGTGTAGAAGGCGTTCATCAACACGGCGTTCGCCCCCAGCACGTCACCGGCCTGCTGAGCCGCGGTGAGGGCGTCCGTGTCAACGAGCAGGGCTCGGGCGGTCATCTCCTGCACGTTCAGCACCGAGCGGATCTGGCCGGGGATCTTGTCCTCGACGTTGTGACACTGGTCGAGCATGAAGGCGACCCCGGAATCGGGTTCAAGACCACCGCCCCGGATCACCTCGTACAAGATTCGGAAGAGCTGGAACGGATCCGCCGCGCCAACGATCAGGTCATCGTCGGCATAGAAGCGGGAGTTGAAGTCGAACGAGCCGAGCTTCCCGAGGCGTAGCAGCTGGGCCACGATGAACTCGATGTTGGTGCCCGGCGCGTGGTGACCGGTGTCCAAGCAGACCAGCGCCTGCTCCCCGAGCGCACTGACCTGCGCGTACGAAGTGCCCCAGTCCGGGACGTCGGTGTGGTAGAAGGCCGGTTCGAAGAACTTGTACTCCAGCACCAGCCGCTGACCGGTGCCGAGGTGCGCGTAGATCGCGGCGAGGCTCTCGGCAAGCCGGTCCTGGCGACCGCGGATGTCGCCCTGCCCGGGGTAGTTGGTGCCGTCCGCGAGCCAGATCTTGAGGTCCTGCGACCCGGTGCTGTCCATGACCTCGATGCATTCGAGATGGTGGTCGATCGCCAGCCGTCGCACTGCTGGGTCGACGTGGGTCAGGCTGCCCAACTTGTAGCGGTCGTCCTGAAACGTGTTCGAGTTCACCGTCCCGAGCTCGAGCCCCAGATCAGCCGCGTAGGTCCGCAGACCGACGTAGTCGTCCACCTTGTCCCAGGGAATGTGCAGCGCCACCTTGGGCGCGAGCCCGGTCGCGGCATGCACCTGGGCGGCGTCTGCGATCTTCTCCTGGACAGTCCGGGGCGTGCCGGGGGTGCTGAACACCTTGAACCGGGTGCCTGAGTTCCCAAACGCCCAGGAGGGCAGCTCGATCCTCTGCTGGACGAGTTGATCGGCGACATCGGCGAACGTGACCATCGGGCTCTCTCGCAGTTTGTGGAATGAATCGTTTCACGAAGTAAAGCCCCACGCCGCATCACTGTCAACCATCATGAGGTGGCGCCGACTCGTTGACGAACCCCGATTCGGCTCATATAGTCCTGACCAAGCTTGAAACGATTCACTCAATGGGGAGATGTACATGGACCGAGGGTCCAGCAGCGCTGCGGGCCCGGCGCTCGGTGTCGACCGGCGCAGCTCCCTGGTGCTGACGAAGGCGGCTAAGGCCTTCGGGCCTGTCATGGCTCTGGCGGACGGCCAGATCGACATCCGCAGCGGCGAGATCCACGCCTTGGTCGGGGAGAACGGCGCGGGTAAATCAACGCTGGTCAAGATCCTCGCCGGCGTGCACCACCCGGACGCCGGGGAATTCACCGTCGCCGGCAAGCCGGTGACCTTTCGTGCGGTCGCCGACAGCAAGGCGGCCGGGATCTCGGTCATCTACCAGGAGCCCACTTTATTCCCCGACCTCACCGTCGCGGAGAACATCTTCATCGGGCGGCAGCCGCGGGGTCGTCTCGGCCTCATTGACAAGGCGGCGATGCGCCAGCAGGCCCGGGAGCTGTTCGACACCCTCGGGGTTCCGATCGACCCGGACCGGATCGCCGAGGGACTGTCCATCGCCGACCAGCAGATCATCGAGATCGCCAAGGCCATCTCACTGAGCGCGACCGTCCTGATCATGGACGAGCCCACCGCGGCGCTGTCCGGCGTCGAGGTGGACCGGCTGTTCTCGGTGGCCCGCAACCTCCGCGACGCCGGCAGCGGCATTCTCTTCATCTCCCACCGCTTCGACGAGGTCTTTGGACTCTGTGACCGGATCACGGTGATGCGCGACGGACGCTACATCTCCACCCACGACACCGCCGCCGTCACCGTGGAGAAGATCGTCAAGGAGATGGTCGGGCGCGACATCGACCAGCTGTTCCCCAAGACCGAGGCCAAGATCGGCGCGCCGGTGCTGCAGGTCAGCGGCCTGACCCGGCGTGGCGTCTTCAACGACATCGACATCGAGGTAGGGGCGGGCGAGATCGTGGCCCTGGCCGGCCTGGTGGGCGCCGGTCGCACGGAGGTCGCCCGAGCCATCTTCGGCATCGACCCGTACGACAACGGCACGGTGACCTTCGACGGTCGAGCACTGAAACCGGCCGACCCGCAGGCCGCGATCGACGCCGGGATGGGATTCGTGCCCGAGGACCGGCGCAAGCAGGGTCTGGTGATGGCCCTGTCGGTCGGGCGCAACACCACCCTCACCCTGCGGCGGTCCCTGTCCCGGTTCGGTCTGATCAACACGGCGGCCGAGCAGCGGGCAGCCGTCGACTGGTCCCGTCGGCTCCAGGTCAAGGCCGGCTCGCTGGAATACGCAGTGTCCACCCTCTCTGGCGGCAACCAGCAGAAGGTCGTGCTGGCCAAGTGGTTGGCCACCGATCCGAAGCTGCTGATCGTCGACGAGCCCACCAGGGGTATCGACATCGGCACCAAGAGCGAGGTGCACCGGCTGCTGTCGGACCTTGCCGGTCGCGGCATCGCGATCTTGATGATCTCCTCCGAGCTGCCCGAGGTGCTAGGTATGGCCGACCGCGTCGCGGTGATGCACGAGGGCCGGATCAGCGCGACGCTGGCCCGAGCCGAGGCCAACCCCGAGAGCGTGATGCGGGCCGCCACCGCCGCGGTGGAGGTGGTCTGAATGGGTGGTCCGCTGTCCCTGTTGCGACTCCGGGAGCTTCCGGTCGGCGCCGCGTTAGTGGTCCTGGTGATCGTCACCTACCTGGCCAACCCGCAGTTCCTGACCGTCCAGGGGATCAAGGACCTGCTGCTGAACTCGACCATCCTGCTGATCCTGGCCGCCGGTCAGTCGCTGGTGATCATCACCCGCAACGTCGATCTTTCGGTGGGATCGATCCTGGGCCTGACGGCCTACGCCACCGGCACCCTGTTCGCCCAGTTGCCGGGCATCCCGATCGTGGCCGTCTTCGTCCTCTGCATCCTTTTCGGCGGTGCCCTCGGTGCGGTGAACGGGCTGCTTGTCTCCGTGGCCAAGGTGCCCGCTCTAGTGATCACCCTGGGCACGCTCTACATCTACCGCGGACTCAACAACGCCTGGGCGGGCGGCAAGCAGTACTTCGCCGGGGACCGGCCCGACGCCTTCGGCCGGCTCTCTGTGGACACCGTGCTGGGCATCCCGATCATCACTCTGATCGCCCTGGTCATCCTGGTTGTCGTCGCCCTGCACATGTCCGGCGCACGCTCCGGCCGAGACCTGTACGCGATCGGCTCGGACCCGGACGCCGCCACCCTCTACGGCATCAGAGTCAGCCGCCGCGTCTTCACCGTCTTCGTGGCCAACGGGATGCTGACTGGCTTGGCGGGGGTGCTGTACGCCTCCCGCTTCAACTCCGTCGGGGCGACGACCGGCAACTCTCTCGAACTGGACGTGGTCGCGGCCGCCGTGGTGGGCGGAGTGGCCATCTTCGGCGGCTCCGGCACGGCCGTTGGTGCCGCACTCGGCGCATTGCTGCTGACGACGATCACGGGCTCGTTGACCGCACTGCGGGTGGACAAGTTCTGGCAGCAGGCCATCGTCGGGATCCTGATCCTGACCGCGATCATCGTCGACCGAGTGGCCAGCCTGCGCACCGCTCGCAAGCTCCGGCTCAGTGAGGCCCGCCATGTCTGAAGTCCTGACCGAAGAGGCCAAGGGTCCCACCGGCGCCACCCGACTGCTGCTCAGCCGGGGGGCGGTGATGATCTATCTCCTGCTGGCCGTGCTGGCCTACTGCGTGATCGCCGTACCCCGGTTCGCCTCCGTCCGTACCACCGGCTTTCTGCTGCTCGATGTCATCCCCATCCTGATGATCGCGACCCCGATGACCCTGGTGATCATCTCCGGCGAGATCGACCTGTCGGTGGCCAGCACGGCGGGCCTAACCAGTGCGGTGATGGGTGTGCTCTGGGCCGGGGGCACCCCGATGCCGGTCGTCCTCGTGATCTGCCTCGTTGTCGGGCTGGCTGCGGGCACGCTCAACGGCGTCCTGGTCAGCGTCATCGGGCTCCCCTCGCTGGCGGTCACCATCGGGACCCTGGCCCTGTTCCGGGGTCTTGCGCTGGTCGTGATCGGCGACAAGGCGGTGGCCGACTTCCCGCGCGGGTTGACGAGGTGGGCCACCTCGAAGATCGGCGCCACCGGGCTGCCGACAATGATGATCATCGTCGCCGCCCTCATCGTCATTTTCGGGGTGGTCCTGCACCTGACCCCGTTCGGTCGAGCGCTGTTCGCCGTCGGGCACAGCCCGGAAGCCGCGCAGTTCGTCGGGATCAAGGTCAACCGGGCCAAGTTTTCCCTCTACGTGGCCACCGGCTTGGTGTCGTCGATGGCCGGGATCTTCTGGACCCTGCGCTACTCCAGCGCTCGCAGCGACAACGCCAGCGGGCTCGAGCTGGCGGTGATCGCCGGCGTCTTGTTGGGTGGGGTGTCGATCTTCGGCGGCCGGGGTTCCATCCCCGGCGTCGTGGCCGGGGTGCTGCTGATCGGCGTCGTCAATTACGCCTTACGGCTGCAGCGCATCTCCGACGTGGTCCTGATCATCGTCACCGGCAGCCTGCTCATTCTCTCGGTGGTCGGACCAAGCCTCTTCGACCGTCTCAGGCGAATCCAGCACGACCGCCGGGTCCACCTTGACCTCGCCCGAGCCACCGAGGCCCGGTCGAGGACCAGCGGATAACTCCGCCACCACCAGAACCCGGGAGCAGATCGCTCCCGCGCAGTGAAGCGCTAACCGCGCTGAGAAGGAGTAACACCATGGCGCTATTGCGCACATTGCGTGGCCTCGCAACGGGGGTCGCCGCCACTACGGCGTTGGCTCTGATGGTTGCCGGCTGCGGCGGGGGCGGCCAAGCCGGCCCCGGTTCGGCGAGCTCCAGCGGCGCGGCCCAGCAGGACCTCACGATCACCTTCATTCCCAAGCAGCTGAACAACCCGTACACCGATGTCGTTCTCGGCGGCGGCAAGGACGGAGCGACCAAGGCCGGCTTCGCCAAGTCCGCGGTGGTGGGCCCGCTGGAAGCCAGCGCCTCCAGCCAGGTCTCCTTCATCAACGCCGAGACCCAGGCGGGCACCAGCGTGATCGTGGTCGCCGCCAACGACCCCGATGCCGTGGGTCCGGCCCTGCAGGAGGCCCGGGACGGTGGGGCCAAGATTGTTGCCTTCGACTCCGACACCGCGCCGCAATACCGCGACGTGTTCATCAGCCAGGTCGTGGCCAAGGACGTGGCCTTGATCCAGACCGAGCTGATCGCCGAGCAGGTCGGCGGCTCGGGTGAGGTCGCGATCCTCTCCGCCACCGCGAACGCCACCAACCAGAACGAGTGGATCAAGTACATGGAGGAGGACCTCAAGACCAACCCCAAATACAAAGACATCAAGCTGGTCGCAAAGGTCTACGGCGACGACGATGACACCAAGTCATTCCAGGAGGCTCAGGGTCTGCTCCAGGCCTACCCGGACCTGAAGGGCATCATCTCCCCGACCACGGTGGGCATCGCCGCCACCGCACGCTACCTGTCCACCTCGAAGTACAAAGGCAAGGTTGCGCTGACCGGGTTGGGCCTGCCGAACGAGATGCGCAAGTACGTCAAGGACGGCACCGTCAAAGAGTTCGCGCTGTGGGACCCGGCCCAGCTGGGCTACGTCGCGGCGTACGCGGGCAAGGCGCTCGCCGACGGCACGATCACTGGTAAGACCGGCGACAAGTTCGCCGCCGGCGATCTAGGCGAGAAGACCGTCGGGGAGAACAACACCGTCATCGTCGGTCCGCCCACCCGCTTCAACGCGGAGAACATCGACAAGTACGATTTCTGACCGACCTCGGCGGTGGGCCGCTGTCATCCGCGGCGGCCCACCCCCGCCTTCCCTGGACTCAGGTGCTGACCAGATCATGGCCAAACGTCAACGCGTGTGCTTCCAGCTGCAGGTGCGGCCGGAGTGCATCGAGGAATACCGGTACCGCCATGCCGCCGTCTGGCCGGAGATGCTTGACGCCCTCGCCGCGGCGGGCTGGCACAACTACTCGCTCTTCCTGGGCAGCGATGGCCTGCTGATCGGTTACTTCGAGACCGACGACCTGGCCGCGGCGCTGCAAGGGATGGCCGAGACCGAGGTGAACGGGCGATGGCAGACCGAGATGGCGCCGTTGTTCGCGAACCTGGACACCGCGCCGGACCAGGGCTTCGTACGTCTGTCCGAGATCTTCAACCTCGGCCATCAGCTCGACAGGAGCCAGCCATGAGCATGAATTCGTCAGCCTCCAGCATTTCATCAGGTCGGGGCATTCAGGCCGGTCTGCAGAAGATGCACCGCCGCCGGACGCAGATCGGCCTGGTGGCCGGTGGGCTCGGTGCCTATTGGCCCCAGTTCCCCGACCTGCTGCCTCAGCTGCGGGAGTCGGCCCAATACGTCACCGAGCGGTTCACCGCAATGGATGCCGACGTCATCGACGCGGGCTTCGTGTCCGACCCGTCCGAGGCTGCGGTGGCGGCGGAACAATTACGGCTGGCCGATGCCGACCTGATCGTCGTCTTCCTCACCACCTACCTGACCGCCTCCATGGTGCTGCCTATCGCCCAGCGGAGCCATACCCCAGTGCTGATCGTCGACCTGCAGCCCACTGAGGCCATGGATCACGCCAGCTTCGACACCGGGCAATGGCTGGCTTACTGCGGGCAGTGCTCGGTGCCAGAGGTCGGCAATGTCTTCCGCCGGGCCGGGATCGACTTCCGCTCGGTCTCCGGCCACCTGCGCGACGAGAATGCCTGGCGCCGGATCGCGACGTGGATCAGTGCGGCTCATGTCCGCGCGACGCTGCGACACGCACGGCACGGCTTGTTGGGCCACCTTTACCCCGGGATGCTCGACGTCTCGACCGACCTCACATCAGTCTCGACCACCTTCGGCTCCCACGTTGAGGTGCTCGAGCTGGACGACCTGCGGGTGCGGGTCGAGCAGGTCAGCGACGTCGAGGTCGCCCAACGACTCGAGCTGGCTGGTGAGATCTTCACCCTCGACGAGTCGGTGAAGCACGATGACCTCGCCTGGGGTGCACGCGTGTCGGTGGGCTTGGACCGGTTGGTGGACGACTTCGAGCTGGACTCCCTCGCCTACTACCACCGCGGCCTCAACGGCGAGCAGCACGAACGGCTCGGGGCCGGCCTGATACTGGGCGCATCGCTGCTGACCGCCCGCGGCATCCCTGCGGTCGGTGAGTACGAGCTGCGAACCAGCTTGGCGATGCTGGTCAGCGAGTCCCTGGGAGCGGGCGGCTCCTTCACCGAGATCCAGGCGCTCAACTTCCACGATCGTGTGGTCGAGATGGGCCACGACGGACCGGCGCACCTCGCAGTGAGCGCCGGTGACCCCCTGCTGCGCGGTCTGGGGACTTACCACGGCAAACGTGGCTGGGGGGTCAGCGTCGAGTTCGACGTGCGGCCGGGGCCGGTGACCACCTTCGGGATCGGTCAGGACCGGGACGGCTCCTACACCTTCATCGCCGCGGAGGGTGAAGTGCGGCCGGGGCCGCTGCTGGCGATCGGCAACACCACGTCGAGGGTCGACTTCGACCGGGACCCCGGTGAGTGGGTGGACGCCTGGAGCGCTACCGGCATCGGCCACCACTGGGCGCTGTCCCTCGGCCATCGCAGCGCCGACTACGCCGCGGCGGCCAGCCTGCTCGGGGTCGAGTTCCGCCAGGTTTGAGCGGTGAATGGATTCGGGCGGCGGGAGGATTCTGAGCAGTGGAGAATGACGCCATGTCCGGGCCGGCTCAGGTGAGCATCCGTGATGTCGCCGAGCAGGCCGGAGTGGCTCTGGGGACGGTCAGCAACGTGCTGAACCGCCCCGAGAAGGTCACCGAGGCCACCCGGGCCCGGGTCCTGGCCGCGATCGGCCAGCTCGGCTTCGTCCGCAACGACGCGGCCCGCCAGCTCAAGGCCGGCACATCGAACTCCATCGGGTTCATCATGCTGGACGTTCGTAACCCGTTCTTCACCGATGTCGGCCGGGGTGCCGAGCTGCAGGCGGCGCAGCACGGGCTCGCGGTGCTGCTGGCCAACAGCGACGACCAGCCCGAGCGCGAGGCGACCTACATCGACCTGTTCGAGCAGCAGCGGGTCCAGGGGCTGCTGCTGTCCCCCATCGGCAACGTGTTCGAGCGGCTGGAGCGGCTGCAGCAGCACGGCATCGTCACCGTGCTGGTGGACCGTGGCGCCGAAGGCCGGCCCTTCTCGTCGGTCTCGGTGGACGACGTGGCCGGGGGCTACCTGGCCGTGTCCCATCTGATCGAGCAGGGCTGCCGCCGGATCGCCTTCGTCGGTGGTCCGCTGAGCATCAAACAGGTGTCCGACCGGCTGCTCGGCGCAAGCCGGGCCGGCAGCCAGCACGACGTCTCGCTCGAGGTCCTGTTGCAGGACGGCCTGACCGTGCAGGCCGGTCGATCCGCAGGCTCGCTGATCACCCGGCGGCCCCGGAGCGACCGACCGGACGGCGTATTCTGCGCCAACGACCTGCTGGCGGTCGGCGTGCTGCAGTCCTTCACGATGCTGGAGCGGCTGAACATCCCCGGAGACATCGCGCTGGTCGGCTATGACGACATCGATTTCGCCAGCGCCACGGTGGTGCCGTTGACTTCGATCCGGCAGCCCTCGGTGCTGATGGGCCGGACAGCCGTCGACCTGCTGGTCGAGCAGCTCACTCCGGTCGCCATCCGCCCGGAGCCTCGCGAAGTCGTGTTCCAGCCTGAGCTCGTCATCCGGGACTCGAGTCGGCGTCGGAGTTGAGGTGTGGCGCGAGCGCCCGCGGGGCGCCTCAGCCGCGCAGGGTCATCCGCAGCTGGATCGGCTCGGCGCCCTCGTACTGGGCGGTGGCGAAGTAGGTGCCGGGATCGGGGATCTCTGGGCGCTGGCCGCAATCGTCCTTCGAGCGCCGACCGTCCCAGGTCATCTTCCACCCCACCGCTTGGTCCTTGGCCAGCGTCTTGGCGATCGGTTTCACCGCGGTGGAGCAGTCCTTCGAGCTCCAGATGCGGTCGACGCCCGAATACACCCTCAGCTCGAAGTTGCCGTCGCCCACCTTGACCGTGCAGGTCGCCCCGGAGCCGTTGATCAGGGAGATCGAGACGGTGGTCGGCTGCCCGGGTACGAGATCCTGATCGCCCGTGATGGTGGCCCGGAGCTGGTTGGCGGGGCAGCTGAGCGGGCCGGAGGCCTTCGGGCTGAGACTCGACGTGGCGGACGTGCCGGGCTGAGCGGACGCGGTCGACCGCGAGGCGCTCGAACTGCGGCTGGGGGTCGGGCTTGCGGTCGGGCTCGCCGCGGGCGTTGACGCGTACGGCGGTGGACCGAACGTCCCAGCTGTCGTCGGCGTCGGCGTCGGCGTCGGTTGAGCCACGACGGAGCCACTGCTGCTCCGGCTGACCACGACCGCGATCACGATGATCAGGGCGAGGATCGCGGCGCCGATGACGATGGCGCGGCGGACCCAGTAGGTCTGCGGCGGCTCGGGTCCCACGGGGTGCAGCACGCTGCTCATAGCCGGAGCCTAGGCAGTGTGACTGCGGTTACGGTTGCGCCACGCCGCGGGTACGGTGACCTGCGTGGTCACCCTGGAGAACCCGTCCGATCGGCTGGCGCCGGATCCGCCGACGGTGGTCGAACCGGTCCTGCGGTGGTACGCGGAGAACGCCCGGGACCTGCCGTGGCGACGTCCTGGAGCCACCCCCTGGGCCGTGATGGTGAGCGAGTTCATGCTGCAGCAGACCCCGGTGGAGCGGGTCCGCGGCCCCTGGCAGACCTGGCTGGACCGCTGGCCCACCCCGGCGGCACTGGCTGGCGCCCCGGCTGGGGAAGCGGTCCGGGCCTGGGGCCGGCTCGGCTACCCCCGGCGGGCACTGCGGCTGCACCGGGCCGCACAGGCCATCGTGGCGGACTTCGACGGTGCGGTGCCGTCCGACCGGGAGTCCCTGCTCAGCCTGCCCGGCATCGGCAGCTACACCGCAGCGGCGATCGCCAGCTTCGCGTACGGGCGGCGGGAGACCGTCCTGGACACCAACGTACGGCGGGTGCTCGCCCGGGTGGCTCGGGGCCAGGCGTATCCGGAACCGGCGCTCACCAAGGCTGAGACTGCGCTCGCCGACGCGTTCGTCCCGGCCGAACCCGCCCGGGCCGCGCGCTGGGCGGTCGCCTCGATGGAGCTCGGAGCGCTGGTCTGCACGGCCCGCGGCCCGCACTGCGAGGTCTGCCCGGTCGAGACCCGCTGCCGTTGGCGCGCCGCGGGCCAACCCGCCTGGGCGGGCCCGCCGCGCCGTGGTCAGGCCTACGACGGCACCGACCGGCAGTGCCGGGGCGCACTGCTGGCCGTGCTGCGCTCCAGCGACACGCCGGTGGGTCCTGACGAGCTGGACACGTCCTGGCCGGACCGGGCCCAGCGGGAGCGGGCGCGGGCTTCGCTGGTCGCCGACGGTCTGGTGGTCGCGGTCGGTGCAGCTTGGGCGCTGCCGGGCTGACGTCTGGCTCGGTACAGTCTGCATCGGTCCGAACCCTGCCTAAACCGAACTCTGCCCAGGCCCGAAGGAGGAGTCCCCGAATGGGGCACGCCGGAGCCCCCACCCGCAGCCTACGGCAACGAGGACGGCGTCGGCCGAGGGATCCGGGACTCCGGGATCGACCGCGCCGAGATCTTTCTGACCACCAGGTTCGACCGGCGGTGGCACAGCGTGGAGGGGGTCGAGCAGGCGTACGAGGCCAGCTTGGCGCGGCTGGGCCTGGACTACATCGACCTGCTGCTCGTGCACTGGCCCAACCCGGACACCGACCGTTACGTCGAGGCCGTACGGGGTCTCGGCCGGCTGCAGGAACAGGGTCGGCTCCGGGCGTTCGGCACCTCCAACGTCAAGCCAGCCCATCTGGACAGGGTGCGGGCAGAGACTGGGCTGGTGCCGGACGTCAACTAGATCCAGCTCAGTCCTTACAGCACCCGTGACGCCACTCGTGCGTACCACGACGAGGACGGCATCGCGACGGAGTCGTGGAGCCCGATCGGCGCCTCGGACAGCGACCTGCGGACCGACCCCCTGATCACCGAGATCGGGCAGCGCCACGACAAGACTGCCACCCAGGTGGTGCTGCGTTGGCATCTGCAGATGGGCTTCGTCGCCATTCCCAGATCGGCCGATCCGGGGCGGATCGCGGAGAACGCCGACGTCTTCAACTTCGAGCTCACGGCCGCGGAGCTGGACGCGATCACCGCTCTGGACCGGGGCGAAGCCGGCCTCACCGACTCCGACGTGTTCGGCACTGACCCCGGTGTCAGGCCCGGGGGCCGCGACTCAGACCGCCAGCGGCTCAGCAGGAGGTCTGGCGGCTCGGGAGGCCCCTACGCTGGCTGCCACGACGCAGGCCATGGCCAGCCACTGCCAGCCGGAGAGGAACTCCCGCAGCAGGATCATCGCTGCGAGCGCAGCGGCCGCCGGTTCGAGGCTCATCAAGATGCCGAACACCCGCGGCGGGATGCGACGCAGAGCGACCAGCTCGAGGCTGTACGGCACGACCGAGCTGAGCAGTCCAACCGCCACCCCGAGCGCCAGGATCCGGGGGTCCAGCAGGGACGCGCCGCCCTCGACGACGGCGGGGCCGGCGAGCACGACCGCGCCGACCAGGCTGGCCAGAGCCAGCCCGGACAGTCCCGCCCAGCGCCTCCCGGTCTGCACGCTGAGCAGGATGTAGCAGGCCCAGCCCAGGGCCGCGAGCAAGGCGAACAGCACCCCGGGCAAGGTCAGGCTCCCGGGACTCAAGCCGAGCAGGGCCACTCCTAGAGCGGCCAGACCCACCCAGACCAGGTCCGAGGTCCGACGGGACCCGATCACGGCCACGGTCAGTGGGCCGAGGAACTCGATGGTCACGGCGATACCGAGCGGGATCCGGGCGAAGGACTGATAGATCGCCCAGTTCATGAGCAGCAGGCTCACCCCGAAGCCGGCGACGACCATCCAGTCGGTGCGGGAGCGGCCACGCAGCCTGGGGCGTACGACGACCAAGAAAATCACCGTCGAAGTGACCAGCCGCAGCCAGACCATCGAGGTGGGTGGGATCTGCCCGAAGAGGTCCTTGGCGATGGCCGCACCGACCTGCACGGACGCGATGGCGCCGAGGACCAGCCAGAACGCCGATACGCGACCGGGCGCGGGGTGGGGTGCTTCAGTCACGATGGACCACTGTGACAGACCCCAGGGGTAGGCCCCAGCCAGCGGCCGGTACGGCACCGGCACGACAAAGCCCCGACGCGTAAGCGCCGGGGCTCGGTCGGTCGGACTCAGTCGTTCGCGGTCGGCTCACCGTGATCGTTGAAGCCCTCGATGATGCCACCGAACTCGACCGGCGGGACGTCCGGAGCCGGCGTACGCGGCACTCCGGTG
>JAABUN010006836.1_pt1 | contig 12813 bp, 11 predicted proteins | sample 5559311 | NCBI WGS metagenome assembly JAABUN01 (sample SAMN10711877, study PRJNA513370) | rock metagenome | isolation source: Antarctica rocks | place: Antarctica: Victoria Land, Siegfried Peak sud | reverse complement strand
TTGGCCTTCGAGAGATTGTGCGTTTCTTCACGCTCATCCCCGGCGAGGAAGATCGCATCGAATCGCCCGTGGCCGTCCTTGACGACTTCGAGTGCGCTCAAATACGCATTGGCGAGGTCTTCTTCATCGGTCACGTAGATGCGCGTACGGCCGTTTTCGGGCGGCACAGGCCGCTCATCGAGGTACCGCTCGCGGTTGCGCGGGCCGGTAATCCGAAGCGCGAGCAGATTCATGTCGAACCAGCGTGCGAAGTACTGGCAGATGAGTTCACCGAAGCCCTTGGTCAGGCCATAGACACTCGGGGTGTCGAGCGGCACCGCTTCCTCGGCGGTATACCAGGGGCGCTCGCGGTGGTGGACACTCATGGTGCTGGTGTAGATGCCGCGCTTAATGCCGAGATCCTGCGCCGTGAATAGCAGCAGGTGGAGGCCGTAGGTGTTCACCTGGTAATTATCCGAGATTTCCTCAAGCGTCTGGTCTGTCCTGCTGCCACCTTGCGGGCTCTTCATCACCAGCGAGATGAAACAATCGCAGCCGTCGAGGGCGCGACGTACGGCCTCGGGGTCGGTGACAGAGCCCTCGATGTACTCGAGTCCCTCGTGCCTCGGCGCTCGCACGTCGAGCACACGTAACTCATGCCGGTCGCGCAGGTAAGGTGTGATGAACGTGCCAACGTTCCCGGATCCGCCTACGAGCAAGACCTTCATCGTCCACGCTTATTATTGTCGACAATTTCGACGTTCTCCGGTCGGCGATTGCGTGGGACCGCAGGCAACTTCGTGAATTCGACGTCGCCACCGGCGAGCGTACGCTCGCCGGTGATCCTGGTGCTTTCGAGGTACTCCGGATGGCGGTCGAGCGGGACCACGGGCAACGCGGCGAAGGCGACATCGCCGCCGATAATCGCACGTTTGAACGTGATGTTGAACGGATCGACGTAGGTGCGCGCGGCGGTATACATCAGGATCGATTCCCTGGCTCCTGCACTGGTCGTGACGATCCGGTGATAATCGCCGGCGGGCATCCAAATGACACATGGTGCTTCCCAGGGAGTCTTCACCACACCCTCGAGCGTAGGGCCGTGCAGGTAATAGCCCTCGCCATCGAGTAGGATAATCGTCTCGTCGACATCGTCGTGCTTGTGGACCTTGACGGCTTCCGGGGCGCGATCCCGCGACTCGCCGTAGCCGTACCACATGAAGACGCTGTCCTTGCCGGTGTCCATGAGGACCGTCAGGCCCTTCACTTCGCGTTGGAATGGGACAACACGCGCCTCGCTGGCCATGCTTCCTTCCTCTACTACGCGTAACGATTCCGAGAAGGGGCGAAGTGGTACTGGGCAGCACCGGGGCTACCGACTGACCCTCTCCCCTCGCGGGAAAATCTGGGCGACATCCGTTGTCTGGAATACTTCGCAGTTGTCGTAGAGGAAGCAGGTTGCGACCCGGTCGTCGTCGGGGCGGTACAGGGGTGGGGGGCTGGCCCAACACTTGTCCATCACCGATGGACAACGGGGGGCGAACTTGCATCCCCGGCTGACTCGATCACTCCGCTCCGACTCGGACAGGTCATCCTCACCCCAACGCTGCCGACGGTCGACCACCGGGACCGACGAGACCAGGAGCTGCGTGTAGGGATGCTTCGGCGCCTCGATTACGCGGTCGATCGTACCGGCCTCGGCAACCGAACCCTGGTACAGAATGATGATGTTATCGCTGATCTGGTACGCGGTGGTCAGGTCGTGGGTGATGTAGATGACCGTGATACCGAGTTCACGATTGACGCGCTGAAGGCTCGCCAGAATGGTGGCGCGCAGCGAGGCATCGACCATCGAAACCGGCTCGTCGGCGAGGATCACGCGCGGCTGGCAGAGTAGTGCCCGCGCGATCATGATCCGTTGGCGCTGGCCGCCACTCAGCTGATGCGGGAATCGGCCGAGTGTATCGTGCGGGCGCAGCCCCACCAACTCAAGCGCCTCCTCCATCAGGCGTTGGGCCTGCTGCGCACCGGTGGCCAGCCGGAATCGCGCGATCGGCACCGCCAGGACGTGGTCGATCCGGTAAAACGGGTTAAACGCCGCATACGGGTCCTGGAAGATCGGCTGGACCTCGCGACGGAATTGTTTGCGCTCCACGCGTGACATCGCGGCCACGTTCTTGCCCCGGTAGAGGACCTGGCCGGAGGTGGGGCTGAGCCGACCGAGCAGCATGGTGGCGAGCGTCGTCTTGCCGCTGCCACTCTCACCCGCCACGGTGGTGATGGACGGGTAGTCGTCGGCGATCGAGAACGAGAGGTTGTCGAGCGCGACCGTCACCCCCTGCTTCTTGAGCAGTTCCCCGCCATAAGTCTTCGATACGTTGCGCAGCTCCAGCAGTGGCGTCACGCGCTCGCCTCCGTTGTCCCGGCACTGTCGGCCGGCGAGGGAATCAGCGGGTCGAGGATGACATGCTCAGGTAGCGGTGGCAACACGACGTGTTCCGGATAGAGATGACAAGCAACCCGATGGTGTGGCGCGATGTCAATAAGCGGCGGCGTCTCGACGCGACAACGCGCAAAAGCGTAGGGGCAGCGCGCCGCGAACGGACAGCCAGGCGGCAGGTTCAGCACCGTCGGCGGGAGGCCGGGGATACCGCGCAGTTGCTTCTTCCCATGGAGCGTGGGTAGGCTATCAATCAGCAGCCGCGTATAGGGATGGCGCGGTGCCGTGAGGACCCCGTCGACAGGGCCGTACTCGGCGAGCCGCCCTGCGTAGAGTACGCCAAGGGTGTCGACGAATTGGGCCATCAACCCCATGTCGTGGCCGATCAGGATGACAGCAGCCCCGAGATTCTCCTGGAGCCTCGCGAGCGTCGTCATCACTTGCCGCTGGACCACGACATCGAGCGCGCTCGTCGGCTCGTCGGCGATGATTACCTTCGGTTCCAGCACCACCGCGATTGCCATCGCCGCGCGCTGCTTCTGGCCGCCACTCAACTGATGGGGGTAACGATCCGCTACCGCCGTCGGCAAGCCAACCCGTGTCAGCGCCCCCGCCACGCGGTCTTGCAATTCTTGTCGGGAGACGCGTGCCTGGTGGGTGAAAATCGCGTCGGCGACCTGATCGCGGAGACGCATCACCGGGTTGAGCGAATTCATCGCGGCCTGCGGAACGAGCGCGATATCGCGGAGTCGGATGGCACGCAACTCACGTTCAGACACTTGCAGGAGGTCGCGCCCGCCGAAGAGGACGCGACCTCCCGCGATCCGTCCAGGGGGACGGGTGAGGCGCATCAGCGCCGTGGCCATCGTCGTCTTACCCGAGCCGGACTCGCCAACCAAGCCCATGCGCTCGCCCGCCCGTAGGGCGAAGGACACCCCATCTACCGCCTTGGCCTGGCCGCGCGGCGTCTCGTAGACGATTCGCAGATCTTCGACTTGCAATACCGGGTCTCGTGGGCGCTCCGCCTCGTACCCGGTTGGTGACACCACGTCTATCGTCGTCATGTCTGCCGCCTCAGCCGCGGATTTACCAAGCGGTCAATGCCGATCGAGAAAAAGAAGAGACCCACGACGATGAAGGCGATCATCGCGATCGGGGGAATGAACCACCACCACAGCCCGCGCAACACAGCACTATACTTCTGCGCCCAGTAAATCGTGGTACCGAGGGTATGAATATCGGGTGTCCCGAGGCCGAGCGCTTCCAGTCCGACGGAGGCGAGCATCGCGCCGCTGACCGCCCCGACGAAAGTAGCGGCGATGTAGGGCAACAGGTTCGGCAGCACCTCGCGGAAGACGATCTCGATCTCGCGCTCTCCATTCGCCGCCGCGATATCCACGTACGGGCGTTCGCGGATCGAGAGGACCTGGGCACGGATCGCCCGCGCCGGGTGCATCCAGGCAAGGGCCGCGACCGTCAGGCCCATCAGTGTGACCGTCATGTGCCCGATATTCACGGCAATAATCAGCAGGATGGCGATGCCCGGGATCGTCGAGAGCGAGTCAGACAAGACGCGGATGATCGTGTCGAGTGGCCCACCGAAATAGCCGGCGATGAGTCCCAGACAGAGGCCGATCGTGACACCGACCACTCCGGCAATGATCCCGATCAACAGCGTTTGCGGCGTACCGAGAACCATGATCGTCAGCATGTCGCGGCCTTGCGAGTCGGTCCCGAGCAGGTGCGTGACCGAGGGCGGCTGCGTCGGCTGGACCGCTCCGACGATTGCATCAGCGGGATCGACCAGTAATGCGCCGACGGCGCAGAAGAGCAGTATTGCCCCGATAATCAGCGCACCGATCACGAGATTGGCGCTCCTGCGCAGATGCTGTAGGCCACGCCGAACCCGGGCGAGCCCCCCGCTCGGTGTATGCGTGGTCGGCGTGGGGATGGCGATCTCACTCATTGCTGATACCTAATCCTCGGATCGATAAGTGGGTAAATAATATCGACGGCGAAGAGCGCGAGCGAGAGCGCGACGACGAGCATCAGCATGATGCCCTGGATGACGAAATAATCCTTGCCGGCAATCGCCGCGAAGAGCAAGCCACCGAGCCCAGGGTAGTTGAACATCGCTTCGACCAAGACGGCCCCGGAGAGCACCGAGCCAAGTGCGAACGCGAGATGGGTGACCTGCGGCAGCAGCGCGTTCCGCACACCGTAACGCAGGAAAATGCGCGACCGAGGAAGCCCCTTGGCCTCAGCGAAGGTGATGTAGTCCTCACCGAGCACCGACACCATCGTGCCGCGCATCCCCAGTGCCCAGATCCCCATGCTGCCCAGTACGAGGGCGAGCGATGGCAAGATGGCGTGGTAGAGGACATCGATGATGCTCGGTAGATCGAGCCGCAAGATGTACGCGGTGTCGAAACCGCCGCCGGGCGGGAAGATACGCAACTCGACCGCGAAGATCGCCAACAGGATGAGTCCGAGCAGGAAGAAGGGGATCGCCGAGAGGAACATCATCGGCGGGACCACGGCCTGCAAGACTTTCGGCACGCCGGGCCAGGCAAGTAACGCACCCATGATCGTCCCCAGGGCGAAGGCGATGAAGGTCGAGCTAAGCAGCAGCCCGAGCGTCCAGGGGAGCGCCGATATGACCTTGGAACTAACCGGTTGGGGAAAGTCAGCGAGGGAAACCCCGAGATCGAGGCGGAAGATATCTCCCCAATAAGTCAGGTACTGTCGCCAGAGCGGTTTGTCCAGGCCAAATTTAGCCCGATAGGATGCCGCGATCTCCTGTACGTTGACATCGACCGAGCCGCTTATGGCCATGCGGGTCTGCAACGCCGACTCGATCGGGTCGCCAGGGATCAGGCGGGGGATGAGGAAGTTGATGGTGACGGCGATGAAGATAACGAGGAGCAGATGCGCTATGCGCCGCAGGAGATAGGTTATTGGCATCAGCCCTTGTCCCTCCTCGACCGCCAGCGGGAACCCGAAGAGCCAAGTGGCGGATTGGTCAGCTTACATCGAGACGTATTTCGATTGACGCTGTTGTCAATTATCCTAGCATCGACGTATGCTCTTGTCAACGCTGTCGGACAGCGTTGACAGCTATGTTGTGGGTATTCCCCATCCAAGGGGAATAGCCTGCATTTCTTCCCCCACCTAACACGTCCATGCTACGTAGGCAGGGCCATCGCGGAGCGTGACGAGGGGCGATAAGGCAACGAGTGTTCGTGATTGTCCGTAACCTGTGTCTGCATGGGCAGCAACAATTCTTAGGAAGCTCGTTGCCCCGGTTACAGGTGCCAAGCAGTAGATTCAATCGCTATGCCATTGATATCCAGGGCAATCGCATGTCAAGGTGAGGTGCCGCGCGTCTCGGCAGCGTCGGCGATACTGTCGTTGGTGACGACGGGGCGTTATGGCGAGGGGGATAGCGATGGACGTGTGACAAGACACCAGCATCGGCGCGCATTTCGCGCCCTTGACCGATCCGCGCGCGGATCGAGGCCAGGACCATCTGCTGCTGGACATCATCACCGTGGCGTTGTGCGCGGTAAGCTGCGGGGCGGATGGCTGGGTGGCGGAGGAGACGTGCGGGCGGGCGAAGGCCGCGTGGCTGCGGACGTTCCTGGCCCTGCCGGGCGGCATCCCGTCCCACGCACCTTCGGGCGCATCTTCGCCCGCCTGGACCCGGTGGAGTTCCCGCGCCGCTTCCTGGCCTGGGTCGGGGCGATGGTGCCGGACACGGTCGGGCAGGTCGTGGCCCTCCGCGGCAAGACGCTGCGCCGCTCGCACGACCGGGCCAACGGCAAGGCCGCGCCGCACATGGTCAGCGCCTGGGCCTGCGGCAGCGGGCTGGTGCGCGGGCCGCTCGCGGTGGATGACACGTCGAACGCGCTCACCGCCCTGCCCGCCCTGCTGCGGCTGCTGGCGCTCGACGGGGCGACGGTCACCATCGATGCGCTGGGCTGCCAGACCGCTATCGCGGCCCAGATCGTCGCGCAGGGGGCGGAGTACGCGCTGGCGCTGAAGGACAATCACCCGACGCTGCACGCCGAGGTCGCCGAGGTGTTCGCCGACGCCCGCGCCACCACCTTCGCTGCCTATGCCCCGGCCGACCACGATGCCTGGCGGACCACCGAGAAGGACCACGGGCGCATCGAGACGCGGCGCTTCTGGACGAGCAGCGACCCGGCGATCAGAACCTACCTCAATCAGGGCGACGCCTGGGCGGGGCTGCGGGCCATCGGCCTCGCGGAGCGCGAGCGCCGGGTCGGCACCACGGTGACGGTCGAGACGCGCCACTACTTGCTCAGCGGTGCGGGTGGCGCGGCGGCCTTCGGGCACGCGGCGCGCAGGCATTGGGGCATCGAAATAGTTCAAACGCAAATGACAAAAACGGGTGTGCTCCCCACGCGGGCTAGTCGGGACGACGTAGCGAATCTCGACCTCGTCGTCGGTCACCACCACGCGGTCGATGAGCAGTTCGACGAGTTGTCGCCGTTGGACGAAGGAGGCGCTTGCGAGGCCCGCTTGGACCCGGTGGCAAAACTCCTCAGCCCCCTGCACCTGGGCCGCCACATCCACATGGCGTGTCGCCTGGGCTTCCAGGTGCTGGTGTTGCTGCGCCAAGCCCTGGTGCTTCTGCGCCACCTCGCCGCGCCGTCGCTGATACTCGGCGAGCGGCATCACCCCGCCCAAATACGCCTCGGTCAGCCGCTCCAACTGCTGGTCGAGGCGCACCTGTCCTCTGCGTAGCACCTCCCGGCGGGCCTGCAACTCTTGCGACGACCAGTGGCCACCCTGCGCGCGCGCCAATGCCTGGGCGATGCTCTCGGGATGGGCGAGTACCGCGCACAGATCCCGCCAGACGAGGTCGTCGAGTTGTTGCACCGGGGTGTAGCGGGCCGGGCAGTGCTCCTCGCGGTGGGAGGCGACGGCAGGTCCCTTGGCCCGACAGACGTAATAGTCATAACGCTTCTTGCGGTCGCGGCGCCCGGCGCAGGCCGTGCGGCAGTGCCCGCAACTCACCAACGCCCGCAGCAGATAGTCCCGCGCGGTGTTATTGCGCCGGGCAGACTGCTGGTTCTGGGCCAGTTTGGCCTGCACCTGCTCGAATTGCTCTACGCTGACCAGCGCGGGGATCGTCGCCACCGGGATCCAGTCCTCGCGCGGCAACGCCACCTGCGTGGTGCTGGGGCGGCCGATGGGGCGCAGGGCGGAGTGCCGACCACGCGGTGGCCGCGCCTGGGTGCGGCCAGCGTAGACCTGGCCGGTGTAGCTCGGGTTGGTGCGGATCCCGCGGACCGTCGCCGAGTTCCAGCGCGCGTTCCCCTTCGGCGTCACGAGCCCACGCCGACTCAGCGCCTTGGCCAAGCCGATGAGGCCGATGCCATCTTCTCTATACGTCGCGAACAATTCTTGCACGACCGGGGCTTCGGCGGCCTCGACGCGCACGCCGGCGGGGTCGCGCGGGCGTTCCAGATCCAGGCGATAGCCCTATGGTGCGCGCGTCCACGGCAGCAGCAGGCCGGCGCGCAGCTTCATCTGCCGACCGCGGCGCATCCGCTCGGCGATGACGCTCCGCTCATACTCGGCCACCGCCCCGCGGATTTGCAGCAGCAACTGGTCATGCGGGTCCGCACTCATCGGCCGGTCGAGGAACTCGACGACGCAGCCGCCACGGCCCAATTCTTCCAGGAGCAGTGCCTGGTGGACGTAGTTGCGGGCCAGCCGATCCGGCGCGGTCAGCAGCACGCGGTCGATCTCGCCTGCGGCGACCGCATCGCGCAGCCGCTCCAACCCCGGTCGGCGTAACGCCGCGCCGCTGTAGCCATCATCGCGGAAGCGATGCTTGTCCAACACCGCCCACCCGTGGCCCGCGACATGCTGGGCCAACCGCTCGAGTTGCTGCTCGATGGTCTGCGCCTGCGCCTGCCGCAGCGTCGATACCCGCGCATAGATCGCCACACGCATCACCCCGCTCCTTTCTCACCTGCTCGCCCGCCATCACCGCCGGGGTCGCGACGCCTGGGTGCGTCCACCGCAGGAGCTCCTGATAGGCGCGATCCCAGCGTCGCTGTCCGTCCGGTGTCGCCAGCAGTTCCCGTCGCATGCGCCACTGCCGTTTCAGCGCCCCCTCCACGCCGATCCGTCTCGGCGGAAGGGTAAACGGGGCCGGGCGGACAGCGGTGGCCGCGCGATGGGGAGGACCGCCCCCGGTCACGCAGCAGGCGGGCAGTCCGCACGACGCAGATCTTGTCATTTGCAATTAGACCATTGAGAATCGCGTCCACTGGGTCCTCGATGTCGCCTTTCGCGAGGACCAGAGCCGGGTCCGCGTCGGCCAGGGGGCTGAGAATCTGGCGATCCTGCGCCATTGCGCCCTCAACCCCCTCCGTCAGGAGCGGACCGCAAGAGGCGGCATCGCCACCAAGCGCTTCCGCGCCGCGCTCGAAGAGTCCTATCTCCTCACTGTCCTCGCCGCGCCCCACCATTAACATGCGATTGCCTTGCATTGATATCCGACAGCTTGACAGTCAGATGCATGGCGTGTATTCTAAGCAAAACTCCCCAGACTTATCGATTACTGGTCGCCTCATTGCGCCTTTGAACCCCTTCACTCACCATACTGATCGGTACGATGTCGATAATGGGCGGCATAGTGGCCGCAGGAGTGGTGCCGATATCTAGTACAGGGCGACCAATGCTCCGGCACCCTATCTGGTGTTGTGCGCGTGATAACAGTGGTCAAGGAGGTTGGTTCGATGCGTAGGCTTCCGGCTACACTCTTCCTCGTGGCGGTCTTGCTCTCAACAGTTGTGCTGGCTAGCTGCAGCGGAATATCGCGCCGCGAAGGTGACGTTCCTCGGAACGAGACGCTGATCATCAGCCCCTGGGGCAACCAGCCGGAGATCAAGAACCCGACGAACTTCAATATCTATCCAGGGAGCGGTTATAACCATCAGCGCGAGGTCGGCGACAAGACAATCTACGAAGCGCTGATGTACACCAACCTTAACACCGGCGAACTTATCCCGTGGCAGGCGGAGAGCTTCAAATACAACGAGAGCTTCACTGCGATCACGGTGAAGCTCCGCAACGGAATCACTTGGTCGGACGGGAAGCCCTTCACCTCGAAGGATGTGAAGTTCACCCTCGAGATGCTGCGCGACAATGCCCCCGATCTCCTGTACTCAACGATTTACAAAGAGTGGTTGAAGGGCGTCGAGGCACCTGACGATTTGACTGCGATCATCACTCTGACCAAGCCGGGGCCGCGCTTCTTCCAGCAGAACCTGGCGTTGGGACATGAGAACCACCAAGTCATGCTGCCGGCCCACATCTGGCAGGACAAAGATGTGAAGACCTTCACCAATTTCGACCTCGCGCAGGGCTGGCCGGTCGGCACCGGGGCCTACAAGTTGGTTAGTTCTACCGCTCAGCAGCAGGTCTTTGACCGCCGCGATGATTGGTGGGGTGCCAAGACCAAATTCCAGGACTTGCCCGCCCCGAAGCGGATTATCCTCGTCCCAACCGCAAGCGACGACGCGAGCGGACAACTCTACATCGGCGACAAGATCGACAGCGGTTCTGCCTTGCAGGTAGGTACCTTCAACGCCGCTCGGGCGAAGAACAAGAACCTGAAATCCTGGAACGAGCAAGGACCGGTGTGGGGCGCGCCCGATGGCTGCGGCTATGTCTTCAGCTTCAACACGGCCAAGGAGCCTTGGAACAATCGCGATGTCCGGCTAGCGATCAACTACGCCATCAACCGTCAAGAGATCTCAACGATCGGCTATGAAGCATCGAACCATCCGCAGGTAATGCCGTACTCCGGCTATCTCGACACGCGCTGGCTCACCCCGAGCCTCAAGGCGGTCATCGATAAGTATCAACGGGACAAACCCGATCCGGCGCTCGTCGAGCGGCACATGACGGCGGCGGGCTTCGCCAAGAACGCGCAGGGCAAGTGGGAGAAGGGTGGCCAGGTGCTCAAGGTGCCGGTACGTGGGCCGAGCGCATTCGCCCCGCTCGCCCCGCCGCTCGCAGCACAACTCCGCAAGGCCGGTTTCGACGCAACGGAGACGATCGAGCCGGCCGGCTCGACCGCTTGGAGTGACGATCTCACGACCGGTCAGTCCGACACCATTTTCTTCGTGCATTGCGGCAGCATCTCCGACCCATACGACACGCTCAAGGATCTGCACAGCAAGTACGGTCCGCCGATTGGCCAGAAATGCCCGAGTGTGATTGCCTGCACGCGTTACAACAACCCCGAGTACGACAAGCTAATTAACGAGATGGAAGCGGTGGTCGGCACACCGGACAATCCGCGCTACATGCAGCTGGTGGAGAAGGCGACCGACATCTATCTGACCGACATGCCGGAGATCATGCTGACGGAGGAGTTGTGGGTTATCACCTTCAACGAGACCTACTGGAAGGGCTGGCCGTCGGCCAAGGATCCCTATGTCGCGCCATACCCCCCGTGGGAGGCCTGGAATCTGATCGTCCATCACATTAAGCCGGCAAAATAAGGGATGCGATGGCGCGATGGCGGGGGGAGGCCGGCCTCCCCCCGCCATCGCGCCGGATTCAGCCGAGGTGTGGTGTGATCCGGAGAGAGGTGCCTCGGTGACTTCGTCTCGTCCTAAGGTGCTGTTTGTGTTTAACCAGCAGGTGTATGACAGTTGCACGGCCCAACCAGCGCAACTGGAACGGCTCGCCCAATTCACCGACTGGGAGTGGCTGCCGCTGGAAGGGGGGCCGCGCTTCGGGGCGAACCCCGATCCCGCCGCCTTGGAGCAACTCCTCGACCCGATCAGCGAGGTCGCCGGCCTCGTCATCTGCCATGGCTCGCCACGGATCGACGCGGCGGTGCTGGATCGGGCTCCCCGGCTGCGGATTATCGGCGAACTGGAGGGGGACCGCTTCGCCGAACGCATCGACCTCGATGCTGCCTGGGCGCGCGACATCTGCGTGGTCGACACCACCCATGGCTCGTCGTATCCGGTGTCCGAGTGGGCATTGGCGCTCATCCTCATCTCGCTCCGTAACGCCGGGGAACACTTCCGGCACACGATCGAGCACAACGTCTACGTGCCGCCGCGAACGGGCTGGACTCCTACTCGACTCGACGGTAAGAAGGTCGGCTTGATCGGTTGTGGCCACATCGGTCGGCGCCTTATCACGTATCTCCAGCCATTCCACTGCGATATTCGTGTCCATGATCCTTACCTACCGAAGGTGATCCCCGACATCATGGGATTCCAGCTAACCTCGCTGGACCATGTGCTAGCCGACTCGGATGTGGTCGTCTGTCTCGCGCCGCTGACGCCAGCAACGCAACGCATGATCGGTCGGCGCGAACTTGAGCTGCTGCAGGCCGGCTCGGTCTTCGTCAACGTCTCACGCGGTGCCATCGTCGACCCGGAGGCGCTGATTGAGCGGCTGCAGCGGGGCGATATCGTGGCCGGCCTCGATGTCTTCGATCCCGAGCCGATCCCCGCCGACAGCCCGATCAAAGATCTGCCCAACGTGTTCGTAACCCCCCACATCGCTGGGATCGGTCGGGGTGTCGACACCTTCCTCAAGCTGATGGTTGACGAGCTGGACCGTTATTTCCACGGGCACGAGACACTCTATGACCTGACACCTCGCACGCGGGCCAACCGCACCGGTACGCCCATGCCGCTAGGCGGCGAGTAGCCGAGGGCCTGCGACGTCCGGTGGTGGGCTCGGCTTGTCGCTGGGCAAGAAACCTCTGTCGGGAGACCAGGCGTGCTTGGGGGAGCCAATGTTCTACGAACTGCGATCGTAGTTCATCGATCCGACGGCGATTGACCAATACCTTGGGAGAGGGCAAACGACCGAGCACTACTGATCCTCCAGGGCGACTACGGGCTCCGTGTGCTTGGTTTCTGGCGCGTCGAGGAGACAGATTATTGGAGTGAGGGCGAGTCGGCGACGGTAGTCTAGCTCGCCGCCTGGCAGGATCGAGAGGAACGTGAGCGACAGTGGGTCACCGTCCGCGCTCCGGCCAGTGGGTCCAGATCGCTGGGGGAGGCCACAATACCACCGCCGACCGAGCGCCATCATGTTCCTGAACGGCATCCCCCGCTCCCCCTTACAGTAGCGACTCCTAAGCGATCGGAAGGGTGGCAGGGCCGGAGACAATCAATACTGGCATCTGCGTCCCCAGTTTGCCCGAGCAGGAAGGGAATCCCGGTAAGAGACGATGATTATCGATTCAGAGGGCGTTTCCTAACTCATTGGTGGCCCTCCCAGAGGTGCGCGAGGACGCGCTTCGGTGAGCGGATGAGGTCGGGGCGGTCGGCGTGGTGGGCGATCAGGGCGATGACGATGGTCGCGGCGTAGGT
>JAABUN010006835.1_pt1 | contig 12814 bp, 10 predicted proteins | sample 5559311 | NCBI WGS metagenome assembly JAABUN01 (sample SAMN10711877, study PRJNA513370) | rock metagenome | isolation source: Antarctica rocks | place: Antarctica: Victoria Land, Siegfried Peak sud | reverse complement strand
TCGGCTCCGGCCGCGCGACCCGCCCGCAGGACTACGTCTTCCCCACCTACCGCGAGCACGGCGTCGCGTGGACGCGCGACGTGGACCCGGTGACGCTGCTCGGGCTCTACCGCGGCGTCAACCAGGGCGGCTGGGATCCCACGGCGAACAACTTCCACCTGTACACGATCGTGATCGGCTCCCAGACCCTGCACGCCACCGGCTACGCGATGGGGATCCAGCGCGACGGTGCCGTCGGAACCGGGGAGCACGACCGCGACACTGCCGTCATCGCCTACTTCGGTGACGGTGCGAGCGCCCAGGGTGACGTGAACGAGGCATTCGTCTACGCCTCGGTCTTCAACGCGCCGGTGGTGTTCTTCTGCCAGAACAACCAGTGGGCCATCTCCGAGCCGAACGACCGCCAGACCCGCATCCCGCTCTACCAGCGCGCCCGCGGCTTCGGCTTCCCCGGCGTCCGGGTGGACGGCAACGACGTGCTGGCCACGTACGCGGTGACCACCGAGGCGCTCAACCGCGCCCGCAGCGGCGAGGGCCCCACCCTGATCGAGGCCTTCACTTACCGGATGGGCGCCCACACCACCTCCGACGACCCGACCCGGTACCGCATCGAGGCCGAGGTCGAGGAGTGGAAGCTCAAGGACCCGATCGCCCGGCTCAAGGCGTACCTGTCCCGCAGCGGCGAGGCCGACCAGGACTTCTTCGACTCCGTCGAGGCCGAGGCGACCGAGCTGGCCGCGCACGTGCGCAAGGGATGCCTGGAGATGCCCGACCCCGATCCGGACACCATGTTCGACCACGCCTACCGCGAGCCGCACCCTCTGGTGGATGAGGAGCGTGCCTGGTTCGCCCGGTACCGCGAGTCCTTCGAGGGCTCGCACGGCGAGGAGGCAGCGCAATGAGCATCGAGCAGACCACCATCGCCAAGGGCATCACCATGGGCCTGCGGGCAGCCATGGAGGCCGAGCCCAAGGTCGTCATCATGGGTGAGGACGTCGGCAAGCTCGGCGGCGTCTTCCGCGTCACCGACGGCCTGCAGAAGGACTTCGGCGAGGAACGGGTGATCGACACCCCGTTGGCGGAGTCCGGCATCATCGGCACCGCCATCGGGATGGCGCTGCGTGGCTACCGTCCCGTCTGCGAGATCCAGTTCGACGGGTTCATCTACCCGGCCTACGACCAGATCGTCACCCAGCTGGCGAAGATGGGCTACCGCTCGCAGGGGTCGGTGAAGCTCCCGGTCGTGATCCGGGTGCCCTTCGGCGGTGGAATCGGCGCCGTGGAGCACCACTCGGAGAGCCCGGAGGCGTACTTCGCCCACACCGCGGGCCTACGCGTGGTCTCCTGCTCCAACCCGGCCGACGCCTACTGGATGATCCAGCAGGCCATCGCCAGCGACGACCCCGTCATGTTCTTCGAGCCGAAGCGGCGCTACTGGGAGAAGGGTTCGGTCGACACCTCGGTCACGCCCATGCCGCTGCACCAGGCCCGCGTGGTGCGAGAGGGCACCGACGTGACGGTGGCCGCCTACGGCCCGATGGTGACCACCTCCCTGGCCGCCGCACAGGCCGCGTCCGAGGACGGCATCTCGCTGGAGGTCATCGATCTGCGCACGCTCTCGCCGCTGGACATGGACACCCTGGAGGCCTCGGTGCTCAAGACCGGCCGCATGGTCACCGTGCAGGAGGCGCCCGTGTTCCTCGGGATGGGCTCCGAGCTCGCGGCCAGGATCACCGAGCGGTGCTTCTATGCCCTGGAGGCCCCGGTGCTGCGCGTCGGCGGGTTCCACATCCCGTACCCGGCCAGCCGGCACGAGGAGGAGTACCTGCCCGACCTGGACCGGGTTCTCGACGCCGTCGACCGCTCGCTCGCGTTCTGACCCGGGGAGAGACACCATGCCGCAGATCAAGCAGTTCCTGCTGCCCGACCCCGCTGAGGGCCTGACCGAGGCGGAGATCGTCACCTGGAAGGTGGCGGTGGGCGACACAGTCACCGTCAACCAGGCCATCGTCGACATCGAGACGGCGAAGTCGCTGGTCGAGCTCCCGTGCCCGTACGCCGGGCTCGTCGTCGCGATCCACGTGGCCGAAGGCGTGACCGCCGACGTGGGCACCCCCATCATCAGCATCGACATCGACCCTGACGGAGCGGCTCCCGCGGGTACGCCGTCCGCGGGCGTGCCCGAGCAGGCCACCTCCGACGAGCGCCCCGACGTGGGCGGACTCAGTGAGGAGATGGTGCCCGAGCCGCCGGAGGAGGGCTTCGTCGAGCCCGGCCTGATCGGTGGGGCCGCGCCTGGTGGGCGGACCTCGGTCCTGGTCGGCTACGGCCCCAAGACCACCGAGGCCAAGCGTCGTCCGCGCCGTGGGGGGCCCAGGTCAGGCCCGGGCGAGGACGGGCGGGCGGCGGTGCAGGAGTCCTTCTCCGCGCAGCGTCCGCTGGCCACGCCGGTGGCACCCCCCCGTGCGCCGCAACCGGTGAAGCCTGTGCGGCAGCAACCGGTCCCGGGATCTTCGCTGCCCTCCGTCGGGCAGGTCGAGGCGGCCCCAGCGGCTACCGGCTCTCGGGTGCTGGCCAAGCCGCCGGTCCGCAAGCTGGCTCGCGACCTCGGCGTGGAACTCGCCTCCTGCACGCCCAGCGGCCCGGACGGGACGGTTTCGCGCGAGGACGTCATGTCGGCGTCGCAGGGTGCGCTGTCGGCGTCGCAGGGTGAGCAGGACGCGCCCGCGCCCGCAGCAGTCGGCAGCTCAGACGTGGAGCGTGAGGTGCGCACCCCCATCAAGGGTGTGCGCAAGATAACGGCCGAGGCCATGGTGCGCTCGGCCTTCACCGCCCCGCACGTGACCGAGTGGGTCACCGTCGACGTCACCCGCACCATGGAGCTGGTGCGCCGGCTCAAGGGCGACAAGGCGTTCGACGGGCTGAAGGTGTCCCCGCTGGCGCTGCTGGCGCGGGCGCTGATCATCGCGGTACGCCGCAACCCCGGCATCAACGCCAGCTGGGACGAGCCGGCGAACGAGATCGTCACAAAGCGCTACGTCAACCTCGGCATCGCGGCGGCGACTCCGCGCGGGCTCGTCGTCCCGAACATCAAGGACGCCGACCGGCTCGACCTGCTCGGGCTGGCCACGGCCCTCAAAGAGCTGACCGACACCGCGCGTGCCGGCCGGACCGCCCCCGCCGACATGGCGGGCGGGACGATCTCGATCACCAACGTCGGGGTGTTCGGGGTGGACGGTGGCACCCCGATCCTGAACCCGGGCGAGGCTGCGATCCTGTGCATGGGGCAGGTGCGTCCGATGCCGTGGGTGGTGGACGGTGAGATCGCGGTCCGTCAGGTCATGCAGCTGACGCTCTCGTTCGACCACCGCCTGGTGGACGGCGACCTCGGCTCGCGCACGCTGGCCGACGTGGCCGCCGTGCTCGAGCGTCCCGAGCAGGCACTGGTCTGGGCGTGACCGGGTCGCCGGTCAGCTCCTAACGGGCAGTGATCCGCGCGAGTGCTGGCGAACGGGGGCTTCGGCGACGCTGATCCCCCCGTTCGACCGCACTCGCGGTCAGGGGGAGAGTCTGCCGCCGCCCTGGGTGCTCTGCGCGGGTGTCTGCGGCTGTGTTTGTGCGTGCGTCAGAGTCTGAGCTTCGGCCTCGGCAGCAGCGGCCTCGTCGGCCCGCTCTTGACGTGCGGCGTCGATGCCGGAGGACATCCGCAGCGGGACCTCGGGCAGGAACCGCACGAGCACGATGGCCAGGGCGAGGATGCACGCCGCCACCAGGAAGACCAGGTCCATCGAGTCGGCGAACCCGACCAGGAACGGACGGGCCAGCCGTTCGTCGACGGCGTTGAGGAACGAGGAGTCGTCCAGCGCACCGGCCGGCAGCGAGCCGGATCCCGAGACCGAGTCCAGCATCCCCAGGATGGGGGCGTTTGCCGGGTCAGCCTGGACGACTGGGTCGTTCAGGGCGGCCTGGAATTCTGCGCTGGACGACGCCTCCCGGAACGAGGTCGTGATGTTGCCACCCGCGGTGGAGAACAGGATCGACAGGAACACCGCAGTCCCCAGCGTGCCGCCGACCTGGCGGAAGAAGGTCACGGACGAGGTCGCCACACCCATCTCGCGCGGAGAAACGGCGTTCTGGACGGCCAGGATCAGCGGCTGCATGTTGAGCCCGAGCCCGAGGCCGAAGACCACCATGATGAGGCTGGTGTCCAGCGTCGAGGTGTCGAGTCCGATGCGGCTGAACAGGAACGCTGAGCCGGTCAGCAAGAAGGCGCCGATGACCGGGAAGAGCTTGTACCGGCCGGTGCGGGAGATGAGCTGCCCGGCGACGATCGAGCCGGCCATGATGCCGGCGGTCAGCGGTAGCAGCAGCAGGCCGGCCTTGGTCGGGCTGGCGCCCTTGACGATCTGCAGGTAGAGCGGGAGCCCGGCCAGGACCCCGAACATCCCCATCCCGACGATGGTGTTCAGCGCCGACCCGACGGCGACGGTGCGGTTCTTGAACATCCGTAGCGGCAGCAGGGCCTCTGCCCCCGCGCGGCGTTCGGCGAGCAGGAAGGCGACGATGCCCAGCACGCCGAGGGCGCCGCAGGTCAACGAACCGACCGACGCCCAGCCCCACTCGCGGCCCTGCTCGGCCAGCAGCAGCAGCGGCACCAGTGCGAGCACCAGCGCTGCGGCCCCTGCCCAGTCGATCCGGTGATCGACCCGGTGGTGCTCCATGTTCAGGACCTTGCTCACCACGAACAGGGCGAGAAGCCCGATCGGGACGTTGACGAAGAACACCCAGCGCCATCCGTCCGTGCCCAGGATCGTGTCGGCGCCTGCGAAGAACCCTCCGACGACGGGGCCCAGCACGCTGGAGGTGCCGAATACGGCAAGGAAGTAGCCCTGGTACTTGGCGCGCTGACGCGGGGGGACGATGTCGCCCAGGATGGCCAGGGCCAGCGAGAACAGGCCACCGGCGCCGATGCCCTGCACGCCGCGGTAGGCAGCCAGGCTGAGGATCGAGTCAGCGAACCCGCACGCGATGGAGCCGAGGACGAAGATGGTGATGGCGCCCAGGAAGAACGGCTTGCGGCCGTAGATGTCGGAGAGCTTGCCGTACAACGGCGTGGTGATCGTGGAGGTGATCAGGTAGGCCGTGGTGGCCCAGGCCTGGTTGCTCAGACCGTTCAGGTCGTCGGCGATGGTTCGGATGGACGAGGCGATGATCGTCTGGTCGAGGGCGGCCAGGAACATGCCCATCATCAGGCCGCTTAGGATGGTCACGATCTGGCGGTGCGTGAGCGAGGCGGACCCCGGCAAGGCTGTGGCGGTTGTCACGACGGGTCCTTCAGTGGGGCAGGGCAGGGGCAGGGGACTGGGTGACGGGGTGGCCCTCGGTCAGGGCCTGGAGGATGCGCGGCAGGGCGTCCGACAGATCTGCGGTGAGCCTGCCCAGCAGCAAGGTCAGGCTCTCGACGTCGTCGAGGTCCCAGCCTGCCAACACGCGCGCCATCATCTGGTCACGGGCAGCACGCATCCGGCGGTGCGTCTCGCGGCCCTGATCGGTCGCGGCCAGCACGGTGACCCTGCCGTCGTCGGGGTCGGCACGGCGCTCGACGTGGCCGAGCTTCACTAGCTCGTCTACCTGGCGGCTGATCGTGGACGGGTCTACGCAGGCGCTCTCCGCCAGCTCCTTGGTCCGCATCGGGCCGAGCGTCGTCAGGTGGAAGAGCAGCACGTACGTCGACCAGGACACCCCGTCGTTGTGGTGCGCCGCGACCGAGCTCTTGATCGTCTGCATCGTGCGGGTCAGCTGCAGGATGTGCTGGTTCAGCTGCCCGGCCCTGGCCAGTGCCGGGTCGTTCTGGCTGACCGGGGCGACGAAGACGTCGCTGGGAGCGGGTGGAGTCATGACTGCCTTAGATTCGTGTATCACGCATGTACGTGTGTCATACAACTATCGGTCGCCCTTCCTCGCACGTCAAATTCAGCGGACGCCATCGGAACAGCCCCCGACCTCAGCAGCCGGTAGCAACCGGCCGCGTGGGGTCGCGCACCCACTGGGACCAAGAACCCGGGAACAGGGCCGCGTCCACGCCGATCTCGTGCAGCGCCAGCACGAGCACCGCCGCCGTCACACCGGATCCGCAGGAGGCGGCTACCTGCTGGGCGTCGTCCCCGGGTGCGCTCGGGAGCGCTTCATGGAGCGCAGCGCGAAGCGCGTCCGTTGCCAGCAGCCGGCCGTCACGTCCCACCACCAAGCTCATCGGGAGGTTCACCGCCCCGGGGATGTGTCCCGCAACCGGGTCGACCGGTTCGGTGGTTCCCGTGAAACGTTCGTGCGCACGGGCATCCAGCAGGATCCCGTCCGGCCGGCCGGAGCGCAGCACCTGCTCGCTCAGCTGCGCGAGCGTCAGCACGGGCATCGAACCCGGGTGCACGACGGCGTCCGGAGCCGGTGCTGGCGCCACGGAACCCGTCTCGATCGCGCCGCCCGCCGCCAGCCAGGCCATAAGACCGCCATCGAGCACGCGGACGCCGGGGTGGCCGAACCACCGCAGCACCCACCAGGCGCGGGCAGCGGCCATGGGGGCGGGCGTTCCGGCGTCGTAGGCCACCACCTCGGTGCTGGGGCCGATCCCCAACCGACGCATCACCTCGCTGAAGTGCTGCGCGCTCGGCAGCGGGTGCCGCCCGCCGTCCCCCGGCGGACCGGCCAGCTCCGCGTCCAGGTCGCAGAACACGGCACCTGGCAGGTGTCCGTGCCGATAGTGCTCCGGCTGCGCGCCCGCCAGGGTCCACCGCACGTCCAGCAGCCGTGGTGGGTCGCCGTCAGCCAACTGCGTGCGCAGGTCTGTTGCACCGACCAATGCTGACCGGTGCACTGAGGCCTCATTCATGGCGTCATCGTCACTTCCCTGTCCTGCGAGCCCATCTGGCCGGTAATGGGTTCGTCCAAGCCCACCCGTGCACCTCGCAACCGTCCCCGCCGTCCCAAGCGCCGTGAGTCCGGAGCGTGTGACTTTCGAGTCTGTTCGTCTGAGTCACGAAGATGCCAACGACCAGATCCCACCGCCGATGAGGAGAACGATCCCCAGCGGAATGCCGATGAATCCCACTGTTTCAGAGACGGCGACCCACCATGGCAGCGGTTGGCCAGGATACTCGGGCGTGCTGACGCCCTGCATGAACGTCACAAGGCCCATCACGACACCGATGGAGAAGGCCATCACTCCCGCGTAGATGCACCACATAGGCCCCCGCGAGCTTGCGTCTGTTGCTCGTTGGCTACTTCTATCCTCCACCGCGCCTCCTCCCAGGTGAACCGGCTCGGCCGCGAACTACCAGAGGCGCTTGCGGTAAGCCTATTCCAGGTCGGCCGCGACCACCTCGGCGTCCGGAGCGGCGTCCGCTCCTCCGGCGGGACCGGGTGCCCCGATGTGAGCAGCCAGCGCGGGACCCATCCGCGGCAGGTCCTTCGAGGCCGGCCAGGAGGTGGGCTCCCACAGCCCCGATCTCTTGAAGGCCTTGCCGCAGTGGATGAACGCCCGGGACACGTCCACCACCAGCGCCCCCCACGGGACCTTGCCGTCGATCGCCGTCTCAACCCGGACGTGCTCGTCGAGGCTCAGGTGTGCCCGGCCCTCGATGCGCAGGGTCTCGTTGATGCCGGGGACCATCACCAGCAGCGCGGCGCGGGGGTTCTCGGCGAGGTTCTGCGCACCGTCGAACAAGCGGTTGCCCGGTAGCTCTGCGAGCGCCACCCGGGTGGGCGTGAGCATCCGGACGAAGCCGGGCGGTCCGCCACGCGGACTGGCGTCGCAGCTGCCATCGGCCCCCGCCGTCGCGACGACGACGAACGGGGACAGCGTCAGGATGCGCTCGAAGTGCCTGTCCAGGGTGCTGATGGCCTTGAGTCGGGCGGCGTCCCCGGGCTGGCCCAGGATGCCCCGCAGCTCGTCCACGTGCACCGGCTCTGAGATCATGGCTCACGGTACCGCCGGGCATAGTCTGTTCGGCATGCGCGTGAAGGTGCTCCAGATCGGTTACGGCGACGACGAGAGCGTCGATGCCCGGCGCGAGCGTGTGACGGGCCTGGTGCGGGAGCAGGCGGGGTGCGGTGTGGACGGGCAACCCGACACCGACCTGGTGGTGCTCCCCGAGCTGTGGGCGCACGGCGGTTTCGCCTACCGCACCTGGCAGGAGCGTGCCGAGGCCATCGACGGGCCCACGGTGACCGCGCTGGCGGCGGCGGCACGGGACACCTCGACGGTGGTGCACGCAGGGTCGATCATCGAGCGTGACGGTGACTCCCTGTTCAACACCTCGGTGCTCCTCGGGCCGGACGGGTCGGTGCTGGCCCGCTACCGCAAGATGCACCGCTTCGGCTTCGGCGTGGGAGAGCCCACTCTGCTCGAGCCGGGTGCGGACCTGGTGGTCGTCCGCGTCCCGCTGCGCGACGGCGGCACCGTGCCGGTGGGGCTGAGCATCTGCTACGACCTGCGCTTCCCCGAGATGTTCCGGGCCCTGCTCGACGCGGGTGCCCAGATGGTGCTCGTCCCCGCTGCGTGGCCGGCCGCACGGGTGGCGCACTGGACGCTGCTGGGCCGCGCGCGCGCCATCGAGGACCAGATCGTGGTCGTCGCCGCCAACACCGTCGGCACGCACGCCGGGCACGAGATGGGCGGGTTCAGCCAGGTGGTCGGCCCGACCGGCGAGGTGCTGGCCGAGGCCGGCACGGACGAGGAGGTGCTGTCGGTGGACATCGACCTGTCCCAGGTGTCGTCCGTGCGCGAGCACTTCCCGGTGCTGGCCGATCGACGGCTGTAACCAGCGCCGACCTACCCTGGTGGCGTGAACTCCGCGGCGACCCTCATCCCTGTCCTGTCGGGCCTGCGCACCGAGCAGACCGTGGTGGCGATCACCCCCGAGAACGGTAGTGCGCTGACGCAGGCCCCGGGCCAGGTGGAGCTGATCTTCGCCGAGCCCATGGCCGGCGCCGAGGTGAGCGCGAGCACCACCGATCCGCAGGGCAGCACCGCTGAGGCCGAGGTCAGCGTGCAGGGAAGCACCGTGCAGGTGCCGGTGGCAGACGCGGGCCCGGGGGACTACACGGTGCAGTTCCAGGTCGGCCAGCTCAACGGCAGCACCGTGTTCACCCAGCTGTCGCCCGGGCAACCGGCACCGGCGGAAGGGAGCTCCTACGGTCCGCTGCTGGTCGGGGCCGTGCTGCTGGCGTTGCTGCTGGTGACCGTCCTCACCCTGCGTGGGTGGAGACGGCAGTGACCCCGGTCGGGCGCGCCGGCCGTCCGCTCCTGGCGGCAGCCGCCGCCGTCGCGGTCGTCGCCGCTGTCGCCGGGCTGCTGCTCACCGGTGGGGCAGCCCGACCCGTCCTCGGCGACCCCGGCACGCTCGTGCGCTGGGGGTTGCCGCTGACCCGCCTGCTGCACGACGGAGCCGCCGCGCTGGCGATCGGCGCGCTGCTGATGTGCGCCGCCGTGTTGCCGTCGTCGTCGCAGGCGTGGGTACGGGCCCGGTCGATCGCACTGTGGTCCAGCGTGACGTGGGCGCTGGCAGCGCTCGCGGTCCTGGTCCTGGGCGGGGCCGTGGCCGCTGGGATGACCCCGTCCGATCCCGCCTTCGGTGCGGCACTGGGGCAGTACGTCAGCACGCTCGAGACCGGTCGGCTCACGCTGGTCGCCACGGTCCTCACCGCGCTGGTGGCGGTCGTCGCGGCCCAGGTCCGCACCCCGGTAGGCGCCGGCGTGGCCGCACTGGTGGCCCTGGTCGCGCTGGTGCCGCTCGCGCTGACGGGTCACTCCGCCGATGCCGGTGCCCACGAGCTGTCGGTGTCGTCGTGGTGGCTGCACCTCGTCGGCGTGTGCGTCTGGGCCGGTGGGCTGGTGTGCCTGGCGCTGCTGGGCGGGGGCGCCGGGCTGGAAAAGGATTTTGGCCCGGTGGCCCGGCGTTACTCGGTGGTCGCCGGCTGGGCCTTCGCACTGGTCGCCTTCTCCGGCGTCGCGAACGCCTCCGTCCGCATCGGCGGGCTGGCCGACCTGTGGACGGGATACGGCGTCCTGCTCGTCGTCAAGGTCGTCGCGCTCGTCGCCCTCGGGGTCGCGGGCTGGTGGCACCGCTCCCGGCTGCTGCCCGCGCTGGAGGCTGCCGCACAGGCTCCGCGGAGGACCTTCTGGCTGCTGGTGGGCGGGGAGGTCGTGGTGATGGGGCTGGCGATGGGCGCAGGCGTGGCTCTGTCCCGGTCAGCACCCCCGGTGCCGGAGATCGCTCCGACCGAGCCCACCCCGGCCGAGCTGGTGACGGGGGCTTCGCTGCCTCCGCCGCTGACGGTGGGGCGTTTGTTCACGGAGTCGACGGCCGACGTGCTGTGGCTGGCCGTGGCGGCTGCCGCAGTCGTCAGCTACCTGCTGGGGGTGCGCACGCTGCGGGCGCGTGGCGACGCCTGGCCGGTGCATCGCACGCTGCTGTGGCTGCTCGGCTGCGCTGTGCTCGTCTACCTCATCTGCGGGGGCATCGCCGTGTACGGGCGGACGTTGTTCAGCGTGCACATGGTCCAGCACATGACGCTGAGCATGGTCGTGCCGCCGCTGCTGGTGTTCGGCGCGCCCGTAACCCTGGCCCTGCGTGCCCTGCCCCGTCGTGGCGACGGGTCCCGCGGTCCGCGCGAGTGGCTCCTGGGCGTGGTCGAGTCGAGAGTGCTGCGCGTCCTGAGCCGTCCGGTGGTGGCTGCGGGTCTCTTCATGGGCAGCATGGTCGCCTTCTATTACACGCCGCTGTTCGGGCTGGCCCTGCGCACCCACGTCGGGCACGAGCTGATGCTGCTGCACTTCCTGGCCGCCGGGTACCTGTTCGCGTCCGGGCTGGTCGGGATCGACCCCGGCCCTGTCCGGCCCCCCTACGCCCTGCGGTTGCTGCTGCTGTTCGCCACGATGGGCTTCCACGCCTTCTTCGGGGTCGCGATCATGTCCAGCGAGACCCTGCTGGAGGCCACCTACTTCTCCTCCCTCGGTTGGGGGATCGATGCCCTTGCCGACCAGCAGGACGGTGGCGGGATCGCCTGGGGCATCGGCGAGCTGCCGACCGTGCTGCTCGCCATGGTGCTCGTCCTGCAGTGGTCGCGCAGCGACTCGCGTGAGTCCACACGCGGTGACCGGGCCGCCGACCGGGACGGTGGCGCCGACCTGGCCGACTACAACGCCATGCTGGCCCGGCTCGGTCAGCGTGGTCCCTGACGACACGGATGGCCTAACGTGGTCGGTCACCTCTGGTAGCAATGCCGCATGACCTCATCGCCTGAGACCGATCCCGAGCGCCCGTTCTCCGACCTGGCCGCCTTTGTGGCGCTGCCGCGGCTCACCGGCCTGGTGCTCTCGCCGGACGGGTCTCGGCTGGTCGCGAGCGTCGCCACCCTGGACGAGAAGAAGAGCCGCTACGTCACCGCGCTGTGGGAGCTGGACCCGGCCGGGGAGCGGCCCGCCCTCAGGCTGACCCGAGGGGCCAAGGGAGAGTCCGCGGCAGCGTTCACGGTCGCCGGCGACCTGCTCTTCACCGCAGGACGGCCAGGCTCCACGCCCGGCGACGAGGATGACGACTCGGAGGTCCCAGCGCTCTGGCTGCTGCCGGCAGGCGGCGGGGAGTCCCGGCTGGTGGCGCGCCGGGCTGGCGGGATCAGCGGGCTGAGGGTCGCCGCACGGAACGGGATGCTCCTGCTCGGCGCCTCCACCCTGCCAGGTGCCGACGAGAAGGGGGACGACTCCGCTGCGGCCAGGAAGCGCAAGGACTCCAAGGTCTCGGCGATCCTGCACGAGGGCTACCCGGTGCGGTACTGGGATCACGACCTCGGCCCCGGCTCGCTGCGCCTGTTCACGGCGTCGCCGGGCGAGATGTCCTCCATGGCCGGCCGGACCGATCCACGCCTCACGCTCACCGACCTCACCGGCGACGTCGCGGGTGCCCTCAACGACGAGTCGACGTGGGACGTCACAGCCGACGGCGCGACGGCGGTCGCATCCTGGGTGGTCAAGGAATCCGCTGGCGCAGAGCGCTACTCGGTCGTGGCCATCGACGTCGCGAGCGGCAGGCGCACGGTGCTGGCGGACGACCCCGAGGTGGAGTTCAGCTCCCCGAGGATCAGCCCGGACGGCCAGACGGTCGTGATCGAGAGGTTCACCAGATCACTGCCCGACCGCGCTCCCGTCGCCGGTCTCGCCGTCGCGCCGCTGGCTGGCGGCGAGGTCACGCAAGTCGCGCAGGACTGGGACCTCTGGCCGAGCGCCGCCAGATGGACCCCGGACGGTTCGACGCTGGTGGTAGCCGTCGACGAGAACGGCAGGGCTCCGCTGTACGCGGTCGACGTCGCCTCCGGCGAGCGGCGCCGGCTCACGCCCGACGATGGTGCCTACGCCAGCCACGAGGTCAGCGCGGACGGTCAGTGGGTGTACGCGGTGCGTTCCGCGGTCGACGCTGCGCCGGCCCCGGTGCGGGTGCCCATCAATGGCGGGAGCGCGCAGCCCCTGCCCTCCCCGGTCCAGCCGCTGCAGGTGCCCGGGACGCTGACCGAGGTCACCACCACCGCCGAGGACGGCACGCCGTTGCGGGCGTGGCTGGCGCTACCCGAGGGCGCGGGGCCGGACCAGCCGGCACCCCTGCTGCTGTGGATTCATGGCGGCCCGCTCGGTTCCTGGAACGCCTGGAGCTGGCGGTGGAACCCGTGGACCGCTGTCGCCCGGGGCTATGCCGTCCTGCTCCCCGACCCCGCGCTGTCGACCGGCTACGGCCAGCACATGATCGAGCGGGGCTGGGGCGCCTGG
>JAABUN010006834.1_pt1 | contig 12815 bp, 8 predicted proteins | sample 5559311 | NCBI WGS metagenome assembly JAABUN01 (sample SAMN10711877, study PRJNA513370) | rock metagenome | isolation source: Antarctica rocks | place: Antarctica: Victoria Land, Siegfried Peak sud | reverse complement strand
GATCGGAGCGCGTTGTTACCAGCAAAGGTTGCCTGCTTCCGAATCTGAAAACCTGTGCTCGGAAACGAACCCGGAAGCAAGCAGGCGTCTGACTCGAACAACGCGCTCCGATCCATAGCCGTCAGCCCTCGCAAGTAGGTCCAATCGGCTCCTGGGCCTTAGCATTTTTGACCCTCGGCCAAAAGCCAAGAAGGGGTCAGGGACGAGTAAGAGGTCCAATTTACTGCGGGATCGTCCGATCCCTCGACGTTTACTGGATTGCGAAAGCACGCCTCACTGTACGCCATGCCTCTAAAAGAACTCTAAAATGAAAGGACATTGAAAATAAAAAAGGGAAACGTTTTCCAACGTTTCCCTTTTGCCTGTCCCTGATCCAGCGCCTACTGTTCAGGCGCGGTCTTCCTGAAGTGCAAAGGCTACTGCTTGCTCCAGCGTCATTGCCTTTCCCTCAGACCACGCCGCAGCGAACGTCGCGAAATCCAGATCGGCGCGCACCGAGGTGATCTCCCTGTCGTGGGCGTCCAGCTCGTCCGCATCGAGTGGTGTGCCGATGGCCGTGCGCAAAGATTCGGCTGCGGCAAAGAGCCGGATGGCCCTTAAACGGAAATCCGGCCCTTCCTTGCCTGTGGGAAGGCTTGTGCCAGTGGAAGCGGTCGCCAGGGACGCAAAAGACTCCAGCAAGCGTGCGGTGGTCCATTTGTCCCCAATCTTCCAAGCCAAAGTCAGTCCTTCTTCAAGCAGCGATCGCGCTGCGACATGATCGCCCTGCTCTTTGGCCAGATTTCCCAAGTTGTTCAATGCGATGGCTACACTTCTCGTATCCCCGATCTCGCGCCTCACAGCCAGCGCTTCTTCATACCGTGCCCATGCCGCAGCATGATTGCCTTGACTTCGTTCCATAACCCCGAGGTAGCCCAGTGATCTGGAAACGACTTGCTTGTCCCCGATCTCCCGAGCCGAGGCAAGTGCTTCCTCAAGCATGTGACGCGCCATAGCATAATCGCCTTGTTTGGTAGCCACATTTCCCAAGTCGCCCTGTGATCCCGCAGCGCCGGATCCACTGCCGGTCGACCCGTGTACTTCCAATGCTTCCTCGTGCCGCGCCCGCGCCACGGCATAGTCGCCCTGATCTGCGGCCACATTGGCCAAGCCAGTTAGTAGATGAGCGACGTCCTGCTGGCTTCCAACCTCCCGCTTCAGGGCTAGAGCCTCTTCAAGCAGGGATTCTGCCATAACAAAATCACCCTGGAACCAAGCCAGATTCCCTGCCCCTCGGAGCGCTTCCGCACGCAGGTTCCTCATCTCCGTGGATGGGGAGGAAAGTTCCTGCCCGAGAACGCTTTTGAGCCACGTACGCCCTTCGTACAGGTGACCGCGAATGCTCCAAAACAAGGCCAGTGCTGCCGCAAGTCGCAAAAAGGTCTGGGCGTGCTCTGCGGACCCTTTCGCCCCCTCCTGTGCCCCGGCCAGTGCGGCCCGCAGGTTATCACCCTCAGTCTCCAAAAGGTCTAACCCCAGCGCTTGCTCCGACCCATTAAGGTTCGGCTCAGTCTGCTCCGCCCGCAGGAGGAACCAGGCCTGGTGGTGGGTACGAACCACCTCGGCCATGCCGCTTTCCACCAAGCGTTCATCGGCATACTCCCGTAAGGTCTCCAGCATCCGGAAGCGCATCTCGGTGCGGCCACCGATCGTCACTTCTTCCGAAAGTACCAGCGAGCACTCGCGCAACTGGGCCAGGTAATCCAGCGCCAGCGGCTCCTCGCCTACAAACTCCGCTGCCTCCACACTCCAGCCACCGCGAAACACCGACAAGCGCGCGAAGAAACGTTGCAGAGCGGGAGATAGGAGACGATAACTCCAGTCCAGCGTCGCCCGAAGCGTGCGCTGGCGCTCCGACGCTCCCCGGCGGCGACCCACCAGAAAGTCGAAACGGTGCCCGATCTGCGAAAGCATCTGAGAGGGGGTCAGTACCTGCGCCCGCGCCGCCGCCAGTTCGATGGCCAGCGGGATGCCTTCCAGGGCGTCGCACAGTTGCGCCACTGCGGGCGCGGTCGCGCTCGTCACCGCAAAGTCCGGACGCACCGCTTGGGCCCGATCCACGAACAACTGCACGCTCTCAAACAAGGAGAGGCTCTCCAAAGAGTGCACGCCATTAGGGGTGGGAAGCGGCCCCAGCACGAACTCGCGCTCGCCGGCAAGTGAAAGAACCTGACGGGAGGTCACCAGACACCGCAGCGACTGCGCACGCGCGAGCAGCGCTTGTAAGATCGGTGCGCCTTTTTCAACCAAATGTTCGAAGTTATCCAGGATCAGCAGCGGCGACTCATAGCCGGAGAGCGCCTCCGCCGCCACGTCAAGCGGTGCTTTACCAGGAGAGCGCGCCGTCCGCAGCACGTCCACAACCGTGTCGGCAATCAGGTCTGCCTCACGCAGGTCCGCCAATTCCACGAACCAGACCGCACCTTCAAGCGACTCCACCAGGCGTGCCGCCACCTCCAGCGCCAGGCGCGTCTTGCCCGTGCCGCCCGCCCCGGTGATCGTCACCAGGCGCGTCTGGGGTAGGAGCAGCATCTGCGACAGGCGCTCCAGTTCCTCTTCCCGGCCAAAGAAGCGCGTGAATTGTACCGGTAGGTTCGCCTCGTGGCCTTGCTCCGCTACCAGTGGTGGGAACTGGTGCTGCACCATGCCCGGATACTCCACCTGAAACAGGCGCTCCGGCGAGGGAACGTCGCGCAGGCGGAAGATACCCAGGTCCTGGAGCCGCACCTCCTCAGGCAAATCCCGCTGCACCAAAGCGGTCATCGCTTCGGAAAGCAGGATCTGACCGCCATGGGCGGCGGTAAGTATCCGGGAGGCTCGGTGCAGCGCCAAACCGTGGTACTCGCCGTTCTCGAGGGTGACATCACCCGTGTGCAACGCCATGCGTACGGAAAGGGAACCAGCCACCTCCGGCCAAGACCGTGCGGCCAGGGTCTGCTGAGAAGCAACGGCGCAGGCAAGGGCGCTTCGGGTACTGGAAAAGGCAATCAGGAACGAATCTCCCGCTTCCTTGATCTCCTGTCCACCGTGGCGGGCAAACTGTCCCCGTAACAGTCGATGGTGCTCTTCCAAGGCGGTCTTGAACGCGTCGCCCTCACGCTCCCATAGACGGGTTGAGCCCTCGATGTCCGTCAGGAGAAACGTCATGGTCCGGGGCTGACCGGGCTCCAGCCAGGGAGGCGTTGCCGGTTGAACAAAGACGCGCGGCAGCGGAACGGGAAGCGGTCCGCTGAGACCGGATTGGCGCTCGATCTGGCGGGCCAAGGTGCGAAGCGCAGCCGACGGCTCCTCGCCTACCTGCTCGTCCAGCAGACGCTCGATTTCTTTGTACTGGCGCAGCGCCGCGCCGGGCTGTCCTGCCGCCGCGAGCAGGCGCATGAGGCTCTGGTGCATTTCTTCACGCACGGGATCCTGGCGGATCGCCTGGCGGGCGTATTCCAGCGCGCCGCCTAAGTCACCGGCCTCTTCTAAATGGGCGATCAGGTTGTTTATCGCCTCGAAGTAGAGTCCAGCGAGGCGCTCCTGCTCGCCGGTGATCCAGTCCTCATAAAAGCCGGGAAGCAGGGGCCCCAAGTACAGGTTTGCCGCTGCGCTGAGTGCCTGCAGGCGCTCGGTCGTGCTTTGGGCCTGAGCGGCTCTCTTGAGCGTGGCCTGGAATGCCGCGACATCGGTGGTGACCGTGTCCGGATTGAGCCGCACGCTGAAGCGATCCGCCTGGATGACCGCGCCTGTGGGCGTGCCGGGCGGCTCCATCTGGTGGCGAAGCGACGAGAGTGCAACGCTGAGGCGGGCGCGGCCGGCAGCAGGCTCTACTTCGGGCCAGAGCAGTTCGATCAGGACATCGCGTTGGTGCGCCTGGTCCCGGTGGTACGCCAGAAAGGCGAGCAGAGCGCCGGTCTTCTGCGTGCTGAAGCGGGTCAGAATGCGCTCCTGGTGCTGGGCACTTAGAGGACCGCCCAGCAGTTGTATCCTCCAGGGCTCGTTGGTGTTCATAAGGACTATCCTCGCACAGGGCTGATTTCGCAGCGGCGGTGGCTTCGTCCTTGTACTCTACATAGTCCCCCTAAAAGAAGTCTAAAAAGCGTTGCGGCAGGGATACAGCCGCGGGGATATTGCCCCCTCCCGAAATACGAGTACAACCGGAAGATTCCGAGCAGGCCCTCACGGATACCTGTGGGCTACCACCACAAAGGGGGCTTTTTGGAACGCTGATTTTGGCAGCGGTTTTGGTGGTTTCGCGCGGGCCAGTGCATGAAGAAAACGGGGCTGGAGAGAGTTGGGTCGTCACGACCCCCAAAAACGGTCGTTTTTGGCAGGTCCGTGGGCGAGATTACAGACGTTGACGAATACTCGTCTACATGTAGCGCTCGCCGGGTTGGTGTCTCTGCCGGCGCTCAGCTTCAGCAAAATGCTGGCTTACCCAGACTACCGACCCAGACGACTACCGCTTCCCGTCCGCCTTGACCACCTCGGCCGGCAGCAGCAGTTCGGCGGCGCTGCGGGCTAGGAAAGGGGGCACGGTCATCAGCAGGCGCTGGCCCTGGCTGTCCTGGAACTTCCACAGCCGGCCGTCCTGCCCCGGGGGAACCGGAACGTTGAACCAGCCTTCCTCGGCCGTGTCGAAGTCGAGCACCTTGCGGCCCTCGCCGTCCAGCAGCTTGCCCGAAATGCGCGGCGCCCAGTTGGCGACGCGAGACGCCCACCCCCCGACCCGCTTTGTCCCCTTGGGCACGTAAAAGTACAGCGTCCACGCCCCGCGAAAATGGCTGGTGACGCTGGGCGTGTCAATACCCGACTCGATCGTCACCGGCACGTCTGAGGGCCACTGGATGCGCGTGTAGTCGCCGCCATCCACCGTCTCGACCCGGTGCAGGCCAGCGTGGGGCGTCCTCAGCGGCACGTCGTACGTCTTGCCGTCCGGCTTGTAACTTTCGTTCGTGGCGACGGCGTTCGACGTGACCGCCTGGGGCGAGTACAGGCTGACCCGCGGTGCGCGCAGCGCCCACACCTTCTGAACCGCGATCTTCAGGTCCATCGTGCCCGCCCCTTCGGGCACCCAGACGTAGTATCGCTGCTGGTCCTGCGGGTGCGACGGGAAGTTGCCCGGTGGCACGTCCGCCAGATTCAGCGCCGCCGCGGCCGGGACCAACTTCCGACTGAACTCCACGCCGGCGAAACCGGGATCAACCGGCACGTTATTCGCGATCCCGGCTGCCCTTATCTTCGCCATCTCCTCGGCGCTGAACGGTTCTTCGCTCTTGAGCGGGTGGCTTGCTGCCTCGGCAGCCTTTTGGCCGACCAGCGTCGCCCACAGGCCGTAGCTGTGGACCATCATTGTTTTGCGCATGCGATACGCGTGCCGGACGACATCCTCGACCGGCACGCGGCCGTTGGCGTAGGCGTGGTACAGCTCCGCGTAGCGCGTGTAGAGCGTCAAATCATCGAGGCGCGCCAACACCTTCGGGTCGGTGCTCGCGCGCCGGGCCGCGTCGATCTGGCGGTACATCCGGCCGATCCGGTCCGACGGCGGGCGGCGCTGCGTGTCGAAGTTGATCAGCCGGTAGAACTCCCGCATCGGCTGCTTGGCCGTGCCGAACGACTTGTCCAGGAAGTCCTCCACGATTGCGTCGAGCCGGCCCGCCTCCCGCACGTCCCACAGCACCCGGCCGGCGACATAATGCCCCAATCCGCCCGGCCCCCAGCAGTCGCCCGATTGGGCATCGTAGAAGCGCACGCCTTTTTTGTGGATCGCCGGGAGGAACTTCGCCAAATCGGCCGGCCGCGCGCCCGAACTGCCGCGGGGCAGGTTCCAATCCCATTCGACGACGCTGAGGTAGTCGTAGACGCCCATGGCGGCGCCCTGCTTCTGCCAGCCTTCCACGACCTGATCAAACGTGAACCCGCCGCCGATCAAGGCGGTCGTCGCGCTGGGGATCACGCGGGGATGGACGCGCACCGCCGGGGGAGCGGCGTGCAGGTTGTAGGCATAGATGCCCACGTACTTCGGCCCCAGGTTCAGCCGGTTGATCGCCTCGGCCACCGCATTCGCCAGCGTGACCACGCGCGTGCTCACCCCGCCCAGCCGCGCGCAGGCGTCGCACTCGCACCAGCCGCCGCCGTCGCTGGGGTCCATCGAGATGCTGTCGGCGGCCGGGTTTTGCGTGAAGTGGCGCACGGCGTGGTCAACAACGAGCCGCCGCAGGCCGGGGTTGGCGATGCAGAATTTGGGGTCCGGCCGCAGCTCGCGCTTGCCGCCGAGCAGGGCGAAGTATTCGGGGTGCTTGTCGAACTCTGCCCGGTTGGCCTCGATGATTCCCAGGTACGCATGGCCGCTGTTGAGGTCGAACCCTTTGACCGCGCGGTTGCGCCGGCACCACTGAACGTATGCCTCCTGGTTGTAGGTCCAGAAGTTCCAGTCGTACCAGATGCGCCGCGCGTAGAACGAGGGGCGCACCCGCTCGTCCACGGTCAGCGAGAGGTTTGGCGCGCGGGGCACGACCTCCCACGTTTCGCCGGGGAAGAACTGCCGGTACCCCACACGGTAAAGCACGTCCCACGCCGCGTGCGACACGGCCAGGTCCGTTGCGCCCAGCAGGTACAGCCGGCCCGCACCCGACCGCAGCAGGTAATCTTCCCGCCCGAACGGCCCGGCGTCGAACATCACCGTGAAGGGCAGCTGGTCGAAATCGCCCGGCCGTCCCAGAACGATCCCACCCGCGCCGCCGTCGCCGCGCGTCTCGACTTTGAACGCGCCCCCGCTGATGCGCCCCAGGTAGTCGGCCAACTCGGCGGCGAGCGCCTTCGTTTGCTGAGACGCACGGGTACCGACGACCACGGGCAGCAGCGCCTTGCCCTCCCGCGACAACGCCACCGGCGCAGCGGCGGCCGCGCGGACGGGACCGGCCACGGCGATGATCCACCACAGCAGGGCGGTAAGCGCCCGCACGGTGAAGACGCCCCATCGGTACAGGCAAAATCGTGAAATCGGCTGCATGCGTGAATCCCTCCTGCTTTCCGCCTATGCGGCGCGGAAATCGGGGATGGCGACCGGCTCGCCGCCGCGCAGCGCCGATTCGTGCGCGCAGATGCCCGGCGCGGTCCAGTCCGCCGCCGTGAGGGCGTCAAGGGCCGGGGGCCGCTCCTCGACGATGCTGCGGACGAACTCGTGGACGAGATGCGGGTGCGAGCCGCCGTGCCCGCCGCTGGCAAAAGGAGCAAGTTCGGCGGGCAGCAGGTCGGGGCGGAACGGCGGCTGGACGCGCTCGGCGGTGACCGCCCGCCCCCTTTGCCCCTCCCGCAGCGGCTCCAGTGTGAACAGCACCGGGTCTTCATGCTCCAACTGCTGCCACTCAAAGCCGCGCCGGTCGCCGTAAACGTTGAACGCTTCTGTATACGCGCGGGCCGTCTGGAACCAGGAGCGGGTTATCTCGGCGGCGACCTCCGTCCCGGCCAGTTGGAAAAGGGCGGTCTGAAGCGGAAAAATGTTGCCGCCGGGCTGCTGGATGTCGGGCCGCAACCGCCCGGAGCCGAGGCAGCAGACTTTCTCGACACGCGTGCCGGCCAGGGCGAGCAGCGGCGCGAGGGCATGCGTGACGTAGTGCATCGGCGGCTGCGCCCGCCAGTAGGTCGGGTAGTCGCCTTCCAGGTCCTGAAAGTACGTGCCGCGCAAAAACGTCAGGGTTCCCAACTCACCGCGTTGGTGCAGGTCCTTTGCGAACAAAAACTCGCGTGTGTAGACGGCGGTCTCCATCATCATGTAGTTTTTGCCGGACGCGGTTTGCGCGGCGAGGATTCGGCGCAGGTCGTCCAACTCGGTCGCCATCGGCACGGCGCAGGCGCAGTGCTTGCCGGCGGCAAGGACGGCCAGCGTCTGCTCGACGTGCAGCGGAACCGGGGTCAGCAGATGGACGGCGTCGATGTCGTTTGCGGCGAGAACATCCTCCAGGCGAGTGAAGCGCTCCGCGACGCCGAAACGGTCCGCCACCCGGTGCAGCAGCGGCTCGTCCAAATCGCACACGGCGACCTGTGCCACGTCGGGGTGCTGCTGGTAGATGGGCACGAACGCGGCTCCAAAGTGCAGACCGACCACGGCGAGACGGATGGGGGCGGGCATGACTTCTCCTCGTTACTCGCCGGGCGCGAGGACGCGGCAGCCGGGGATGTCACGGAGCAGCCGCTCCGGCCCGGCGGGGGAATAGACGATAATCAGGCGCATCGGCGCGCTGCCGGTGTTGAGCGTCGAGTGGTAGACGCCGTCGGGGATGAAGACGCACGCGCCCGCCCCGATTTTGACCGGCGGCTGGTCGTCCACCATCTGCTCGCCCTCGCCCGACACGACGTAGATTATCTCCTCCGCGCCGGGATGGTTGTGCCGCTCGTGGCCGCCGCCGGGGAGCACCTCCGCCATGCCGAAACTGTGGCGCCGCGCCCCGGTGACCGGCGGCTCGCTGAGCATGCGCACCGTGCCCCAGTCGAAGGCGAGCGTCTCCACGTCCGCGTTCGTCGTGATAAATCCGGTTCCCAATCGCTGCATGGTTTTCCTCCGTTTAGTCGGGGGCGTTGCCCGGCGACAATTCCTTGAAATGGCGCGTTTGCGCCTCGATGGCCGGCTCGACGGACAGCCGCTCGATGCTCGATGCGCCGAAGAAGCCGGCAATACCCTCGGTGTGGTCGAAGATATACTGCGCGTCTTTCGGCTCGGCGATCGGGCCGCCGTGGCACAGCACCAGGATATCGGGCCGGATTTTTACCGCCGCGTCGCGCAGCGCCTGCACCTGCCGGGCGGCCTCGTCCAGACTCATGGCCGTCTGCGCGCCGACGGTGCCGCTGACCGTCGTGCCCATGTGCGGCACGAGCACGTCCGCGCCGGCCTCGGTCATCGCGCGCGCTTCGTCCTCGTTGAAGACATAAGGGCAGGTCAGCATATCCAGCGCGTGCGCCTCGCGTATCATGTCCACTTCCAGGCCGTAGCCGAAGCCGGTCTCCTCGCAGTAGGCGCGAATCCGGCCGTCGAAGAGGCCGATGGTGGGGAAGTTCTGCACGCCGTCGAAGCCCAGCGCCTTCAGTTCGCGCAGAAAAACGGGCATCAGGCGGAACGGGTCTGTGCCGTTGACGCCGGCCAGCACAGGGGTATTTTGAACGATGGGCAGCACCTCGCGCGCCATATCCACCACGATGGCGTTGGCGTCGCCGTAGGCGAGAACTCCGGCCATGCTGCCCCGGCCCGCCATCCGGTAGCGCCCGGAGTTGTAGATAATGATCAGGTCCACGCCGCCCCGCTCGGCGAACTTGGCCGAGATTCCGGTTCCCGCGCCCGCGCCCAAAAGGGGCCGTCCCGCCGCCACCTGTTCGCGCAACCGCCGCAGCGACTCACTTCGAGAAATAAAGGGCATCCGCTTCGTCCTTTCCCGTGCCGTGGATTGAAATCCCGGCTACGGACGACACAAGCCGGCCTCCGCCGACTCCCGAATTTAATCCGCGAAGGCGGACTTGTTTTCCGTAGCCGGGATTTCAATCCACGGCTTATCCGGGCAAATGAACCAGCAGCCGGTCGGCGATGGCGTCGGCGAACGCGGGGTCGTTGATGTGCAGGTCCAGTTCGACGAGTTCGACCGGCGGCGTTCGGACGTGACGGCGTAGGGCGTCGAACAGGGCGGCGTCCGCGTCGGGGTCGTGAAACGGCGCGCCCTCGCGGTCCATCGCGCTCACGCCCCGCAGCGGCACGAGCAGAGCGGTCGGGCCGGTCGCCGCGTTCAACTTTTCGGCGATGACGCGGCCTATCGCGGCGCACTCGTCGGGCGTGGTGCGCATCAGGGTGACGTTGGCGTTGTGGATGTGGAAGCGGCGGCCTTGAAAGCGCGCGGGCGCGCCTTCGGCCCCGACGAAGTTCACCATGTCCAGCGCCCCGCACGAGACCACCTGCGGCACGCCGGCCCGCCCCGCCGCCTCCAACCGGTGCGGCCCGGCGCCCAGCATCCCGCCCACCAGTTCGTCGGCCCATTCGGTCGTTGTGACATCGGCTACGCCGGCGATCAGGCCGCTCGCAATCAGCGTTTCCATCGCGCGCCCTCCGCTGCCTGTCGCGTGGAACACCAGCACCTCGTAGCCCGCCGCATCGAGCCGCTCGCGCACCCGCGTCACGCAGGGGGTCGTCACGCCGAACATCGTCGCGGCCACGAGCGGACGGTCGTCCGCTTCCGGCAGCGTCTGCTCCGCCATACCGCAAACCGCGCCGACCGCGTTGCCCAGCACCCGCCGCGACACCCGATTCAGCCCGGCGATGTCCACGATGGAGTGGAGCATGGCGATGTCAGAAGCGCCGACGTAGGCCCCCACATCGCCGGAGGCCAGCGTCGAGACCATCACCTTCGGAACGCCGACCGGCAATTCGCGCATCACGGAGGTCGCCAGCGCCGTCCCGCCTGATCCGCCCAGGCCAAGCACGCCGTCGAAGCGCCCCTGGGCGAACAACTCCCGCGCCAGCGCCACGCAGCCCCGTGTCATCACCAGGAGCGCCTCGTTCCGGTCGCCCCGCGCCCGCAGCGTTTCGAGATCGCCGCCGCCAGCCTCGGCCACCCGCGCCGCTGCCACGTCCGGCACGAGCGATGATGGCGACGAGGATAACAGCCCTCCGAAAACGCCCGCGTCCATCAGGAGAACTCGGTGGCCGCGCTGCTCGATGAGGCCCCGCACGTAGGCGTACTCGGACCCCTTCGTGTCGAGCGTCCCGATGAGAAGAATAGTTTTTGGCGTCATCCCGGCGCGCTCCTTGGAACGGGCCGGGCCACTCCCAACCGGTTGTGGACGCTGCCGATAGCCGATGATCGTGCGGCATCTTGCAGCGTGGCACGGCCCATTAAACTGAAGTTATAGGGCTGCATCGCGTCCATTTTTCCAGGAGATGTAGTCGGTTTCGGGAAAATCCACGCCGTACAGCTTCAACAACGCCGCGGCCTGGCCGCGATGATAGGTCCCGTGATTGACGACGTGACGCAGCACGTCGGCAGGCGAGACGAGCAGCGTATCCTGCTTCTTGTGCCACGAGGCCACGGTGTCGAGCGCGTCGCAGGGCAGTTCGCTGAGCAGCGCGTTCATGCGCTCGCGCACGGCGTCATGGAAGGCAGCCAATTCGGCGGGTTCGGCGAACTCTTCCGGCCGCTCCTGGGGCGGCTCCTTGCCTTGCAGCAGGGCGCGATACGTGTCCACGGTGATGACCAGATGCACCAACTGCTGGCGCAGCGAGGTGCGGGGGCCGTTCAGATCGCGCGTCCACGATGCCGCGCCGCCAGGAGCCACGCCGCCGAGCGTTGTGACGGCTTCCAGGATCTGCCCCGTCGCCCAGGCGTCATATGCCAGTATCTCGCGGATTTCGTTCATGGTCCCGGGAGTTCCTTTCTTGGTCTTTTCTGGCGGACTGCACCCGCAACCGCCTTACTCCCAGGCAAACCCTGGCCCCTGGGGGAGCGATACGCACCCCTCTTCCAACTTCAGCGGCGAACCGGGGGAGATAAGACCCGTTTCCAGATACAGGACGTTGGGCAGGCAGGCCATGACGCTGATCTGCACGGGTCCGCCGCCATGTGAGGCATAGGGGCGGCCCATCGCGGCGGCCGTCTCGCCGATGCGCAGCAGCGCGGTCGGTCCACCCGCGCGGCGCAGGTCCGGCTGCACGATGTCAACAGCGTCCCGGCGCAGGAAGCGGGCGAAGTCGGCGGGCGTGTACAGGTTCTCGCCCGTGGCGACGGGGATGTCCAGCCCGCCCGCCAGTGCGGCGTAACCATCGATGTCGTCGGCGCGGATCGGCTCCTCCCACCAGTAGCAGCCCAGATCCTGGAACGCTCGCCCCCGGCGCAGGGCTTCCTTGACACTCAGCGACTGGTTGGCGTCCACCATCAGCCGGATGTTCTCGCCGACGGCCTCGCGCACGGTCTGGACGCGCTTCACGTCCTCGGCCAGCGTGGGATAGCCGACCTTGATCTTGACGGCCCCGAACCCCTGCTCGACCGCCTGGGTGCAGACGCGGCGCACCTCCTCGTCCGAATAGTTCAGCCAGCCTACCATCGCATAGGCCGGTATGCGCTCGCGCACGCCGCCCCAGAGCTGCCAGCACGGGACGCCACGGGCCTTCCCCAAAATGTCCCAGAGCGCCGTGTCCAGGGCGGCGATGCCCCACATGGTCAGCCCGAACGCGCCGTGGTACTCGGTCTCGCGCACCAGTTTGTCGTGGATGCCGCGCACGAACTGCGGGTTTTCGCCCAGGACGAGCGGCTTCAATGCGTGTTCGATCAAGGCGGCCAGCGCCTCGGGCGCGCCCACGCCGCGCCCGAAAAAGACCCCTCCCACGCCCGACACGCCCGCGTCCGTGCGGACGGTCACCTTCAGCGAACCGGCGCCCGGCAGACTTTGCAGCGCATCGCGTATCGGGTTCGGATTGGGTGTCGCCGGCTCGATGGCTACCTCGATGTGCGTGACTTTCATACGCTCGCTACTCCTCCGCTCCGCCGTCGCTGTCAAGCCCGCTCCCCGCGGAGACGTAGCGGGCCGCTTTGTCCGATAGCCCGCGATGAGGAGAGCCGGGTGACGATCACCCGGCCCTTACTTATACCGTTACTCCCAGTTTCTTCCGTGTCAGAAACGTGGGTTAGTGGGACATGATCCTCCCCGGATTTTACAGACAGGAAGTTAAGCGGTCATCGCGTAGTCTCGTCTCTGCTTTCGCTCGAACTCTTCCGGGCTGAGATAGCCCAAAGCCGAGTGGCGGCGTTTGCGGTTGTACC
>JAABUN010006833.1_pt1 | contig 12817 bp, 12 predicted proteins | sample 5559311 | NCBI WGS metagenome assembly JAABUN01 (sample SAMN10711877, study PRJNA513370) | rock metagenome | isolation source: Antarctica rocks | place: Antarctica: Victoria Land, Siegfried Peak sud | reverse complement strand
CCACCAGGTTCAGCGGCGGCACCGGCTTGCGGCCGGGCTCGCCGATCGCCCCGAGTGCGCCGGTGATGGCGGCGTAGTTGATGTCGTGACCGACCCGCGCCGCCAGCGGGCCGTGCTGCCCCCAGCCGGTCATCCGCGCGTAGACCAGCCGGGGGTTGCGCTCCAGGCAGGCGTCCGGCCCCACGCCGAGGCGCTCGGCGACCCCGGGCCGCAGCCCCTCGACCAGCACGTCGGCGGAGTCGACCAGGCGCAGGACGACCTCGGCGGCGGCCGGGTTCTTCAGGTCCACGGCGACCGAGCGGCGCCCGCGGCCGGTGACGTCCGCCGACGGCACGCCGAAGCTGGGCGCCGGCCGGTCTACCCGCAGCACCTCCGCGCCGAGGTCGGCGAGCAGCATGCAGGCGTACGGCGCGGGTCCCAGCCCGGCCAGCTCGACCACGCGGATGCCGGACAGCGGTCCACTCATCGGATCGTCTCCTCGATCGCTCCCACCATCGCCGCCGTGACGACGGCGAGGTCCTCGTCGGTGCTGACGTACGGCGGCATGGCGTAGTCCAGCCGTCCGAACGGTCGGACCCAGGCGCCGCGCTCGACCAGCGCCGTCTGCAGGGCGGCGGCGTCCGGCGACTCGGCCAGCTCGACGACGCCGATGCCGCCGAGCACGCGCACGTCGGCCACACCCGGGTGCGCACGCGCCGGTGCGAGTCCGTCGCTGAGCCGCTGTGCGAGCCGCTGCACCGTCGACTGCCACGGGCCGTCCAGCAGCAGCGAGACGCTCGCGCGGGCGACGGCGCAGGCGAGCGGGTTCGCCATGAAGGTGGGGCCGTGCATGAAGGCGCCGCCGTCGGCGCAGACGCCATCGGCCACCTCGTCCGAGCAGAGCGTGGCGCCGAGCGTCATCGTGCCGCCGGTCAGCGCCTTGCCGACGCACATGATGTCTGGGACGGCCCCGGCGTGCTCGAGCGCGAACAGCGTCCCGGTGCGCCCGAAGCCGGTCGCGATCTCGTCGAAGAGCACCAGCAGGCCGTACGAGCGGCACAGCTCGACCAGCGCCCGCAGGTAGTCCGGCGAGTAGAAGTGCATGCCGCCCGCGCCTTGCACCACGGGCTCGACGACGACCGCGGCGAGCCGCTCGTGCTGCTCCTCCAGGACGGCCCGCACCTGGGCGAGGTCGCTGTCGCGCAGCGGCTCGTCGTAGGTCGGCCGCGGCCGGTCGACGAACACCTGCTGGGCGACGTAACCCCGGAACAGGCTGTGCATCCCGGTGTCGGGGTCGCAGACGCTCATCGCCCCCGCGGTGTCACCGTGGTAGCCGCCGCGCACGGTCAGCAGTCGGTCCCGGTGCGGCTGGCGGCGGCCCTGCCAGTACTGCAAGGCCATCTTCACGGCGACCTCGACCGCGACGCTGCCGGAGTCGGCGAAGAAGACGCGGGTGAGCTCCGGCGGCGTCACCTCGACCAGCAGCTCGGCCAGTGCGACGGCCGGCTCGTGCGTCAGCCCGCCGAACATCACATGGGCGAACCGGTCCACCTGCTCGTGCAGCGCGCGGTCCAGGACCGGGTGCCGGTAGCCGTGGATGGCCGCCCACCAGGAAGACATGCCGTCGACGAGCTCGCGGCCGTCGGCGAGCACCAGCCGGGTGCCGTGCGCGTCGACGACCGGCCACAGCGGGGCGGGGTGGCCGACGGGGGCGTACGGGTGCCAGACGTGCGCGCGGTCGCGGGCGACCAGGCCGCTCATCGGGCGGCGTGCCGGAAGGCAGCGGCGTCGAAGGTGCCGCCGAGCTCGGGCGCCAGCCCGGCCCGAGCCGTCGATAGGAAGTCGGCCCGGTCGCGTCCGCCGAGGCCGGCCGGCAGGACGCCGAGCAGCGGTCGGGCGGCGAGCATCTCGAGATCGGCGACGTTGCTGCGGGCGGCGAGGTCCGGCTGCTCCGGCCAGGCGCCGATGACCAGTCCGGCGAGGTCGAGGCCGCGGTGCGCCATCGCCTCCAGGGTCAGCGCGGTGGCGTTCAGCGTCCCGAGGCCGGGCGCGGTGACGACGACGACCTGCAGGCGCAGGGTGCGGGCGAGGTCGGCCATGGTGAAGCCGTCGTCGTCGTAGCGGACGAGCAGCCCGCCGGCGCCCTCGACGAGCACCAGGTCGGCGTCCCGATCTGCCTCGAGCACGCAGTGCGCGGCGACCGCAGGGTCGAGCGCGGCGCGGCCGCTGCGCCGGGCGGCGGCGGCGGGGGAGAGCGGGTCGGGGTAGCGCACCAGCTCGACCTGCCGCACGTCGTCGCCGGCCAGGCGGACCACGTCGGCGAGGTCGCCCGGGGCGTCGTCCGGCACGCCCGTCTGGGCCGGCTTGAGGACGGTGCAGCGCTGGCCGCGTGAGAGGGCGAGGGCGGCGAGAGCGGCCGTGACGACGGTCTTGCCGACACCGGTCCCGGTGCCGGTGACCAGAAGGGCGGTCATCGGGCGACCGCGCGGCGCACGACGTCACCGGCGAGGGCGACCTGCTCCGGGGTGAGGTCGGCGCGGGCGGTGAGCCGCAGGCAGGACGCGCCGGCCGGTACCGACGGCGGGCGGAAGCAGCCGACGGCGACTCCTTCAGCGGCGCAGGCCTCGCGCGCGTCGGTCGCCCGGCGCGGATCGCCCAGCACGACCCGTACGATCGGGCCGTCCGCGGCCGGGACGCCGACGGCGGCGGCCAGGGCGGTGGCGTTCGCACGCAGCCGCCCGACCCGCGTGGCGTCGACCAGGTGCAGCGCCGCGAGCGCCGCTGCCACCGAAGCCGGCGCCAGGGCGGTGTCGAAGATGAACGGCCGTGCCGTGTCGACCAGGTGCTCGCGCACGGCGGCTGGTCCGAGCACCACGCCGCCCTGGCTGCTCAGCGCCTTGGACAGCGTCGCGGTGAGCACCACGTCGGGCTGGCCGGCCAGACCCGCGGCGTGCGCAGCGCCCTGACCGCGCTCGCCGACAACGCCGAGGCCGTGCGCCTCGTCCACGACCAGCAGCGCTCTTGTCTCGCGGGCCGCTTCGTGCAGCGCGGCGAGGGGAGCGGTCACCCCGGTCACGCTGAACACCGCGTCGGTCACCAGCAGGGCGCGCTCCTCGTCGCGCGCCCGCAGCGCCGCGGCGGCGGCGGCGACGTCGCGGTGCGGGACGACGACGACCCGCGCACGGGACAGCCGGCAGGCGTCGACGACGGAGGCGTGGTTCGCCTCGTCGCTGACCACCAGCGTGCCGGGCTCGGACAGCGCGGTGACCGCGGCCAGGTTCGCGAGGTATCCCGACGACAGCACGAGGCCGCTCTGGCTGCCGGTGTGCTCGGCGAGCGCCTGCTCGAGCTCGAGGTGCAGGGGCGTCGTGCCGCTGACCAGGCGCGACCCGGTGGAGCCGGCGCCCCAGGTCCGCAGCGCCTCGGCCGCGGCGGCGACGACCTGCGGGTGCCGGGCCAGAGCGAGGTAGTCGTTGCCCGCAAGGTCCAGCCCGGCCGGGAGCGGTACCGCCGTGCGCGACAGGCCGAGGTCGCGGCGCCGCCGGGCGGCGGGCGCCAGCCAGGCGAGGGCGCGCGCAGGATCGGCGCTCGTGCGGGTCACCGGTCGAGCATTGCAGCCGGCCCGGTCACAGCCGCGCCACCCCTGCGCGCCGCCAGGCCAGCAGGCCGCACACGCCGACGCCGAGGGCGTTGAGGAGGCCGTGCGTGGCGGCGGTCTCGGGGATGCCCAGGTGCGGCAACCCGGTGGCGCGGCCGAGCGCGAAGTGCAGCGCCAGGAGCATGGTGACCGGTGTCGCCCAGCACGCGGTGCGCAGCAGCAGCCGGGTCCGCGGGTCGGGCACCGGCACCTTCCGGACCGCCACCCACGACGTGCACAGCAGGCCGACGGTCAGCACCAGCGCGCCCGCCAGCTCGGTCCACCGACCGGTGAAGTGGCCGACCGCCACCACGGCGGTGCCGACGGGGATGCCGACCGCGCCGACGGCCGACGTGCGACCGGGCGCGGCCGCGGCGGTCAGCCCGGCCAGCAGCGCCGCAGCGAATCCGGCGAAGTGGAAGTGCGCCACCGTCAGACCGTGCACGGCCAGCGAGAAGCCGAACAGCTCGACGCCGGCCCGCTCGGCGACCAGGGACAGCGCGGCCACCGACAGCGACCCGGCGGCCGTCATGGCGGTCAGCTCCCGCAGCGCCGGCGCCCGCACGGCAAGCACCCTGCGCAAGCCGCAGCAGGTCACCGCCACGCAGGCCGCGGCGTACGGCAGCACCAGGGCGACCGCGAGGGGTCCGCGCGGCAGCAGCAGCGCACCCCCTGCGACAAGACCGAGCGCCGGCCACGCCTGTCGCAGCCGGGTCAGGCCCGGCGTGCGCAGCAGCCCCAGCCCGAGTGGCGCGACCACCACCATCCCCACCGTGACGAGCACTCCGACCAGACCGGGCACGGCAACCTCCGCATGTAGTTGAACGCGTTCAGATTACCTCTTGTGCTGGAGCTGCGGAAGCCCTACGGTGCAGAAATCTGAACACGTTCAACTAGAGGAGTCGTCATGGACCCCCTCGTTCCGACCTACGCCGCGTACCTGTTGCTGACCGTCCCGCTCGTGCTGTGGGTGGGGAGCACGCTGCGCCGCAACGGCCGCGTCTTCCTGCTCGACGTCTTCGACGGCGACGAGGAGCTCGCCACCGCCGTCAACTCCCTGCTCGTCGTCGGCTTCTACCTGGTGAACCTGGGCTACGTGTCGATCGCGCTGAAGGTCGGCACGCAGGTCTCGACCGCGACCCAGGCCATCGAGGCCCTGTCGCTCAAGGTGGGCACCGTCGTCCTCGTCCTCGGCGTGCTGCACCTGGCGAACCTCTACGTGCTCAACAAGCTCCGCCGCCGCTCCCAGCTGACCTCCCGCAGCGACGCCCGCCCACCCGTCGCCCCGGACGCGGTCTGGGGGAACGTGCTCCCCGGCCAGGCGTGACGCCGCCGCCGGTTTCCCGAGTCACGGTGCTGTACGACGCACGCTGCAACTTGTGCCGCACTGCCCGCGCGTGGCTGGAGCGCCAGCCGCAGCTCGTCCCGCTGGAGTTCCTCCCGGCTGGGTCCGCCGAGGCCGTCAGGCGGTACCCGTACCTCGACCCGGAGCTGACGCTCGAGGACCTGACGGTGGTCGGCGACGGCGGCGAGGTGTGGGTCGGCGCCAAGGCGTGGGTGGTGTGCCTGTGGGCGCTCGATGGCCGGCGCGGCCTCGCGCAGCGGCTGAGCAACCCGGCGCTGATGCCGAAGGCGCGGGCTGTCGTGTCGTTCGTGTCGCGGCACCGCCGCTCTCTGGGCACCTACGGTGAGGCCTGTGACTGCACCCCGTCGTGAGAGCGCCCGCGGCGAGCAGACCCGCACGCACATCGTCGACGTCGCGCTCCGGCTGTTCCGCGAGCAGGGGTACGAGGCGACCACCATGCGCGCCATCGCCGCCGAGGCCGGGGTCTCGGTCGGCAACGCCTACTACTACTTCCCGAGCAAGCAGCACCTGGTGCAGGCCTACTACCAGGCGTCCCAGGACCTGCACGCCGCGGCGGCCCGTCCGGTGCTGGACCGTGAGACGGCCTTCGCGGCGCGGCTGCGCGGCGTCCTGCTGGCCCGGGTCGACACGATGCAGTCGGAGAAGGCGTTCGCGGTCGCCTTCTTCCGCTACGCCGCCGACCCCCAGAGCCCGCTGAGCCCGTTCAGCGAGGAGTCGGCGCCGGCCCGACAGATGTCGACCTCGCTGTACGCCGAGGCGGTCGCCGGCGCGTCCGACCTGAAACTTCCGCCGGTCCTGCGCGAGGAGCTCCCGGCGCTGCTCTGGCTGTACCAGATGGGCGTGGTGCTGTTCTGGGTGCACGACGACTCCGAGGACGCCGCGCGGACGTACGCGCTGGTTGAGCGCACGGTCCCGATCGTCGTGCGGCTCGTGGGGCTGGCGCGCTACCGCCTGCTGCGCGGCGTCGTCGACGACCTGCTGGAGCTGGTCAAGGACCTGCGCCGATAGGTCGCAGCAGGAGTTCAGGACGGGGTCGCGAATGTAGGTGCAACCCCCGTGCAAGGAGTCCACATGTTGCGCCGTCCCCGTTCGCTCCGCCTGGCCGCTGCCCTCAGCGGCATGACGCTGCTCGCCGGAGCGGCCGTCGTGTCGCTGCCGGCCTCGGCGCAGGACGCCCCGCGCTACGCCGCGCCGACGGCGACCGACGCGGAGCCGCGTCCGGACGACGACCCGGTGGCGACCTCACCCGTCGACGTCGTGAACCCGTGTGACCGCACCGTGGTGCCGCCGCCCGGCGCCGACGGCACCACCTGCATGCTGCCGTTCCCGAGCAACCTCTACACGACCGGCACCGGCGAGGACCGGCGGCTCAACCTGCCGCTCGCCGGCATGCCGAAGGACGCCGCCGGCAAGCCGATCAACCCGCTCCCGTACTCCGCGAGCGACGGCTTCTCGCCGGGGCAGATGCTCGTCGTCAAGGTTCCGGGGCTCGACAACCCCGAGGCGTTCGAGCGCACCGGCTCGGTCCCGATCACGGAGATGGGGCGCTACCTGGCGCCGGACGCCCCGGTCGTCGTCATCGACGTGCAGACCGGCAAGCGCCACCCGATCTGGACCGAGATCGACGTCAACCCCCTCGGCCCGGTCCCGCAGCTGCAGGTCGCGTACGAGCAGACCGACACCGGCCCGCCCCCGCCGGAGCGGCCGACCAACACCGCGAACGTCAACTTCCTGATCCGCCCGGCGCAGAACTTCCTCAACGGCCACCGCTACGTCGTCGGCATGCGCACGCTGCGCGACGGCGACGGCGACGTCCTGGAGGCCACCGCGGGCTTCAAGCAGTACCGCGACGGCGGTACGGTCGCCGCGATCGACCCGCGCACCCAGCGCTACGAGAAGGACATCTTCCCGGTCCTGGAGGACGCCGGCTTCGCGCGTGGCGAGCTGTACCAGGCGTGGGACTTCTCCGTCGCCAGCGACACCAACATCGCCGGCCGCCTGCTGCACATGCGCAACGACTCCTTCGCCCAGCTCGGCGACACGACGATGGCCGACCGCGTCGTCGACGGCGACGCGCCCCCGTTCACCGTGAGCGGCACCAGCACCGCCGAGGACGGCGTGCGCACCGTCACCGGCAGCTTCGAGGTGCCCTGCTACATCAACACGCCGAAGTGCGCTCCGGGCGGCGAGTTCGCCTACGCCGACACCGACCAGATGGAGCCGGTGCAGATCCCCGGCAACACCACCACGGCGACCTTCACCTGCAAAATCCCGAAGCAGGTCTACGACTCCGTCACGCTCGAGAAGGTGCGCCCGAGCCTGTACGGCCACGGGCTGCTCGGCGGACAGGGCGAGGTCGGCCAGGGCCAGGTCAAGGACATGATCCGCGAGCACGGCTTCATGTACTGCGCCACGAACTGGGAGGGCTTTGCGACTGGCGACATCGGCACCGTCGCGCAGGCGCTCGTCGACATGGACCGCTTCCCGGCGGTCATCGACCACACGCTGCAGGGCGAGCTCAACTTCCTGCACCTGGCCCGCCTGATGATCCACCCGGAGGGCTTCGCGTCGAAGCCGGAGTTCCAGGTCGACAAGGGCAACGGACTCGAGACCTTCATCGACACCACGCGCGCCTACTACGACGGCAACAGCCAGGGCGGCATCTACGGCGGCACCGTCCTGGCCGTGGCGCCCGACGTCGACAACGGCGTGCTCGGCGTGCCCGGCATCAACTACTCGACGCTGCTGCGTCGCAGCAGCGACTTCGCCCTCTACTCGCTCCCGCTCTACACGACCTACCCGAGCGAGTACGAGCGGCCGCTGCTGCTGTCGGTCATCCAGATCCTGTGGGACCGCGCCGACCCGAACGGCTACGTCAACTCGCTGCGCCCGGGCAACGAGCTGCCCGACACCCACCCGCACCGCGTGATGTACCAGGCGGCCTACGGAGACCACCAGGTCGCGGGCGTCAGCGCCGAAGTGGCCGCCCGCAGCGCGGGCGCGGCCGTCGACACGCAGGCGCTCGAGGCGGGCCGCTCGCCCGACGTCGAGCCGCTCTACGGCGTCCCGAAGATCACCAGTTACCCGTACCGCGGCAGCGCCTTCGTCTACTTCGACACCGGCGACTTCTCCGCGAGCAACCCCGACGGCACGCCGGCGCCGCCCACCGCGAACGTCCCGCCCAAGCTCGGCCGGGACCCGCACGAGGCGGCCCGCCGCGCGGCCTGCGGCCGGGTGCTCAAGAGCGACTTCCTGCGGCCGGACAGCTTCGTCGGCACGCCGTGCCTCGGCGCCCCGTACTTCGCCTTCACCTACCAGGGCGCCGACGGCGGCGCGACCGGTCAGGGCTGGCAGGTCCAGGATGGTGACGTCGTGCCGCTCGGCTCCGAGCCGCAGCCGGCCGACGGCGGCACCGGCCCGCAGGACGAGCCAAGCAACGACAAGAAGGACAAGAAGGAGAAGAAGGACGACAAGAAGGGGTGACGGCGGCACCTCGACGCGTCAGGCGTGGGCGCGCGTGGGCGACTGAGTCCGCGTCCTAGGGTTCCCGGGTGACCTGGGAGCCGGAGCTCGAGGAGCTCGCACACCGCAGGCAGCTGGCCGCCGGGCTCGGTGGCGCGGAGCGGGTCGCCCGCCAGCGCGCCACCGGGCGGCGGACCGTCCGGGAGCGGATCGACGACCTGCTCGACGACGGCAGCTTCGTCGAGATGGGGTCGGTCGCCGGCACCGCGACGTACGACGACGGCGAGCTGACCTCGTTCGTCCCGGCGAGCATCGTCGCGGGCGCCGGCCGCGTCGACGGCCGACGGGTCGTCGCAACAGGTGACGACTTCACCATCAAGGGCGGCGCTGCGAACCTGCAGCTGGTCGCCAAGCAGGTCGACGTCGAGCGCCGCGGGTTGGCCGAGCGGATCCCGGTGGTGCGGCTGCTCGACGGCACCGGCGGCGGCGGGACGGTCGAGTCGCTCGAGGAGTTCGGCCGGACCTACGTCCCGTTCAACCCCGGCTGGGACGCGATGGTGGCGCTGCTGTCGCAGGTGCCGGTGGTGACCGCAGCGCTCGGACCGGTCGCCGGGCTCGGGGCGATCCGACTGGTCACCAGCCACGTGAGCGTCATGGTGCGCGAGCTGTCACAGGTGTTCGTCGCCGGACCGGCCGTGGTGCAGGCCGGGATGGGGGAGGCGCTCGACAAGGAGCAGCTCGGCGGCTGGCGCGTGGCAGCCAAGGCCGGCACCGTCGACCTCGTCGCCGACTCTGAGGCCGAGGCGCTCGAACTCGTCCGGCGGGTGCTGTCCTACCTGCCGTCCAACGTCTGGCAGCTCCCGCCGGTGGTGCAGACGGCGGACCCGGTGGACCGGCGGGAGGAGAGCCTGCGGGCGCTGGTCCCGCGCTCGCGCCGCTCGCCGTACGACGTGCGGCAGCTGATGCGCAGCGTCTTCGACGACGGGTCGGTTCTGGAGCTCGGACGCCTGCACGCCGCCGGGACCGTCACCGCGCTCGCCCGCCTCGACGGCCGTCCGGTGGCGGTGCTGGGCAGCGACCCGAAGGTCTACGGCGGCGGGATGACCGCCGACGGGGCCGACAAGCAGGCGCGGCTGGTCGACCTCGCCGACACGTTCCGCCTGCCGGTCGTGCACCTGGTGGACCAGCCCGGCTTCGTCATCGGGTCGGCCTCGGAGGCGTCTGCCGTCGTGCGGCACGGAGCGCGCGCGCTCACCGCGGTGGAGCAGAGCCGGGTGCCGTGGGCGTCGGTGCTGGTGCGCCGCTGCTTCGGTGTCGCCGGCGCGGGGCACCGGCCGCTCGGGCGCTGGAGCTATCGCGTCGCGTGGCCGTCCGGCGACTGGGGCTCGCTGCCGATCGAGGGAGGGCTCGAGGTCGCCTTCAAGCGGATCCTTGAGTCGAGCCCGGACGCCGCCTCTCTCAAGGACGAGATCGCGGCGCGTCTGGAGGCGGTGCGATCGCCGTTCCGGACCGCGGAGTCCTACCTCGTGGAGGAGGTCGTCGACCCCGCCGACACCCGGCCGCTGCTGTGCGCCTGGGCCGAGCAGGCGTACGACGTGCTGGCGACGCTGCCCGCCGGTCCGGTCGGGCGGGGGCTGCGCCCGTAGCGGGGTAGGAGGACCGTCGTGGCCACCCTCCCCGCCGTCGCCGGCGTCACCCATCGCACCGTGCAGGTCGGCGATCTCGCCGTCCACGTCGCCGAAGCGGGCTCCGGTGAGCCGCTGGTGCTGCTGCACGGCTGGCCTCAGCATTGGTACTGCTGGCACCGCGTCGTGCCGCTGCTCGCCGACCGGTACCGCCTGGTCATGCCCGACCTGCGCGGCCACGGCTGGACCAGCGCCCCGGCGGGGGGTTACGACAAGGAACAGCTGGCCACCGACCTGCTCGGTCTGCTCGACGTCCTCGAGCTGCCCCAGGTCGGGCTCATCGGCCACGACTGGGGCGGCTGGACCGGTTTCCTCGCCTGCCTGCGCGCGCCGGAGCGCTTCCGCGGCTTCCTGGCCCTCGGCATCGTCCCGCCGTTCCAGCGGCCGAGCCTGGGCAAGGCGCTGCAGTCATGGCGGATGGCCTACCAGCTGCCCCTGAGCACGCCGCTGCTCGGGCAGGCGCTGATGCGGGCCGGAACGGCGTCGCAGGTGGTGCGGGCCGGGAGCCGCAGGCCGGTCAGTGATGTCGCGACGTACGGCGAGGTCATGCAGGACCCGGCCCGGGCGCGGGCGACCGTCCAGCTCTACCGGACCTTCCTGCTGCACGAGAGCTGGCGGGTGGGTCGCTACGCCGATGCGCGGCTGACCGTGCCCACCCGGCTGGTGAACGGCGCCAGCGATCCGGTGGCCAACGGTGCGCTGATCGACGGCTGGCAGCGCAACGCGGACGACATGACCGTGGAGATCCTCGATGGGGTAGGCCACTTCGTGCCGGAGGAGGCGCCGGAGGCGGTGGCGCAGCGGGCGGTCGAGCTGTTCGGCTAGGCCTCGAGCCGAGCAGCGCCGCGGGTGATCACCCGGCCGTAGTGCGCGCCCAGAGCGCGCGGCAGCGCGGCCAGGAACCACGCGTCGGGACCCACCAGGATCCGCGCCCGCTCCCGCTCCAGTCCCTTGAGGATCGTGCGGGCGGCCCGCGGCGGGCTGGTTCGCGCGAGCTTGTCGAAGGTCTGCGCCATCTCGGCCTTGTCCTCCGACGCGGTGGCGCGTGCGCGGCGGGCGATCTCGGTGCGGACGCCACCCGGGTGGATGCAGCTGACGGCCACCGGCGTGCCGTCGAGCTGGCACTCCTGGCGCAGCGCCTCGGTGAAGCCGCGGACGGCGAACTTCGCCGCGTTGTAGGCCGCCTGCTTCGGCACGGCGATCAGGCCGAACACGCTGGAGACGTTTGCGAGCTGGCCGCTGCCGCTCGCGGCGAGGTGGGGCAAGAAGGCCTGCGTCCCGTGCACGACCCCCCAGAAGTTGATGTCCATCAACCAGCGGAAGTCCTGCTCACCGAGCTCAGCTACCGGCCCGTGCAGCGCCACGCCGGCGTTGTTCACCACCAGGTGCACCGCTCCGAGGTCGCGCACCACCTGCTCGGCGTGGGCAAAGACCGCGGAGCGATCGGCCACGTCGACCCGGTAGGTGTGCACCTGCGCGCCGAGGCCGCGGCAGCTCTCGGCGGTCTGCTGCACGCTGCCCTCGTCGACGTCGCTGAGCGCGAGCCGGGCGCCGCGGCCGGCCAGCTCGACCGACAGCGCCCGCCCGATCCCGGAGCCGGCTCCGGTGACGACACACGAGCGACCCGAGTAGGTGCGAAGGACGCGGCTCAACCCGCAGCCTCCTCGGCGCACGCCGTCGACCAGCCCACCAGTTGGGAATTCTCCTGCTCGGAGGCGTCACCGCCGAGCAGGCGCTGCTCGAACTCGGCGAACTCTGCCTCGGAGTACTCCTGCTCGACCTTGCCGAGGATGCACTCACAGGTCTGCGTGAGCTGCTCCTCGCTGGCGGCGCCGCCGGCGGTGTTGGTGGCGTTGTCGATGCAGGAGGTCAGGAAGTTCTCCCGTATGTCGGCGGAGTAGCCGGCTGCGGTCGACGTGGCGTCTCCGGTCGGCGCGGTGTTTGGAGAGCCGCCGCCGCAGCCGGTCAGCGCGACAGCGGCCACCAGGGCCAGACAGGGCAGGGCAGGTCGCATGGCGCCAACGTAGTGGGCGCCGCAGCCCGAACGAGCAGGCGTTGCGTGGCGGTCCCCGGCTGTGATCGGGTGACGCCCGCTCCGCCGTACTGCGGCGCCGACTGAACGCAGGATCGGAGGCCGTCCACGACCGCCTGGCACGATCCCCCCGTACGCACCGCTGCAGGACGCTCTGCCGCGCCGTGGTCCAAGCCCGGTGCTTGGCGCAACCGGAGCCGCCTGGTCCGGTGGGCCAGGCTGCTGCGCACCCGTCGGCCGGCGACCTTCAACGACAAGGTCCGCTACAAGATGCTCCGGGACCACCGGCCGCTGATGGTCGCCTACGCAGACAAGGCCGCGATGCGCGAGCACGTGATGCGTCTCGTCGGTTCGGCCCACCTGCCCCGCCTACTGGCGCTGCTCGACGATCCTGCTGGTCTTCTCACGCTGGAGCTGCCCGCCGAGTACGTCCTGAAGCCGGCGCACGGCAGCGGCGCCTGCGTCGTCGTCTCGGACAGGGCGCCGGCCGTCTCCCGGCTGCCGGCCGGAGAGCAGGGCTGGACGTACTCGCTGGTCCGTCCGGAGCACGCCTCGCGCGCGCAGCTGCAGACGATCGCGACAGGATGGCTCGGACAGGGCTACGGGCGGGGGCCCAACCACGAGTGGGCGTACGGCCGGGCTGCTCGGCGGGTGCT
>JAABUN010006832.1_pt1 | contig 12817 bp, 10 predicted proteins | sample 5559311 | NCBI WGS metagenome assembly JAABUN01 (sample SAMN10711877, study PRJNA513370) | rock metagenome | isolation source: Antarctica rocks | place: Antarctica: Victoria Land, Siegfried Peak sud | reverse complement strand
GCATGAGGCCGTACTCGATGCCGTTGTGGACCATCTTCGCGTAGTGGCCGGCTCCTACCCCGCCGGCGTGGACGAAGCCCTCCTCGCGCGGACCCTCGGGGCGCAGCGCGTCGAAGACCGGCATCGCACGCTCCACCAGTGCCGCGTCGCCGCCAACCATGAGCCCGTAGCCGTTGTCCAGCCCCCAGACGCCGCCGGAGACGCCGCAGTCCAGGTAGCCCACCCCCGTGGCAGCGAGCTTCTCGGCGTTGACGGCGTCTTGGCTGAAGCGAGAGTTGCCACCCTCGATGACGAGGTCGCCCTCGCCGAGCAGGCCGGCGAGCTCCTCGATGACCGGCACGACGACCTCGACCGGCACCATGATCCAGACAGTGCGAGGCGCGGGCAGGGCCTGCACCAGCTCAGCCAGGCTGGCTGCGTCGCTCACCTCGGGGTTGCGGTCGTACCCGGTGACCTCGAGGCCGGCGTTGCGCAGGCGCTCGCGCATGTTGTGGCCCATCTTGCCCAGGCCGACGAGTCCGACGTGCATGGTTCCTCCGAGGTGTCGTGAACGAGGTCAGCCGGCCATCCGGACCGGCATGAGCAGGTACCGGTAAGCATCATCGTGGTCCCCGCTGGCCTGCGCCTGCCCGGTCAGTACCGCCGGCTTGGTGGCCTGGGTGAACGACAGCCGCACGTAGGGGGTGCTCAGGGCCTGCAGGCCGTCCTGCAGGAAGGAGGGGTTGAAGGCGATGGCGATCTCCTCGCCCACCAGGCTCGACTCCAACGCCTCGGACGCCTGGGCGTCATCGCCCTGGCCCGCCTCCAGGGTCACCTGGCCGTCCGAGAACGACAGCCGCACAGGGGTGTTGCGCTCCGCCACCAGGGCCACGCGCCGCACAGCCTCGATCAGCGCCGCGGTCTGCACCACAGCGTAGGTCTGCGCGGCCGCCGGGAACAGCGCCCGGACCTTGGGGTAGTCGCCGTCGACCAGCAACGACGTGGTGCGCCGGCCAGCCGCAGAGAATCCGATGAGCTCCTGGCCACCGTCGGTGGCCAGGGCGAGGGTGACGTCACCACCCTGGCCGAGCGTCTTGGCCACCTCCGACAGAGTCCGAGCGCGGACCAGCGCGGAGGTGTCGGTGTCCGAGGATGTGGGGCGCCAGGCCAGCTCACGCATGGCCAGCCGGTACCTGTCGGTCGCCAGCAACGTCACCGTGTCGCCGGAGATCTCCATCCGCACACCCGTCAGGATGGGCAGGGTCTCGTCCCTGCTGGCAGCGATGGTGACCTGGGCGACGGCCTGGGTGAAGACGTCGGCGGGAAGCGTTCCGGCCTCGGACGGCATGTCCGGGCGGGCCGGGTACTCCTCGACAGGCATCGTCATCAGCGTGAACCGGCTAGCCCCGCAGGTGAGCACGATGCGATTCCCCTGGTGAGCCATCTCCACGGGCTTGTCGGGCAGGCTGCGGGAGATGTCAGCCAGCAGCCTGCCCGACACCAGGGCCTGACCCGCCTCGGAGACGTCGGCCGGGACCTCGACCCGCGCCGAGACCTCGTAGTCGAATCCCGACAGCACCAGCACACCCTCGGCAGAGGCCTCGAGCAGCAGGCCCGCCAACACCGGAACGGGTGGACGGCTCGGTAAAGAGCGCGCCGTCCAGGTCACGGCATCGGCGAGGACGTCGCGCTCAACCCGCAGCTTCACACCCATCGACCCCTTTCGGCCGAGCGTCCCTGGACATCCGGCCAGCCCAACCGGGCGCGCGCGCCCGGAATGTCATCGTGCAGCGGCTGCACCTCCGTAGCGGGGTGCGGCACTGGTGCGGGCCTGACAGTACGGCAGGAGGGGGGCCGTGGTGAACCGGGATGTGTTCTTCCCAGAATCGGTCCACATCTGCACAGATGATCGGTAGTTCATCTCCCTCCAGGGAAAAGGATTCGACGTCGTCGTAGGCGCTGTGGATCCTGGGGACGACGGTCGTTCCCGCAGGCCAGACGGCGCGGCGGCCTGTGGAGGCGGTGGGGACGAAGGTGGGTGGAACCGCGCCGATCGGTGGATGGACGCGCGTGGCTGCGGGGCCGTCGCTTGCCGTCCACCCGTTGTGCACCGGGCGACCCGTAGGTTCTCCACAGATCCACAGACTTGTGCACAGGGTGTGGGAACTCACGGCACCGGGCGACCCGGCGGATGGCTGCCGGGACGCTGAGACATGCGGGTGGGTGGGGCGGACTATGCCCGCGGCTGCTGCCGGATGCGGTTCGTCAGCTCTGTGACCTGGTTGTAGATCGTGCGACGCTCGGTCATCAGGTCCCGCACCTTGCGGTTGGCGTGCATGACCGTGGTGTGGTCACGGCCCCCGAAGGCCTGCCCGATCTTCGGTAGTGAGAGGTCGGTCATCTCCCGGCACAGGTACATGGCTATCTGCCGGGCGGTGACCAGTGAGCGTGAGCGTGAGGTGCCGGTCAGGTCCTCCATGCTCAGGTCGAAGTAGCCGGCCGTCTGCGCCATGATCGTGGCCACGGTGATCTCGTGGCCGCCGTCGTCGCTGATGAGGTCCTTCAGCACGACCTCGGCCAGCTGCAGGTCGACCTGCTGGCGGTTGAGGTTCGCAAAGGCCGTCACCCTGATGAGCGCGCCCTCCAGCTCACGGATGTTGGTGGAGATCTTGGAGGCGATGTACTCCAGGACGTCGTCGGGCGCCTTAAGAGCGTCTCCGATCGCCTTCTTGCGCAAGATCGCGATGCGGGTCTCGAGGTCGGGTGGCTGGACATCGGTGATCAGGCCCCACTCGAACCGTGACCGCATCCGCTCCTCGAATCCCGACAGCTGCTTCGGTGGAAGGTCCGAGGTGATGACGACCTGCTTGTTGGCGTTGTGCAGCGTGTTGAAGGTGTGGAAGAACTCCTCCTGCGTCTGCACCTTGCCCTGCAGGAACTGGATGTCATCGATGAGCAGCACGTCCACGTCGCGGTAGCGGCGTTGGAACACCGAGGCCTTGTCGTCGCGGATCGAGTTGATGAACTCGTTCGTGAACTCCTCGGAGTTGACGTAACGCACCCGCACGCCCGGGTACAGGTGCTGGGCGTAGTCCCCTATCGCATGCAGCAGGTGCGTCTTGCCCAGACCTGAGTCGCCGTAGACGAAGAGCGGGTTGTACGCCTTGGCCGGCGCCTCGGCGACCGCGACGGAGGCGGCGTGGGCGAACCGGTTGGACGCACCGATGACGAAGGTGTCGAAGGTGTACTTCGGGTTGAGGCGGGCAGGTTCGACGTTGCGGTGCGCGTCCCGCTGACGGCGGGAGCCGGTGCCCGTGAGCTGGGTGGGCGGTTCGACCAGCCGGGTGCCGTCCGTCTGATGGAAGCGGTCGGGCAGGCCGTTCTGGCCGGCTTCCTCCAGCCCCCCGTCGATGTCGTCCGCCGAGTCGTTCGACGAGCCATCGTGATCAGCGTCCGCCGCCGCCGTCGCATCCGGGCTCACGGTGATCGCCAGCTGCACGGACTGGTCGAGGGAGTCGCTCAGCACGGTGACGATGGACTCCCGCAGGCGGGTCTCGATGATGTCCTTGGTGAGCTCGTTCGGCACGGCCAGGACGGCCGTGCCGTTGACCAGCGCGAGCGGCCGCGTCAACCGCAGGAAGCCCATCTGCTGCGGCGACACCCGAGGGTCGGTCTGCAGGGCTGTCGTGACGTGCTGCCAGATGTTGAGCAGTTCGGATGAGTCCTGCACCCGGCCTCCCTCACGTCAAGCCCGGAGGCGTCCACAGAGTTGTCCACAGCCTGTGGGAAGGCGGTGGCGTCGTTAGGGCGACTTCCCATCAGCGTGACGCCAACGGCCATCGGCGCCGTGACGCTAACAACTGAGAGTAGTCGCTCACAAGCGGGGTGGGTGATCTTCGACCTCGTTCGGGCGTAGCCGCAGCGTGTCGTCTCGTTGGTTAGGCCGAATGGGCAAGGATCCAGGGTTGAGAGCCGGGGCCGGACACGTCGGTCCTACGGAGCATCCATTTGACCCGCTCCTGCGGCGGCCCGTACCGTGAAGCAGCCTGTTGACGCTGGCCGCTGTCGCATGCCCACGCACCCATTCGTGCCTGGGCGTCCGGTGGTGACCAGTGCCGACCGGACACCTTTCCCGGCGTGATCGCGGCTCGTGTGATCGCCACCAAACTTTCGTGGAGCCGTCGTGAGCAAGCGCACCTACCAGCCCAACAACCGCCGCCGGGCGAAGACGCACGGGTTCCGGCTTCGCATGCGGACGCGTGCTGGCCGCGCCATCCTCGCCGCGCGCCGCCGCAAGGGCCGCGACGAGCTGTCGGCCTGACCACGCGCCGTGCTTCCGGCCGGGCACCGGCTGAACCGAGGCTCTGATTTCACTCTGACGATGCGCACCGGCGCGCGCGCTGGTCGGGCGAGACTGGTGGCGCACGTAGCACTGAATCAACCAGGGCCTGCGCTCGTCGGCTTCGTGGTCTCCAAGGCCGTTGGCAACGCCGTCGTGCGCAACCGGGTGCAGCGTCGGCTACGGCACCTTGCGCGAGCTCGCTTGGATCTGCTTCCAGCGGGAGCGCGACTGGTGGTGCGTGCGCTGCCGGCTGCAGCCTCGGCGACGAGCGCCGAGCTGGATGGAGATCTGGCGTCTGCGCTCCGGGCCGCCATGCGTAGGGCTGAGGTGCACGACCCCGCTGCCGCGCTCAGGACGAGGGAATCACGGTGAGCTCGGCTCTGAGGTGGCTCCGAGGCGTTCCTGCACTGGCGCTGACTCTCCTGGTGCGCGCCTACCAGGTGTTGCTCTCTCCTCTCTTCGCCGGCTCCTGCCGCTTCTACCCCTCCTGCTCTGCCTACGCGGTGCAGGCCCTGCACGCACACGGTGCCGTTCGTGGCACCTGGTTGACCCTGCGTCGCTTGTTGAGGTGCCACCCATGGAACCCTGGCGGCGTGGACGAGGTTCCACAGTCCAGGCGAGGCGCTGCTGCCCCGCCGTCACCCGGGGACGGCGTCACGACGCAACCCCACCGCATCGACGACCACGCGGACGACTCCGCGTCGGGCGTCTGAACCACGGGAGCCCACGTTGGAGATCCTCAAGCCGATCGAGTACGTCGTGGCCTGGATCATGGTCCAGTTCCACACGCTCCTGACGGCTGCCGGGATGGACCCTGCCTCAGGGGCCACCTGGGCCCTGTCCATCGTCGGGCTCGTGGTCGTCATCCGGATCGTGCTGATCCCGCTCTTCGTCAAGCAGATCAAGGCCTCTCGCGGGATGCAGCTGATCCAGCCTGAGTTGCGCAAGATCCAGGACAAGTACAAGGGTAAGAAGGACGATGCGTCTCGGCAGGCCATGACCAAGGAGACGATGGACCTGTACAAGCGGACGGGTACCAATCCGTTCTCTTCGTGCTTGCCGATCCTGCTGCAGATGCCGATCTTCTTCGCCCTGTTCCGCGTGCTCAATCAGTACGTGGTGCGGCAGGAGCCCATCGGTCCCCTGACCAGAGAGCTGGCCGCACAAGCCGACACCTCCGAGATCTTCGGCGCCGCGCTCTCGTCGACGTTCCTGAACTCGGACTCGGTCGCCGTCAAGATCGTCACCGTCGTGCTCATCATCCTGATGTCGGCCAGCACGTTCACGACGCAGAAGCAGCTGATGAGCAAGAACATGCCGGCGACGGCCATGGAGGGCAACCCCTTCATGCAGCAGCAGAAGGTCCTGCTGTACGTGCTGCCACTGGTGTTCGCGGTCTCGGGTGTGAACTTCCCCATCGGTGTGCTGCTGTACTGGCTGACCACCAACATCTGGTCGATGTGTCAGCAGTTCTACGTGATCCGCCGCATGCCAGCACCCGGCTCAATCGCTGAGAAGGCACTGGCGGAACGCCGCGCCAAGCGCGGAAAGCCGATGCCCAAGGGCAGCACCCCCGTGCCCGAAGCCGCTCCCGTCGAGCTCGTGAAGCCGAGTCAGCGCACCCAGCCCAAGCGCAAGGATCGCGCCAAGCGCCGCCCCGCGCAGGCCACGCACGGGTCCTCGGTCGCACCGAACGGCGTTCCCAAACGGGCCAAGGGCGCACCCAAAGACCTCGACAACCCCTCGCGCACAGGAGAATCCCCGTGACTGACAGCACCATCGACCAGGACGACACCACGCCGCCGGCGGACTCCTCCACGGTTGTGAGCCCAGGATCGAGTTCGGGACCGAGCTCCGTGTCCAGCAGCTCCGTGTCCAGCACGGAGTCGGCGACGGATCAGGACGTCGACGCGGCGGCCGACCAGGCTGACGCTGGGGCGCAGCAGGACGGTGGGTCAGTGCAAGGAGCGGACGAGGGCTCGGGCAAGCAGCAGACCGGTGGGGCTGCTGCGCGCCTGGAGGAGGAAGGGGACGTCGCTGCGGACTACCTCGAGGAACTGCTCGACATCCTCGACTTGGACGGAGACATCGACATCGACGTGGAGAACGGCCGAGCCTCGGTCTCGGTGGTGGTGGAAGCCGCATCCGCGCGCTCTCTGCAGCGCCTGGTCGGCACCGACGGCGAGGTGCTGGAGGCCCTACAAGAGCTGACCCGACTCGCCGTCCAGGCGCGCACCGGTGAGCGCACCCGGCTCATGCTCGATGTGGCCGGCTTCCGGGCCGACCGGCGCAAGGAGCTGGAGAAGGTGGCAGCCCAAGCCATCGAGACGGTGCGGTCGGGCGGGACACCGGTCAGCTTGCCCCCGATGTCCCCGTTCGAGCGGAAGGTCGTGCACGACTGCGTCGCCGCGGCTGGTCTGCGCAGCGAGTCAGAGGGCGAAGAGTCCGGGCGGCACGTCGTGGTGCTGCCCGCAACTGCCTGATCGGGGTCGGCAGGACGGCCTTCGACACTGCCGACCGTCGCCGCGTCGTTTCACGTGGAACATGGATTCGGACAGAGGAGCGTGGCGTTGAGCGCCGCTGAGGTCGAGAGCTGTCCGTCGAGTGCGACAGGGGTTTTCGGAGCCCGTTTGGAGCAGGCGCAGGCTTTTGCGGCCCATCTCGCCTCCTCCGGGGTGGAACGAGGGCTTCTCGGACCGCGGGAGGTCGCGCGGATCTGGACACGGCACGTGCTCAACTGCGCCGTTCTGGCCGAGCTGGTGCCGCCGGGTGTGCGGGTGATGGACATTGGAAGCGGGGCGGGCCTTCCGGGAATCGCGTTGGCCCTGGCCCGGCCAGATCTCGACATCGTCTTGGTCGATCCGCTGGAGCGGCGCACGACCTGGCTCGCAGAGGTGGTGGCCGATATCGATATCGACGTGCGGGTGGTGCGTGCTCGGGCAGAGGACCTCGTCGGCACCGAACAAGCCGAGGTCGTGACGGCCCGCGCCGTTGCCGCCCTTCCGAGGCTCGCGGGTTGGGCCCTGCCTCTGGTCTGCCCGGGCGGATCGGTGCTCGCCATCAAAGGACAGGGCGCGGCTGAGGAGCTGCAGGCTGCCCGCCCGTTCTTGGTTCGAGCAGGGGTCGTCTCCATGGACATCGCCTTGTGCGGCGTTGCCTTGATGGAACGGCCGACTACGGTCGTTAGGCTCACGAAGACGTCCCACGCGGGACACCGCCAGCCGCCGTCCCCGCCACGCGGACGTCGGCACTGACCTGACCTGAGCCTGTCTGCTGCTGCTGCTGCACCCGAGTACGTACCGCGAGACAAGGAGTCTTCTATGACGGCCCCGACGACGATGAGAACGGCACCTGGTCTGGGATGGCCCGGATCGGCGGAGCGCCGTAGCGGTAGCAGCCCGGTCGGTTGGCCGTCGCCCTGGGTCTCGGCGCCCGTTTCACGTGAAACACAGTTCGTGGAGGTTCATCGTGTTCCACGTGGAACATGCTCCTCTCCCGCGGAGGCCCAGGCGGCCCAGCGGCAGGGTGAGAACCCGTCGGCCGAGAACGTCGCGCCGCTGAGATCTGAGACTCCGCCGTCCCGAACCCGTGTCGGCAGCAGATCCTTTCCCGCCCCTAGCGACACCCGGGTGATGACGGTGGCGAATCAGAAGGGCGGCGTCGGGAAGACCACGACAGCGGTCAACATCGCCGCCGCCCTCGCCCAAGCGGGCTTGACTGTGCTGGTACTGGACAACGACCCGCAGGGAAACGCCTCCACCGCGCTGGGCATCACTCACCATGAGGGAGTCCCCGGCATGTACGAGGTGCTGGTGGAAGGTCGAGATCTGGCCGACGTCGTGCAGGAGTGCCCCCACGTACCCAACCTGTGGTGCGCCCCGGCGACCATCGACTTGGCAGGGGCGGAGATCGAGCTGGTGCCGATGGTCGCGCGGGAGACCAGGCTGCGCCTGGCGCTGCAGCGGTACCTGGCAGATCGTCAACAAGCGGGCCTGTCTCGTATCGATTACGTCCTGGTGGACTGCCCCCCGAGCCTGGGTCTGCTGACCGTGAACGCGTTCGCGGCAGCACAGGAGATCTTCATCCCCATCCAGTGCGAGTACTACGCGCTGGAGGGCCTGAGTCAGTTGCTCAAGAACATCGAGCTCATCAAGGCGCACCTCAATCCCACGCTCGCGGTCTCGACCATCGTGCTCACCATGTTCGACGGCCGGACCCGGTTGGCCGCGGACGTGGCCGACGAGGTGCGCGCGCACTTCCCCGATCTGGTGCTGAAGACCAGCGTTCCGCGCTCCGTCCGCATCTCGGAGGCTCCGAGCCGCGGGCAGACCGTGATGACCTACGATCCCGGTTCCAGCGGTGCGTTGTCCTATTTCTCGGCCGCTCAGGAGATCGCCGAGCGTGCGTCGACGTCCAGCCCGCCCACCCCTGGCAGGAGCTCCGGTGAGTGACAAGAAGCGTGGCCTCGGACGTGGCCTGGGGGCGCTCATCCCGAGCAGCGCCAACGCCGCCTCACCCGGGGGCCGACCCGTGGACGTCTTCTTCCCCGGCTCGGAGGCGACCACCGGCAGGAACGTGGTGGTACCAGCGACGACGAGCTCTGAGCACGAAGCGCAGAACCACGGCAGGCAGCTCGGGAGAGGCACCGCCGCGCCGGACGCCGACATGGCGGCCGATCTGGTCGCCGTCCCGGGCGCCACCTTCGCCGAGCTCCCTGTCGGCCACATCGTGGCGAACCACAGGCAGCCGCGGCAGGTCTTCGACGAGGACGAGCTGGCTGAGCTGGTTGCCTCGGTCCGCGAGATCGGGGTGCTGCAGCCGGTCGTGGTGCGCCGCACCACCGATCCCTCGGTGCCTGCTGACGAGGCGCGGTACGAGCTGGTGATGGGTGAGCGTCGCTGGAGGGCCTCGAAGGAAGCAGGCCTGGAGCGGGTGCCGGCGATCATCCGTGAGACCTCCGACGACGACCTGCTCCGGGACGCCTTGCTGGAGAACCTGCACCGCAGCCAGCTCAACCCCCTGGAGGAGGCTGCTGCCTACTCGCAGCTGCTGGGCGACTTCGGCTGCACGCACGAGGAGCTGGCCACCCGGATCGGGAGGTCGCGCCCGCAGATCTCCAACACCGTCCGGTTGCTGAACCTACCGCCGTCGGTGCAGCGTCGGGTGGCCGCCGGGGTACTGTCCGCAGGGCACGCACGGGCGCTGCTGGGCCTGTCGGACCGCGCTGCGATGGAACGGTTGGCGCAGCGCATCGTGGCGGAGGGCATGTCGGTGCGCGCCACCGAGGAGGTCGTCACCCTGGGGGGTGACCAGGAACGGCCCCCGCGTCGAACGGCGACGCCAGGGCAGCGGCACGAGGCGCTGGACGAGCTCGCCGAACGTCTCTCCGACCGCTTCGAGACCCGGGTGAGGATCGCGCTGGGTGCCCGGCGCGGCAAGCTCACCGTCGACTTCGACTCGGTTGAGGACCTCGACCGGATCCTCGCCGTCCTCGCGCCCGCGGAGCGGCAGCCCCTGCACGACTGAAGCGACGGCTGCCGACGTACCCGGCCCGCGGCCGTCTGGCGCGGCCGGGAACTTTGACGTGCACCGGTACGTGGCGTGGCTCTCGCACCGTGTCCGATGCCGAACGGTGATCTTGCCCGCAGGCGATCACTCAGGGTTCGCGGACGACTCGGCGTTCGACGGACGGCTCAGTGTTCGACGGACGGCTCTCGGTGCTGAGCTTGTCGTAGGCCCCAGCACGAGGTCTGCTATTGCTGCGGTGCCGGGCCGAAGGAGAGGCGGTCGAAGACCAGTCGGGTCTCGACGATCTTCCCGTCGCGGATCGTGAAGTGTTCGGCGGCCGGCGCTGTGCTGGTCACTGCCGTGTTCGGGTAGTAGAACAGCAGCGCATGCTCCTCGTCGCCGAACGCAGCAACGTCTGTCAAGCCCGTCATCATCTGTCGCCTGCCATGAGCATGGGACCGCGCTGAGCGGGTTTCTGCCAACCTCATGGGACCACCTGGATTGCCAGTCATGGGACCACCCGGCGCGCCGCGTGGGGGGTTCCTCGGTCTGCTCGTTGACTGGCCACGTCTTGTTCGTCGACGTGGAGGTCATCAGGCGTGGGATTCAGGGAGGTCAGTGTGGTTGAGGTGCGTGAGGTGCTCCGCAGTTGGCTCGAAGGGGCTGGTCTGCGGACGGTCGCCGAGCGGGCGGGGGTGGACCGCAAGACTGCCCGCCGCTACGTTGCTGCGGCCGAGGCTGAGGGCCTGACGCGGGACGCCGAAGTCGAGGCGCTGACCGACGGACTGATCGGCGCGGTGGTCGCCGCGGTCCGTCCGGCTCGCCCGAATGGACACGGCGTCTCGTGGGAGCTGCTGCTGGCTCGCGAGGAGCAGATCACCAAGTGGGTCGCCGGCGGTGAGGGTCAGCCGCCGTTGTCGATCGTGAAGATCGAGGAGCTGTTCGCCCGCCAAGGGTGCGTGGTCCCGTACCGCACGTTGCACCGGTTCGCGGTCGAGCGGTGCGGCTTCCGAGCCAAGTCCACCACGATGCGGATCAACGACGGCGAGCCCGGCGTGGAGTGCCAGATCGACTTCGCCCAGATGGGATTCATCCTCGACCCGGTGAGCGGGAAGAAGCGACGGGTCCACGCGCTGATCTTCACCGCGGTCGTGTCGCGACACATGTTCGTGTGGTTGACCTACTCCCAGACCCTGGTCGCGATGATCGCCGGCTGTGAGGCGGCCTGGGTCTTCTTCGGCGGCGTCTTCAAGGTCCTGATTCCCGACAACCTGAAGGCCGTGGTCACCGACGCCGACGCGGTCAACCCGCGGTTGAGCACGGGCTGGTTGGACTATGCCCAGCACGTCGGGTTCGCCACCGACCCCGCCCGGGTCCGGACCCCGCAGGACAAGCCGAGGGTCGAGCGGGCGGTGCAGTTCGTGCGTGGCAACTTCTGGGCCGGGGAGACGTTTACCGACCTCGAAGACGCCCAAGCCCGCGTCGTCGTCTGGTGTGCGCAGCGGGCCGGGATGCGGATCCACGGCACCACCGCTGCTCGGCCGCTCGAGATGTTCGACGAGGTCGAGGCCTTGTGTCTGCTGCCCGTTCCCACGACGGCCTATGACGTGCCGGTCTTCACCCGGGTCAAGGTCCACCGCGACTTCCACGTCGAGGTCGCCAAGTCGCTGTACTCGCTGCCGGCGCAGTGGATCGGGCAGCACCTCGATGCTCGCGCCGACTCCGAGCTGGTCAAGCTCTACGCGCGCGGGCAGCTGGTCAAGACCCACCCCAGGCAGCGTCCCGGTGGCCGGTCGACCGACCGCGAGGACCTGCCTGTGGAGCGGGCCGGGTACGCGATGCGAGACCTCACCGCGTTGATCGCTGTGTGTGCCGGGCACGGGGAGTGCATCGGGATCTATGCCGAGCGGCTCCTCGACGACCCGCTGCCCTGGACCCGGATGCGCTCGGTCTACCGGCTCCTGGGTCTGGTCCGCCGCTACGGACCAGGACCGGTCGAGACCGCCTGCTCCCGCTCCCTGGACCTCGACGTCGTGTCGGTGGCCAAGATCGCCTCGATGCTGGAGAAAGCGATCGAGCGCGAGCAACCAGTGCTACCCGTCGCGGCCGGCTCGACCAGCAGCCGGTTCGCCCGCGACCCAGCCGAGTACGCCACCCGCGCCACCACTCAGCTCACTCTCATCCCCGGCGGCGTGAACGCGCCCGACACAGAACTGGAGACCACCCCATGACCACCACGACCACCGCCGCGCCGTCCAGCGGGCCGCTCGACCCGGTCGGCGCCGATCTGATGAGGACCCTGCGTTCCCTGAAGCTGGGAGGGCTCAAGGACACCCTGCCCGAGCGGCTCGCCCTGGCCCGACAACGCAAGATGGGCCACGCCGCGTTCCTGCAGCTCCTCCTCGACGATGAGGTCACCCGCCGCGAGTCCCGCTCAGCGATGCTGCGCGCCCGCACCGCCGGACTCGACCCCGCGATGCGGCTGGACACCTGGGACGAACCCGACGACCTCACCTACGACCGGACGCTGCTGTCGGACCTGACGAGTCTGCGGTTCGCCGAGGCCGGCCACGGCGTCTTGATCCTCGGCCCCGTCGGGGTCGGAAAAACACACCTCGCCACCGCGCTGGGACACATCGGGATCCGACGCCGTCTCAGTGTTCACGCCTCACGGACCGACAAGCTCTTCACCCGCCTGCGCGCCGCCCGCCTGGACAACAGCCTGGAGGCAGAGATGCGCAAACTCGCCCGCGTCGACCTGCTCATCCTCGATGACTTCGCACTCCGCTCGCTCGATGCCACCGAGACCAACGACTTCTACGAACTCATCGTCGAGCGGCACCGCAAGGCAGCCACCGTGGTGACCTCGAACAGGGAGCCGTCCGAGTGGATGTCGATGATGAGCGACGCCCTGCTCGCCCAGTCCGCCATCGACCGGCTCACCTCAGGAGCACACACCCTGATCATCGAAGGCCCCTCCTACCGACA
>JAABUN010006830.1_pt1 | contig 12819 bp, 11 predicted proteins | sample 5559311 | NCBI WGS metagenome assembly JAABUN01 (sample SAMN10711877, study PRJNA513370) | rock metagenome | isolation source: Antarctica rocks | place: Antarctica: Victoria Land, Siegfried Peak sud | reverse complement strand
ACGGTGACGACGGACCCCCCGGCGTCGGGCACGTAGAGCAGTGCGGGGTCCCGGGCCGCGGTCGGAACGATCATGCCCGCCTGGGTCGCTGCGTAGACGTTGTCTCCCATCACCGGGGGCATTCCGGGCAACGGGTTCCGGAACGGCGCGGACACCTGGGTGGAGGGCGCAGCTGGACTGCTCGGTGCGGGTGAGGCCGACGCTGGTGGGGTCAACGCGGGCGGGGTCGACACCGAGGACGTGGGCGCCGGTGTCTGCTGCGCCGCGCCCTGGCCCGTCGCGGTGCAGCCGACCAGCAGGCAGCCGGCCACCGCGCCCACCAGGTACCGGACAGCTGAGGGGACGACGGTGGCAGCGACGCGACGTCCGGATGGGTCTGAGCGCACGGCACCCTCTCCGCTCGAGCAACATGACCGGACCCATGATGGCGGCGGCACCCTGAGCCTAGGCTGAGACCGGGTCCGAGCTGGGCGGAAAGTTTCCTCATGCTCACCCGAGAGGACGACGTGGACCTCCACACACTCCATCGTCACGCCTGGACGATCTCGGTGATCGCCCGAACGACTCACGGGCCGCGACGGAAGCGGTGGTAACGGCGCTGTACCCGGCGAATGAGTTCCGCAAGGTGAGTCAGCCTGCGCCGGCGATCACCCTGAACGCAGTCTGCCTCTCCGGGATGGAGGCGATCGCCGCGGCCGCCGACCTGATCTCGGTCGGCCAGGCGGACGTGGTGGTTGCGGTCGGCCAGGAGTCGATGAGCCGGGCGCCGCACACCTGGTCGGGCTCGCGGGCGGGCCAGCGGTACGGCGCGATCGAGCTCGTGGATAGCCTCGAACACGCGGACTCACCGACGCGTTCGAGCACCGGTCCATGGGGACATCGACCGAGAGCCGTAACGACAATGCATCTGGCATCGGCGACGAAGAGTTTCGCGGAGCCGAGAAATCGCTCCATTGACCTTCGCTAAGGGTACGAAGCCCTTGCTACCAGCTTGGAAAAGTGGCAGCTCATCCTCGGCCCCCGCAGCGACGAGCGCAATGACCAAGTCGACGTTGTTTCCTGCATTATATGGCCCTCTCTACGTGTCGGTATGCGAAGCTGTCGGTCGACACATAGGGGATTCAATCCACTTGAGGAAGATCGGACCCACGACCGAGGGGCCTTGCGGTGAGACGCTACTGCAAACTCCGAGAGGACTTGGGCGATGCTGGTGTTCAGGGCCGTAGCGCAGCAAGGACCGCAGACAGCACCGCCGGCCGCAACTCATTGCCCGACCGCCGTGGCTCTGCGTCGGTGACGAACTGCTCTACCAACGTCGCGGCCGGACTTTTGACTGACAGTCAGCTGATGGGAACGGTTCAATCCTGGCTCGCTCTACTCGACCTTCGGCGCCTCGACTTCTTTGGCTTCCTCTGTGCTGCGCACTGTCCTTACCTCTCGCCGTAGGGGCAGGAGTGGAGCTGCTTCCAACTGCATGCGAGCCGCCAGTGATGTCAACGCTTCCCGAAGATAGGGATAGGTGATGTCCTCCCCGACCTCGACGAGGAAGCTCTCCATATCCTCGGTGTCAAAGATTTGTCTGTTGACACCGTCGCTCCAGTTAAATACAGCAACCACCTCGACGCGAAAGCACGCGTCGTCGAATGGCGCTCTCAGGAGGAGCCGTGCGTGGTAGTCAAAGCCGTCCGCTGTTTCCGCCTCCATCTTGTACATGAGGCGGGCTTCCTCGGTGTCCACGTCGTCGAAGTCATCCCAAGGCGGCGATCCCGCCCGCCTACCGGCTATCTCGACGTAACGAACACTACTGAGCTCGAGAGCCTGAGCGAACTCGTCAGGCGTGGGCACCGCTCACTACCTCAACGTGGACAACGGTGGAAGTGGAGGGCTTCGATGCCCGGTAGCTGACGGGTCCGACATAGGTGCGTAGGTAGTCTTCGTTCTTGTAGCGCAGGCTTGACTCCAGCCGCGCTCCGAGAGCGCGAGCGTAACGTTGAAGAGTTGAGTAGCGAGCATCACTGAGACCGCACTCGAGCCTGGAGACCGCTGACTGCTTGGTATGCATCAAGCCCGCCACTTCGTCCTGCCTGAGCCCGCGACGATTGCGCAAGTCAATCAGCGCCACGATCAGTGTTTGGTACTCGTCCTCGTCCTCTCGGGCCTCAACGAGGTCGGGAGCGGTTGGCTCGATGCCAAGTTCAGCGAAGAGTCCGTTGGGGTCGGTCGTGCTCATCGGTGCCTCCTGCCGGGGGGTCATCACGTATACGTTATACACCCTCGCGCTAGCGAGCGTGCCGGGTACGCCAGTCCTTGCGCCTGTTGCGAGCAGTCTTGAGGTGGTCCGAGGGGGTCTTGTTGCTCTTCTTGGGGAAGGCGCGCACTCCCAGCAGGATCGGACCCTCGTCGTCCTCCACCGAGTAGACGAGTCGGTACTCGTTGCCGTTGTACTTGAGGATCGCCTCGCGGAGACCCTTGTTGTCCTCGCCCTTGAGGATCTTGTAGTCGTAGCCGAGCTGTGCCACCCCGTCGTTGATGGCAGTGAGCAGCTTGTTCCACTTGTCGAGCCCACGAGCGTCGAGGCCGAAGCTCAGGATCTCCTCGGCGACGATCCGACGGTCCTCCGCCGTGCGGTAGTACCTCCACGTCGCCAACCGGAGCGCCCTTCGTCGGATGCGGTCACCTGCAACGCAGATCCTAAGCCAGGTCTCCGGCGTCTCGGTGCCTCTCGGATCGAACACTCGTTCTAATTGCCCATAGTCGAATGACGTGGCTGGGAAGGCCCTGCGTGCAGACCGTCGTCTTCGAGCCACTGGCTGGGTGGATTCCTCTGTTGACGTGGCGTCGTCCAGGTCGCCGTCGTCCTCGTCGCCCACAGATGCGCCGTTCGTATCCGGCTCGCTCGGTTCCAGGGACTCCTCCCTGAGTGGCGGATCCGATGCGTCCTCAATCGCGGGATCCGGGCTGGCTGTCATCCACTGACCTCCTTGAGTCGCAACTTCGTCCCCGCTTGGACCCGGCGCGGGAGTAGTAGCGACAAGGGGCGTCGAACCATCAATGACACTTCCTCGATCTGCCGAATCCGAAGCTTTCCGGAGTCACTCGCCTCGACGACTCGCTCGACTCGTAGACCATCGCCACGCATGGGCTACTCAGGGAGCTGGGCGCGGGAGTGCTCAGCCGGGTGGGTTCCCTGAGGCCCTCGGGTCGCGAATGTGCATCCCTCTGCCTCCCTCGCTCGGCATAGGTGCGAACCCTCGGTGATTGCGCCCCGCCTCCGAACAGTCTCAGTTGCCGCCGTTCGCGACGGTTCACCGACGACCAAGCACCCACCGAGCCACGCTCAGCCGAACCGACGAACGGTCCCGAATGAGCCTGGCCTCAGTTGGAAAGCGGGTTGGTTTTACGCCCTCACGAGTTCGAATCTCGTACTCCGCGACTCCCACCAGGGGAAACGCTATGGGCGTCGCCCCATGTCTGGACCACATCGAGGGCTGCGGTCTCAGTTCTGGTCTCGGTTCCGCATCCCGATCATTCACGGCGCATCAGAAGGCGTCGCTCGACGCGGCCGAGGCGGCCGGAGTCTTCACGTACAAGACGATCGAACAGGGGCCGCCAGCAGCATCGCCGCGGCCGCATCGCCCGATTTCGCCCCACTGGCGGTCACCATCTCGATGACGCGCAGGAGGCCTACACCGTGCCGAACGACGCCGACCGAGCATCTTCGCGGGTAATCTTCCGGTGCCCCGGCTGCGAGGTACGGCCCTCGGGGCGGCTGTCCCGTGCTAGTCGTTCCGTGTTGGTGCACCATCAGGAGGCATCCGCTGGGCGGCGAGCTGCGGGCCGCCGAAGCGGGCCGGAGGCTGGTCAGCCCGTGCATCGCCGACCAGGCACCAAACGCAAGAACGATCGCCCTCGCCTCGTCGAACTCCAGCTCAGCGAGCAGCCGGCCCTCCAGTCTGCAGCGCGTTGCTCCGATCCGCTCGGTACGAAGCTGAGGAGGTTCTCACCGAACCCGCCCCCGGCAAGGTGGACATGTGTGGACCTACCCGCCTTTACACCCGTTCGCCTGACTGCTGATCGGTCGACCAGCACGGACACGGGCAACCGCGCGGGCACGGAGCTTGGACGTATGGGGTTCCGCGGCTAGGAATCGGCATGTGACGCGAGCACGTGCAGCACGATGGCCGCAGACCAGCTGAAGTCCGACGTGCCGTGTCCGGTGCCGGTCTGGGGGTTGAAATACTCCCGCAGCCCGGACTGGGCGACCAGGGCGAGGATGTCGGAGCGGAGCCGGCCGGCTAGATCCTCCCGGCCCTGCACGGCCAGGCCCTCGGCGACGAGCCACGTGGTGTTCAGCCAGGCCGGACCGCGCCAGTAGCGCTGCGGGTCGAACCTGGGATCGCTCAGATCGAAGCTGGGTACGCCGAGCACCTCCGGCCGGCCCACCCCGAAGCAGTCGCCCTGGGCCGTGGACACCAGTTCGCCGGCCACGTCCGACGGCAGTCCGGGCAGAAGCATCGGGACCAGGCCGCCGACTGTAACCTCGGTCAGCCGCTGCCCCCCGACGTGGTCCCGGGCCAGGAAGATCCCGGCGTCCGGTGACCACAGGTGGGCCACCAGTGCCTCGGTGATCCGCGCCGCCTCGGCCTCGTGCGGCGCCGGGTCAAGCCCCAGGATCCGGGAGATCCGAGCCAGCGCAAGCTCGGACCAGGCCCAGAGCGCGTTGAACGCCGGGTCGACCACTACGAACTCCCCCGCCGCCCGGAGCCAGTCGTCGTCGTAGTCGTGGTCGCGGTAGGCCAGCGCCAGTCGGATGTAGCGCGCATAGTCGGCGTCGGTGGGCCGCTCCCCTTCGCCGGTATGAGTGAGGTCGCGCCGGGTGTAGGTCTCGAACAGGGTCAGGTCCGCCGGGACGGCGTGCAGCGGGGTGTCCCAAGCGGGCGAGTTGTCCATCCCCGTCTCCCACGGGTGGGCCACCGCCGCCAGGCCGAGGTCGCCCACCGTACGCCGCTCCCGGATGTAGCGGTTCTGCGCCACCAGGCAGGGGTACGCCTGCGCACCGAAGGCGGTGTCGGCGGGCGCCAGCCCCGAAACGATGGCCGCGACGGCCACGGCGTGCACCGGGGGTTGAATGATGCCCGAGGTGGCGATGGGCGGGTGCCCGGCGACTCGGTCGGACTGCCAGAAGGTGGGACCGGGGAAGTAGGCGTGGTCGGCGATGGCGGGGTTGAAGGCGATGTGGGGGATTCGGCCGTCGGCCCACTGCGCGCCGAACAGACTGAGCAGCTCCGCCGCCGCCCGCGGGCCCGCCCAGTGCTGCAGGCCCAGCGCTATGAACGCCGAGTCCCAGCTCCACTGGTGCGGGTAGAGCCCCTGAGACGGCATGGTGGCGTGCCCGTGCCAGTTGTCGATCAGCACCCTGACGGCGTCGCGGGCGGTGTCGGTCCGGCCACCCATCGGGTCCTCAGACCCACGCCGACTGGCGCATCCGCTTCACCGAGACGGGCAGCACCTCGTCGACCGGGCCGGACAACCGGCACTCGAACGCCATCTCGCGGTCATAGCCGATCGCCCAGATCGCCGCCAACGTCGCGGACCAGTCCAGATGCCCGGCCCCGGGCTCGAGCCGGTTGCTGTCGCTGAGCTGGACGTGCTGGACCCAGGGCGCCGCGGCGACGAAGGCTCGCAGCGGATCCGACTCCTCGATGTTCATGTGGTAGGTGTCCGCGGCGATACCGAGGTGGCGCGACCCGACCTGCTCACACAGCGTTTGCGCCTGGGCCAGGGTGTTGACCATGTGGTTCTCGTAGCGGTTCAACGGCTCCAGTGCGATCACGACCGCCAATGACTCGGCGTGCGCGGCCAGAGCGGCGAACGTCTCGACCAGCACCGCGGTGTCGTCCTCAGGCGAGCGCGGGGACACGAACGGCGGCAGCCGGGTGCTGAACATGCCGTACGAGGCCGGGGTCATGGCCAGCCGCCCGCCGATCTCCGCCATCACCTCCAGCTGTTGCTTCAGCTGGGCCACGGCGTCGGTCCGCCGGTCCGCGTCGAAGTCGCCGACGAAGTGGGCCATGTCCACGCAGACGGTCGGCATCGGCACCCCTGCCTCGGCGGCTGCCTTCAGCTCGGGCAGCCGCGCGGCGAACCGGCCCTCGCCCGCCCCGCGCAGCTCGATGGCGTCGAACCCCAGCTGCTGGGCGTGATCCCACTTGGCTGTCATCGAATCGCCCTGCAGGTACTGCTCCTGCACCGCCAGCTTGATCTCGTGCCTCACGACGCTTCTCCCACCGTGGCCGTCTCGACCGGACCGGCCCGAAAGTCCAGGATCACCTGGAGCAGGTCGGCCGGGGGCTCGTCGAGCAGCAGGAAGGCCGCGGCTGCGTCCCGGGCGGCCAACACGTGGCTGACCAGGGGCAATGGGTCCAGCCGGCCGGTAGCGCAGAGCTTCATCACCGTCTCGTGCAGGCGCTCCCGGGACCAACGCCCGGCCAGGTCGGTGGGCAGGGCCCCGATCTGCGAGGTGACCAGCGTGACCCGGTTGTGGTGGAACTCCTCGCCCAGCCGCAGCGCCCCGGCGGCGCCCTGGTAGAAGCCCGCCGCGACCACCGTGCCGCCCACGCCGGCGACCCGGATGCCGGCCTGCAGAGCGGCGTACGCCCCGCTCAGCTCGATGACCCGGTCCACCCCGCGGCCCGCCGTGTCCTCGCGCAGCACCAGTGCCACGTCGCCGTCGTTGGCCGACACTGGCGTGGCGCCGAACTGCTTGGCCAGCGCGAGCCGGGCGGCGACGGTGTCCACCCCGTACACCTCGATGCCCTGGCTGACCAGCAGCTGCGTGGCGAGCAGGCCGATCACGCCCAGCCCGAACACGGCCACGCTCTCCCCTATCCGGGCGTCCGCGGCGAGCACGGCGTTCAGGGCCACGGCGCCGACCCGGTCGAAGGTGCCCACGACCGGGTCCAGGTGCGGGCTGAGCCGGTGTCCGCTCACCCGTTCGGCCAGCAGGACAGCGTGGGACCGGTGCCCCCAGATGCCCCAGACCACGTCACCCACCTCCACCTCCGCCACCGCCGCGCCGAGCTCGACAACCTCACCAACCTCGGAGTATCCCCAGACGTCGACGGGATAGCCGAAGGTTGCCTGGCCCGGGAAGAACAGCCCCGCTTCCGCGTCCCAGCGCTTCTCGAGGTAGGGGTTGGTGCCGCGGTAGGTGGCGAGCTCGGTGCCGGCGGAGATGCCGGAGTAGAGGGTCCGGACCACGACCTCGCCGGGGCCGGGGCGGGGGACGCCATACTCCCGTACGCCGACGACCCGCGGTGCGGTCAGCTCGATCAGGTAGGCCATCGGGTGCGTCCTACCCCTTCTCCGCGCCGGCGGTGAGACCACCGGTGAGCAGACGCTCGGTGGCGAAGAAGATGATGATGATGGGCAGCGTCAGAACCACCGAGCCGGCCATCAGGATGGTGGTCGGGATCTCCACGCTGCCCGACAGCTGGGACAGACCCAGCGAGACCGTCCAGCTCGGCCGCCGTTCGACCAGGAAGAGCAGTGCGAACAGGAACTCGTTCCAGGCGATCATGAAGACGAACAGACCGGTGGACATGATCGAGGGCATCGCGAGCCGGAGGCTGATGTGGCGCAGCACTCCTATCCGCCCGAGGCCGTCCATCAGCCCGGCCTCCTCGATGGAGACCGGGACGGTCTCGAAGTAGTTGCGCAGCATGTAGATGGCCACCGGCACGGTCTGGGCGGTGTAGACGAGCACCAGGCCGACCAGCGAACCGCGCAGACCGATCCGGGTGAACAGGACGAACAGCGGGATCGCCATCAGGATGGCCGGGAACAGGTAGGCGGCCAGGAACACGCCGCTGACCTGGCGGTGGCCGACGAAGGGCAGCCGGGCGATCGCGTACGCGCCGGGGATGCCGACCAGCAGGGCCAGCAGCACCGACATCAAAGCGACGAACGCGCTGTTGAGCAGGAAGCCGCCGAAGCCCTGGCCGCCGCTGGCCTGGGAGGCCAACACCGAGACGTAGGTCGAGAAGGTGAGCTCCGAGGGCTTGACGATCATCGAGTCGGGGTTGCGGAGCAAGGACTCGATCGGCTTCAGCGACAGCAGGATCATGTAGTAGAAGGGCACCAGGGTGACCACGAGCAGGATGCCCACGACCACCCAGCGCAGCACCCCGAAGATGACCTCCTGGGCGCGGTGCCGGGTCCACGGACGGGCGGGGCGGCGACGCTCGGTTGGGGCGGCCAGGACCGGTGCGCCGGGGGTCGGGCTCGTGGCCGCGGTCTGGACGCTCATATCCGTTCTCCTCGACGGCGCAGAAGCACCGTGTAGATGGCCAACAGGACCAGCAGCACCAGTGACATCACGACGGACTGGGCGGCCGCGGCGCCGACATTGCGCTGCACGGTCAGGAAGTTGTAGATGCTGACGCTGGCGACTCCGGTGCCGGCCGCGCCGCCGGTGAGCAGGAAGATGTCGTCGAACTCGTTGAAGGTCCAGATGGTGCGCAGCACCGCGAGCAGACCGATGACCGGCATCAGCTGCGGCAGCACGATGAACCGAAAGGTCTGCCAGGGTGTCGCGCCATCGACCAGGGCGGCCTCCTCCGCCTCCCCCGACATCGCCTCCAGCCGCGCCATCAGGAACAGGAACGCAAAGGGGAAGTAGCGCCAGCCCTCGAAGGCGATGGCCGACAGCAGAGCGGTGGGCACCGGGACGTCGAGGCCGAAGAGGTCCCAGTTGCCCCGGGCCTGAGACAGGAACGCGATCGGCTTGTCCCAGCCGAGGACGTTCTGACCCAGCTCGTTGACGATGCCGAACTGCGGGTTGAGCATCGTGCGCCAGATGAAGGTGACGGCCACCACCGGGGCGACGTAGGGCAGGAGGAAGGCCGCCCGGACAAAGGTGCGGCCGCGGAAGGGGCGGCGTACGGCCATGGCCGCCAGCAGCCCGATCGAGATGGCCAGCACGACCGAGCCGAAGGTGTAGATGAAGGTCGTGCCCAGGCTCGACCACAGGGCGCCGGAGCTGAGCACCCGTTCGAAGTTGGCGGTGGTCAGCGGCCGGAAGAAGCCGGCGCGGCCGATCTCGATCAGCCGCAGCCGCTGGAACGAGATCAGGATGGACCACAACAGCGGGAAGATGACGATCACGATGACGATCAGCAGGGTGGGCGACATCAGGTACAGCCCCAGGCGGGCGTCGCGCTGGGTCAGCGTGCGACGGCTCCGGGGTTTGGCGACAGTGACGGACACGCGCAAGCTCCTTCACACGGTGTGGGTCTGATCCGGCCGGGTTGTGAGACTCGGGTGGAGTTGGGTGGGGCCGAGGCTCAGCCGAGGTCGGACTTGATCTGTTCGGCCGCCCTCTGGGCTTCGGCCGTCGCGTCCGCGGCGCTGGCGCCGGAGTTGATCATCTTCGCGAGCGCCTGCGGGACGACGAACTGTCCTCCCACCGCTGCGCCCAGTCTCCCCTGGCCCTGGGTGATCCCCCACCGGTCGAAGGAGCCCGGGGTGGCCGCGATGGCGGCCAGCGTCGCCTCCGGGTAGTTGGCCGAAAGCAGCTCCTTCTTGTCGACCCCGGTCTGGAGCTTGGTCCAGGCGTCGGCGTACTCCTTCGGGTTGGCCTGCGTACCCGTGCGGGTGGGGACCTTGCCCTCGGGGGAGATCGCCAGCCAGTCGGCGTACCCGTCGCTCATCATGTAGGTGACCAGGTCCTTGGCCTTGGGCGTGGCGTCGTTCAGGATGCTCCAGGAGACGACCTCACCGAACGCGGCTGGTGCGGTGCCCCCCGGGCCTTGGAGTCCGGTGACGATCCCGCTGTTCTCGGCCAGCCACTTGGGGTTCTTCTCGCACTCGGCGCAGGTCGGGAGCGCGTCGTTGCGGAGACCGGCGAGCTCGTCGAGCAGGAACGAGGACCAGATCACCATCGCGGCCTCGCCGGCGAAGTACGTGGCCCGCGTGGTGTCGGCGTCCTGGTTGCCCGGGACCGAGTTGGACTTCATCAGGTTGCCGTAGAAGTTGAAGGCTTCCTGGCACTGCGGACTGGTCAGCTGGAGATCGCCGGCGTCGTTGACCAGCTGGCAGCCGTTGGCCAACGCGACCCACTCGAAGGTCTGCTGGGTGAAGGAGTCGGCGGGCGCGGTGGCAGCGACGATGCCGGCCATCTTGGACTTGTTCAGGGTCTGAGCCGCCTTCTCGATGTCAGCGTACGTTCTGGGCTCGGCCAGACCGGCCTTCTTGAACAGGTCGGTGCGGTAGAAGAGGAGTTGGGCCCAGCCGTCGCTGGGCACGGCCAGCTGCTTGCCGTCTGCGCTGGTCAGCTCCAGGGAACGCTTGAGGAAGGTGCCGGCGCCCAGACCGTTGACGACCTCGGTCGCCGCGTCGCCGTCCAGGAGCTCGTCGGTCGCGAGCTGGTTGACCCCGTTCAGCGACAGGGCCGCTATGGCATCGGGCAGGTCGTTCGCGGCGGCGGCGGACGTCAGCACGGTGGTCAGCTGGTCCTCGGCCACCGCGACGAGCTTGACCGTCGCCCCGTTCTTGGCCGCCCAGTCGCTCATCAGCTTCTGCTGGGTCTCGACGCGGTCAGCCTGGTCCTCGGTCGTCCAGATGGTCAAGGAGCTGTCTCCCGAGACAGACGATCCCGGGTCCTTGCCGTCGGACCCGCCGCAGGCGGCGACGGTCAGGACTGCACTCAGCGCCAGGGCGGCCAGTAAACGTGGTCTGGGCAATGCCATCTCCTTCGATCGACGTGCTCGCTGTGACCCAATCTGACCCACACTTCTTCGAGCGCGGGCACTTCGGCTCATTCAATCTCGTTTTCTGTCTGACTACAAGACGTAAATAGTGCTCATCCGGTATAAATCCGACCACGAGCAGTACCTTAGGTTCGGGCCGCCGACCAGGTGGGTCCGGCGGCATCGAGCAACACATGGGAGGAGCGGCGGAGGGTGGCAGGCCTGAACACGGCGGGCGAGCTGCTGCAGCTGTTCCGGATCGGCGCCGTCGCCACCCGCAGCGAGCTCCAGCAGACCACAGGCCTGGCCCGGTCCACCGTCACCAACCGCGTCGACGCCCTACTGGCCAACGGTTACCTGATCGAGGACGGCAACGTGAACGACCCCGGGCGGGGTCGGCCCTCCACCCGTCTGCGGATCAACGACCAGGACACCACCGTCCTAGCCGCCGACCTGGGCGCCACCCACGGTCGGCTCGCCGTGGCCACCGCCGCCGGCCAGGTGCTGAGCGAGCAGATGATCAAGAGCTCGATCGCCAGCGGTCCGGAAGCGGTGCTGAGCACGGTCGTGGACCAGCTCCGGGCGATGCTCAACACCTCCCGCCGCAGCCGGGCCGGGGTTCGTGGTCTGGGTCTCGGGGTGCCTGGTCCGGTCGACCTGGACCGCGGTCGGATAGCGCGCTCGATCAGCATGCCGGGCTGGGACGACTACCCCGTACGCGATTACCTGCAGAAGGCGCTGGGCCTGCCCACGGTGGTCGACAACGACGCCAACCTGCTGGGCCTGGGCGAGCAGCGCCGCTGCTATCCCGACGCCCACCTGCTCCTGTTCGTCAAGGTGGGGACCGGTATCGGGGCGTCGATCGTGATCGACGGCGAGATCGTCCGCGGGGCGGGTTCCATGGAGGGCGACATCGGTCACGCCAAGATCGTCGGCGTGACCGACACCTGCAGCTGCGGGGCCCAGGGCTGTCTGGCCGCCACGGCCAGCGGTCGGGCCATGACCCGCGACCTGCGGGCGCTCGGCCACCCCACACACACCACCCGCGACGTGGTCGACCTGGCCCGGGGCGGCAACGCCGACGCGGTCCGGATCATTTCCGCCGCCGGTCGCGCGCTGGGCGACGTGCTGTCGACCGCGGTCAGCCTGCTCAACCCGAACGTGGTCGTCATCGGCGGCGACATCGTGCACGCCCACGAATGGTTCCTGCTCGGGGTCCGCGACACCCTGACCGCCCGCAGCCAGCCCCTGTCCACCGCCCACCTCACCGTCGCCCCCAGCATCCTGGGCGACCGGGCCGGCATCACCGGCGCCGCCGCCATGGTCTCCGACCTCGTTTTCAGCCGCGACGCCGTCGACGCCGCCGTCAGCACTGCCCCGTTCGCCCCCTCGAAAGCCGCCGCCGCACGTTGAGGGACTGGGGGGCCCTGCTCAGAGGCAGGCGGCGCAGACGTCCTGGAGCAGGATGGCGATGTCGGCTCCTGCTGCACCACCCCGAAGATCCGGTTCGGCTCCACCGAACCGGCGAGGCGGCGCCGCCGATAGGTGAGCTCGACCAACCGAGGGTTTTGCTGCCTTCTCCCATCCGTAGGCGGTTCATAGGCTGCAGCGCCTCGTCGAACCATTGAAGGGATAGAGGTGGGTCACCATCTTCTGCATCAGCATCTTGAACGCCACCTCGGAGCCGCACGATGATCGGGCTCTCGCCCCAGTTCAAGCCGTCCGGGACGTCCAGCTCCTGCGGTAGACGGACGCCCAGCTCAGAGCGCCTCGAACCCGAGTGAGCGTGCGATCACGCCGAGCTGCACCTCGGTCGTGCCCTCACCGATCTCCAGGATCTTGGAGTCGCGGTAGTGGCGGGCGACCGGGCTGGAGTTCAGGAAGCCGTAGCCGCCCAACACCTGCGTCGCGTCGCGCGCGTTGTCCATCGCCGCCTCACTGCCGAGCAGCTTGGCGATGGACGCCTCCTGCTTGAACGGCTTGTTGTTGATGATCTTGGCGGCGGCGTCGTAGTAGGCGAGCCGCGCCGCGTGGACACGCGCCTGCATCCGCGCGAGCTTGAACGCGATCG
>JAABUN010006829.1_pt1 | contig 12822 bp, 8 predicted proteins | sample 5559311 | NCBI WGS metagenome assembly JAABUN01 (sample SAMN10711877, study PRJNA513370) | rock metagenome | isolation source: Antarctica rocks | place: Antarctica: Victoria Land, Siegfried Peak sud | reverse complement strand
GGCGTGGCGACTGGCCGCACAGCCACGAACGCCTCAACCGGTTCTGCCGATCCTTACACGCTCAGCTATCCCTTCCATGGGGAACACCAGGCCGGCATCGTGACTCCGGCCCAGGATCGCCTGCATTTCGCGGTGTTCGACGTCGAGGACGTCTCCCGGGCTGAACTCATCACCCTGCTGGAAGACTGGACGATCGCCGCCGCCCGCATGACTCAGGGGCACAGCGCTGGGAACTTCGCGCCGGACGCCGGCCCCTATGAGGCGCCGCCGGAAGACACGGGCGAGGCGATGGATCTCGGCCCTGCCGGGCTCACCGTCACGTTCGGATTCGGTCCGACGCTCTTCACGACGGCGGACGGCAGGGACCGCTTCGGCCTCGCGGACAAGCGTCCTCGCGCGCTCCTCGAGCTGCCGAAGTTCTCCGGTGACCTGCTCGACGCTCGCATCAGCGGTGGCGACCTCTGCATCCAGGCGTGCGCCGACGATCCGCAAGTGGCCGTCCACGCGGTCCGCAATCTGAGCCGGATAGCGTTCGGCCGCGCGTCCCTGCGGTATTCGCAACTCGGATTCGGCCGCACGTCGAGCACGAGCACCGCCCAGGTGACGCCGCGCAATCTTTTCGGCTTCAAGGACGGTACCTCGAACCTGAAGGCCGAGGACCCGGCCGCTGTCGAGGCGTACGTCTGGGTCGGAGAGGGCGACGATCAGGCATGGATGGCAGGTGGCTCGTACCTCGTGTCCCGCAAGGTCCGAATGAACATCGAGCCGTGGGACCGGACACGCCTTTCGGAGCAGGAGCGGTCGATCGGCCGGACGAAGGGCCAGGGAGCACCGCTTTCCGGCGGCGATGAATTCACCGCCCCGGACTTCTCGATGCCCGGAAGTGGCGGACAGCCGATCATCGCAGAGCAGTCCCACGTGCGGCTGGCGCATCCCGACACGAACGGCGGCGCCCATATGCTCCGGCGGGGCTACAACTTCGTCGACGGTAACGATGATCTCGGGCGGTTGAACGCCGGATTGTTCTTCATCTGCTTCCAGCGTGATCCCGAGCGCTCGTTCATCCCCGTCCAGTCGAGCCTGGCGGGCTCGGACATCCTGAACGAATACATCCGGCACGTGGGTTCCGGTGTTTTCGCGGTTCCCGGCGGAATACCGCAGGGAAGCTATGTGGGAGCTCGGCTCTTCGAGGACTGAATTTCCGGGACTGAGATGTGCTCTTCCGCTCGCGCGCTTCGTCCGGGGATCCGCGGTCCGGTCAGGCGCTCGCCCGGTGTTCCTGCTCGTCGGATTCGCCCTGGAGCCAGGCCACTGCCAGGTGCCGCACGGTAAAGAACCTCGTGGGGCACGGCGGCGAGTTCACCCCGAGGAAGAAGTTGGCGATCATCCGGTCCACCGGAGAGGAGCCGAGTAGTGCGATCCGCGATGCGGCGCAGGGAACAGCGAACACCGCCCGCGCGGCGCGGGTAACCGTTCTGGTCGTTTCCATGTCCACGAGCATCGGAAGCCCGTCCGCGCCCGCGAGGGAGTTCACCGCCCGCATGGCGGCCTCCGCATCCTCGGGCATGATCGTGCAGTCCTTGTCCCATTCGAGGTGCAGGATGTCGTTCGGTAACAAGCCGAGGGTGGCCTTCCCGCCGTCGATCCGTTGTGCGGGCATGGCCTACCTCCTCATGATGCCGCTGGATCTTCCGGGCCGGACGGCCCCGAGTTCCCCGTGAGACCAAGGATCAGCGAGCGCTCATCATAGCGAAGTATCCGGGAATGCTGGTAGTCTCCCGCCCACTCATCGGGACGGCGTGGATGGTGACGGGGCCGTCGTCGAGCACGGACCAGGACGCCTCGGGGAAAGCGATCCGGCGCTCCGCTGTGCCGAAGTGGCCGGGGACCGGGATGCCGCCGATGGCCCTCCGGAGCGGCGGAGGGATATTGCCGGGTTTCGCTCCGAGGCTCTGCAGGTAGGACAGCGGGTTGCCGCGGAAGTTCGTCTCGGTCAGCAGGACCCGGCCACGGGCGCCGACGAGGGCGTGGAGGTTGTGGCCCAGCTGTTCCCGCTGGCGGGGGCGCAGCACGTGGAACACGCCCCGCACGAACACATTTGCATCCCCGTAGTCGGCGCGTAGCTGGGCTCCGGCGTCCGGCGTCGTGAGGTCGAGTACGCGGAAGGACGCGCGCTCGACGCCCCGTGATTCCGCCCGCGCGCGGTCGACGGCGCTGGCGGCGACGTCGATACCGGTGGCCGCAGGGAACCGACCGGCGAGCCACCGGGTCCACTGTCCGTTGCCGCACCCGACGTCGACGACGGGGAACCGCGCGTCCATCAGGGTGTCGATGGCAACGGCGTAGCGTTCAGCCTCGGCGCCGATGTCCGCGTCCCACAGCACCTCGCCCGCACTACCCGTGGCCCGGACCCGGCCCCAGTACCCCTCCCACGCCCTCGCGGAATCCCGGGGTGTTCGGATGGCGAGGCGGGCCACTTCAGGCACCATCCGGAGTTGGTCAACGATTCTGAGCATAGGAGAAGGGTACCGAGCGCCCTGATACCTGCCCCGCGGCTTTATGCTGTGCAAGCCACGACTACAGCGAGAACGGGGACTGCATGCGGCGTGCTGATGCCCGCACGGACGGACGGCGCCGCCCCGCCCGGCCTCGGCACCCCGCGCTCTTGACCTGGGTCATGGTTCTCCTGCTGGTCGCCTACACGGGTAGCATCCTGCTGGGCGATCCGGCAATCGTCGACCCAGTCCTCAACTTATGGCTCCGCGGGGTCACCGAATGCGCCGCCGCGGCCCTGTGTGTCAGTGCTGCGGTGCGGACACGCTTCGCCGAGCCGCAGGTCCTCCTCGGCGCGGCAGCCGTCCTGATCTACTGTGTCGGCGGCGTAGTAGGCGTCGCCTCGCTGGACGGCGGAGAGGCCCTTACCTCCGCGTCCCTCGCCGACGTGGCCTACCTCGCGTTCTACCCGCTCATGCTCGGTGCCCTAGCCGTCGTGGTGATGCGGAAGCTGAGGGGGCTGGTGTGGCCGCTTCTGCTCAACAGTGTGGTCGGCGCCCTGGGTGCAGCGTCGCTCATGGCCCTCGTGCTCGCGCCTGCGCTGAACACCGAGGCCACGAGTGGAACGACGCTCGAGGTGGTCATCGCGGTCGCGTATCCCCTCCTCGACCTACTGCTCATCACCGCCGTCGGGGGCGTCCTGGCCTCGCGAGGGCTCGACATCGGCCCGCGCTGGCCCCTCCTCATCGCCGGCCTGATCGTGTTCTCGGCCTCCGATGTCGCCTTTGCGCTCGGCATGGAGGAGTATGGCGTCGGATCGATCATCAACGTCGGCTGGGTTGCCGGCATCGTGGCTCTGGCCGCCTGGGTGGACGGTGCGGTCGATGCCGACAGGGCCTCGCACCGACGAAGCCACAGCGTGCCGGAGCTGGCCGCGCCCGTGGTCTCCACGGCCTGCGCGCTGGCCGTACTCGTCCTCGGCAGCCAGGTGCGCATCCCGCTCCTTGCGGTGATTTTTGCGGCCTCGTCGCTGGCCCTCGCCGCTGTGCCCCTCGCCTTTCGTCACCGCATGCTCGTGGCGCTCTCCCGCACGGATGAGCTCACGGGCCTGCCCAACCGCCGTTCGCTGCTGGCCGATGTCCCCGAGCGGCTCAAGGGTGGAGGAGCCGGCGCACTGTTCCTTCTCGACCTCGACCGCTTCAAGGATGTGAACGACGCGTTGGGGCATGATGTCGGCGACGCGCTCCTGGTTCTGGTGGGCAAGCGTTTCGCCCGCCAGCTGCGGCCGAACGATCTGCTCGCGCGCCTCGGCGGGGACGAGTTCGCGGTGTTCCTCGAAGGAGTGTCGGCAGAGGAGGCCGTGGCTGCCGCCCAGCGGCTAGAAGCGGAGCTCGCGGACCCGGTGGACGTGGGTGTGGCGACCCTGCAGGTCAGCGCGAGCATCGGGATCGCGCTGACGCCGGACCACGGGACGGACATGGGCCTGCTCATGAGGAAGGCCGATATCGCGATGTTCCGCGCGAAGTCCGAGCGCAGCGGACACCACGTCTACACCGCGAGAGATGACGACGACGGCGCCCTGCGGCTGCGGACCGTGCAGGAGCTTCACCCGGCCCTCACGGAGGACCAGTTTGAACTGCACTACCAGCCCAAGGTCCGCCTCGCAGATCAGGAGGTGACCGGAGTCGAAGCCCTCATCCGGTGGAACCACCCGACGCGCGGACAGCTCCTGCCGGATGCCTTCCTCCCCCTCGCCGAGGAGGCCGGGCTGATGCCGGAGCTGTCCTCACTGGTCCTCACGACGGCACTCCGACGGGCCGCCCTATGGCGTGCCGAGGGACTCGATGTCGCCGTCGCGGTGAACCTCTCGGGCTCCTGCATCGTTCCGAGCCTGCCGCACCAGATCCTTGCACTGCTCGAGCAGCACAGTGTTCCGGCGTCGTGCATCATGCTCGAGATCACCGAGGACGTGCTGATGTCCACCCCCAAGGGAACCGCGGGCATCCTCGCGCGGCTGCGGGACGAGGGTATCCGGGTTTCGATCGACGACTTCGGCACCGGATACAGCTCACTTGCCTATCTGCGGGATCTCCCCGTGGACGAGCTGAAGCTCGACCAGTCATTCGTCGCTGCGATGCGGGATGACGAGCGCGCGAGCGGACTGGTCGGGTCCATCATCAGTCTCGCGCACAGCCTAGGCCTCCGGGTCGTCGCGGAGGGGGTCTGCGATGCGGCAACGCTGGACGAATTGGTGAAACGGAAGTGCGACTTCGGCCAAGGCTTTCATCTGTCCGCCCCGCTCCCCGCCCGGGAGGTCGCTGGGTGGGTCGCGGGTCGGACCATCGGGGCCGGCCGCAGCTGAAGGGTCCGGCGAAGTCCCTCGGGGCCGAAAACGGACGACGCTGTCTTGCATTGGTCGGGCTGCTGGTCACGGGTAGTAGGGGTACGGGGGATAAACGTAGCCTGGTGCCCAGTACGGGCCCACCCCGTAGTAGCCGTACACGTCCTCGTAGGCCCTGCTTTCGGTCAGCTCGGGGTCGTAGCGAGGACCGCCGGTGATCCTGTCCCGGTCCTGGTTGACGTGGACTTCTCCGTTGTCGAGCCGGGTCACTGTTTCGACCGGGAGCAGGAACTTGTCGCTTCCGATACCGAGGATGCCTCCGTGTGCTATGCGGAGGAACCGGATCTTCCCCTCCCCTTCGTCGACGATGAGATCGTCCACTGTTCCAAGGTCTTCTCCGCCGGCATCGCGGACCGTGAACCCTCGGATGTCCTCATCGACGCTTTCGATGCTGAGTCCCGATTCCGCCAGGGGAAGCAGACGGGAACTTCCGCCAGAGTCGGAGTGCGAATCGTGAAGATCAGTCATGGTGCAGGGTCCTTCCGTTCGGGGATGGTCAGCAGTCAACCCTAAGCAGCCTGTCTGATCTGGTTCAACCGGCGTGACCGCATTGTGACGGTTCGGCGGCCCCGTGGCACACAGATTAACCCCCTGCCGGCCCTACCGACCGTTGCCCTGCCGGGCTTCGGCAATGCGGTCGGCTCGGTCGATGCTCGCGGGGTCTGTCAGGTCCACACCGGCCCGCGCGGCTGCCGCCCGTGCGGCCGGGCTCTTCAGATCGGGCCGGACGAACTGCTTCGGTCTGATCTTCGCATCCTGCACAGCATAGGCACTCTGCTGTTGGGTCAGGCTGGCCGCGGATAGTTCAGCGGACTGCATCGTCGACTGCGTGACGGCGACAGGGCCTCCGGTCAGGGATGCGCCGAGTAGCGGCACGTAGCCCGAGGCATGCCCTGCCCGGTTGGGGTGGTAGGAGTCCGAGATCGGACGCGCGAGCCCGTTCAGCCACTCGACGTCGTCGCACACAGCGTGCCCGCTGAACACCGCCGTGGGGTTGCGGAATGCGTAGCCCGCCGTGGCGGCCGTGACCGCCGTCGTGCTGTTGAGCAGGTCCGCCGTCGCGTTCAGGCGAGCCTCTTCCGCCGCTGAGAACCAGGTGCCGGCGTTGCAGTCCTCGCCGTTGAAGATCCGCGGATAGCCCACGATCGTCACGGACGCCTGCGGCGCGCGGGAGCGGACGTGCCCGTACAGCGAGGCGAGGCTTCCCGGCAATTGCTGGGTGATGATGGCCTGGGCCCGGTCGATGGCCGCGGTGCAGTTGCTCATCCACGCCGGCTTGGCGCACTCGGTCAGGACGGCGACGAAGGAGGCATCGTTCCCACCGACGCTGAGGGAGACGTAGGACGTCGTCGGGCCGAGGGCACTGAGTTGCGTCGCGACGACGTCGGGAATGGTAGCGCCCGAGCAGGCCCGAAAGTTCAGCGCGTACCCCTTGGCGCTCGCGATGAGCGAAGGATACGCATAGACGGAGCGCTGGCAGGCAGTTCCGTCTGCCAGGTAGGTCCGCGTCCCCGTGCCCGAGGAGTACGAGTCGCCGAGGGCGACATAGGATGCGCCGCCCGCCAGGGCGGGCGGCGCAGGAATGAGGGCAGCAGCCAGCAGGGCGAGGGCGGCGGCCGCCGAGCGAAGGCGGGGAATCGGCATTGATACTCCAGATCAGGACGACGGCGATTGCGCCCACGCTAACCCCGCTCTGCGGCGCGAGGTAGGACGCCACGGAAGGTTTCGACGTCGGTCTATCCCTGCACGCCCACGACGGGTACAGTTCCGCCCGCAGGCGGGCGATCTTTGCCTGCTGTCTGCACCGCACGGTAAGCTGTGGGACGGCTCACATGCCGAAGGACCCAATTGAATACGCCATCGATCTGCAGCGGGAGAGCTCTACCGTTGACGCAACACCGGCAGGCGCCGTAGGAGCAACTCCTCCCCAGGAATCTCTCAGGCCCAGTACCGCTGCGGCTAGGCAACTCTGGAAAGCAGCGACGGGTTCCGGCCCGTCGCTCACCGACGGTGCAAGCAGGCACGGAGCCCTGCGGAAACTCTCAGGTCCCACACAGAGCGGGGAGGAACCCGATCAGGCCAGCGCGCCCGCGCCCCCTTCATGACGTACGGAGTTCCCATGACCGCCCCACCCGACTCGGCATCTGACACGGCATCTGACACCGCCTCCAGTTTCGCCGACCGCCACATCGGCCCGCGCACCGCGGACGCCGGGCACATGCTCGAGGCCCTCGGCTATCCCAGCCTCGAGAAGCTCGTGGACATGGCGGTACCCGCCAGCATCCGCCTGGACCGGGCGCTGGACCTTCCCGCGGCCCTCACTGAAACCGAGGTGCTGGCCCGGCTCCGCCGGATCGCGGGCCGCAATCGGACCGCCGTGCAGATGATCGGCCAGGGCTATTTCGATACCGTCACTCCTCCGGTCATCCGCCGTAACGTCCTCGAATCGCCTGCCTGGTACACCGCCTACACGCCCTATCAGCCGGAAATCTCGCAGGGCCGGCTCGAGGCACTCCTCAACTTCCAGACCATGGTCCAGGATCTCACCGCCCTGGACATAGCCAATGCCTCGTTGCTGGACGAAGCCTCCGCCGTCGCCGAGGCCGTGCTGCTCATGCGCCGCTCCGGCAAGAACAAGGGCCGCACGGTCATCGACGCGGACACCCTCCCGCAGACCGTCGCCGTCGTCCGCGGGCGTGCCGAGGCACTCGGGTTCGACGTCGAGATCGCCGACCTCTCGGCCGGCCTGCCCGACGGCGACATCAACGGCGTCGTCCTCCAGCAGCCCGGCGCATCCGGAGCCCTGCGCAACCACGCCACCGTCATCAGCGCGGCCAAGGAACGCGGGGCGCTCGTCACGGTTGCCGCCGACCTCCTGGCCCTTACGCTCATCACACCTCCCGGCGAGCAGGGCGCCGACATCGCCGTGGGCTCCGCGCAGCGCCTCGGCGTCCCGCTCTTCTTCGGCGGCCCGCACGCCGCCTACATGGCGGTCCGCAAGGGCCTCGAGCGGATGCTGCCCGGCCGCCTGGTCGGGGTGTCGAAGGACGCCGACGGCGCACCCGCCTACCGCCTCGCCCTGCAGACTCGCGAGCAGCACATCCGGCGCGAGAAGGCCACGAGCAACATCTGCACCGCGCAGGCGCTGCTGGCGATCGTTGCGTCCATGTACGGCGTTCACCACGGCCCCGAGGGGCTCAGGGCGATCGCGCGCAGCACGCACCAGCGCGCCGTCGAGCTGGCCGCTGCCCTCGACGTCGCCTTCAAGGGCTCGGACGCTGCCGTCGTGCACGACGCTTTCTTCGACACCCTGCTGGTCCGGCTGCCCGGGAGGGCCGCGGAGTATGCAGAAAGCGCGGAAGCCGCGGGGTACAACCTCCGCCGCATCGACGCGGACCACCTGGGCATCTCCTGCGACGAGACGACGACGACGGAGCACGTCGCGGCGGTCGCATCCGTGTTCGGGGCCGCGCCTGCCGCGGCCCCGGAGAGCCGGATCCCCGAGGACCTGCACCGCACCTCGCCCTTCATGACGCACCCGGTGTTCTCGCGGCACCGCTCCGAAACTGCGATGCTCCGCTACCTGCGCAGGCTCTCCGACAAGGACCTTGCGCTCGACCGCACCATGATCCCGCTGGGCTCCTGCACGATGAAGCTCAACGCGACCGTCGAAATGGAGCCCATTTCCTGGCCCGAGTTCGCCTCCATCCACCCCTACGCACCCGAGAGCCAGACCGAGGGCTGGCGGGAGCTCATCACCGACCTCGAGGAACGCCTCGCGGAGATCACCGGGTACGCTCGTGTATCCCTCCAGCCGAACGCCGGATCCCAGGGCGAACTCGCCGGCCTCCTCGCCATTCGCGGCTTCCACCGCTCGCGCGGTGATGGGAACCGGACCATCTGCCTCATCCCGTCCTCCGCGCACGGCACCAACGCGGCGTCAGCGGTGCTCGCCGGCATGAAGGTCGTGGTGGTCGGCACGGCGGCGAACGGCAATATCGATCACGACGACTTCCTGGCCAAGATCGAGCAGCACGCGGAGAATCTCTCCGCCATCATGATCACCTACCCCTCGACGCACGGTGTTTTCGAGGAGGACGTGCGGTGGGTCTGCGAGAAGGTGCATGAGGCCGGCGGCCAGGTCTACATCGACGGCGCCAACCTCAACGCGCTCGTGGGCCTCGCCCAGCCGGGCGAGTTCGGCGGCGATGTCTCCCACCTGAACCTGCACAAGACCTTCTGCATCCCGCACGGTGGTGGCGGGCCCGGCGTCGGACCCGTGGCACTGGCCGCGCACCTCGCCCCGTTCCTGCCAGGTGACGCCAACCGGTCCATCGCCGACGACGGCGGATCGGACGCCGAGGGCGGCGCCCCGGTCTCAGGCTCGATGTACGGATCTGCCGGGGTCCTGCCGATCTCCTGGGCGTACATCGCCCTGATGGGATCCGCCGGCCTCACCAGCGCGACGGCGCATGCCCTGCTCGCGGCCAACTACGTTGCGGCGCGCCTGACGGAGCACTTCCCCGTGCTCTACACCGGCGTCCAGGGCCTCGTGGCGCACGAGTGCATCCTGGACCTCCGCCCGCTCACCGCTGCCACCGGCGTTACCGCCGAGGACGTCGCCAAGCGCCTCATCGACTACGGGTTCCACGCGCCCACGCTGTCGTTCCCCGTCGCGGGAACGCTGATGGTGGAGCCCACCGAGTCCGAGGACCTCGCCGAACTCGACCGCTTCATCGACGCGATGATCGCGATCAGGGGCGAAATCGACCGTGTGGCGGACGGTGACTTCAGCATCGAGGAAAGTCCGTTGCGACAGGCACCGCACACCGCGCAGGTCCTCGTCAGTGACGAGTGGATGCAGGCCTACCCACGCGAGCTCGCCGCCTACCCGCTGCGCTCCCTCCGCCACGACAAGTACTTCCCGCCCGTGCGCAGGATCGACGGCGCCCATGGCGACCGCAATCTCGTCTGCTCCTGCCCACCCATCGAAGCCTTCGAAGACTAGGAACCAGCTGTCCATGAGCGAGCAGAGCAGGCACACAGCCCTGTACACCCAGCATCAGGCCCATGGGGCGTCCTTCACCGACTTCGGCGGGTGGCAAATGCCGCTGAAGTACCGGAGCGAACTGGAGGAACACCACACGGTCCGCAGGGCTGCGGGTCTCTTCGACCTGTCCCACATGGGTGAGGTCCTCGTCAGTGGTCCGCAGGCCGCCGAGTGTCTGAACTACGCGCTGGTGAGCAACCTGGCCGTTGTCGCCGTAGGGAAGGCGAAGTACTCGCTGATCTGCAACGCGGAGGGCGGCGTGATCGACGACCTCATCGTGTACCGCCTCGCGGAGGACTCCTTCCTCGTCGTGCCCAACGCGTCGAACGCTCCCGTGGTCGCCGAGGAACTGCGCCTCCGCGCGTCGGCCTTCGACGTCGCTGTGGAGGACCAGTCCGCGGCCACGGCGCTCATCGCCGTGCAGGGCCCGACGGCCGAGGCCGTGCTGCTCGACCTGGCACGCACCGAGGACGCGGGCATTATTGGAGACCTGCAGTATTACGCGTCCGTGCAGGTGGAGCTCTCCGGTGTGCCCGTGCTGCTCGCCCGCACCGGCTACACGGGCGAGGATGGATTCGAGATCTTTGTCGGCAACAGCTTCGCCGTTCGGCTCTGGGCCGCGACGCTGAAGGCCGGGGAGAAGCATGGGCTGTTGCCCTGCGGCCTTGCCGCCCGCGATTCACTGCGGCTTGAGGCCGGGATGCCGCTGTACGGGCACGAGCTCGGGCTCGACACCGACCCGTTCGAGGCCGGCCTCGGTCCCGTGGTCAGTACCAGGAAGGCGGACGACTTCGTGGGACGTTCGGTGCTCGAACCGCTCAAGGCGGTCGAGCCAGTGCGACGACTCGTGGGCCTTCGCGCTGTCGGCCGCCGCTCGGCGCGCGCCGGGTACGACGTCGTCGTGGACGGTTCGACGGTCGGTGTCGTGACGTCGGGATTGCCGAGTCCCACCCTGGGCTACCCGGTGGCTCTGGCCTATTTGGACTCCGCCTATGCTGCCGTGGGCACGGAGGTCCAGATCGATCTTCGCGGGCGCCCCGAGCCCTTTACGGTGATCCCCACGCCGTTCTATCGGCGGGAAAAGCAGTCCGGATCTACACGGTCCGGATCCGCGCAGCCAGGCTCCACTCAGCCAGGCTCCACGCAGTGACGATCAGCGCGTTCGACCTGTTCAAGATTGGCATCGGGCCCTCCAGCTCCCACACGGGCGGACCGATGACCGCCGCCTATCTGTTCACCGAACTGCTCCGTGCAGAAGGCCTGCTGGCCGATGTACAGCGCGTTCAGGCGGAGCTGTTCGGATCCCTCGGCGTCACCGGTCACGGCCACGGCACCGTCAAAGCCGTTCTGCTGGGCCTCGAAGGTGACCAGCCGCATCTTGTTGACCCGACCTCCGCGGACGCCCGCGTGGCGTACATCGGCGAATGCCGATCGCTTGATCTTGCGGGCGAGCGAAGGATCGAGTTCGACCCCGAGGTGGACGTCATCCTGCACCGCCGTCAACGGCTCGACTACCACACCAACGGCATGCGCTTCTCGGCATATACGGCCGATGGGCGAGTAGTACGAATGAGAGAATACTTCTCTGTTGGGGGCGGTTTCGTGCTCGACGAGGACCAGATCGGCTCGGAAACAGCGGCGCTGAAACTTGTGCCGGTCTCGCACGCCTTCGACACGGCGGATCAGTTGCTGGACCTTTGCAGGACCACCGGCTGGTCCTTCTCGGACGTCGTGCTGGCCAACGAGTTGTCCTGGCGCTCCGAAGACGAGGTGCGCGCCGGCCTGCTGGAAATCTGGTCCGTCATGCAGGACACCATTCGGCGGGGAACCACAACCGGCGGGATCCTGCCGGGGGGGCTGAGTGTCCGACGACGGGCCGAACGCCAGCGGCAACTGCTCGAAAAAGCCGACGATCCGAACGACCGCCTCGGCACCATGGAGTGGGTGACCCTGTTCGCCCTCGCCGTCAACGAGGAGAATGCAGCCGGCGGCCGTGTCGTGACAGCGCCTACCAACGGCGCCGCGGGCATCATCCCGGCTGTCCTGAAGTACTACGTGGACTTCGTACCGGGGGCCGACGACGACGGCGTTGTACGGTTCCTGCTCGCCGCCACGGCGATCGGATCGCTGTTCAAGAAGAACGCGTCCATCTCCGGCGCCGAAGTGGGGTGCCAGGGTGAGGTGGGCTCTGCGTGCGCGATGGCCGCAGGGGCGTTGGCCGAAGTGCTCGGGGGAACACCCGAGCAGGTCGAGAATGCCGCCGAAATCGGGATCGAGCACAATCTCGGGTTGACCTGCGATCCGGTCGGCGGACTCGTTCAGATCCCCTGCATCGAGCGGAACGCCGTCGGTGCGATGAAAGCCATCACCGCGGCCCGGATGGCTGTGCGCGGCGACGGCCAGCACCACGTCTCACTCGACGTCGCCATCAAGACCATGCGCGATACCGGTGCCGACATGATGGACAAGTACAAGGAGACGGCGCGCGGCGGCCTGGCCCTGAACGTGGTGGAGTGCTGACCAGGGCGCGGGCGCCCCGCCTATCCGCCTCGGGGTCGCATCTGATCGCTGGCCATGACCACGCTTCAACCGAGCAAGACGCCCTGATGATCGTATTCGGCGGAGCGGGCTAGGCAGGACCAGGCCGCTCGGCTAGTAGGTGTCCGCTGGACCCGTGGCGGAGGAACTTTTTTCGCCCTTGTGGTCGATGTGCTCTTGCGTCCGGCGTCAACGCTGATAAAATAGAACACATGTATTGGGTATCTGCTTAGCTGAAGTCAGTCCGTAAATGCGGAACTGACCAGATTTTTCAGTGGTTTCGGTCCGGTATTCACGGCCTGCTGGAGCAGACGGTAGAAGAGCAGCCCGCGGCTGGCCG
>JAABUN010006828.1_pt1 | contig 12826 bp, 15 predicted proteins | sample 5559311 | NCBI WGS metagenome assembly JAABUN01 (sample SAMN10711877, study PRJNA513370) | rock metagenome | isolation source: Antarctica rocks | place: Antarctica: Victoria Land, Siegfried Peak sud | reverse complement strand
TCCGTCCTCGTGCTATCCTGGTCCATGGCGTGATCTCCGCCGGCGCGACAACGCCGGTCATGGCGCGTTGAACAAGCCGGAGATTACGCCACCCCGCTTTTCCACCACAGCCGCGACGGCACCTGAAATTGGACCGCCCTATACACCAGCCGAGCGGTCCTTAGGCGAAGGCCGCAACTTCCGGGCTTGGAAAGAGGCGCATGAAGAGGTGGACAGGGAGACGGACCCTAAATAGCGCCGAGCCAGTTGGCGCCATCTCGCGGCGGTCGGTACTTCCCCGGCTCCGGTCGCCCATGGGTGCCTGCTGGGTTGCTGTAGTCGGCCTAAGTGGACGTCTGTTTCGGCGCCCGCGGCTTGTAAGGCCCGCGCTTAGTGGGCGGCGCCTCGCGGGCGTCGAGTAGTGTCACCACGTCCTCCATGCTCCACAGACGATCCGTGACGCCGGCCGCCATCGCGGGTGTGACGCGCAGGCTCTTGTGGATGCGGACGAAGTTGCACCAAACCGTGTAGATCGCCACCATCGCGGCGTGGTTCTCGACCTTCTTCGAGAAGGCGTTCGTCAGCCGGGTGAACCGGCGCATGTGCATCCGCATGGTCAGGTTCTGGCGCTCGACGAAGGACGTGGAGACGTGCGCCGGATCGGGGCGGCCCTCCACGGGCATCTTGCGGGTGCAGGTGCATTCGGCGGGGCTGTAGCGGCCCTTTGCGCTCTCGGGAGCGGTGCCGTAAATCTTCACGAGTTGGGCGAAGTCCACGTCGGCACCGAACGCGCCCTCCACCGCCTGTAGGTAAGGCTTGTGCGCGTCCGTGGTGAGTTGGACGCGCGACGCGAGGCGCCCTGCCACGTCCAGCATGAAGGCGTTCGCGGCCTCGGCGTCGCGGTCGCCCACCAGCTACCCCACGATAAGCTTGCTGTCGGCGTCGAGCGCGGTCCACGTCCACACGTCGCCCGCGTCGGCGGGCGCGGCCTTGGCCGTGGCGACGTTCTTCTGCTTGCAGTGGGCGAAGGACCAAATCTCGTCGCACTGGACCCGTTTGGCCTTCACGCCGCGCACGGTGGCGTTGTGGAACACGGCACAGGCTTCGCCGGCATCCTCCAAGAGCTTCGTCACCGTGTTGATGGACACGTCCGCCACACGGCTGATCGACCGCATGGAGGAACCCTCGCACAGCATGGAGAGGATTTGGACGCGCTTGGCAGCAGGGAGCTTGTTCATGCACTCCTTATATGACTTTTTTGCTTAGCGTCAAGCAAAGCAAGCATTCCATCGAGAATGCTTGCATCATGGACGCGGCGGTATAAGATGCAAACACTAGATCAAGGATGCTTGCAATGGACGATGAGATCGGGATCCCTGGTAGAGCGCGAGGCGGGCACGCGCGAGCCGCTAAACTGCCGCCCGAGAAGCGGTCAGCGATTGCGTCGGAAGCGGCGAAGCAGCGTTGGGCCGCTAAGACATTGGGCGACCCAGGCGGCCTAGCGAAAGTGCTGGAAGGCTACGCAACCACGCTTAGTCTGGCCGGCACCAAGCTGCCGTGTGCAGTTATCAGCGGGACCAACGGTGTCCAACGCGTGTTGTCTGAAAACGGGATCACGCAGGCGATCCTTGGAAGCCGAAGCGGTGCGTCGAAACGCCTCAAGCGGGCGGCCGACGATGATGGGGCCCTGCTGCCTCTGTTCGTGGCCCCTGGACAGCTAGAACCCTTTATTACCAAAGAGTTGCGCGATGGGCCCCTCAAGCCAATCGACTACGTCGAAGGCGACCGGATTGTGCGCGGCTATGACGCATCAATTTTGGTTGCGGTATGCAACGTGTGGTTAAGAGCCCGAGAGGGCGGGGCTTTGCAGAAGCAGCAACTTGCCAAGGCTCAGCAGGCCGAAATCCTCACCAGGGCCCTTGCAGAGACAGGTATCGTTGCCCTGATCGACGAAGCCACCGGATACCAGAAAGTTCGTCCTCAGAACGCGCTCGCCGCCTACCTTGAGCTCGTAATTAAGAAAGAGCTAGCGGCTTGGGTTAAGAGGTTCCCTGATGAGTTCTACGAGAATATTTACAAGCTAAAAGGATGGAAATGGCCCGGCATGGGGAAGAATAGGCACAGTGTAGTAGCACACTACACTAATGACCTTGTATATAGCCGCCTTGGTCCGGGCGTTTTGGACGAGTTACAGGACAAAACACCGAAAAACGAAAAAAATTATCGTCCAAATAAGCTTCATCAATGGCTAACCGAAGATGTTGGGCATCCCATGCTAGCGCAACACATGCACGCGATCATGATGTTCCAGCGTCTAGCAATCTCAAACGGGCATTCATGGAAAAAATTCTTGCTTACGGTAGATCAAGTTTTGCCCAAAAGGGGTGGCAATCTTGAGCTTCCGTTTTTTAGCCCTTCTTCCACCTAGTCTCCGCACCCTTTCTGGCAATCTCCGCCCGCTGCTCCGGTGTAAGGTTTCGGGCGCGGGCGGCTCCACCCTTCCGCCCCATCTCGGCAGCCGGGTTCACGGGCGCTGGCGCTTCCTCAACCTCGCCCGTAGCTATCCGCATGACGTGCACTGCGTTGCCGATCAGGTCGGCCGGGCGCTTCTCGCCTTTCGGTCCCTTGGACATGACTGCCTCCCCGAAACTTAACAAACGCCAGTCGTTCATGGGGGCACCGAGGGACGCCCGCCAACTCTTGGAGCGTCAGGCTGCGCCATCGCCTCAAGGTGCTTCTTCACCGTGCTGTCGGGATCGCGGATAAGCTTCGAATTGAGCAGGAAAAGAATGTTCGCCTGCATCACCGACCGGTCGCCGCGAGCCATTTCGATTGTTTTGAGAATCACCGACCCTTCATGCTTCTGGCGCTCAAGTTCGAGTTGCCCTTGATTGTTGAGGGAGGTCAGCGCCGTCGCGGCCAGCCCGCCGAACAAGGTCAGCACGGCTGCTACGACAACAGGCGATCTCGAAAGCCCTTTTGCGCTTTCCTTATCGTCGGCTTGACCAGACATCGGGGTATCTCGGCTCCATCTTGCTTTGCGCTAAGCATATGAAGCATGGCACACGGGAGCGGTGCTACCGCAAGGAGGTTCGAGGCTGCTTAGATTTCAAACTGAGACACTACCGAGCAGCCGGGTGTTGGCGGCCTCGAACCCGGCGCGTTCGGTCCAGACGGCCGGCAGCGCCCTGGTGTCGCCGCGGTCGGAGCCGGGCGGGAGGCGCGTCGGCATGGTGCGGTATCAGGCGATCATGTCGTCGATCCGCGGCGCCAGGGCGCCGACGTCGCCACGCGCCTCGACCACCGGCTTCATCGCTTCCATGTGCGCGCCCATGCGCTTCAGCCCCTCGCGCCGTTGGGCGATGACCTCCGCGGCGGGCGCCGCCTCCTGCGCCACCGCCTGCACCAGGGCAGCGCCGCCGATCCCCATGATAGCAAGAACGGCGAGCCATCGCCGCACGCCTTCCATCCGCAGTGTCCGTTTCGCCATGCCGCGTCCCCCCCAGTGCCGATGTTTCGACTATGCCACGCTTTCCCCGCATCCTGCCAAGCGCTCGGCCGTTGTTGCCCGAACCCGTTGCCCGCCCGTGCCCGCAGGAGCCTCGCCATGCCGCAGCCCATCCGTTCCGTCGCTGTCTTCTGCGGCAGCCGCGCCGGCCACGATCCGGCCCATGCCGCGGCGGCCCGCGAGTTGGGGTCCGGGCTGGCGGCGGCGGGCCTCACGCTGGTCTATGGCGGCGGCGGGATCGGCCTGATGGGGCTGGTGGCTGGCGCCGCCCTGGACGCCGGCGGCCGGGTGCGCGGCGTCATGCCCGAATTTCTGACCCGGATCGAGCGGCCCTACCCGGCGCTGGCGGAACTCGAGGTCACCGAGGGCATGCACGGCCGCAAGACCCGGATGTTCGCGCTGGCGGACGCCTTCATCACCCTGTCCGGCGGCCTCGGCACGCTCGACGAGACGGTGGAGATCCTCACTTGGCGGCAACTTGGCTTGCACGACAAGCCGATCATCATCCTCGATGTCGCCGGCTGGGCGAAGCCGCTGCTGGCGCTGGTCGAGACGATGATCGGCCAGGGCTTCGTGGCGTCGGCCGACCGCCGGCTGTTCGACGTAGCGGACAGCGTGCCGCTGGCGCTGGCGATGCTGCGGCAGGACCAGGGCGGCGCGGCGGCGGCGGCGGAACGGCTGTGACGCCGGCCGCGGCCAAGGCGAAGCTCACGCGCCGTTGCCGCGCCGCTGCGCCACGACCGCTTGCCGAGCCGGGTAGCCGCCGCTAGACACTCCACTGCGCCGCGCCGGCTTGCCGGCCGGCAGGTCCTCGACCGACGGAGCGTAGCTCAGCCTGGTAGAGCGTTGCGTTCGGGACGCAGAGGCCGGAGGTTCGAATCCTCTCGCTCCGACCATTTCGGGGGCCACGCCTGGAAAACCCTGCCGGCTTGCGCCGGCGGGGTTTACTGTCGCATGCGGAAACCAGGTCAGCGCGCCGTGCGGCCCGGCCCCCGGCCCTGGCCGTTCGCCGCCCAGACAAACAGCGATTTCGCCGGGAACGCCCAGCCGATGCCGGCGACCAGGAAATACGGCACTTGCAGCGCCCAGTGCAGTTCAAGCACATGGTCGGCCAACGCCACCACGGCCCCGAGATACAGGGCGAACACCAGCAACCCCAACGGAACGGCAATGGCGGTGCGCGACATGCCTCCGACATGGCCCAGGACCGCGTTCCTGCCAAGGCCGGCCGCCGTGACCTGCCATGGTTTGGCGAACCATGGCTTGGGGGTTGGCCTCACGACTCCGCGCTGATCTTGGCGCGCCGCACCACCTCGCCCCACCGGTCGAACTCGCAACGCTGCAGGGCGGCCAGGTCGGCGGGGCTGCCGCCGATCGGCTCCAACCCGTTGCGGACGAACACCGCGAGGGTTTCCGGCTCACGCATCGCCGCTCCCAGGATGCCGTTGAGCCGGGCCACGATCGGCGCTGGCAGACCGGCGGGACCGTAGACCGCCCACCACCCCGCCACGTTGACGCCGGGCAGCCCCTGCTCGGCCATCGTCGGCACCGCGGGCAGCAGCGCGCTGCGCTCGGCGCCGGTGATGCCGAGGCCGAGCATCGTCGCCGCCTCGATGTGCGGGCGGACAAATTGAGTGTGGTAGAACATCGCGTCGGTCTGGCCGCTGAGCAGGTCGGTGACCGCCCGGCCGCCGTCGCGGTAGGCCACGTGCAGCGGGTCCGTCCCGGTCTCCAGCGTCAGCAGCGCGTGCGCCAGGTGCCCGGTGGTGCCGGTGCCGGGCGAGGCGATGGAGACCGGCCGGGTGCGGCAGAGCGCCACGAATTCCGCCATGCTGCGGGGCCCGAGCTGCGGCCGCACCACCAGCAGGATCTTGGTTCCGCTATGGGCGATGATCGGCGTGAAGTGGCGCACTGGGTCGTACGGCAGGCCGCGGATGAGGTGCGGGTTGACCGCGTGCGTGCCGATGGTGCCGAGCAGCAGGGTGTTGCCGTCCGGCGGCGACTGCGCGACATGGGCGGCGCCCACCGTGCCGCCGGCGCCGGAGCGGTTGTCCACCACCACCGTATGGCCGCCGAGGCCGCGCGAGAGCTGCGCCGCAATTAGCCGGCCGATGATGTCGGTGCTGCTGCCGCCGGCGAAGGGCACCACCAGGCGCACCGGGCGGTCGGGCCAGGCCGGCTGCGCGGCGGCCGGAAGCGCCAGGGCCGAGAGGCTGGCGCCGAGCAGGCGGCGTCGGTTCATGGGCCGGCATCCTCCGAGCAGTAATAATCCAGCCTGGGCATCGCCTGGCCGGCGCGGACCGGCACGCAGCACTCCGGCGGCGCCGCGGTGAAGTCATGGCCGCGATCCAGCAGCGTGGCCAGCACCCGGTCCAGGTGCCGCATGGCGCCGTTCGGCAGGTCGTGCAGCACCATGGTCAGCGGCGCCGTGGCGGCGTCGGCCATCGCCAGCGCGCGGTCCGGCCAGCCGTCCGGGTCGTCCCAGTCGCGCGGCACGGCGTTCCATAGCACCACCGTATGGCCGCCGGCGTGCAGATGAGCCACGGCGCTGCGGTTCAGCAGATGCGGGCCGAGCGTGCCGCCGCCGCCGTTCGGCCGGAACAGGCGCTCCGGCTCGCGCAACGGCCCCAGCAGGGCGTCCGTCCCGGCGATCTCCGCCACCGCCTCCGCGCCGCCGCGGCGGCCGAGCGGCACGCCATGGGTGAGCGTGTGGTTGCCGACCGCATGGCCCGCCGCCCGCGCGCGCGCCGCCTGGGCACGCCGTGCCGGGTCGCGCAGGTGGCGGCCGATGACGAAGAACAGCGCCGGGATGCGGCGCCGCGCCAGTACGTCCAGCACCAGCGGCGTCGCCTCGGGGTTGGGGCCGTTGTCGAAGGTGAGGCAGATCGCGGTCATCGCAGGGTGAGCCTCATGGTGCGGGGACCGGCCGCAACCCCGCGATACCGGTCCGGTCCGTCATGGCCCGGCTTGGCGGAACGAGATCGACATCAGCGTCACCGCCGCCTCCAGGCAAGGCCGCATGGCGCGTGGGAACTCGATCCAAAGGGTGCCCACGACCCGCCCGCCCGCCGTTAGGAAGGTCCGCTGGTAGTATATGCGTCCGCCGACGAAGCCCGAGACGACGAACCAATTGTCCCTGGCCCGCTCGTAGGTGACCGTGCCGCGGCTGTTCTCCAGGATGTCCTGCCTGGCCTCGCGCAGCAGGTCGGCAATGGATTGACCCGCCCGGTTGGGCTGTCCCATGACCGCGGCGGTCGCCTGGCGGTCGGCCGTCCAGAACCGTGCGCTGTCGCCGTTCTCCGGCACGCTTTCCGGATCGAGCGTGAAGCAGGACGGATAGGTCATGCCGAACCCGTAGCGCGGGTTGCGATAGGCCAGCGGCCGACCGCCCCGAACGCCGGTGCAGTCCGCATCCGTCAGCCGGCCAAATGCCGGGTCGTCAGGGGAAGCGCCAGGGGAGGCACCGGGGGAGGCACCGGGGACCGCCGCCGGCTGCGGCCAGGCGGCACCGGCCGCCACGAGCAGCGGCAGGGCCATGGCGCACGCTATCGTCAGCGGCGTCCGCAGCCGGAACATCGCTCAACGACCGCCAGGCCATGCGGCCTCGGTCGGGCGGAGCCTGCGCATGGGGCGTTCGAGCAAGCGCACACCGAGGCGGCCCGGCCGTCCCTTCAAACCCCGCACCGCCGCAGTTCCGCCCCCAACCGGCCGGTCGCCGCCAGCCAGGCCATCCGCAAATCGCCGCGCAGCGACCACAGCGGATGGGTGAAGGTCGCCGGCCGGTTGCGCTCGATCAGCGCGTGCGAGCCGAAGGCGCAGCCGTAGCCGATCAGCGGCACCAGCAGCAGGAGCCATGGCGAGCCGGCCAGCAGCGCCCAAAGCAGCACCGCCACGGCAAGCCAGGTGCCGCCGACATGGACGGCGCGCGTGGCCGGCGCGGCATGTTCAGCCAGGTAGCGAGGCCAGAACTCCTCGAAGCTGGTGGCGTGGCTATCCATGGTGCGGCGCAGGCTAGGGGTGCCCCGCCGGCCGGTCCAGCGTTCATGTTGCGGGTTTCGCCTTGGGCCGGCGGCTCCATCCTGCCAGATTGCCGCCATGCCCCCGACCTCCCCTTGGCCCCGTGCCTTCCTGCCGCTGCGCCACCCGACCTTCCGCGTGCTGTGGCTGGCGACGCTTGCCAGCAACATCGGCATGTGGGTGCAGAACACCGGCGCCGGCTGGCTGATGACCAGCCTCGACCCCTCCCCGGTCATGGTCAGCCTGGTGCAGGCGGCCTCCATGCTGCCGGTCTTCCTGCTGGCGCTGCCGGCCGGGGCGCTGGCCGACATCGTCGACCGCCGGCGGTTCCTGATCGGCGCGCAGGTCTGGATCCTGGCGATGGCGATGCTGCTGTCGGGGCTGGCGGCGGCCGATGCGCTGGGTCCCTGGGGCCTGCTGGCGCTGACCTTCGCGATCGGCGCCGGCACCGCCATGAACTTCCCCGCCTGGGCCGCCACCACGCCCGAACTGGTGCCGCGTGAGGACCTGGTGCAGGCCATCGCGCTGAACGGCATCGGCTTCAACCTGGCCCGCGCGCTGGGGCCGGCGATCGGCGGCTTCGCTATCGCCGCGGCCGGGCCGGAGGCGGCCTTCGTCCTGAACGGCGTGGCCTTCCTGGTGCTGATCCTGGCGTTGCTCGCCTGGAAGCGCGAGGCCGACGTCTACCGGCTGCCGAAGGAGCACCTGATCTCCGCCATGCGGACTGGGGTGCGCTTCGTTTCGGCCAGCCCGGCGATGCGCGCCGCCATCCTGCGCGCCTGCTGCTTTTTCCTGTTCACCGCGGCGATCTGGGGGCTGCTGCCGCTGTTCGTCCGGCAGCAGCTTGGCCTCGGGCCGGAGGCCTTCGGGCTGATGCTGGGCGTCATGGGGATCAGCGCGGTCGGCGCCGGCTTCGCGTTGCCGCTGCTGCGCGGCCGGCTGGACCGCGGCGGGCTGGTGTTCTGGTCCTCGATCCTGGCTTCGCTCGCAATGGCGGTGCTGGCGGTGTCGCGGCACTGGGCGGTGGCGGCGCTGGGGATGCTGCTGTACGGCGCGGCCTGGATCGCCGCCGGCACCACGCTGGCGGCGGCCGCCCAACTGGCGGCGCCGGCCTGGGTGCGGGCGCGGGCGATCGCCATCTACCAGCTCAGCTTCTTCGGCGTCATGGCGCTGGGATCGGCAATGGCCGGCTGGCTAGGCGGCCGTTTCGGCGTCGGCCCGGCGCTGGGTGCCGCGGCCGTCGCCGGCGCGGTCGCGGCGGTGCTGGTGCGGCCCTGGCGGCTCGAGGACGCGGCGGTGCAGCAGCCCGGCAGCGGCGAACTGCCGAAGCCGGACGCCCCGGCAGCCGAGCTGCAGGAACTGCTGGGCGAACGCTCCGGCCGGGTGCTGGAAGTGGTGCGCTACCGGGTCGACCCTGCGCAGCGGGCTGGTTTCCTGCTAGCGATGCAGGTGGTGCGGCGGGTCCGGCTACGGTCCGGCGCGGTGACCTGGCGGCTGTACGAGGACGTGGCCCATCCCGAGCGCTGGGCGGAACTCTGGGCCATGGAAAGCTGGACCGAGCATCTGCGCGAGGCCGACCGGCTGACCGAGGCCGACCGCGATGCGCTGGCCCGCGCCGCCGAATTGCACCACGGCGAAACCCCGCCCGACGCGGCGCGCTACCTCAACGTCCAGCCATAGCGGCGCAGCAACGCAGCACTCCCGCCACGCGCCCGTCATGCGCTGCGGACCCGGCTGCCGCGCCGCCGCCTGGCAGCCGATGGCCTCGCCGGGACTGGACCGGCGCGGCCGGGACGCCACATGGCCTGGGTCAACGACAGCAGGAGAATCAGGATGGCAAAGAGCACCGGCAAGCCCGGAAAGGGCATGGAGACCCGCAACGACGTGGCGGACAACGCCAAGCAGGTGTCGATCAACGTGCTGCAGGGCAACCTGGTGGACGCGGTGGACCTGTACAACGCGACCCGCCAGGCGCACTGGAACGTCAAGGGGCCGCACTTCGGCTCGCTTCACGTGCTGTTCCAGGGCTTCTACGAGGCCCTGCAGACCAGCACCGACGACCTGGCCGAGCGCATCGTCCAGCTTGGCGGCACCGCGAACGGCACCACCCAGACGCTGGCCGGCAGCACCCGCCTGCAGCCCTACCCGACCGACGTCTATGCCGGGATGGAGCACGTGACGCTGCTGGCCGACCGCTACTCGATGGTCGCCAAGGCGTTGCGCGAGGGCATCGACCAGACCGACGAGGCCGGCGACGCCGACACCGCGGACCTGCTGACCGAACAGTCCCGCGCGATCGACAAGATGCTGTGGATGCTGGAGGCGCACCTGCCCCCCGACACGGTTCGCTAAGCAGACTTCGCTAGCCCACCCCACAGATACTGCCATGCCAACCCAGATTGCCTGAAGCCGCGTGCCCTACCGTCCGGGGGGCAACCAGAAGAACTCTGCTTAGGGCCAACACCGTTCACTTAGGGCAGAATTGTGTTCACCTAAGCTTCATGGCTGGCCTCAACACATTGAAAATTCGGCTTTTTGGAAAGTTCTGGTAGCGGCTTGATCCTCTTGAGTGAACAGCATTGTGCTTAGGGCCGAAGCGCCCGCGCCCGCCCGCCGGTTGCGGCGGGCGCGGTTGCGCTGCCGGCCGGGGGCCGGGAAGCACACGGGGCCAATCACCGCATGAGCCGCCCAGGCCACACTGCCTGGGCGTTTTCGTGCCGGCCCGCCACATCCTGGCCAAGCCTGTCGATTCCGTTGTTTCTGCTCCCGACGCGCGCTAGGGTCCCGGCATCGAGGGAACAAGACATGAACGATTTGTTCGACCGGCGCCCGCCCCGCAAGGCCGCAGCGACGGCCGGCGCAGCCCTGCCGGTTGCCGCGACGCCGGCCGCCGCCAGCTACTCCGCCAAGGACATCGAGGTCCTGGAGGGGCTGGAGCCGGTGCGGCGCCGGCCCGGCATGTATATCGGCGGCACCGACGAGGGCGCGCTGCATCACCTGGCCGCCGAGCTGATCGACAACGCGATGGACGAGGCGGTCTCCGGCCATGCCGACCGCATCGAGGTGACGCTGGAAGCCGGCAACTGGCTGACCGTGCGCGACAACGGCCGTGGCATCCCGACCGATCCGCATCCGAAATTTCCCCGGCTGTCGGCATTGGAGGTCATCCTCACCACGCTGCATTCGGGCGGCAAGTTCTCCGGCAAGTCCTACGAGACCGCGGGCGGCCTGCATGGCGTCGGCAGCTCGGTGGTGAACGCGCTGGCCGAGCGGCTCGAGGTGGAGGTCGCCCGCGACCGCACCCTGTTCACCCAGGCCTATGAACGCGGCAAGCCGGTGACGAAGCTGAAGAACGCCGGCGCCATCCACAACCGCCGCGGCACCTCGATCCGCTTCCGGCCGGACCCGGAGATCTTCGGCAAGCTGCAATTCAGCGCGGCCCGGCTGTACCGGCTGTGCCGGTCCAAGGCCTACCTGTTCCGCGGCGTGGAACTGCGCTGGGCCTGCGACCCGGCGCTGGCCGTGGACCCCATACCGGCCGCCGCAGTGCTGCACTTCCCGGGCGGCCTGTCGGACTTCCTGGCCTCGGCCATCGAGGGGCGCGGCCAGGTGATCCCGGCGCCCTTCGCCGACGAGGCCGGCTTCCCGGACGGCCCGAACGGGGAAAAGCCCGGCCGCTGCGAATGGGCCATCACCTGGCTCGACCAGGGCGAGGGCTTCGTCAGCACCTACGCCAACACCATCCCGACCTCGCAGGGCGGCACCCACGAGGCCGGGCTGCGGGCCGCGCTGGTCAAGGGCCTGCGGGCCTATGGCGAGATGAAGAAGGACAAGCGGGCCGCCGCCGTCACTGTCGAGGACCTGTTCAGCGGCATGGCGGGGATGCTCTCGGTGTTCGTCCGGGATCCGCAATTTCAGGGCCAGACCAAGGAGAAGCTGACCAGCCCGGAGGCCGCGCGCCTGGTGGAAGCAGCGCTGCGCGACCGCTTCGACCACTGGCTGACCGGCGACCCGGCAACCGCCGACAACCTGCTGGGCTGGGCGATCGAGCGGGCCGAAGACCGCATCCGCCGGCGCGAGCAGAAGGACATGCCGCGCAAGTCGGCGACGCGGAAGCTGCGGCTGCCGGGCAAGCTGACCGACTGCGCCCGCAGCAGCGCCGAGGGCACCGAGCTGTTCCTGGTCGAGGGCGATAGCGCCGGCGGCTCCGCCAAGCAGGCCCGCGACCGCGAGACCCAGGCGGTGCTGCCGCTGCGTGGAAAAATCCTGAACGTCGCCAGCGCCAGCGCCGACAAGCTGCGGCAGAACCAGGAGCTGAAGGACCTGATCGAGGCGCTGGGCTGCGGCATCGGCGCCCAGTTCGACCTGGCCCGGCTGCGCTACGGCCGCGTGGTCATCATGACCGACGCGGATGTCGATGGCGCGCACATCGCGGCGCTGTTGATGACCTTCTTCTACAAGGAATTGCCGGAACTAATACGGCAGGGCCGGGTGTTCCTGGCGCAGCCGCCGCTGTACCGGCTGCAGGCCGGCGGCGTCTCGGTGTATGCGCAGGACGACGCCGACCGCGAGCGCATCCTGAAGCGGCGGTTCAAGCCGAACCAGAAGGTGGAGGTCAGCCGCTTCAAGGGCCTCGGCGAGATGCCGGCGGCGGTGCTGAAGGAGACCACGATGGACCCGAGGCGCCGCACCCTGCTGAAGATCGTGCTGCCGCCGGAGGAACGCGCCCGGACCGCCGAGCTGATGGAGGCGCTGATGGGCCGCCGGCCGGAATTGCGGTTCAAGTTCATCCAGGACAACGCGGCGAAGCTGGACGTGGCGGAGGTCGATCTGTGACGCGGGAATGATTCCGTGCCGCGGACTGACCGCCCGACCCGGCCAGTGGCCAAGGCGCCCTGCGGACCGGTCAGGATCGCGTCATGCCAATCGCTTTGCCGCACCCGGAATGGGCCGGCTCTGGGTATTGCTTCAGTTTAAGTCTCAGGCGGGTTGCTCATGTCTTCCCCCGCCGCCCCGCCCTAACCTGCTCCTTCCAAAGGGAGCGCCCGCCATGCCGAACCGTCCCCCCGCCGAACCCGGCATGAGCGATGCGGAGGTGGACACCCCCGCGCTGCTGCTCGACCTCGACGCCTTCGAGGCCAACCTGGACCTGATGGCGACGCTCCTGGCGCCGACCGGGACGCGCCTCCGCGCCCACGCCAAGACCCACAAGTCGCCGGTCATCGCCCGGTTGCAGATGGACCGCGGCGCCATCGGCCAGTGCGTGCAGAAGGTGGCCGAGGCCGAGGCGCTGGCCTGGGGCGGCGTCCCCGACATCCTGGT
>JAABUN010006827.1_pt1 | contig 12827 bp, 11 predicted proteins | sample 5559311 | NCBI WGS metagenome assembly JAABUN01 (sample SAMN10711877, study PRJNA513370) | rock metagenome | isolation source: Antarctica rocks | place: Antarctica: Victoria Land, Siegfried Peak sud | reverse complement strand
AAGGTTACCGAGTACCGGCCGCAGAACCGGGGCGGCAAGGGCCGTCGCGGTGCCGCCCTGCGGGCCGACGACGTGGTCGGGCACTTCTTCACCACCTCCACCCACCACTGGCTGTTGTTCTTCACGAACCTGGGCCGGGTCTATCGGGCCAAGGCCTACGAGATCCCTGAGGGCGGGCCGACCGGCAAGGGTCAGCACGTCGCCAACCTGCTGGCCTTCCAGCCCGGCGAGCAGATCGCTCAGGTGCTGGCGTTGTCGGACTATGAGCACTCGGCATACCTGCTGCTGGCGACGCGCAACGGGCTGGTCAAGAAGACCCGGCTGAGCGACTACGACTCACCTCGCTCCGGAGGATTGATCGCGGTCAACCTGCGCGACGGCGACGAGCTGGTCAGCGCCGGGCTGGCCGCGGCTGACGACGACGTGCTGCTGGTCTCGATCAAGGGGCAGTCGGTCCGGTTCACGGCTACCGACGAGGCGCTGCGCCCGATGGGCCGGGCCACGTCGGGGGTAACCGGTATGAAGTTCCGCACCGGAGACCAGCTCCTGGCCATGCAGGTGGTGCAGTCCGGGACAGACCCCTACGTGTTCGTGGTCTTCGAGACCGGCATGGCCAAGCGGACCCCCGTCTCGGCATACCGCGTGCAAGGCCGTGGTGGTCTGGGCATCAAGGTGGCTCGGTCCACCGACAAGGGCGGCGACCTGGTCGGGGCGCTGACCGTGCAGGAGGGCGACGAGGTCCTGGTGGTGATGGAGCGCGGCAATGTCGTCCGCTCGGCCATCGAGCAGGTCCGCGTGACCGGGCGCGACACCGCAGGTGTGCGCTTTGCGGCACCCGGTAGCCACGACTCCATCGTGGCGGTTGCGCGCAATGCCGAGAGCGAGCTGGCTGAGCAGGTCGAGGCGCTCGCGGTGGCAGACGAGGTCGCGCCGCAGGGTGCCGACGGCTCAGATGGCGTACCGTCGGAGGAGGTGCCGTCCGATGACGGTGTCGACCCTGACCAGCAGGAACCACAGGATCCCGGCACGGGAGGCGACGAGTGAGCACCGCCAAGCACGACACCGAGGACAAGGTCGAGCGATCGGACCGGTCCGACCCAGGCCAAGCCGATGACTCCTCCACCGAGGGCCAGCACCCGTCATCCGCGATGAGGGACGGCGCGATGGCCCGGACAGCGCCGCACCGAGACCTGGCGGCCCGTCGCGACCAGGCCGCTCGCCGGTCGCGCGCTGAGGGGTCCGAGGGCGCGTCCTCGGGGACGGCGGCAGGCCGAGGCGACGGCGGTCAAGGTGCCCCGCGCAGGCCCTCCAGCGGACGACGCACGACGGGTCCGCGCCGGGTCCGGCTCACCGTGCAGCGGGTCGATCCCTGGTCGGTCTTCAAGATCTCCTTCTTGGTCTCGGTCGCTCTCGGCATCGCCGGGGTGGTGATGGTCGCGGTGTTGTGGACGGTGCTGTCCGGCATGAACGTCTTCGGCACCCTCAACGAGTTCATCGTCCAGGTCACCAGCGGTGAGGACAACGCATCCTCGTTCGACCTGATGAACTACGTGGGCTTCGGCCGGGTGGTTGCGCTCGCGGTCGTGGTAGGGGTTGTCAACGTCGTCCTGCTCACAGCGCTGGCGACGCTGACCGCCTTCCTCTACAACGTCTGCTCGGCGCTGGTGGGCGGGGCGCACCTGACCCTGTCCGACGAGTGAGCTCCGCCCCGGTTGGCTGGCCGGGTGCCTGGGCATCCCATAGTCTGCCGGCTTCAGGCCCGGGCCGGCGCCCCGCCAAACATGCACATGGACGGTCGCAGGGACAAACGTGCAGGTCACTGAAAATCGTGCATGTTTGACGAGGGCAGGTGGTGTGCGGTGAGGGATGGAGTGCGCGGGGCTCGGCGCCGCGGCCTGGGGCTGCCGGCACGTTTGGTGGGCCTGTATGCCGTGCGGTAACCTCATGCGGCGCGGACCGGAGCCTGTCACCTTCGGCTGCCACCCCGGGCCTATAGCTCAGTCGGTTAGAGCGCTGTCCTGATAAGACAGAGGTCACTGGTTCAAGTCCAGTTAGGCCCACCACCGCCCTGCACCGTCAGGGCTCGACGATTCACCTGGAGGACTGATGAGACGTCTGCTCGTCATTGCGGCCGCCGCCGCAGGAGCGCTGGCCCTGGCCAAAAAGTCGCAGGACGCCAAGGCCGAGCGCGACCTGTGGGCGGAGGCAACCGACACCGTCGACGACAACTGACAACAAGCCGGTGCGTGCAGCGCCGGCTGCTTTCGGGGCCATGGCGCAAGTGGTAGCGCACCTGCTTTGCAAGCAGGGGGTTAGGGGTTCGAGTCCCCTTGGCTCCACCGCAGGTCAGAGGCCCTTCCCGGTAGTCGGGGAGGGCCTCTGTCTCGTGTGCATCGCCGAAAAGTACCGCAGCGGAATCGTCCACACTGTGCGTCACCTGCACGAGTGGTCAGCGGCGGCTCTCGACGGTGCTAGCTGCATAACCCTGTCAGCCCGCTGAGCAGCGCGGCGGGGCGCTAAGCGGCCTCGGCTGGATCACGCAGGTGCGTGTTCTGGCCGGTGGGGTTAGTGCGGGTGGTCGGCTGGATCACGCAGGTGCGTGATCCAGCCGATGGCCTCACCCAGACACGAAGCAGGCGAGCTCGCCGGGCTCAGAGGAAGTCGAGCGGGTCGAACTCCTCGATCGGGATGATCCGCAGCCTGGGCAGCCGGGTGTTGAAGGCCAACGCGTCGTGCTCCAGGTCGAAGAACTCCATGCCTCGGGCCTCCAGCGGTGCGAAGCCGCCCGATCGGAACTCCTCGAAGCCCATCAGCCCGGTGCGTCGGCCATCGCCCACCAGCGGGCTCATCGTCTCGACGAAGTCTGCGTCGTGACTGACCAGCATGACGTCGTCGTCCCGGTCGGCCAAGGCCTGCAGGGTCGCGATGATGGCCATGTCGACGACTTTGTCCTCGCCGGTGCCGGACAGCGGGATGGGGGTGTAGCCGATCGCCCGCAGCGCCTGCACGAAGGTCATCGGCAGTGCCGTGGACGCGTTGAGGAAGAACAGCCCTTTGGCCGGCTGCTGCCACTGCGACTCGGCGAAGGACAGCAGGCGGTCCCACCGGGGGCGCTCGCTGGGCTCAGGACGCCGGCTCAAGATGGAGTTGCCGATGGTGGCGTCGATGTTCTCGCCGTCGACCAGCAGGTAGGTCGACCGTTCGGGGGCGGCAGTTTCGGTGCTCATAGGTGGTCCTTAGCTCGATAGGTCCGAGCCCCTCGAGCGACCCGGTGACCTCGAGGCTACTCGTAGACGAACTTCTGCGGGCCTGGAAACACCCAGGACAGGCCGTCGCAGAGCCGGTCCCGCCAGTTCTCCCAGGAGTGCCCGTCGCGAGCCTCGACATACCGCACCGTTGCCCCGGTGGACTCGAAGACCGGCACCATGGAGCGGTTGTGCACGATCAGTGGCTCGTAGACCCCGCACGACATGAACATCCGGTCGGCGACCTTGCGCGGGCGGTCGCGGTAGCGGTTCATGAACTTGACCACCGGGTCGAAGGCTGGCCCGCCCCCGTGGTCGTCACCGATGTCGGTGAACACGAACGACCCCGACTGCAGCAGCAGCGAGCCCGCGAGGCCGGGGTTGCGGTAGGCCACCGACAAGGCAGCCACCGCACCGAAGCTGGCGCCCATCAGACACCGCGCGTCGGGCCGGTCGATGAGCGGCAGCCGCCCCGACAGATGCGGGATCAGCTCGGCGCTGATGTGCCGGGCGTGTGCCGCATAGTTGGGGTACTCCTTGAGGCGGTCACCGGGGTTGCTGAACACCACGATCGTCTCGGCCATGTCGAGCCGGTCGATCAGGTTGTCCAGCACGGTCTTCATCGCCGCGTAGCTGAGGTAGTCGTCGCCGTCGTGCACGACCAGCAGTGGGTATGCCGTGCTGTCCCGGAACCGCGCCGGCAGGTAGACCCGGCTGGTCGTCTGCCGGCGCAGCGCCTTGGAGGCCAGCTCCACGTCAAAGACCTCACCCGGCCGGGCCTGCGGGTCGTGCAGCACCCAGTCGGGAGTCTGGTAGCCGACCGCGTGACAGACCGAGGACGACCCGACCGGGCTGTGCGCCACGTGCGGGTTGAGCGGGTCGTTGAGGTGCTCGTAGTGCTCGCCGCGCCGGACCTCCAGCTGGTACTCCACCCGGGAGCCCTCGGGCAGCTCGATGGTGACCCACCACAGGGACAGCCCCGGGAGCCGCTTCATCGGCACCCGCTGCGGCTGGTTGACGATGCGATGGGTGACCCAGACCTCGTCGGCCTTCCCCCGCCACAGGAACGTGCACTTAGGTCCCTCGACGATGGGCGCCTCGTGCCGGCCCAAGAAGGCGTCCACCTGCGCCTCGTCGAGCTGCTCGCTCTCGCGCAGCTGGTTGATCGCCAGCTTGTGCGTGCCGCGTCGCTTCATCGGATGCGCGGTCGTGGTGGTCATGCCGCTGCCAAGGTCGTCGCGACGCCGTCAGCGCCCAGCACGGGTGCCCCGGCGGGCAGTCGGCCGTCGCGGCCGATGTGGACCTGAGCGCCGGCATCCAGCAGCAGGCAGTATGCCGGGTCGAACCGGCGGGTCAGCACCGCCATCCGGTCGTGGTTGGCCAGGTCGAGCCGCTCCCGGGCCGAAGGCAGCGCGACGGCGTGCCGGACCAGACCCAGCCCCGCCGCATACGTCTCGGCGACCGTGGGACCGTGGGTGGCGCGGTCGTGGAAGAGCACGACCCGGTCGGTCAGCGCCATCGCACCCGCCCCCCACGCCACGACGGGCTTGGCCAGCGCGGGGGCGATGTTGAACAGGTGCAAGGCGCCGAGCAGCACCCCGACGTGACCTCCGGTGAGCACCACGGTCTCGGCCTGGGCCAGCAGACCGGAGATCTCGTCGCGCTCGCGGGCGATGGCAGGCCGTTCGTGCGGCGTCGTGCGCGCCCAGAACGTGGCGTAGAGGTCAGCCACCCGCTCCAGGTGCCGGGCATCCATGTCACGCATGATCTGCTCTGCGTCACCGATCGCTGCCTGTTGCACCGAGGGGTCGCGCGGCTGGTGCCGCTGCAGGGTCTCGATGGCGCTCATCGCGTGGTCCAGCCCCAAGAGATAGAGCTGCTGCATCTCCTCGAGGGTATGGCGTCGCTCCCGGTCGGCGTGGGCGAACTCCGGGTCGGCCTCCCACACCTGCTGCATCCGCTGCCACAGGCGCAGGTTGATGCTGTTGCCGTGCAGCGACTCGTCGAGCAGCGCGTCCTCCGGCTCGCGCTCTCGCCACCCGGCGTTGATCGTGGCGAACGGGCCGCTGCGTCCCAGCCCGTCGATCACTTGGGTCAGCCGTGGCGTGCGCTGCGGGCCGAGAAGGGTGATGTGCGGCCGGTCGGGTGCCGGCTCGCCGGAGGAGGCAGGCGGTGGCGTGGCCGGAGTGGACGACTCAGTGGGCATAGACCTGCACGGTGCTGCCGACGTCGTCCATCATGGTGCGGAGCACGTCGTAGTCGGGGTGGCGCATCCGCACCCACGCGTTGGCCAGGTAGCCGTGGTCGACCGGCTGGGTGGGGGTGCCTGCCGGTGGGAGGTGGGCGTCGATGATCCACCGGCCCATCCGGTTCTCGACGTCCTCGAGCCCGGTGTAGTGGCTGATTCGGCCGTCCTGGTCGGGGCGCAGCGCGATGATGCCCGAGGCGTGGCTACGGCTGGGGCGCAGGTCGGTGGCACCGTGCAGCACCGCCTGGGCCCACGCGAGATAGACGTCGACGTCGTTGCCGGAGCAGTAGAGATCCCAGCAGCCGACACCCGGCGGTCGGGCGCCGATCTCGCTAAACTTCAGCCCCTTGGGTCCGTGGAACCACTCCATGTGCGTGGCAGAGGTCTCGATGCCGAGGGTCTGCGTGACCCGTCGGCCCATCTCGCGGATCTCGTCGTAAAGCCCGCCCGCGTCCAGCCGGTTGGTCGAGATGTACTGCGGCGAGATCCATCGGGTGCGCATCGCCTCCAGCACCCCGGGGTAGTAGTGGCAGGCGAAGTCGAGCAGCGGCTCACCCTGCACCGTGACCGTGTCGTAGAAGCCCTCGTGCCCTTCGACGAACTCCTCGACCGCGATCGAGGACACCCCGGAGCCGAACCTGGCCAGCGCCGCCTCCAGGCCGCTGTCATCGTCGACCTTGCTGGTCGAGGCGGCTCCGGCCCCGTCTCGCGGCTTGAGGATCAGCGGATAGCCCACCTGGGCTGCGAAATCGCGCACCTGCTCGGGGCGCTCAGCTGCGGTCGAGGCGGCGGTGGGGACTCCGGCCTCGCGCAGCGCCTGCTTCATCGACGGCTTGTCCCGGCATAGCCAAGTGGTGCGCACCGACGTGCCCGGTATGCCGGTCGCCTCCCGGACCAGGGCGGCGGGCAGGGTGTGCGACTCGATCGTTGCCTCGAGCCGGTCGATCCACACCGAGCTCTGCAACCGGCGGACGACCGCGGTCATCTCCTCGACGTTGGTGACCGACCCGACCTGCTCGTAGTGGCCCAGCCAGGACCTGAGCTCCTCGTCCAGCTGGTCGGCCGGCGTCTCCCCGAGTCCGAGGACGTGCGCACCTGCCTGGCTCAACGCCCGGACGAACTCCCGCTGACTCTGCGGGAAGTGCGGCTCGACGAAGACGACGTTCACAGGTCCGAGCCTGCCACACCGGCACCCCACCCCCCAGCCTGGGCAAGGTGGTGCGCGAGGCTCAGGGGTTATCGCGTACCTGATGCGCGCATATCCCTGCCCAGGGAGTCGAAGGCCTGCGCGACCGCGCGGGCGTAGACGTGCATGCCCGCGATGTCAGGGTGGATCCGGTCCGACTGCAGGGTCTGCGGGCTGGCGGTGGCTGCGGCGTTCCAGTCGCCGACCACGACGTTGGGGCGCGCGGCGGCGATCTCGGCGACGATCTCGTTGGAGCGCGGGATGAAGCTGCTGCTGCCGTAGAGGTTCATCAGCACCACCCGCCGCTGCGGACCGAGCAGGTCAAGCACGGCCTGCGCCTGGTCCTCGTCGACCCCGGCGTTCGTGCCGAAGTGCAGGATCACGTTGTCCCGCACAGCTCCGCCGGCCAGGGCCTGCTCGACCACGGCCGCCGCGTCCTTCCACTGCCGGTTCGACTTGGCGGCATACGTGATGCCGGGGAAGCGGTAGGTCAGCCCGTCGGCGCTGGTGACCACGAGCGAGTCGCCGATCGCGGTGAGGTCGCCACCCTGTGGCACCAGCAGACCCTCGTCGTCCTTGGTCCAACCCCACTCCGCGGGAGTCTGCGCGGTTGTCACCGTGGACGACGACTCCGCCGAGGGTTGCGTCGCTGGCTTCGCTGAGGGCGGCGCAGCACCCTGCGCACCACCGGCACTTCGCGGCGTCGAGGACGGAGCCGGCTGTGCCGCGCTGGACTCACCCAGCAGCGCGCCGGCGCGGGCCGGGCTCTCCCCCAGGGCGAGCGGGGAGGCCTTGGCCAGGTCCGCCTCGGCGGTCTCGATCTGCTGCTGGGTCTGCGACTTCTCCGGGGCCGTGAGGACGGCAACCACACTCAGCAGCAAGACTGCGACGAGGGCACCGGCGGCAAGGCGGGGCAGCCGGGACTGGTGCCAGGGTGTCGCCAGCCAGCGCAGGCAGGCGGACAGGGGAGCGATGAACCCGCGTCGCCGGATCGGTGTCTCGACGACCCGGTAGGACAGTTCGCTGATCAGCAGGGTCAGCACCAGAGCGGTCAGCAGCATCACCGTCGCCCGCGCCGTCCCCGGGGCATAGGGCACCAGCGCAGCGCCGATCAGCAGCACGGGCCAATGCCACAGGTAGATGCCGTAGGAGCGTGCGCCCAGCCAGGTTAGAACCGGTCCGCTCATCAGCCGCCGCCACGGACCACCGCTCTCGAGCAGACCCGCGATCAGCACGACCGTGGCCAGGCAGGCCAGCAGGATGCCGCCGCGGAAGGTCAGGGCGGAGGCCTCGTCCAGGGTGAGCATGAGGGCCAGCAAGGTCAGCGCTGCCACAGTCACCGCGGTGCCCCGCCATCGCCGCCACTCGGGGGTGCGGAGCCAGGCCCGCTCCGGGGCCGCCCAGGCGAAGGCCAGCCCGACCCCGAGCATCAACCCGAATGCGTGGGTGTCGGTGCCGTAGTAGACCCGCGTGCCGTCGCTGCCCGGCTCGTAGAGCAGCGCCATCAGCAGGGCCGAGGCCACGGCGAGACCCCCGGCCACCAGCAGCCGTTGCCGGGTGCGGTGCGTGAGGGCGAGCAAGAGCACCAGACCCAGCGGCCACAGCAGGTAGAACTGCTCCTCAATGGCCAGCGACCAGAAGTTGACGAACAGCAGCGGCGAGGTGGCGCTGAAGTAGCTGCCGCCCGCCGCGATCTCCGTCCAGTTGGTGGTGAAGGTCAGCGCGCCGAAGGTCTGCCGGCCGATGGCCACCAGCAGGTCGCCACCGATGAGTCGTGCGGCCGCAACACTGACCACGACCACGATGACCACGGCCGGCACCAGTCGCCGGGCCCGGCGCAACCAGAAGCGGGGCAGGTCGATCCGGCCGCGTGCGGCCAGCTCGCGCATCAACAGGGTGCTGATCAAGAAGCCGGAGATGACGAAGAACACGTCAACCCCGAGGAACCCCCCGGGCAGCACCGAGGGGGTGAAGTGGAAGACGAGCACACCGACGATCGCCAGCGCGCGCAACCCGTCAAGACCCGGAATGATCCCCGGCCGAGGGTCGACGCCCCGCGGTCCCCTGGGGCCGCGGCCACCCCGGCGGGGGGTGCTGGCGGCTATCGACGTGCTGCCGGCTCGCGGGTGCGGTGCGCGAAGGACCGTCTGCGGTGCAGCCCACCCGGGGGCAGGTCGCTCGGGAGGCTGGTCGAGCAGGCCGAGCGGACCCTGCTGGCTCGCCGAGAACGACACGATGCCACCTCCCTGCGCGGCTGAGGTGTGCGGGGCGCACGAGGAGCCGAGCACTAGAAGCCTAGGAGGGCAGCGGGCAGAACCGACGGAGCCACGCGGGACACATCTGGTCCCGCGCGGCTGCGTGAAGGTATGGCCGCTGTCGGCGCAGGGTCAGGCCTGGGGCTGGTCCGGGTCGTCATCCCGTGCGTCGGCATCAGTGCCCGGTATGTCGTCGATGTCGTCGACGTCGATCATCCTGATCTGCGGGTCCTGCTCCGAGGATGCGCTGGCCGGCACGGGCTGGACGGCAGGGGCACCCTCCGAGACCGTGTTCGTGTCCGAGGCCGTGTCGCTGCCCGTGGTCTCGACGACGGGCGCACCCTGCGAGACCGTGTCCCGCGACGACGTGCCAAAGCTCGTGGCGCCGATGCTTGACGGTGCTCCGCCCGTCTCAACGCTGGTCTGGTCCTGCACCAGTGGTGGCTCCGGCGTGCTGCCCACCGTCTGACGCACCTGGGTGTCCACTCCGGGCGCCCCACCGATCGGGCGGTCGGTCGAGCCGGCCCACGGGTCGGTGTCCTGGCGCTCCGACTTCTGCGACAGGTAGTAGGCCACCGCGGCACCCACCGCGGCGAGCAGTCCCAGCGTCATCAGGAAGCCACCCTTGCGGGCCGGCTTCTTCGGCGAGCCGGTCACGACCGCTACCGCTCCGTCCTGGCGACTGAGCAGGTCGTCCTTGGCGGACTGGACCGAGCCGATCATCTCCTGGATGCGGGGGAGCAGGTCATCGACGATGGCGTCCCGGGCCTGGTCAACCCTGGGGGCGACACCCGCTACGCCCTCCTGGGCCTTGGGCACGGCCTTGTCGACTCCCTTGTCGAGACCGGTCATTGCGCGGTCCCTGGCCTTCGCGGCGCGGTCACGCGCCTGCGCCGATCCCTTGGCGGCGCGACCACGCGCCTCAGCGGTGCGCTCGCGGGCGCTGTCAGCGACGGCCTCGGCACGCGGCGAGACGGCCTCGGACACGGAGTGCAGCAGCGAGCTGGCTCCCAGCTTGATGCTGTCGCCGGCCTTGCTGCCCGCGGTGGCGGCTGCCCCGCCGGCCCCCTTGGCGCGCTTGATGGCCTTGTCCTTGGTCTTCTCGGACTTGGTACGAAAGATCACGTAACCCTCCTAGGTGAGTGCTCGCCCCATCCTGCACTGTCTTCCCGCGCTAATCCACCTGACGTACCCAGCGTCGCGTCAGCCGCGCATGGGAGGATGCGGGCATGTTCGCAACGCTGCACACCAACCACGGCGACATCGCCCTGACCCTCTTTCCCGACCACGCCCCCAAGACCGTGTCCAGCTTCGTCGGTCTCGCGCAAGGATCCCTGGACTACAAGGACGACACCGGGCGCACCAGCCCCACACCGTTCTACGACGGGCTGGCGTTCCACCGGATCATCCCCAGCTTCATGATCCAGGGCGGCTGCCCGAAGGGCGAGGGCACCGGTGGTCCGGGCTTCACCTTCGATGACGAGATAAGCCCCGACAAGGACTTCTCCTCGCCCTACATGCTGGCCATGGCCAACGCCGGCAAGCGCGGTGGCAAGGGCACCAACGGCTCGCAGTTCTTCGTCACCGTCGAGCCGACCCCCTGGTTGCAGGGCAAGCACACCATCTTTGGCGAGGTGGCCGACCAGAGCAGCCGCGACGTCGTCGACGCCATCGTCGCGGTGCCCACCGGCCGGGGCGACCAGCCGGTGGAGCCGGTCGTAATCGAGCGTGTGAGTGTCGAGCACGACTGAGCCCGGCAGCGGCACCGGTGGCACCGGCACCCCGCCGGTGTGCCCACGACATACCGACCGAGTGGCGTACGTTCGCTGCCAGCGGTGCGGGCGCCCCACCTGCCCCGACTGCCAGCGGCCGGCGGCCGTCGGCATCCAGTGCGTCGACTGCGTCGCGCAGGCTGCCCGGTCCCACCCACGGGTGACCTCCCGCTTCGGGGCGCCCAGCCGGGCCGACACCCGCCCCGTCGTCACGTTGACGATCATCGGGATCTGCGTGCTGTTGTATGTCGGGCAGCGCGCCAGCGGTGGTGTCACCAGTGCCCTCGCCTTCGCCCCGGTCCAGGCCCAGAGCGAGCCGTGGCGCCTGCTCACCGCAGCCTTCGTGCACTCGCCTCGGTCGCTGCTGCACATCGGGTTCAACATGTATGCCCTGTACATCGTGGGGGGCTACCTGGAGCCGATGCTGGGGCGGCTGCGTTTCGCCGTGCTCTACCTGGTCAGCGCCCTCGGCGGGTCGGTGGGCTACCTGCTGCTGGCCACCGTGCCCGAGGGCTGGCGCACCTCGACGGTGGGAGCCTCCGGCGCTGTGTTCGGGCTGTTTGCGGCGATGCTGGTGCTCAATCGGCATCTGGGTCGGCAGACCGGCGGCATCGTCGCCCTGCTGCTCATCAACGGCGCGATCGGCTTCGTGGTGCCGGGCATCGCGTGGCAGGCCCATGTAGGTGGTGCGATCACCGGAGCGGCGCTTGCCGGAATCCTGGCGCTCACGGCAGCCAAGGGGCGGGAGAGCGCGGCGGTGCGCAAGCGCGCCATGCAGTGGCCGGCCTATGCGGGGGCCGTGGTCCTGCTGATCGCCGCGGCGGCCGCGCGGATCGAGCAGGTGCAGGGTCTCGCCCTCCCCTTCCTCGGGTAGGGGTTACACTTGTGTAGTTATCCCCAGACCTGTGGACGAGGTGTGGACGCGCTGCCTCCGTCGGCTACTTCCACCGCGTGGTCATCAGGAACCCGCTCATGATCAGCCCCATCCCGATGGCCAGGTTCCAGTAGCCGATCTGTGCCGGGAAGCGGCCCTGCGAGATGTAGAACGTGGCGACCCACAGGACGCCGATGATCATCAGCGCGGACATCACCGGGACCCACCACGACGGGTTGCCGACCTTTTGCCGGCGTGGCTCGGGCCGACCCTGCGCCTGCCGGCGGGTGGCGGGGTTGCCAGAGTTCTTCGGGGGCTTCTTGCCGGCCGAGCGGCCGGGGGAGTCGGACACGACACTGCTCCTCGATGTGGCTGACGGGTGAGCACAGGATACGGCCCTGTGCACGGGTGGCCCGTGCGCCGCACGAGATATCCTTGGCACGATGCCGCAATCCTCACCAACCACGGTCGGCACCCCCGGTGCCGGGGGCCCCTTTCGCGCCCGGCGAACCGGGCGGTGGCACTGGACCGTGCCGGTGATGGCCCTCGGCGCCGGCCTGCTCTTCGGCACCTCGGCCGCCCTGGCGCGGGCCTCCGGCTTCGGAGAGGAGCCGGCTGACCTGGCCGACCTGATCCAACAGCGCACGGTCGCCGTCGAGCAGCTCAGCCAGCAGGCGGGCGATCTCATTGTCGAGATCGAGCGGCTCGAGGGGGAGCGCGCTGGCGACTCGGGTGGGGTGTCGGCGCTGGCCGACGAGCTGGCGCCGAGGATCGGCACCGGCCCGGTGCACGGGCCGGCGATCACGGTGACCTTGGACGATGCCGGGTACACCGAGGCGACCCTGCCGGAGGGCTACACCGTCGACGACGTGGTCGTCCATCAGCAAGACGTACAGGGGGTCGTCAACGCACTCTGGACTGGTGGTGCCGAGGCGATGATGGTGCAAGACCAGCGAATCGTGGCCACCAGCGCCGTCCGCTGCGTCGGCAACACGCTCTACCTACAGGGCCGGGTCTACTCCCCGCCCTACACGATCTCGGCGATCGGCGACCCTGAGCGGATGGCCGTGTCCCTGGCGCAGGACCCGATCGTGAGCACCTATCGCGGATGGTCCCAGACGCTCGGGCTGGGGTACGTCGTGCAGCGCACGGATGCTGCCCGCTTCCCTGCGTTCGAGGGCGCGGCCCGGCCTGAGTATGTCGAGGTGCAGCCGCAGCAGAACGATGTGACCCCCGACGAGCGCACC
>JAABUN010006826.1_pt1 | contig 12827 bp, 13 predicted proteins | sample 5559311 | NCBI WGS metagenome assembly JAABUN01 (sample SAMN10711877, study PRJNA513370) | rock metagenome | isolation source: Antarctica rocks | place: Antarctica: Victoria Land, Siegfried Peak sud | reverse complement strand
GTCGTTCAGGTCATCGGCGAGGGCGCGCAGGGCGGCCTGGGTGTCCCACCGTGCCCGTAACCGGCCCACTAGGCGGGTCACTTCGGGGCGGATCGGTTCCGGGGTGGAGCGCAGGGAGGACATCAGCGCCTGCTCCAGACCGACCCCGGCGGTCAGCACCCCGGACAGGGACCGGACCCACTCCTCCAGCGCCTCCAACCTCGCGACTTCTTTACCTGCCGGTGGGGCGGACAGCAGCACCGGTAACCCGGCGACTGCCGCCGGGACAAGGGCGATGGCGACGAACCAACCGGTGAACAACGCCACCAGGGCACCGACGCCTGTGCCGGCCAACAGCAACGACCGGGTGCGGGCACTCACCCGGAGCAGCGACGAGGCCCGTGCCCGGCGGGTCGGTGCGGGTGGCCGCTCAGGCCGTCGCATCAAGCCCCCGGCCAGGCACAGCAGCCCTACTGTGATGAGGGCACCGGCGACGGCAGGGATCACCGGTGTCATGCCACGACCCCGTCCTGTTGGTCGTAATACCCGGCCAGGTCGAACCCGTGGACGGTCAGGTCCCGGTACTCCTCGGGCAGCACGTGCGGGCGGGCCACGCTCTCACCGGGCGGGGCACGGAAGATGTGGGTGACCGCGTACCCCAACTGTTGCTCCCCCGGGGTGACGGCGATGACCTCGGAGACCCACCGGGCCACCACCGGTGTCCCGTCCCGTGCGGTGGTGGTCTGTTTGGTGACGTGCACGACCAGGTTGATCCCGGCGGCGACCGCGCGGACCGCGAAATCGTGGGTGGCGTGGGTCCCGGCCTCCATCACACAGGTGATCAGCTTCTCCACGGCGCCGGTGGCGTGGCCGGCGTGGGTGGTGGAGATCGACCCCTGCCCGGACTGCATCGCCTTGAGCATGGCCATGGCCTCCGGGCCGCGGACCTCCCCGACGATCTGGCGAGACAGGTTGAACCGGAAGCTGTCGTCGAGGGCGTCGCCGAGGGTGAACTCCCCGGCCTGTCGGCCCGAGGGGAGGCGTTCCCCGGACCCGGGTCGGGCCTCCCACGCGAAGCAGTGCGGGTGCCGGTCGGTTAGTTCGTGCAGGTGCAGCTCGTACTCGGTCTCGAACGTGCCGATCACCTCATGGGTGGGGATCTGCCCGCACAACGCCCGGACCACGGTCGTCTTCCCAGCGCCCTGCCCCCCAGAGACCACGATCGAGGTGCCGGCCTTGACCGCGGCGCCCAGGAACGAGGCCAGGACGGGGGTCATCGTGCCCAGGGCCACCAGGTCGTCCAGGGTCACCTGGGTCAGCCGGTGCCGGCGGATCACCACCTGCGGGCGGGGGGTGACCCACGCCGCCGCCGCCAACCGGGCACCGCCGTCCAGGCGCAGGTGCAACCGGGGTTGGGACGGTGAGAACGGGCGGGGATTGACCTCCGAGCGGGTGGCCACGAACGCCAGGAAGTCGATCAGCTCCTCATCGCTGTCCGCGACCGGTGGTCCGGGGACCAGGGCACCGCCGGTCAGCTCCAGGGTGACCCGGTCCGCCCCGTTGATCAGCACGTTCTCCACCTGGTCGTCGTCCACCAAGGATTGCAACCGGCCCAGGCCGAACACGGCGTCGAACACTGCGCGGCCCACCCGGTTCAGGTGTGCTGGGGTCCACGCCTGGTCACCGGCGCGGGCACGCTCGGTGGCCTCCCGGCCGAGCAGGTCGGCGATGATCGCCTGGCCTTTGGCTCGCTGTACCCCCCGGTCCTGCAACGGCCCAGAAGTCTCGGTGCTGAGCCGGTCCGCGGTCTGCTGCCGCAACGAGGCGACGAGGTGCCAGTCCAGGTCGCCACTTTCCCGCCACCCCGCGCCGGTTCCCGCTGCCTCATTCCCGGTGGTGGCGGGCATGGTGGGTACCGGGTGCAACGTGCCCGGCGCCCAGGCCGGCACCGGCCCCACGGCCGGCTCGGGGGGCGGTCCGGCGCCGGCGTCGGTATCGGGCATGGTGAACGACCCGCGGACCCGGCCCTGCCCCGACGAACCGGCGCCCGGCTGCGTGCGGACGGTCGCGAACAGCGGCAGACCGGCCGGGTCCGAACACCCACCCACGGCAACCTCAACAACACCCGCAACGGTGCTGGTGATGGTGGTGTTGTTGATGGTCACCGTCCCACCTCTCCCCCGGGGCCGGGAAGGTCCCTCAGGTCGGCCCGGTTGCGTTCCACCACTGCGCGGATTCGTCGTTCTGCGGTGCGCAGGTCACGGACCAGGTGACTGCGGTCGTGCTTGCGGACCTGGTGCCCAAGGGAGAACACTGCCGCGGCCTTGGGGTCCCAGTCCAGGGTCGCGACCACCGGGACACCCAACACTTTGGCGACCTCTGAGCTGGTGTACGGCCGCCCGGCGCCCACCAACAGCAACCCCAACGAGCTGCCGGCGCCGAACTGCTCGAACTCTGCACGCAACGTGGTCACCCAGGACCGGGCGCCGGCCAGGGACACCAGGTCGGCCCGGCACACCACCAGGGTCAGGTCGGCGCCGTACAGGATCGGGGTGGCCGACCCGGCCAACCCGAGCCGGCCCAGGTCCACGATCGTGTCCGCCCCGGTCCCGGCCAGGGTTTTCAACCCGGCCAGCAGCCCGTCCCACAACCCGGTCAGCCCACCGGCCTGGGCGTGCGACCGGGTGCCGGGCAGGAACGACACGGATGAGCCGGGAAGGGGCAAGGTCACCGCGGGCAGCACCTGTGCCAAACGGTCCTGGTGGTGGGCGGCCAGCAGCTCCAGCAACGCATCCGGTGGGCCGACCTGCCCGCGCAGGTACCCGGCCAGGATCGCCGACCCCCCGGTCGGGTCGGCCTCCACCAGGACCGTGGGCGCCGACCAGGACAAGGCCAGGCCCACCGCGGTCGTGGTGACCCCCGGGGACCCCGACGCGGAGCACAACCCGATGACCGCCACCGTCTCAGCCCTCCCTACTGTCCAGGACCAGGGCCACCCGACCCGAGGCCGCCCAGGAGGCCAGCACCGGCGCCTGCTCGGATTGGACTTGCACCGACACGACGGTCTGCCCGGTCTGGGTGGCCGGGGCGACACCGACTACTTCGGCGGGGAAGGTGACTTCGTCGCCCACGGTGGCCGGGTCGCCCTGACCGCCGGCGGTGCCCACCACCCGGACCGCGTCCCCCACCTGCAACGGCTCCCCCGGCATCAACGCCGGGGTCAACGCCAACCCGACCACCGAACGCCCCAGGGTCGGGACCACCTGGTCGGTGACCGCCTCCGCGGTCAGCAACGACCCCGCGGCCATGTCCCGGGCCGCACGCTGACCCACGAGCCTCTGCAGGTCGGCGCCGGGGACCGTCTGCAGGGCCGGGTCCGTGCCCACCTGGACCGTGATCAGGTCGCCCGCGTCGATCACCTCACCGCGCATCACCGTCTCCCGGACCGCGACCACCTCGGACGTGTCGGTGGTGGCCAGCCACGCCCACACCGCCAACAGGGCACCGGCCAACACCAGGACGGCACCGGCGAGCACCATCAACGGGCGGCGGCGCAGCTTCGGAGGCGGGGGCACCACTGCGGGTACCGCTGGGGTGTCAGGAGTCAACGTCGTCGTGGCGCCGCCTCGGTGCCTGCTGCGGTCAGTCGTGCTGGTGGCCATGTTCCCTCTTCCTTGGGAGTCCGGTGGCTAGGGTGATGGGACCTGGTTGAGCACCTGCACCTCGCCGATCGTCAAGGTCGTGTCCTGGCGCAACTGCATCCCGACCGTCCCGGTCTGACCCATGCCGGACCAGTCGATGACCCAGGACGACGTCGCGGCCACGTCGTAGTGCCCGGACTGCTCGTACCGGTACCCGCAGTCCGGGGACTCCGAGTCCAGGTAGGAGTCCACGTACGGCGTGCCCGGACCGTCGCAGGTCACCGAGGTGCCCTCTCCCATGTCCCAGACCACCTGGTCCACTCGGCCGGTCGCGGTGACCGTGTACCCCCCAGCCGAGGCCGAGCGGGTGATCGGGCCCATCGTGTTCTCCCTGGGTGAGTCGACCCACATCCACGCCGGGTACCCGAGCAGACCGACACTGCCAGGCACATCGTCCGGGACGATGCCGATCGTGACCGCCTGCAGGTTCATCGCCGTGATCGCCTCCCGCGCCAATGCCTGCGGGTCCGGCAGCTCCTCCCACGGCGGGGTCAGTGACCACGCCTGACTGACGAACCTCGGGTCCAGGGCCGGGTTGCCCAACCAGGTCCCCCGGTCATAGATCGCGCCCTGCGTGTTCCCGCTCCAGACCGGGTCGCTTTTCGGGGGCTGGGGGTCTGCCAGGTGGGCGTAGGCGTTCCACCCCGGCACCCACCGCCACCCCCCGAGCTCGCACGGAACCTCCTGGTTGGAGAACGACTCTGAACAGACAGGGTCGGTCGGAGGGGCCGAACCGCCGCTGCCGGGGTCCACGGGCTCCACCGGCAGCGTGCCGCCACCGCCGGGGTCCCCCGGGGACTTCACGATGATGATGCACTTGCCCTCTTGGGGGTCCCAGATCGAGCCTGGGGCGCACTCGACCGGCGCTGCGGATGCGGGGACAGCGTGCAGCGATGCCGCGACCAGCCCGGCCGCGACCACACCCAGGCTCACCCGGCGCACGGCTCGTACTCCAACGGGTCATCGGTCACGAAGAGCTCGCCCTCGCTGATGGCGTCGGGCCGGACCACGTAGGTGATCTGTTGCTGGTCACCCAGCTCACCGCGTTCCGGCTTCACACCGTTGAACTTGACGTCAGACCAGTCCAGACAAGCCGTGACCTCGTAACGCTGTCCCTCCTTGATCGTTTGGACATCCGTGATAGTGACTGACGTGTCTCCGGTCTGGATGGAGTCCCGGTCCCGGCGCGCCTGGATGTTGGAGACCCACTGGGCCACCGCCTGACCACGGGCCACGTCGGCCAGGTCCTGGACCGGGTCGCCCGGGTCCTTGGATAGCCGGTCCACCATGTCCCAGAACTGGACCACCGCCTCCCCCGCCTGTTCCTGCCCTTCGTCCTCATACGCCACGGGCTCAGGGGCTTCGGTGGTCTGTGTGACGTCGTCAGGAGACGAGGTGGTGGCCACCGTCTCCGACGGCCCCGAGCTACTCGCCACCGGCTCGCTGGTCGTCGGGGACTCCTCGGTGCCGGCCGGGCTGCACGCAGCCAGCACCGACAGCACCACGGCACCCACCATCCACACGGCGCCACGCCCTCGTTGACCGAACATCCGTACCTCCTCCGCGCACCAAAGCCTCCCGGCGAGGCCCTGACTGTCACACAGCCAGATCCCGACCAACGTAACCCCGGAATCGGACCGGCGGAGAAGTTATCCACAGGCGTCTTCGACATGCACGAACGCGACCGCCGCTTTGCCATGTTCTACCCAAACTCAGGCTTTCGCGGCACGCTAGCGGAGCAAGGGCAAAGAATTGGTCACGCGCAGGGCGTGTTCCGTGGCGTCTTCTCCAACTGTGGACAGGTCACGCCTGGCGACGCGGCAAGGAGCGCAGCGCGTCCGCGCCGGGGCCGCCGGCGGCAGTCTCCACCTCGCGCAAGTTCACAGGTGCCTTGTCGAGATCGGCACACTCCCAGTGCCCGTGCACCGGGTCGCAGCACCGGCCGGTCTCACCTCAGCGGCACCAAGGTGGCACCCACCATGCGACCGGCCCCCAGGCCAACACAGCAGATCGGGAAGTCGCGGCTCCGCCTTGCCAGCACCACCTGGCAGACGCCGCGGCCCGAGACGTCTGCAACATCCGCGAGCGCGAAAAGCGGCATGATCCGACGTTCGTCGAAGCGGACGCCGGGGCAGAAACCCACGTCATACGCGGCGGTATGACGCGCCTGTTGACCGTCCTCACGACGAACTTTTTTGCGCCATGAGGGAGTGTCCAGACGCGGGCGCTCAAGGGGGCGAATGCGTGCCATCCATGCCCCGGTGAAATTACGACCGGCCGCCGCGTGCGACCCGGACGGCCAACCGGAGCGCCAGCACGTGAAACTCGGGCACCGGCAGCGGAACCATGACGAGGCCGAAGACGGTCATGAGGGCGCCCGTGACGAGAAGGATTCGGCCACACTCGGCGTTCCTAAGTCACTGTTCGCGACAATCGGTTCGTTTCTTGGAAGGCTGCTCCCATGACGGGATCTGGTCGTGACCGGGACACGGAAGGTCGTGTTCGTCAAGCGAGGCCGCGCGACGCGTTGGGGCGGCCTCTGCCCTATGGTGCCGAAGGAGTCGAACCGGTGTCGGAGGAGCCGTTGCCGCCGGAAGAGACACTCAGGGCGGCTCAAGAACTCGTGGAGGCCGGCCGTCCTTTCGCCGCCCACGAGGTCCTTGAGGCGCGTTGGAAGGCCGGGCCAGCCGAAGAGCGGAACCTGTGGCAGGGACTTGCCCAGGTCTGCGTTGCGATCACCCACGCAGCCCGGGGGAATCGGGTAGGGGCGGATCGGCTCTTCAAACGGGCTGCAGTGAGGTTGGCCGCGTTTGCTGCCACGGGCCGCTGGGCCTACGGCCTCGACTTGGACGCCGTCGTGGATCATGCGCGAAGTCATGTAGGGAAGTTCTGAGGAACCGGGAACTTGCCGCTCGGTTCATGCTGGAGCGGGCTCTAATCCGGGACCGCCAACGCGAGGGCATCCAGGCTGTCAAGGCTCGCGGCGTTTACCGGGGTCGAGCTCGGTGGCTTTCGCCCGAGCAAACATCGGCGGCGCAGGTAGAGATCAGCGCCGGCGTCCCGAAGGCCGTGGTCGCCCGCCGCCTCGGCGTCGCCGGCTAGACCCTCTACGCCGCACTCGCGACCACGGCTACTCCCGCCTGACCTGGCCCGGGCCCGAGGTGCCGCGGTCCTTTGCGTTGACGTGCACGATGCCGTTGGCGTCGATGTCGAAGGTGACGTCGACGCCGGCACGCCGCGCGGGGCGGGCGCGACCACCGTCAGCTAGAAGGTGCCCAGCGGCTTGTCGCGCGGGGCAGGCTCCCGCCCACCTTGGAACACCTGGATCAGCACGGCCGGGCGGTTGTCGTCGGCGGCGGTGAAGACTCGGAGCGCTTGGTCGGGATGGCCGTGTTGCGCTCGATGAGCTTGGTCCTCAGCCCGCCCTTGGTCTCGACGCCGAGTGACATCGGCGTGACGTCGATGAGCAAGACGTCCTTGAGGACGCCGGTCTGCAGCGCCGCACCGAAGGCGACGACCTCGTCGGGGTTGACGCCCCTTGTTGGGCTCCTTACCGCCGGTGAGCTCCTTGGACCGGGGCGGTGACAGCAGGCATGCGCGTGGAGCCGCCGACCAGGACCTCGTGGGCGATGTCGGACAGATGCACGCCCGCGTCCTTGATCACGTGGTGGAACGGCTCCATCGTGAGCTCGAGCAGGCTGGCGGTCATCTGCTCGAACCAGCGACGGAGATGTCTCCCCGGCGCGAAGCTGGTCGCGGTGCTAGTAGCGTGTCGCCTCTAATGTGATGGGTATGTGTGGTCGGTTGTTCTGGTTGATACTCGACCAGAAGGAGTTGATGGCGTGCCTCGTCCGAAGGAGTTCACGGTCACCTTGAGTGCTGGGGATCGTGCGAAGCTGACCAAGGTGGTCTCCGCTGGGCGGCATCCTGCCCGGATGATCACTCGGGCCAGGGTGTTGCTGGCCTTGGACGAGACGCGGGGGCCGGCGCCCGATCGCCGGGTGGTGGCCGACCGGGTCGGCACGTCGGGCAGCACGGTGTATCTGGTCGCGAAGGCGTTCACGACACAGGCCGGCCGGATCGAGGAGGTGATCACGCGCAAGAAGCGGACCACGCCTCCGGTGCAGCCGAAGGTGACGGGGGAGGTGGAGGCACGGGTGATCGCCTTGGCCTGCAGCCAGCCGCCGGCGGGACGTCAGCGGTGGACGCTGCGGTTGCTGGAAAGACAGGTGGCCTTGACCGAGGGGATACCGCCGATGGACCACTCCACCATCGGGCGGGTCCTAAAAAGGGGGCGCTTAAGCCTCACCTGAAGGCGTGCTGGACGATCCCGCCACAGCAGAACGCAGCATTCGTGGCGTCGATGGAGGACGTGCTGGGCGTCTACGCCCGCCCCTACGCCCCGGCCTACCCGGTCGTGGTCATGGACGAGAAACCACTCCAACTGCTCGCCGACGCCCGACCCGGCACTCCGGCCGTACCCGGGCAGGTGGCCCGGCAGGACTCTGAGTACATCCGCTGCGGCACCTGCTCGATCTTCGTCTGGGCCGAACCCCTTCGGGGTTGGCGCCGCGCCTACGCCGAGCCCACCCGCACCCGAATCGACTGGGCCCACGGCATCGACCATCTCCTGAGCGTCGAGTACCCGGACGCGGACAAGGTCGTCCTGGTCATGGACAACCTCAACACCCACTCGATCGCCTCCCTCTACCAGGCATTCCCACCGCAGAAGGCCTACGCCCTGGCGCGCAGGCTGGAGATCCACCACACCCCCAAGCACGGGTCCTGCCTCAACATCGCCGAGATCGAACTGTCCTGCCTGACCAAGCAATGCCTCGGCTGGCGCATCGCCGAGCTCGATGTCCTCAACGCCGAACTCACCGCCTGGGCCAACGCCACGAACGCCGACGAGCGACAGGTCGACTGGAGGTTCACCACCAGCAACGCCCGCATCAAACTCCGGCATCTATACCCAGCTCATTAGAAGCGACAGCCTACTAGTCATCGTCAGCATGCTCGCTGTCGCGGCCCCGGCAATCCTCTTGGCGCTCGAAGGCTGCTGTCGGTGCCGTAGCCGGTAGGTTGAGGACGGATGTCACGCGCGGGACCAATCCGGATCCGTGACGAACTCCATACGACGGCGACTCCCCCAGCCGCCGCATTACAGAGGAGCACACCATGAAGCGATCCACAGCACTGGTCATCAGCACCACGGCACTGGCACTTATGGGCACCGCCGCAGTGGGCACCGGTTCGGCCATCGCCCACGAACCGTCCTCCGACGCCGGCAAGAACAAGCACGTCAGCCTGTCCGCCACCCTGAGCGAGCTCAACATGTCCGGCGCCTCCGGCTCCGCGACCGCAGTGGTGAAGAACCAGAAGATCGAGAGCATCCAGGTCACCGCCGACGGGCTCACCCCCAACGCGCCCCACGCCCAGCACATCCACTTCGGCGCCGACGCCCGCCACGAGTGCCCGAGTCTCTTCCTGGACGACGCGAACGACGACGGCATCATCAACACCGTCGAGGGCACCCCCGCCTACGGCCCGATCGTCGTGTCCCTGACGACGACCGGTGACACCACACCGGCCAGCGCCCTCGCGGTGACACGGTTCCCGGTGTCCGCCAACGGCAACTTCTCCTACTTCCGCACCAACATCGAGTTCACCGATGTGGCCGGCGTCGGCACCGCCAAGCAGATCGCGGACTCCGTCCGCGAGGGGCAGGGCGTCGTGGTCATCCACGGCATCGACTACAACGGCAACGGGGAGTACGACTTCGAGGGCCGCGGCGCCAGCGAGCTCGACCCGAGCCTGCCCGCCGAGGCCACCGACCCGGCCGCCTGCGGCCTCCTCAACTGAGACACCCCACCCGCTGACTCCGGCACCATTGACGGCTCGCCCCGCTCCTCGGGGTGGGCCGTCAGCCTGTGCCGGCACCCCCGCAACAGTGGCCTGTGGCGGCGGCCGATCACACTCTGCCGGTCCCTTGGGGCGCCAGCGCTGCTGAACAGCACCGTCTCCGAAGCCCCGTACAGCGCCGACGGGTTCCGCGGCGAGACGGCGGTCGACCTCACGGCCACGATCTTCGGTGGCAGCACAGCCTGCAAGTCGTTCGCCAACACCATCCGGAGCACTGGAGGACGAGGCACTCCGACCCGGTCACGATAGATTGGGCATCCTCCTGGGGTCCTGCGCTTGGACCGGAGAGAGGACTTCCGCCCCCTAAACGCCGCTCTTCTTGCGGTTGTCGTCCTTGCGGAGCATCTCGCAGTTGGCATCGATGGTCTTGCCACCCATGTGGCACGGGGTGATGGGCGAATCTCGGCGCCGAGCCGTCTACCCCCTAATGGGCGGTGTGCAGCAGGTCCTGGACACGCCCTATCGAGCCGGTAGGACGCACTTGCGCGGGCGAGAATGACACGCCCCAACTCAGCCGGGTCCGTACCTTGGGGGGCCGCGTCTACAGGGGCCGCTGCCCGGCCAATGGCCTGAGGCAGGGCACGATAGGAGCACTCGGAGCCGCTACGCCAAGTGGAGGTCCGCGATGCGTTGTCGTCCGGAAGTGTCGTCCTGAGAGCGGCTAGGGTGACCCGGTCCGTTCGTCCTGGTTGTCAAGGAGGCCCTCGTGGCTCAGCGTGTTCAGACTCTCTTTGTTTCTGACCTCAGTGGGGAGGAACTTGGAGGCGGCGGGGAGACCGTCACCTTCACCTACCGAGGCGTCGACTACGAGATCGACGTGAGCCCTGACGAGTCGGCTGAATTCGATGGGGTGATGGTCAAGTACATCCAGCATGGCCGGCGAGTCGGCGGGCGGAGCCAGGCCCGGGCAGGCAAGACGCCCGGGCAGGGCAAAGGGGAACTCGATGCCATCAGGTCGTGGGCGCGCGAGAACGGTCACCAGGTCAGTGACCGGGGACGCATCAGCAAGAAGGTGAGAGACGCCTACACCGCCGCGCACTGAACAACGAAGCCGCCCCGCCGGTGCTCCCAGCGCGCGGGCCAGCCTCTGGCCTCCAACCTGGCGCGACAACGGGACCGCGAGATTCCGGGTGCGATCGGCTCGCCGGCTCCCCAGATCAGTGGTGATCGCCTCCCTGCGGCCCCGACAGGACGCTGCGCCGCGGCCACTCTCTCGGACGAACGTGACAGTCAAGGACCCATCCCGGGGGCTTATGGACCTCGAGAGGAGTCCCCACATGCACCAGACAGCCGCCCCGCGACAGTTCGAGTCCCTGGCCCACGCCGCCCAACGTACGGGCCTGAGCACACGCACACTACGCCGCCGCATCGCGGCGGGCACCCTCACCGCCTACCGTTCCGGGCCCCGTGTCATCCGGCTCATTCCGGCCGACGTGGACCGCCTGATGGTTCCGATCCCCACTGCCCGGCGAAACTGAACGCCCGGCCCCTGTGCGTCAGGCTGAGGTGAGACACCACTTCTGAGTTCGATCCCTCTGCACGGGGCGAGAAGCGAGACACCTGATGACGATGACGTTGGCCGATACCTCCCGGAATGATGATGGAGGCGTGAGCCCGAGAGCAGACCGACCCAAGCGACGAACTTTCACCGCGGAGTACAAGGCCCAGGTTCTGGCCGAGTACGAGACTGCGGACCATGGCGAGCGTGGCGCGATCTTGCGCCGCGAGAGCCTGTACTCATCCCACATCACCGAGTGGCGCAAGGCTGCCCAAGCCGGCGCGGCCACCGCGCTTGGCCCGAAGTCGCGTGGGCCGCGTGATCGGCGGGACCGGGAGATAGAGCAGCTACGGGCTCGTGCGGAGAAGGCCGAGACCGAGCTCGCCCGGACTAGGGCGGCGTTGGACATCGTGGGAAAAGCACACGCGCTCTTGGAGACGCTCTCCGAGAGCACGGGCACGCCGAAGCCGCCGCGGCGGTGATCAACCCGGCCGTCGACGAGCTCGCCGAGCACACGAACGTGAAGCAGGCATGCGACCTGCTGGGGCGTCCCCGAGGCAGCCACTACCGCGCCCAGCAGCCGAGAATGCCGGCCCGCCACCGGCACTTCCGGCCCCGCCGAACGCGCTCACCGAGGACGAGCAAGCCCAGGTGCTGGAGGAACTGACCAGCGAGAGGTTCTGTGACAAGTCCGTGGCCCAGACCTGGGCCACGCTGCTCGACGAGGGCACCTACCTGTGCTCGATGTCCACGATGCACCGCCTCCTACGCGCCCACGGCGCGGCCGGTGAGCGCCGCCGCCAGGCCACCCATCCGGCGAAGAAGAAGCCCGAACTCCTTGCCACCGCACCAGGGCAGGTCTGGTCGTGGGACATCACCAAACTCCGCGGACCCGAGCGTGGGATCTGGTTCCAGCTCTACGTGGTGCTCGACATCTACTCCCGCTACGTCGTGGCCTGGACCGTCCAGGCCACAGAGGACTCCGAGATCGCCAAGACGATGCTCGAAGAAGCGATGGGCATCCACGGCATCCCCGAAGCAGTCCACGCGGATCGGGGCACCTCGATGACATCGAAACCCGTCGCCCAGCTACTGCTCGACCTCGGCGTCGACCGCTCTCATTCCCGGCCGCGGGTCAGCAACGACAATCCGTTCAGCGAGGCGGCTTTCAAGACCCTGAAGTACGCGCCGGTGTTCCCCGAGTCGTTCGGGTCACTGGCCGACACGAGAGCGTTCTGTGAGACGTTCTTCAGCTACTACAACCATGAGCACCGCCATTCCGGGATCGGGCTACACACGCCGGCGTCGGTGCACCACGGCACCTCGATCGAGATCCGCGCCCAGCGGCAGCAGACGCTCGACACCGCACATGCCGAGCACCCTTACCGGTTCGGAAACCGCCGACCCCAGGCACCAAGACTGCCTACCGCAGCCTGGATCAACCAGCCCTCACCGGAGGCCCTCATACAGACCGCGTAACGAGACGTGTCTCAGACTGCTTGACATCTTCCGGGCTCGCCATCGCCGGAACCTCAGGAGCGCTCGACCGCTGCGTTGACCAACCCGGCAGGCAAGAACCCAGCCCTCATCGCCCTGCCAAGCGCAGGCCCAGAGCACGCGCCTTCGAAGGGCAAGTTCGGGCGGCCAGCCATCTCCCGGGGCGGCACCACAGGTACTTCACCAGTGTTGCCCTCCTACGTCACCGCAGGTGAACGGCTGCATTGCGG
>JAABUN010006825.1_pt1 | contig 12827 bp, 11 predicted proteins | sample 5559311 | NCBI WGS metagenome assembly JAABUN01 (sample SAMN10711877, study PRJNA513370) | rock metagenome | isolation source: Antarctica rocks | place: Antarctica: Victoria Land, Siegfried Peak sud | reverse complement strand
GGACGGAATGAACGGAGCCCCCGCCTGCAGGACGGCGGACGGCATCAGCGGCACGATCAGCGCGGACAGGCCCATCGACGCGACGTGTTCGGCTGCGATGTAGTTGCCGGCGGCAAGCGTCAAAGCCCGTGACGAATCAGATGCCGCGAGGGCCAGCTCCTGACCTGCCGCGAGGACCTCCCGTGCGGCGGGATCATAGGCGGCGGCCCACTCCGCACCCATCGCGTCCCACCCCGCCATCCCCGCCGTCCGCATGAGCGCGGTACTCGCTCCGGCGACGGCGTCGGTGACGCGGTGACCGGCTGAGGCAGCCAGACCTGCTGCCTCCACGTACCGGTCCGTATCGATCCTCAGCACGCCCACACTCCCGCCTTCCCCTAGGTGATGCCACCGTACGGGCCCTCTGGGGTCGTCTGACGGCGAAACCCGACGATGTGGATAATTTGCCCGGAGAATCGTCCTGACCGCTATTTGGCGTCGGCGTAGGACGTGACCGTGACCGTCGAGATCGAGAAGTCGATCGGGATCTCGCCGAAGATCAGTCGCGTCGCAGCAAGGGCAGCGTCCCCGAGGATCGTCCCAGCCTCGGCTGCCTGCCCCACCGGCACGTGCAGGACCACCTCGTCGTGCAGGAAGAAGGCGATGCGGCTACGCGGCGCCGGGATACTGCTCGCGGCCAACCGCCTCCGAATCTCCGCCAACCAGCACAGGGCCCATTCCGCAGCGGACGCCTGGACCACGAAGTTGCGGGTGAAACGGCCGCGGGACCGAGCGGCGCCATCCGCGTGGCGCTGTTCCTCCGCCGTCGTCGTCCGCTGCCTGTCCTGCCAGTCCTCCGACGCCGGGGGGCACCCGCGCCCGAGGTGACTCGAGACCCCGTCGCCTGATTCCCCGGCCCTCGCCGCCGCCTCGACGACGCCGATCGCGCGCGGGTATGCGCGGGTCAGCTGAGGCATCAGCCTGCCCGACTCGCCGCTCGTCGCGCCGTACATCGCGCCGAGCATCGCGAGCTTCGCCTTCGCACGGTCGCCGCCGAACCCCTGGTCCGCGATGCCCTGGTAGAGGTCCCTGCCGCGGGCCGCCGTCGCGAGTGCCGAATCCTGCCCGAGGGCGGCCAGGACCCTCGGCTCGAGTTGCGCGGCGTCGGCCACGATGAAGACGTGACCCTCGTCTGGGCGGACGGCATCGCGGACCTGCCTCGGGATCTGCAGGGCGCCGCCGCCACGGGATGCCCATCGTCCTGAAACGACGCCGCCCACCACGTACTCCGGCCGGAACCGGCCGTCAGCGACCCACGTGTCGAGCCAGGTCCAGCCGTTGGCCGTCAGGAGCCGCGACAGCTTCTTGTAGGCGAGGAGCGGCTCGATGGCGGGGTGCTGCTGCCGCTCGAGCTCCCACGAGCGCGTGGTCCTGACCTCGATACCCGCACGGTGGAGCGCCCGAAGGACCTCCTGCGGGGAATCCGGGTTGAGCGTGGGATTGCCCAGCGCGGAGCGCAGTTCCGCGGCGAGCCGCTCGAGCTCCGCCGGACGGATGCCCTCCGGCGGCCGCGGACCGAGACTGCGTTCGAGCAGCTCCTCGTGCACGTCGCGGCGCCAGGGGAGCCCCCAGTGCTCCATCTCCGCGGCGATCAGCGAGCCTGCGGATTCGGCCGCGACGAGAAGGTTCAGGCGTCCGGGTTCCGTGGCTGTGGAGACGGCGGAGAGCTGCTCGTAGAACTCGTCCACGACGTCATCGAGGAACGGACCTGTGTCCTCCTGCGGTTCATCGAACAGCGAATGCTGGTTCGGCGGTGGTGGCGGAGGCAGGAGGAGTCGTGGAGGTTCGGTGCCGTCATCGGTCCGGGCTGTGGCACGCAGGTCGTCGATGTAGGGCGATGGCCGGCACGATGGCGAATTGGCCAGGATCGCCCTCGTCAGCGTGAGGTCCCAGCAGCGGTCGACGGTGACGCCGGATGAGAGGAGGCCCGAGTACCAGAGCCTCGTGCTGGTCCAGACCCAGCGCGGATGCCCGCCCTCCTCCCGGGCGACAGCGGCCGCGAGACCGTCCCGGTCCACGAGTACGGGCTCGCGGAGGCGGGCGCCTTTTGGATCAAGGTGCTGGAGTGCCACCGGACCGGGGCTGCCGCGTTTCGTCGGCACGGGCGCCACGGCGATGTACATACCCACATCATCGGCCGTGGCGGTGTCATTTCTGCAATCGGGGAGGTTGTCCACATAGCGTCCTTCGACCGTGGTGGGCAGGCGCCACGCGGGCAGGCTGGATGCATGACCCAGCAGACGTGGACCCCCGGCGTCCGACGGCGACCCGTGGTCCTCGCGGGCGGCTCGCAGTACGTTCAGGATCAGGTGGCACGCGCCTGTGCCGCAGCCGGGGTGACGCCGGACTTCGTCGCCGACCTCCCCCAGGCGCTCGCCCTGGATCCCGACGTGGTGCTCGTCGGGTCCGGGCATGCTGCCGGAGGCGTGCCCGGACAACGGGACGTCATCGTGGTGGGAGCGGCCGATGACGAATCGCGGGCCTGGACGACAGCGGCGAACCTCGCATCGTCGCGCGTGGTCATCCTGCCCCAGGGCGCGGGCTGGCTCGCCGAGCACCTCGGGCGCCGCCTCAATCCTGCGGCTACCGGGACGGTGGTCGGCATGCTCGGAGCAGCGGGCGGATGCGGCGTGAGTACGTTCGCCTTCTGGTGCTCACGCCACGTCGCGTCCCAGGGACGGTCCGCTCTGCTCGTGGACGGGCATGCCCTGCACGGGGGCCTCGACATCGCACTCGGGGTCGAGGACCTTCCGGGTGTGCGGTGGCATGACCTGCAGGACATCCGGGGCACGCTCAACGCTGAGCAGCTCGAGTCCGCCCTGCCATCGGCGGCGGGTCTCTCGGTCCTGTCCCATGCGGCGCGGACCGACTCCGGCCCCATCAGGACCGGAGACGGGATGGAATCAGCCGGAGTCGTCCTTGAGGCCGCGCGAGGCGCCTTCGACCTGAGTGTCGTCGACCTCGGAAGCAGCAGCCCTGCAGCCACGACACTGGCGTCCAGCTGCGATCACCTCGTGCTCCTCGTTCCATCGAGACCGCGCAGCGTCGCCGCTGTCACTCGCATCATCGAAACCCATAGCTCCCTCCCCGTGACGATGGTCCTGCGAGGGCCTGTCCTCGATGGACTGGACGCCTGGCTCGTCGCCGAGATGGCCGGGCAACCAGGTCCCCTGGCCTATCTACCCTTCATCCGCGGAGCCGCTGCGGCTGAAGCAGACGGGCGGATGCTGGACTTCGCGCTGCCGCGGAAAGTCCGGAAGCTCGTCGCAACTGTCATCGCAGGTACGGGGCGGTCGGTTTGAGCGCCGCAGCAGAGGCGACGCCGACCCGGCGCCAATTGCGTGCCGCCCTCAGGAATTCGCCCGAGAGTCCCGGGGCGGACCAGTGGGCGCAAGCGGATCCCGCGGCTACCGATCCGGCTGGTGCGGTGATGGTCGACTCGGTGCGAAGGGCCGTCCTGGCCGGGAACGTGCGGGTCACGGGTGCGGCCTTTGCTGACGCAGTCGGCTCCAGCGGCAGGTTGCTCGGTTCGCAGGGCACCCTGTCGGTTCTCGACCACGTGCGTGCCGAGCTCAAGGGGTTGGGTCCGCTCGAGCACCTGCTCGAGGAGGAGTCCGTCACCGATATCCTCGTCAACGGTCCCGACGATGTCTGGGTGGACGGTTCCACCGGACTCCGGCGCATCGGGCGTGCCTTCACGTCCGACGCCGAGGTGCGTGCGCTGGCCGTCCGCCTCGTGGCTGCGGGAGGCAGGCGCCTCGACGACGGGTGCCCTGCCGTCGACGTCCGTCTCGACGGCCTGCGGGTACACGCCGTCCTTCCTCCCATCTCCACGGCAGGGACGCTCCTGTCCATCAGGATCAGGCGCCCGCAGGAGTTCGCGCTCACCGATCTCGTGGACAGCGGCACGGTGGCGCCCCAGATGGCAGAGGCACTGACGCGCATGATCAGCAACCGGATGAACTTCCTCGTGAGCGGTGCGACCGGTACGGGCAAGACCACGCTCCTGTCGACACTGCTCGGCCTGGCCGATCCTCAGGAGCGCGTCGTCCTGGTCGAGGATGCCGCCGAGCTCAATCCCGCACATGTGCACACCGTGGGGCTGCAGTCCCGCCACGGCAACCTCGAAGGTGCGGGCGTACTGGATCTCACCGAGCTCGTGCGTCAGGCGCTGAGAATGAGGCCGGACCGGCTCGTCGTGGGTGAGTGCCGGGGTGCGGAGGTGCGGGAACTGCTGGCGGCGATGAACACCGGACACGACGGCGGCGGCGCGACGATCCATGCCAATTCCGCCGAAGCTGTTCCGGCGCGATTGATCGCGCTGGCAGCGCTGGCCGGGCTGGCGCCGGAGACCGTGGCGTTGCAAGCCGCCAGTGCGCTCGACGTGGTGGTGCACCTTACGCGCGATGCGCGAGGACGTCGCGTGGCAAGCATCGGCCTCCTGGAACTCGGTCGGACCGGCGGACTCGTCGTCAGGCCCGTCCTCACCGACTCCGGATCGGGATGTCATCGTGCTGCGGGGTGGGAGGAGTTCGCGGACCGTGTGCGGTGGCCGGAGTCGAAGCCCGACCCCGAGTTACCGACAGCAACCGGTTTTGTGCCCGAGCCCGAGGCTCGGTCCCGGCGGACACGATGACCGGGCTGGCGGTGGCCCTCCTGCTGGCGGCTACCGGCGCTGTCCTCAGCCTCCCGAGGACAGCGCGCGCGGACAACACCGCGAAAGCGACGGCGCCGAGCGCGGTGTCAGGCGGTCCGTCGCGTGCTACTCCGTCAAAGGCGAGGGGTCTTGCGGGAGGGTCGCTGCGTGGTCGGCGGCGCGACGTCGATCTGCATGAGCTTCCGTTATTCGTCCACCAGCTCGCCGGGCTCCTCCGAGCGGGGCGTCCGCCCCACCTCCTGTGGGCTGACATGGAGAGGGTCTACTTCAATGGACAGAGCGTGTTCGCAACTGAGGCGCTACCGATCATCGCAACGGCACGGCGGGCTGCGGAGCTCGGCTTGAGTGTGCCTGACGCGCTTCGCCAGGCGACAGTAAGCCAGTCCGGCCCTTCCAATGGGGCGTCATCGCGCGTCCACGTCGACCGTCTTTGGGTCGACCTCGCCGGCTGCCTGGTCGTCGCGGAGCGCAGCGGCGCGCCCCTCGCGGGGATACTCGAGCACTACGCCACCCACCTCGATGCGCAGCTCGACGGGCTCTCAGCGCGAGACACAGCACTGGCCGGCCCGCGAGCAACGGTCATCCTTCTCGCCTGGCTTCCAGCGGTCGGGCTGATTCTTGCCTTCGCGCTCGGCGTGAATCCTGTCGAGGTGCTCCTCGGGACGCCGCTGGGACTATTGGCTCTCGTCTCCGGTGTTTTCCTCATGGTCGCGTCCCGAGTCTGGTCCGGGAGCCTCGTGCGGCGGGCAGCAGGAGGCAGTCCCTGATGGCAGGCCTCACGGTCTCGCTCCTGCTGGCCGTGGGAGCTCTGGTCCTGAGCGTTTCGTCCGTGCGGTCCCCGTATACGCCGGCTGCGCCGCGGAGCCAGAAGGTAGGAGGAGGCATTGCGGACGCCCCGCTGATCCTCGATCTACTGGCTGCCATGCTGTCGGCCGGAGCATCGGTGGAGAACGCGTTGGCAGTCGTGGCGAAGTCCTGTGAACCCTCTATCTGCTCGGCCCTGACACGGGTCCATGCGGCCCGGCTCCTCGGTGCATCGTGGGACGCCGCATGGGACACCGGGGCAGCAGAAGGTGGATCACCGCGGGAGGTCGCTCCACGGGGCACCCGTTCGGTGCGGAAGCGGTCGGGGCATCGTCGGGGAACGAGCATCCGCGAGATCCGGCAGGGTCTCCAGTTCGCCACTACCACGGGAGCACCGTCGGCCGCGCTGCTGCGCGCCCATGCCGACCAATTGCGGCGGCGGCACAACCGGGAGATCGACCGGCGGGCCGCTGCCCTCGGGGTGCAGCTCGTCCTGCCGCTCGGCCTGTGCTCCCTACCGGCCTTCATCTGCCTGGGAGTAGTGCCCGTCGTCCTGGGCCTCCTGCCTGCCTTCTAGCCCATCCTTCAGCCGGCCCTGGCCGGTACTTCCCGTCGTGCGTCGGTCTCAGCGCCGCATCGTCGTCCTGGTAGCTACCTCCTGACATCCCGCTGCCGAGAGCGATGCCGATGACTCCGCTTGAGGAACCCCTCTCGATGATGCCCTCGATACGAGCGATGAGGGACATGGGGGCGCCGCCGGTTATCCACTTAGCCATCACCTTCGACCAGCGAACGCCGTTGTATCGCCAGAGTTGGTTGTGCGGCGATCGTCGCTCGCAGCACGTGGGACCAGTCCCACGTGGGAGAAAGGAGATTTCATGTCGATCAACATGCACCGCGAGGAGGTAAGGCGCCCGGCGTTCTGGGAGCCCTCCGTCGATGAGGGAACCAGCAGCCTCTGCCCGGACGCACCGTCCGGCGAGTCCGGGCGCCTATCCCCACCCGCTTCGACCGAGGGTGGGGCCGGGCGACGGCCGGGCCGAGTACTTGGAGTGCAGTCCGTCCCATCGCCTGAAGGCGCCGGTCGTACGCGGACCCTGACGTCCGTCGTACCGATCCGGTCCACCGACGTGGGTGAGGGCGGAACGGTCGTCCACCGCCGACCACTCGGGCCGGGGCTTTGGGGCGACCGCGCCAATCGTCGCGCCGACGCGCGGCGGCAGCGGGCGAACGAGCGGGTGATCCGACAGCGCCAGGCTCACGGCATGGATCGGGAGGCTGGAATGGCGACTGCAGAGTACGCGATCGCCACGCTCGCAGCAGTCGGGTTCGCTGCACTCCTCGTCGCGGTGCTGTCCAGCGGCGAGATCAAGGGCCTCCTCATGTCCCTCATCACGTCCGCGCTGAATTTCGGCTGATGAGGAGAGGCCAGGGCGGGTCGAAGCGCGGATGGGCGGCACGGTCAGCCGGCGGACGGATAGAGCCACTTGGACCTACCGGAATCGTCGATGCGCCGCCCGTAGGACACCCGATGTCCTACGGGCGGATCGGGAGTGACGAGCGCGGATCGGTCACTGCCGAAGTCGCTGTTGTTCTTCCCGCCCTGGTCGTCCTGCTCACACTCCTGCTCGCGACAGCTCAGGTAGGCGTCGTTCAGTTGCGTCTCGAGGAAGCCGCTCGAGCGGGCGCCCGGGAGGTCATGAGGGGTGAGAGCAGCGAGGCGGTGGAACAGACGGTGCAACGGCTCGCAGGAGAGAACGCCACGATGCACGTGGCTTCCGGCTCGGGATGGACGACCATCGACGTGCGGGCGACCGTTCAGGGACCCATCGTCGACTACCTCGGTCTCGAACTGCACGCCTCGGCTTCGGGAAAGGAGGAGCACGGTGGGTAGGGCGGTGGCTCACCGATTCCGCAGAAAGTACCAGGACGCCGAGCGCGGCGCGGGGACGATCCTGATGGCAGGACTCGCACTGCTGGTGTTGCTGCTGGTTGCGTCGGTTGCCCTCCTGCTCCAGGCAGCCACAGCGGCCTCACAAGCGGCGACTACGGCCGATCTGGCGGCTCTGGCGGCGGCGGACGCAGCCAGGGGAATCTCTCCGGGTGATCCGTGCTCAGCCGCCGGGACTGTCGCGGAGCGTCACGGTGCTGCTGTGGAGTCATGCGAGATCGGGGACGCTGGTCCCGGGACTGCTCTCGTCCGTGTGTCAGTAGCCCTGGGTGGAATCCTTCCGGATGCGGTCGGTGCGGCACGGGCTGGTCCACCGCCCTAGCGGTCCTGATGGTCGACGACGGCCAGGACACGACTGTTGCCCCCGTTGCCGACCTCTCGAGCCGGAGTCGTTGGTCTTGGGAACGTCAGGAGCCGGTTGTGACCGCACCGTTCCCCACCGTCGATGTCCGATCGGAGTAGGGCCCACCTCCCGTGGTGCCCGCCGCCTGCTTGAGGATGAGAGACAGCACGGCGACGGCGCCACCTTTGCTCAGCGGACTGTTGCGGTTGCCGCACTTCGGCGACTGTACGCACGAGGGGCAACCGGATTCACACTCGCACGCCTCGATGGCGTCGCGGGTCGCCGACAGCCAGGTGCCGGCGGCTTCGAAACCGCGCTCGGCGAAGCCCGCACCCCCCGGATGACCGTCGTACACGAAGATGGTGGGCAGGCCGGTGTCGGCGTGCAGGGCCGTCGAGACCCCACCGATGTCCCACCGGTCGCTCGAGGCCACGAGCGGCAGTAGCCCGATCGCGGCGTGCTCTGCCGCGTGCAGCGCGCCGGGGAGCTCCTCGGCCGAGAGCCCCTCGGCTTCCAGGAGCTCAGGGCTGATTTCGAACCACACGCTCTTGGTGAAGAGGTCACGAGCTTCGAGCTCGAGCGGTTCCTCGCCGAGGATTTCGTTCGAGGAGAAAGCCTTGCGCTGGAAGGAGACCACCTGGGTGGTGACCTTGACGTCCCCGAAGTTCGCAAGGACGCCGCCCCAGAGCTGGCTGACATCCCGCCCGATGACCTCGATCTGCGTGACGTCGCGCGCCTGCGTGTAGTAGTCGGGATGGGCCCGCGCCACCACGGCGCAGTGGTCCTGCTCGTTGAGTTCCTGCACCACATACGTCCGGCCCTGGTGGACGTACACTGCGCCGGGATGCGCCTGGTAGTGACTCTGGGGTGAGTCCATCGTGCCGAGCAGGGCGCCCGACCCGGCCTCGATGATGTTGATCGGTCCGCCACCGTCGGCACGGAGGCTGACCATCGCGGCGGCGCTCTGGGGATGGGTCCAGAACCAGCCGGCGGGGCGACGCCGGAGGAAGCCCTGCTCGCAGAGGGTGCCGAGCAGGTCCTCCGAGGTCGCGCCGAACAGCACGAGGTCCGCCTCCGTCAGGGGTAGTTCGGCGGCGGCGGCGCACAGGTGCGGACCGAGCACGTAGGGGTTGGAGGGATCGAAGACGGTGGACTCGACGGCGAGGTCGAAGACCGCTTCCGGATGGTGCACGAGGTAGGTGTCCAGGGGGTCGTCGCTCGCGATGAAGGCAGCGATGGAGTCCTGGCCCGAGCGCCCGGCTCGGCCGATCTGCTGCATCAGGGACGCACGTGTCCCCGGCCAGCCGGCCACGAGGACGGCATCGAGGCCGGAGATGTCGATCCCGAGCTCCAGGGCAGAGGTGCTGGCCACGCCGAGGAGCTCACCGCTGCGCAGCGACGCCTCGAGGGCACGCCGTTCCTCCGGCAGGTACCCGGATCGGTACGCCGCGATGCGGTGACGCAGGCTCGGATGGACATCCTCGAGCATCCGCCGCGACGTCTGCGCGATACTCTCCGCGCCACGCCTCGACTTGATGAAGGCGATCGTCCTCACCCGTGAGGACACGAGGTTCGCGAGCAGCTCCGAGGTCTCTGTGATGACGGTCCGCCGGGTGGCAGCGCCGTTCTCGCCCTTCATCCCGGTGAGCTGCGGTTCCCAGAAGGCCACGGTGGTGGAGCCGTGGGGAGAACTGTCGTGGTCGACGGCCTGCACGGGTGCGCCGATCAGCCGGCCGAAGGAGGTGGCGGGTTCGGCCGACGTCGCCGACGCGCCGATGAACACGGGATGCGCCCCGTAGCTCGCACAGATACGGCGCAACCGTCTCAGGAGGTTCGCGACGTGGGACCCGAACATCCCGCGGTAGCTGTGCGCCTCGTCGATGATCACGTACTTGAGCCGGCGGAAGAAGCGTGCCCACCACGTGTGGTTGGGTAGGATGCCGTGGTGCAGCATGTCGGGATTCGCGAGAACCAGGTTGGCGTGGTCGCGGATCCAGCGGCGCGCGCCGGATTCCGTATCGCCGTCGTACGTCTCCGCGCGGACCGTGGGCAGCCTCAGCGCGAGGATCGCGGACAGCTGGTCCGCCGCCAGCGCTTTGGTGGGCGCCAGATACAGCGCCACAGATCCGTTCGGCGCGAGCGTCGCCCGATGCGTCAACTCGCTTCGGTGAATCTCGTCGAGGACCGGCATCTGGTAGCAGAGGGACTTCCCGGACGCGGTGCCCGTGGCGATGATGGTGTGCGCGCCGTCGTGCGCTGACGTCGCTCCTTCCACCTGGTGGCGCCACGGCTCTCGCACGCCGCGTGCGGCGAAGGCCTGAATGACGTCGGGGTGCACCCAGTCGGGCCAGGGAGCGTGCTCCGCCTCGCGGGCCGGGATCTCTCGGACATGCAGCAGCTGCTCAGGGTCGGGTCCACCTCCGAGCAGGGGGATCAGGGAATCATGCGCAGCCACGCCGCAATTGTCCCACCGGGTAGGGCGGAGGGCCGCGGAAACGGTTCTTATCCTCTGATGACGAACACGTCAGCCAGGTGCTGCCAGCCGAGAAATTCATACAGCGCCCGGCCGTCGGCAGAGGCCACGAGCAGGCCGGTGGTGACGTCGTCCTCGAGCACCCCGGCGGTGAGGGCACGCATGACGTAGCTGCCGAGCCCCCGGCGTCGGTAGCTCTCCTCAGTGAGGATGCGGTCGTACACCGCGAAGTCATTGACGACCGACACGGAGCCTCGCGCTGCGATCTGGCCATCTATGCGCGCCACCACGCGGCGGCACGCACCCTCGCTGGAACGCTCCAGGGTGAAACCGTCACCGGGTGCCTGCGGGTCCTCGACGTCCTGGCCGTGCATGTCGGCGCTCATCAGGGACTGCTGCCGGTCGATCACGCGCATGCCCAGTGGATCAGCCGCGTCGAGCAGCTCCTGCAGGCGGTCGGTGACGACCGTCAGCACCCTGGTCGGGTCCTGCTTCGTCTCGGAAGCGAGCTCGAGGAACAGTTCGGTGGCCGGCTCGAACAGGAAATGCTCCGTCTCGTCCTGATGGTCCGTGCGGACCACGGAGGTGCTGCGTCCGTCGTCGTGCGGCTCGTAGCCCCGGCACGCGGACCAGCCGCTGATCCAGGTCTGAAGCAGTTCACCATCTGCGTGTGCGCCCATGTGCCGACCATAGTTCTTCGATAGCGGTGAATGACATAGGCCGCAGCCAGGGTGACCGTTTTGAGACACGAAGTAGGCTTCAAGCCGTGTCCACGAACCGTATTGCGCTTTATTACGCCTTTGCGCCCCTGCCCGATCCCGAGGCAATCCGGATGTGGCAGCGCGCGCTCTGCGAGAAATGGGGGCTGCGCGGAAGGATCCTCATTTCGAAGGACGGCATCAACGGCACCGTCGGCGGTGAGATCGGTGCGGTCAAGCAGTATGTGAAGACGACGCGCGAGTATCCCGCCTTCACGGGCATGGAGATCAAGTGGTCCGACGGCGGTGCGGACGACTTCCCGCGCCTGAGCGTCAGGGTGCGGGACGAGATCGTCTCCTTCGGTGCTCCCGGCGAGCTGAAGGTCGATGAGAACGGCGTCGTCGGCGGCGGGCGCCACCTCGCACCCGAGGAACTCCATTCGCTCGTCGATGAGAAGCGGAAGGCAGGGGAGGAGGTCGTCTTCTTCGACGGCCGGAACGCGCTGGAGGCGCAGATCGGCCGCTTCAAGGGCGCTGTGGTGCCTGATGTCCGCACTACGCACGACTTCGTCCGCGAACTGGACTCGGGTAAGTACGACGACCTGAAGGACAAGCCGGTGGTCACCTACTGCACAGGCGGGATCCGCTGCGAAGTGCTGTCCGGTCTCATGGTCAACCGTGGCTTCCAGGAGGTCTATCAGCTTGACGGCGGCATCGTACGCTACGGCGAGAAGTACCGTGACGGCGGGCTCTGGGAGGGCTCGCTCTACGTCTTCGACAAGCGCATGCACCTCGAATTCAGCGACGACGCCGTCACCATCGGCAGGTGCGTGCGCTGCCAGGCGCCCACCAACACCTTCGAGAACTGCTCGAACCCCTCGTGCCGCAACCTCACGCTGTACTGCGCCTCGTGCGCGGCCGACCCCGCGACGCTCCGCTGCCCACAGGGCTGCGAGACGGATGAGGCCGAGGCGACGGCAGCGGGCGCTGCCTGATGCCGGCCGCCACCCGTCACCAGCAGGAGTTCGACGACGACGTCGCGTCGGCGCCGTCGAGCCGCGATCCCGCTGCACTCGCGACACTGGCCGCGGACCTCGAGGACCTCGGCTACACCGTCGACGGCGTCGAGGCACTCCTCGGAGTCACCTCCTACTCGGCTCTCGGGCGGGGACAGTCCGCACCCGCGCTGCTGCAGGTCCGGCGCCTGGCCGGCACCGCGGACAGCGCGCGGGCGATCCCGCTCCTGCTGTGGGTGCTCGGAGCATCGGTCACCGGGGAGGAGTTACAGGCGGCCTTCCCCGGCACCGGGGTAGCTGGCCTCGAACGGCTGAGGCTCGTCGAGCGCATCGGCGCGAACGACGGCGTGGACCCGGAGTCCTCCCGGAACTCGAAAGAGCAGCATGCGCAGGCCGAAGCGGCCGAAACGGAAGAGCGACAGGCGCAGGAGCGAACCGGTACTCTCTGGCGCGCCGCCGTCGACCTCCGGCCCTACGGCTCGGATGTCGGGGGAAATCTGTGGGTGGCGAGTGACCTCGGCTCGGAGCAGCGCCCCGGCCCCCTGCGCCACGACCACGTCCTGGGCATCGGCGGAGCGTCGCTGACCCTGGCGCAGACGGTGATCAGGATGCCGATCGAGCGTGCGCTGGACCTCGGCACGGGGTGTGGCATCCAGATCTTCCACCTCCTGCCGCACACCCGCCACGTCACGGCGACGGACATCTCGGACCGCGCGCTTGCGTTCGCCCGCTTCAACCTCCTCCTGAACGCCCCGGCGCTGGGTCTCGACCCGCAGCGCCTCGACGCCCGGGTCAGCCTGCGCCTGGGCAACCTGCTCGAGCCGGTGATCGGGGAGCAGTTCGACC
>JAABUN010006824.1_pt1 | contig 12829 bp, 12 predicted proteins | sample 5559311 | NCBI WGS metagenome assembly JAABUN01 (sample SAMN10711877, study PRJNA513370) | rock metagenome | isolation source: Antarctica rocks | place: Antarctica: Victoria Land, Siegfried Peak sud | reverse complement strand
CCAGTCCGTCGCCGCCGTGGGCTACCAGTCCGTAGTTGCCGCGATCGGCAAACACCCCCGCCATCAACTCGGCCATGCGTCCATCGGCCACCCCGACCGACTGCGACACCGGCTGTGCGGGATTGGTTAGTGGTCCCAGGAAGTTGAACGTCGTCGAGATACCCAGCTCGCGTCGCGGCGCCGCCGCGTGCCGCAGTGCCGGGTGGTAGTACGGGGCGAATAGGAACCCGATCCCGGTCTCCTCCACGACCTCTTGCTGCCGCTCCGGCGTCAGGTCGAGGACGATCCCGAGCGCCTCGAGCACGTCCGCGGCTCCGCAGGCTGAGGACGCGGCCCGGTTGCCGTGTTTGACCACTCGGGCACCGGCACTGGCTGTCACGATGGCGGCCATTGTCGAGATGTTGACGGTGTTGGAACGGTCGCCGCCGGAACCGACCAGATCGACTGCCGGACCGCCGATCTCGATCGGGGTCGCAAACTCGATCATGATGTCGGCTAATCCGGCGATCTCGGCGACGGTCTCGCCCTTGGCACGCAACGCGATCACGAACGCCGCGAGCTGGGCCGGCGTCGCTTCTCCGGTGAGAATCTGACCCATGGCCCACGAGGTGGCATCGCGATCTTGGTCGACGCCGCGCAACAGCGCGGTCAGCAGGTCCGGCCAGTTCATCCGCAGCCCGGCATCACAGCGAGGGTGTGGTCGCCACGCTACGCCGGGCTCGCAGCAGTCCGGCCACGGCGCCGGGGAGGCGCATCGGGTCCACCGGATGGGGCAGCACGCCCTCGGCTCGGGACCAGGTGGCGAGCCACGCGTCGTCGGCCCGGCCAGTGAGGATCAGGATCGGCGGGCAGTTGAAAATCTCGTCCTTCAGTTGCCGACACAGCCCCATCCCACCCGGCACGGCCTCGCCGTCGAGGATCGCGAAATCGACACCGCCAGCATCCATGGCGGTGATCACCGCAGGTTGGGTGGCCACCTCCAGCACGCGCACGGCGGGGAGATCGGGGGCGATTTTGCGCCCCAGTGACAGCCGTACGTTCTCCCGCGTGGTGCGGTCAGAGGCGTACAGCAAGATCGTGACGACCTCGGCCGGCGGCTCGTGGGCCTCTGCGGTGCTCATACGCGGTCATCCTCACCTGAGTGCTGGGACGCTGGCAACCGAGCGCCAGCGGTGCGATCGTACCGCGCCCCTTGGGCCTCGAGGCGATCCAGTCGACGGTCCTCGCGTACGGCTTCGCGCTGACTGGAGGCAAACCACTGGACGAACAGCACCCCGAGCATGAGGAGCGCTACGAAGTCCCCACTGCCCCACAAGATCGCGCCGGCCAGGTACTGATCCTCGACGGGGTTGGGCGCCCAGGTGCGCCCGAAAGCCAGGTACCAGTCCTCGGCGATGAGTTGCTCAGAGCTCATCAGAGACACCCCGAGGAACGCGTGGAACGGCAGCGTGACAAACATCAGCAGCACGCGCAACGGGTACGACACCCGCCCCGGCACCGGATCAATGCCCAGCAGCGGCCACATCAGCAGCGAGCCGATCAGCACGAAGTGCACGTGCATGAAGTTGTGCCACAGCGCTGACTCCAGCGTCAACGCGTAGAAAGAGGAGTAATACAGCGCAAACGGCGACGCGATGAAGAGCGCCAGGGCCAACGGCGGGAAGGACAGCACCCGGGCCAAGCGGCAGTGCAGCAGCCACATCAGGACCGCACGGGGGCGGCCGACCAGCGTCCGCAGGGCCAAGGTCACCGGCGCCCCCAGCGCCAAGAACAACGGGGTCGCCATCATCAGCAGCATGTGCTGCACCATGTGCATGCTGAACAACACCGTGTCGTAGGTCCCGATGGCCGAGCAGGTGGCGAGCACCCCGGTGCCCAGACCCCCCAGGATGAAAGTGAGGGTTCGCGCCAGCGGCCAGACCACCCCGCGGCGGCGGAGCACGGAGACACCCCACAGGTAGAGCCCGGCGGTGATGACGACACCACCCACAATCCACCAGTCGAACGTCCACTCGGTCAGCAACCGCCCCGGCGTCAGCGGTGGCGGTTGGTCGCCGGGGGTGGCATGCATAGGTACCCAGACGAAGGCCGACGACGTGATCACAGCGTCAGCCTAGCCCGCTGAGCCGCCCTCATCGGGGGACTCGGCTCCACCGCTGGGCTGGGCAGAGAAAGCCAGCTCTCGGGCCGTGCGCCGACCGCACCAGCGCCGAAAGCAACAACGTCACCCCAATTGCGTGCCCAGAGGTGACCGTGGTTGCGTCTGGGGCAATAATGACTTCGTGGCTCTACACACTCACGAAGTCAGCGGCTCGATGGCCAAGCCTCACAGCGCGCTGCATCCGATCCCGCAGTCCCGGCTCCGCGGGCAGGTAGGACGCCCCGACATGGTGGCCGTCGGCACCATCGTTTGGCTGGCTTCGGAGCTGATGTTCTTCGCCGCCTTGTTCGCGGCCTACTTCACCATCCGCAACGTGACGAACTCTCAAGCCGCGGCTTCGGGGGTGGAGAGCCTGTGGCAGTCCCAAACCGAGTTGCTCAACATCCCGTTCGCCGTCATCAACACCAGTGTGCTGGTGGCCAGCTCGTTCACCTGCCAGATGGGGGTGTTCGCAGCGGAACACGGCCAGGTCAAGCGCACCGGTTCGTTGCTGGCATTGAAGTCATGGGGCCTCCGCGAGTGGTACGTGCTGACCTTCATCATGGGTTCCTTCTTCATCGGTGGGCAGGTCTACGAATATGCCGCACTGTTCTCTGAGGGTTTGACCCTCTCGACGAACGCGTACGGCTCGGTGTTCTTCCTGGCTACCGGCTTCCACGGCCTGCACGTGACCGGCGGTCTCTTCGCCTTCCTTCTTCTGCTCGGTCGGACCTTCCTGGCCCGTACGTTCACCCATGAGCAAGCGGTCAGTGCGGTTGTAGTCTCCTATTACTGGCACTTCGTCGATGTGGTATGGATCGCGCTTTTCGCGGTCATCTATCTGCTGAAATAAGTGTGACCTAGCCGTTGGCCTGACCGGGGCGCACGCTGCATCCAAGGCTTTGCCCACAACTGAATACCTGGTGACTGCATTAGCGAGAGGGACCTTCACGTGCGACTCCTGTCTTCGAGACGACGTCACCCAGCGGCAAGGGTTTTGCTGCTGGCGCTGGCGCTGTTCGTCATGGGTGCGCTGTACACCGTGCTGGCGCCGGTGTCGCAGGTCTCGGCTGAGACCGGCACCACCCAACAGGTCGCTGAAGGCAAGGCCCTCTTTGCCGTTGGTTGCGGGTCGTGCCACGGCTTGAACGGAGAAGGCCAGACCACGGGACGAATCCAAGGCCCGCCACTGGCCGGGGTCGGCGCGGCATCGGTGGATTTCCAGGTTTCCACGGGCCGGATGCCCATGGCGAGGCCCGCCGAGCAGGCGCCCGTGAAGCCCAGCGAGTACACCGCCGAGGAGGTGGCAGCACTTGCGGCTTTCGTCGCCACGCTTGGTCCCGGGCCGGCTATTCCGGATCCGTCGCTCTACGACACCGCCGGTGTAAGCGAAGAGGACATCGCACGAGGTGGGGAGCTCTTCCGCACCAACTGCTCCGCCTGCCACAACTTCGCTGGCGCGGGCGGCGCTCTGCCGGGTGGCAAGTACGCCCCCTCGCTCTACGGCGTCAGCAACCAGTATCTGTACGAGGCCATGATCCTCGGCCCTCAGCAGATGCCGGTGTTCTCCGATGACGTCATGACCGTCGACGACAAGCGGGCCCTCATCGCCTACCTCAACGAGTTGCACGAAAGCCCGAACGAGGGCGGACTGGCACTCGGTGGCCTGGGTCCGGTCAGCGAGGGACTGTGGGCCTGGATTCTCGGCCTGGGGAGCCTGATCGGATTTTCGGTGTGGATCGCCGCAAAGGGAGCGAGGGCACGATGAGTGAGATCACGAGGCACAACGACGACCAGAACGACGGCCATGCCGATCTGGCCACCGCCGCCGATCCCCGCTTCCCCGTATCCGATCCTGGGGTCGAGGAGTACATTCCGCGACTGACTGATGTGGATGAGAAAGCGGCTGACCGCGCTACCCGCCAGGTGGCCACCATGTTCGGCCTTGTCCCCGTGCTGGCCATCGCGTTCGTCGTGATCTATTTCGCCGTGCCGAAGTCGACGTTCATCGACTTCGGTCCCCTGAAAGCCAACGCGCTGCACGTAGGGCTGGGTCTCACCCTCGGACTCGCCATCTTGCTCATCGGCATCGGCGCGGTGCAATGGGCCCGGCAACTCATGAATGATCATGAAATGACCGACGAGCGCCATCCCGCCACCTCCAGTGATGAGGACCGCGCCGCCATCATGGCGGATGTTAACGCCGGGATCGAGGAGTCGCAGATCGGTCGCCGCAAGGTGCTGGGCCGCAGCCTCGCCGGGGCGCTTGGCGTTTTGGCCTTGCCGCTCATCGCGGTCTTCGCCGATCTCGGCCCGCATCCGACCAAGAAGGTGCGGGCGGCGACGATCGAAACCACCATCTGGGCCGAGGGAGTCCGCCTGGTGCACGACGTGACCTACGCGCCGATCAAGGCGTCCGCGCTGGTCATCGGCCAGCTGGTCAACGCCCAGCCCGAGAACCTCAAGGACCTCGAGGGAACAGCCTTCCTCCAAGCCCAATCCAAGGCCTCCATCATCATCGTCAAGATGGATCCCAACACCATCAAGATTCCTGACTCCCGCAAAGCCTGGGCCGTCGGTGGAATCTTGTGCTACTCCAAGATCTGCACCCACGTCGGCTGTCCCATCAGCCTGTGGGAACAACAGACCCATCACCTGCTCTGCCCCTGCCATCAGTCGACCTTCGACCTGGGCGACTCCGGTCTGGTGGTCTTCGGACCGGCAGCCCGGGCCTTGCCTCAGCTGCCGATCACCGTCGACGACGAGGGCTACCTCATGGCACGCAGCGGCTTCACCGTTCCCGTCGGACCGAGTTACTTCGAGCGGGATTCACGTAATGATTACCAGCAAGGTGATAACTGATGGCCAAACCCGCCACCACTGTGGCCGCTAGCCCGGCAATCGAGGCTCAAACTCCGGACAAGGAGCTCGGCCCGGTCTTCAAGCTGGCCGCCGGCCCCGCCAAATGGGCCGACGAACGACTCGGGCTGGCCGCCCTGGGTCGCAAGAACCTGCGCAAGGTGTTCCCCGACCACTGGTCGTTCCTGCTGGGCGAGGTCGCGCTGTACTCCTTCATCATCTGTTTGCTGACGGGCGTCTTCTTGACCATCTGGTTCAAGCCGTCCATGGCCGAGATCGAGTACGAGGGTTCCTACCAGCTGCTGCGCGGCCTGCACATGTCGGAGGCGTACGCGTCCACGCTGAACCTGTCCTTCGACATCCGCGGTGGCCTGCTGATGCGCCAGATGCACCACTGGGGCGCCATGCTCTTCATCGCTGCCATGCTGGCGCACAGCCTGCGCATCTTCTTCACCGGAGCGTTCCGAAAGCCGCGCGAGATCAACTGGCTCCTCGGTGTCGGCTTGCTGTCCATCGGCTTGATCGAAGGGTTCGCGGGCTATTCGCTCCCCGATGACTTGCTATCTGGTACGGGTCTACGATTCGTCGACGGTCTGATTCGCTCTATCCCCTTGATTGGCACCTGGGCGGAGTTCTTCGTCTTCGGTAGCGAGTACCCGGGCGAGCTGATCGTGCCGCGCCTCTACATGGCACACATCCTTCTCATTCCGGCGGTGATCCTGGGCTTGATCGCCGCCCACCTCGCCCTGGTCGTCTACCACAAGCACACCCAGTACCCCGGCCCCGGTCGCAACGACGGCAACGTCGTCGGCTACCCGCTCTACCCCGTCTACATGGCCAAGGCTGGCGGCTTCTTCTTCATCGTCTTCGGTGTCATCACCTTGATGGGTGCGCTACTGCAGATCAACCCGGTATGGACCTATGGCCCGTACAACCCGGCTCAGGTGACGGCGGGCTCGCAGCCGGACTGGTACATGGGCTTTGTCGAGGGCGCTATCCGGATCATGCCGAACTGGGAATGGCACATCGGCGGCACAACCTGGTCGTGGAACGTGGCCATCCCAGGGCTCGGACTGATGGGTCTGATGTTCGGACTGATGGCGGCCTACCCGTTCATCGAGCGCTGGGTAACCGGGGATACCGGTGAGCATCACGTGCTTGACCGGCCGCGGAACCAGCCGACCCGCACGGCCTTCGGTGTGGCCGCGATGACCTGCTACGGGTTGTTCTGGATCGGTGGCGGCAACGACATCGTCGCCACCCAGCTCAACGTCTCACTGAATGCGGTCACCTACGTTCTACGGGTGCTGGTCTTCGTCGGGCCGGTGCTCGCGTTCTTGATCACAAAACGTATCTGCATCGGACTCCAGCGGGCCGACGAGGAGCGACTGCTGCACGGCTCCGAAAGCGGCATCATCGAGCGCAACCCGTCCGGTTCATACTCGGAGCGTCATCTGGCGATCTCCGCTGATGAGGCCTACACGCTGACGCAGCATCACGAGGTACCGGCATTGGTAGGCGCACCGGAGTCTGACGAGGTGTCGGCGGGTGAGCAACGCAATGAGCAGTTGCGTCGGCGAGCAACCCGCTTCTACTTCATCGATACGCTCCGCAAGCCAACCCGGGCCGAGCTGGAAGACGCGACTGCACATCAGGCGCACGGGAACGGCCATGAGCTCAACGAGCACAGCAACGGGCACGTACTCGAGGACGGCCATTCCAACGGCACCGGGCATTCCAACGGCACCGGGCATTCCAACGGCACCGGGCAATCCAACGGCAACGGCCACGTCGACGGCAATGGGCATCACGTCATCGGCTCCGGTGCTGAACGGGGGGCGTCAGACCGCCACTGATCCGTCGTACTGACTGGATTCAAGAGCCGCAGACCTTCGGGGTCTGCGGCTCTTCCATTCGGTTTCGCCCTCCGAAGATCGAGATCTGAGCTGTGCCATTCGTCACGTTGAGCGCCTGATGTGAACAATTCGGGCTCGTCCGACGTTGGGGCCGATGTACCAACAGGCAATGACGACCCCGTTTCTGAGGACATGAGCATCGACCAGCGCGCCCGCAATTCCAGCTCCACCGATCCAGACCAGCTTCACGCCATAGCTTCACCGGCCACTCCCCCCGCCAGTTCACCGGTCACTCCGTTGGTCACCTCGCAGGCCAGCAGCCCAGGCGAGCCACGTCGATTCGATCTGTCCCTGGCTCAGATCGTCGGTGGCGCCCTCGCGGCCATGACGGCAGCCAGTCTGGGCTCCCGTCTGGGTGTGGCCGGGACCATCGTCGGCGCGGCGCTCGCCAGCATCGTTGCTGCCGTCGCCGGCGCCTTGTACACCGCTTCCCTTCGACACACGGCACCGAGTCAAGACCGTCTTCACCGGCCGTATCGCCGAGGCCGACGGGCCAAGCACCGGCGAGTCGCTAGGCCAGGTCACCGTCACTGATGCAGCCCCGGCTCTTGCTGCGCCGATCTACATCCCGCGAACCCACACCACGCTCGTTCATCCCATTGCCGGCCGCTCGGTCCTACCCCCGCTGCCGCCGGGACCGCCCCTGGCGCCTCCCGCACGAGCGGCCCGCCGATTCGCCTGGCAGGGCGTCGTGGCTGGAGCCCTGGCCGCCTTCGGACTGGCCGCTGCGGCACTGACGGGGTTTGAGTACCTCTCCGGCGCGGCGCTGTCCGGCGGTACGAGTACCACCATCGAGCAAGTGAGCCAAGCCAAGCGGCCGTCGGTGAACCGACAGACCGAGGCGCCGGCCGCCAATCCGTCGAACAGTTCTGAGCCCTCGGAACGGATCCCGGGGAAGCCCTCTGAAGCAGCGGAGCCGTCCGCGACTCCCAGTGCGGCCCGGGAGCCGACCCCCTCGGTTTCGTCCACGCCCCAGCTCGCGTCCCAGCCCCCGTCAACCACGCCGCCCTCGTCGCAGCCGTCGTCCCCGCCGCCGTCCACCACGGCCCAGCCCTCATCGACGGCCCGACCCTCGTCCACGCCAGAGCCCTCAGCGACGGCGCCGCCCACCACCGGTACCGCCACGCGGCCAGCCCCGTCGGCCCCCAGCCCGGCGTCCCCAACGAGCACCACGCCGGCTAGCTGATCTCACGATGGGCCGGCCCGGGCCGGCCCATCGACCACAGCGCCGGTTCACTGGGCGGATGGGCTCACCCGCTTACGGGCGGCCGAGTCGGCGCCATTCGGCGTGTAGCGGCGACTCAGCCAGTCCGGCTCCCAAGAATCGGGTGACAGTGCCCGCGGCGGCGTACACCGCGAACTGCGAGACGTGCGCCGACTGCACCTGGCGGGCTGGCCGGCCCAGAGACATGATGGTGTCGATTACCCGGCGGTCCCCCAACAGGCCGGGCTGAGTACGCAGATCCGGAGCATCAAGGAGTTGGTCCTCGATCAACACCGGCTGGCCGGCGAGGGAGACTGACGTGAGGTTACGGACCCGCCCCCCGGATTGTCCGGAGCGGCCGAGCACCAGTGAGTCCCGTACCAGAGCGGTTGCCCCCGCGGCCAGCTCGAGATCCAGACATCGGCTCACGTCAGCGCCGTCAGCGACGACGAAGGGCTCGCCGCTGTAGGTGAGGCGGGCGTCCTCCTCCAGTCGGATGTCGAGATGCCAGGAGGCCGGCCGGCCACGCCCGTCGAGGGCGGTCGTGCCCGCCACATCGAACAGCACCAGCTCGGAGCCGGTCCCCACGTTGATCACCACCTCCACGGCATCGCCACCCAACAGCAAGGCGGTGGTGGCCAGGAGGCCGATCCGGCACTGACCGGGCAGGCTGTGCACCACCTGCGCTCGCAGCAAGCCCGACGTCAGCCCGGTGCGGTAGTGGCCGTCGTGTTGCTCGACCGTGATCCGGGTAGCGCCCGCTGCGCCTGTTTGCCCCGTCAATGGCCATCCTTGGACGTCAATGTCGGGTGCTTCCGCCCGAGCCATCGGGGTGCGGGTGGCCATGGGGGTGCTGGTGGCCATGCCCGTGCGGTTCATCGTGGGGATGAGCGTGTGGTGCCATCGGGCCCGGGTCGCTGGGCACCAGTCGGCCGCCGCGGAAGGACTCCAGGGTGGTCACCACCCACTGCTTCACCAGGGCGACCGAAGCATCGTCGGAGCGGGATAGAGCGATCACCGTACGGCCGTCGCGAGCCTCCTCGGCGTCGTACACCATCTGGCTCACGTCGACCCCAACGTACGGCGCCAGGTCGGTCTTGTTGATGATCAGGACGTCGGCGCCGGTGATACCCGGACCGCCTTTGCGTGCCACGTCCCCGCCGCCGGCGACGTCGAGCACGAAGAACTGGGCGTCGACCAGGGCCGGTGAGAAGGTGGCGGTCAGATTGTCGCCCCCAGACTCCACCAGCACCAGGTCGACCGGGTCGAAGTCCCGCTCCAGGTCCTCCACGGCCAGCAGATTCTGGGTCACGTCGTCGCGGATGGCGGTGTGCGGACAAGCCCCGGTCTCGACCGCGCGGATCCGTTCCGGGGCCAACACCCCGGCTGATCGCAGGAAGCGGGCGTCCTCGTCGGTGTAGATGTCGTTGGTGATCACGGCCACACTGAGCTCGGTGCCGAGCTCACGGCAGAGCAGGGCGATCAATGAGCTCTTGCCGGTGCCCACCGGTCCGGCTACGCCCAGTCGAAGAGAGCGGCGCCCTTCGACGGGCTCAGGGGGCGTGCCGTCAGCGGGCGTGGTGTCAGGGGGCGTCGACTGCGACGCGGAGGGCTTGGGGCCGGATTCAGGCACGGAACAACCGCCTTTCGGTAGTGCGATGACGCTGACCCCACTCCTCGATGAGCGGGGCGCTGTAGGCCGGGATCTGGTGGATCGAGGACAGATCGGCGGTCCGGCTGACCAACTGGTCGACCTCAGCGCCCGCCGCCGCGGCCCACCGGACACCTTGGCTGGGGTCGAACGGCGCCAGCTTGAGTGCGGCGGCGATGACCGTCTGCGCATCTTCGTATGCCACCAGGCGCGCGGTGTCAGCGGCCGAGAGGCCCGCCGCGGCCGCCGTGGCACCCACCACCACGGCGCGGCACCAGACCCGCTGAGGCCGCCCGGCTAGGGCGTCCAGGTCCCACACGGTCGCGGCCATCCGCAGATAGCTGCGGCCCAGCAGGTCGGCGGCATCGCGCAACGCGTCGGAGAGCGTACGGACGCGCCAGGCCTCGTCGACCTCGCCTATAGCCTCGGTCCGACCCGTTGCCGCTGCGGTCAGCCATCGGTGCCGGGCGACGACGGCGGCCGCCGCCTCGACCTCGGTGACGGTCCGCAGACGTACCCGCAGATAGTCCGGGACCTGCTCCACCCGCATGCCGTGCGCCAAGGCCGGCTCGACGCCCGCTGACTGGGTATGGGCACCCGTGGGCAGCCGCCCGTCGGCCAGCAGCAGGCTGACGTACTCCCCACTCACCCCGCCACCCCTGTCGTATCAGAACATGCTGTAGAGTTGGGCCAGCGGCAGAACCGCCGCCGGAGCCGGCACTATCTCCGCGCCGTCGACCCGGATCTGGAAGGTCTCGGCATCAATCATGATCTGCGGCAGCGCGTCATTGTTGATCATGTCGGCTTTGCCGACCGCGCGGGTGGGCCGCACGGCCACCAGCTGTCGCCGCAAGCCGAGCTCGTCAACCAGTCCGGCGTCGAGGGCGGCCGGGGAGACGTAGGACTGCGATCGGTGCGCGCCGCTGCCGTAATACAGCGTCGGGCGCAGCAGGACCGGCTGTGGCGTGGGAATGGAGGCGTTCGGATCGCCCAGGGCTCCGACCACAATGCCGCCGCCTTTGATCACGATACTCGGTCGTACGCCGAAGAAGCGCGGGTCCCACAACACCAGGTCGGCCAGCTTGCCGATTTCGATCGAGCCGATCTCATGGTCGACGCCGTGGGCGATGGCCGGGTTGATCGTGTACTTCGCGACGTAGCGCCGGGCGCGGAAGTTGTCCGCTGGCAACGAGCCGCTGAGCTCGCCCCGCACCTGCTTCATCACGTGCGCCACCTGCCAGGTCCGCGTGATGACCTCACCGATCCGGCCCATCGCCTGGGCGTCCGAGGAGGTCATCGAGATCGCTCCGAGATCGTGCAGATGATCTTCGGCCGCGATGGTGGTCGCCCGGATACGGGACTCGGCAAAGGCCAGGTCCGCCGGCACCGCGGGGTTCAGGTGATGGCACACCATCAGCATGTCCAGGTGCTCCGCGACCGTGTTGACGGTGTGCGGCAGGGTCGGATTCGTCGACCCTGGCAGCACATGCGGCAAGCCGGCGATCGTCAGGATGTCCGGGGCATGACCACCGCCGGCGCCCTCGACGTGGAACGCGGAGATGCTGCGCCCGGCGATGGCGGCGATGGTGCTGGCCACGAATCCGGCCTCATTCAGCGAGTCCGAGTGCAGCGCAACCTGCAGACCCCACTCCTGCGCGCCGTTCAGGGCGGCATCGATGGCGGCCGGAGTTGACCCCCAGTCCTCGTGCACCTTGTAGCCGCCGGCGCCCGCGCGGGCCTGCTCCTCGAACGCTCCTACGGCCACCGTGTTGCCCTTGCCGAGCAGCAGGAGATTCACCGGGAATTCGTCGAGCGCGCGATGAGCCTGTTTGAGGTGCCACGCCCCAGGCGTGACGGTGGTGGCTTTGGATCCTTCGGAGGGTCCAGTGCCGCCGCCGGCCAGCGTGGTCAGGCCGGCGGCCAGCGCCTCGGAGATCTGGGACGGGGAGAGGAAGTGCACGTGCGAGTCGAAGCCGCCGGCGGTGAGGATCTTGCCTTCCCCCGAGATGACATCAGTGCCCGGGCCGATGAGCAGGGCCGGGTCAACGCCGTCAGCGATGTCGGGGTTGCCGCTGCGGCCGATGCCGGCGATCCGGCCGGCGCGGATACCGACGTCAGCGCGGATGATCCCCCAGTGGTCCAAAATCACGACATTGGTGATGACGGTGTCGAGGGCACCATCGGCCGAGGTGGCGAGCCCTTGGTTCATCGACTCGCGGATCGACTTGCCGCCGCCGAAGACGGACTCCTCGCCACCGAACGTGAGGTCCTGCTCGATCTCGATCCACAGGTCGGTGTCGCCGAGGCGGATCTGGTCGCCGGCGGTCGGACCTAAGATGGCCGCGTAGTCCTCGCGCTCGAGAAAGCTCATCGGTCTCGACCCTGGTCGACCAACAGCACCGACAGTGCCCGCCGGAACCCAGCTGACATCACGCCTGCCCATCTCGGATCTGAATGCCCGGGACCCGACGGTTGCCCCGGAGCGCCACGACCGCGACCGTACGCGAGGCGCCGGGCTCGAACCGTACCGACGTACCCGACGCGATGTCCAGCCGAAAACCCTGAGCGGCGTCCCGGTCGAACTCGAGTCCGGCATTGACGTCGGGCAGATGAATGTGCGAACCGATCTGGATCGGGCGATCGGCCGTGTTGACGAACACCAGCTCAGCGCGTTCGTCCGGGGCCCGGTCGGCATTGATCTCGACCGTGCCAGGTTTCACGCGGGTGGCTCCCGGTCCGGACGACGATACTGCGGCCATGGCGTTGGCTCCCCCCAACCACAATTCGAATCGGATTTACTCGGCTCGGACGTACCCGGGCGGGCGTTCATTGGATCGGTGTGTGCAAAGTGACCAGCTTGCGGCCGTCCGGAAAGGTCGCCTCGACCTGAACGTCGGTGACCATCTCGGCCACCCCCTCCATCACGTCGGTGCGCGCCAGGACTTCACGGCCACTCTCCATGAGCTCAGCGACGCTGCTTCCTTCGCGGGCCCGTTCGATCACCCAGGTGCTCAGGATGGCCACCGATTCCGGATAGTTCAGCTTCACGCCGCGGGACA